>Ga0302180_10004646_pt1 | contig 10165 bp, 6 predicted proteins | sample I_Palsa_E3_2_FD_200575 | JGI IMG/M metagenome (GOLD analysis project Ga0302180, IMG submission 200575) | Peat permafrost microbial communities from Stordalen Mire near Abisko, Sweden - I_Palsa_E3_2 | ecosystem: Environmental > Terrestrial > Soil > Palsa > Peat permafrost | place: Sweden: Abisko... | reverse complement strand
GGACAAATCCCTGCTGACGGAACGCGTCGGCAAACTCCCACGGCTCAAGGTAGAGTTACTGTTTTCGGGGATTGATCTGGTGCTGGGCAGGTAAAAATTTGCCCCACCAAATCCAAGTCAATATTCACCGCGGCGGAGGAATCGAAGGGTAAAATCTCAAAGCGATCTGCGAATGGGACTCCCGCCCGCGAAAATGCTTAGTCACTTCCGAATTGAGCCGACTCGATTCCTTCCTATGATATATGAGCAAACTCCTTCCACCGCACGGCAGTTCTGAACTGAAACCGTAGGGATATATCAGCGTCCCGCGGAAGCACGCAAGCTTTTTGCCGATCGCGGCTGGAGCACGGTGGCGGTTCTGCAGCTTCGTAACCCGATGCACAATTCGCACGCTTACCTGGCGTGGATTGCCATCGAAGTCTGCGACGGAGTTTACGTGTACCAGTCGCTGGGCAAACTGGCGACATCCCGGCCGATATCCGCGTGAAAGCGATCGATGCCCTGGTAACCAAGTACTTCGACTTTTTCCTCAAGCGCGGTTCATCATCCAATGGCGAGATCCCTTGGCAACAGCGAATGCCATTGCGCGTGCTGCTCAATCCGGCAACCATTTCTTCCAACAGCGGGGAGTTCAGCTGCGAGGGCTGATTGGGTACGAGGTTCTCAAGAGGGGAGTTGATTCCCTTCTCTCTCGCGGGCAGCCAGTCTGCCAGGTGACTTATAAAGAGTCGACCAGCGATACCACGAAAGTCATGCGGGAGGTCTGCCGCTTTCTGGAGATTCCCTACCGCGACGAATTGGCCGACCTCGGGGTGCTGATCGATCTGCCATCTTCCAAGGAACACATCATTCTCTGGTGCGTGGAGATAAAGCAGTCAGTACGCCTCGCACGGTTATTCTCGACCAGGCGACTCGGCGAGAAATAGAAAGCTAGGTGAAGATCTGGAAGCGCCGCTATAGCAACGCATGGCCGCCATCCGTTCTGACCGATGCTGACGACGTTGCACTGCCCCGGTTATCACAAAGGGTTGGCAACCAGATCGCCTATCGTGCGTGCCTTCGACCCGTTCCGGCAGGTTTGTTTCGCTTATGCGCCGTTGGCCTTGCTCCGAAGCTACCGTAGCCGAAAACGCGGCGTGCGACTGCGTGCTGACAAGCAAACGAGCTTCCGGAAGCATTACGTTGAACCTCGATACCACAAAGGTTCCGCAGTTGGGCACGGCCAACACCAGCGGCGGTAGTCAAATCTGAATCTGGATACGGCTCAAGTGCCCCAATACAACCAGGATCACATGCCGGGACTCGCCGGGCAGGAAATCCAACCTTTACACCACCCACAAGTAAAGAAAAGGCTCCTTTTAGCCGAAGAATCATGTGGCCGCGTGTGCGCCAGCGCCGCTCGGCGTTCGGGATCTTTGGAGGATGAAGAGTTCTATGCGCCCCCGACTATTGCCGACGGTCCCAGCACTTTCGTCCAAACCCAGCTCGAAAAGCCTCGGGGCCGAATCGAAGGCTGTGCTCCGTCTGCTCAGTGTTTTGCTGTTGACTGCGGCCGCCCTCGCTCAGCAGGGAACGAGGGATTTGAGTGACGCCAGCCTGGAAGAACTAAGCACCATCCAAGTCTACAGCGCTTCGAAACACTTGCAGAGCGCCAGCCAGGCACCTGCTTCAGTCACTGTCGTCACGGCGGACGAAATCCAAAAATTCGGCTATCGCAATCTGGCCGACATCGTGCGCAGCGTGCCCGGCTTTTACGTCACCTACGACCGTGACTACACCTTCGTTGGCGTGCGGGGCTTTGGACGGTTGGGCGACTGGAACAGCCGGATTCTGGTTCTGATCGATGGCCATCGCATCAACAACAACGTTCTTGGCCAGGCGATGTTAGGGAATGAGTTCCTGGTGGACGTGGACATGATTGAACGAGTGGAGATTGTGTGCGGGCCGAGTTCGTCCCTCTACGGCGCAAATGCATTTTTCGCGGTAATCAACATCATTACCCGCACGACGAAAGAAGTGAAGGATTGGGAACTTTCGTTTCAGACGGGGAGCTTTGGCACGTATGAAGGCAGGGCGACCTATGGCCATGAATTTCACGATTTGGGCGTCCTGCTTTCCGGAACGTTTTACAACAGCCAAGGCCAGACCTTGTTTTTTCCTCAGTTCGACAGCCCGGCCACTAACAATGGGATAACCAGCAATACCGACTATGAGTCGTATAAGCATATTCTCGCTACGATCAGTTTTCACGGGTTCACGCTTCAGGGACTGTTCAGCACGCGGGATAAGGGCGTTCCAACAGCGTACTTCGGAGCTGTGTTCAACGATCCTGCTGATTTCAACATTGATAGCCATCAATACCTGAATCTTGGCTACCAGCGTGTGGTCGGAAAGTGGCAGTTGGATGCTCATACCAGCTATGACCAGGCTCGTTTGCAGGGACCAGTCCCGGAAGCGCCTGTCGTGGCGGGTGGCCCGATCGTGCTCAACACTTATTCGTTCCGCGGAAACTGGTGGACTGGAGAAGCGAAGGTCAGCCGCGATCTGTTTGAACGAAACCACATTACTTTGGGATCGGAGATTAGAGACAATTTACGGCAAGACCAGGGCGATCTGCTGAACCCACCCAACGTTTTTGCGCAGGAGCCAAATAGCTCTCTGATCACGGCTCTCTACGCTCAGGATGAGGTCGCGATCGTCAGCCGTCTAACTCTCAACGCAGGTGTCCGGTACGATCACTATTCCACGTTTGGCGGCACCACCAATCCGCGCCTCGGCCTGATTTACCGTCCCGCAGGAAAGACAACCCTCAAGCTTCTGTATGGCCAGGCCTTCAGCGCTCCCGACGTGTATGAGACCTCACCTGACTTCGGAGTCTTTTACGACGACAATCTCAAGCTCCAACCCGAGCGCATTCGCAGTGTGGAAGCAAGAGTAGAACGACAACTGGGACGATACTTTCAGGTAACTGGCGGTGTATATCGCAACCGCATTGAAGACCTCATTACCCTGGTATTAGTTCCTTCCGACCAGAATTTTCAGTATCAGAATGCCGGCGATGCCGTGGCCACGGGGATGGATGTTGAGGCCAGCGGACGCGCTCCCAATGGATTGCAGGGCAAAGCCAGCATCGATTATGTGAGCGCCTATAACGATGATCCAGGACACCCGGCACTGGATAATTCCCCCCGCCACATGGCGAAGTTAAATCTGAGCGTTCCGCTCTACAACCAAAGCTTGTTCGCGGCAATCGAAGGTCAATTTCTGGGCAGACGGCTCACACTCTTGCAGGATTCGCTGAGCAGTTATCAGGTATTCAACCTTACGTTGCTGGGACGCAAGGTGGGGAAACACTTCGACGTTGCGGCCGGCGTCTTCAATGTGCTGGACAAGAAATATTTCGACCCTGGCCGCCCGGAGGACCCGGAAGATGCCATTCAGCAGGACGGCAGAAGTTTCAGGATCAAAATTACTGCGCGGTTTTAAGAGACATGACGTGGGGAGAGGCAATGGCGGAACAGCAAACATCTCACACGAACTACAGCCCTTGCAATCGGGCGAGACTCTGGGTTGTATTTCTGCTGTTCAGCATCGGCAGTTTTGCCCAGCAGCAGGATCTTACCCAGCTCAGCATCGAGGATCTGGCCAATGTCCAGGTCACTTCGGCGTCGAAGCAGGCCGAAAGTCTTTTTGCGGCGCCTGCCGCCATCTTCGTATTGAGCGGAGACGATATCCGCCGAGGCGGTTTCGCCACCCTGCCCGATGCCCTTCGCATGGTCCCAGGGTTATATGTAGCCCAGACCAACTCGCACCTTTGGCAGGTCAGCGCCCGCGGCTTCAGCGACTTGAACAACAACAAGATGCTGGTGTTGGTGGATGGCCGCAGCGTGTATTCGCAAGAGCTGGGTACTGTCTACTGGGACACCCTCGATATACCGCTGGAAAACATTGAGCGGGTGGAGATCATTCGCGGTCCGGGAGGTGCGCTCTGGGGAGCGAACGCGGTGAATGGCGTCATCAACATTGTTACGAAGGCCGCTCCGCAGGAGCAGGGGGCGATGGTTTCGACATCGGATAGCGCCGAAGAAGGCTATACCACGACCGTCCGCTACGGCGGGCAAATCGGCCCCCATGTCTCATATAGCGTGTTCGGCAGAGCCTCTTATTGGGAGCCGTTCGGTTCCCCTACCGGAAGAACTCCTCCTGATACTTTCGGCCTGCCTCAGGGCGGAGCCCGCGCAGACTGGGCAGCCTCCAGCAAGGATGCCGTGACCATCGAGGCCGGCGGCTATGACGGAAGATTGGGCACAGCCGTGTTCATGACGGACATTCCCGCAACTTACTTATTGAAGGGCGGCGACGTCCTGGTTCATTGGAAGCGCACGATCTCCGATCGGACCAGCATCGAAACCCTGACAGATTGCGCCTGGTATGCGCGGTTTGGTGCGCCGGGCGAAAAAAGAAACAGTTGTGACCTGGAATTTCAGCATACCCATCAGCTCACCCCACGCCAGTCGCTGATTTCAGGCTTGTCGTTGTTTACTACGGGCGACGATCTGACGCCGGACCCGGCGGGATACTCACCGGAGCGCCGTCGAACCAGCGTCTTCAGCGGTTTTGCGCAATATGAAGTGAAGATCATTCCGGACCGCCTGCGCATCCTGGGTGGAACAAAACTGGAACACAACGACTACACGGGATTCGAATACCAGCCGCAAGGCCGTGTGGTTTGGACGCCCAACAGAGCGAATGCAGTCTGGGCCAGCTTCTCACGGTCGGTCCGCGTTCCCAGCCGCAACGACAGTAATCTCGACCTTTTCGCCCCTGAGGGAGTGATCAATGGGGAACCGGCCTTTTTATCCATCCTTGGCAGCCCCGGTCTAGAGTCTGAGCACATCCTCGCCTACGAGCTTGGGTATCGGGTTCAACCGACTCCAACGCTGTCTTTCGATCTCGCCCTGTACTACAACCAATACAATAATTTGATTGTCCAAACGCCGAGCGTGCTTCAGGTTCTTGCCAATGAAGTCTTGCTGTCGAGCGAATTCATCAATGGTCCCGATGCTCAAACCCACGGCGCCGAGCTAAGTGCCAAATGGGAGCCGATTCCTAACTGGAGGATCTCCGCCGGCGTCACCGAAACCCGGGGCAGCCCGTCCGCCATAAACGCTACACCCGAGCACCTGTTCAACATTCAATCGCGGGTGAATCTGCCACGCAAGATCGAGTTCGATAGTGGGCTTTATCACTATAGTGGCGTAGCCTTCGGGATCGACAGCGTGGCCCTCACGGGGGTCGTGCCGTTCCAGAGTGTTCCCAGCTTCAATCGGGTCGATGTGGGTCTCAGCTGGCATCTGGCCTCACAGTGGACACTCTCGGTTTGGGGGCGCAATTTGCAATCCGACCAACATGTGGAAACCAGGGACACCGAACTCGATAATGAGGCGGAATACGTGCCGCGATCAGTAGCCTTCAAGCTTCTCTGGCGATCGAAGCCTGAACAGAGGGGCTCCAAATAATGGCCGTGGTGCAGAGCTCGGAAACAGCGCGGCAGATTTCCCCCGAAGCTGCTGGCAGACTCTCGCGCAGGGGCAGAGTCAGGACAGGGATTTTTGTGATGGGAGTGGTTCTCTTTCTTGCGGTCGGGGTACAAGCCCAATCCGCTGGCGAATATCAGGTTAAGGCGGCTTTCTTATACAACTTCGCCAAGTTTGTTGAGTGGCCGCAGAGTGGATTCTCCGACGGTTCCGCTCCCATTCGGATCTGCGTTTTTGGGCAAGACCCCTTCGGCCAAGAGCTGCGCGACATTACCAGCGGGAAGACCGTAAACGGGCGCAAACTCCAGGTCGATCAGGTGGCCGACCTGCAAATGGCCCGAGGCTGCCACATTCTCTTTGTCGCTTCGTCAGAAAAGTCTCAACTGAAACACATTCTTGAGAGTGTGAGGGGCGCATGTGTGCTCACGGTGGGCGATACCAAAGGATTTGTCGATCAGGGTGGAATGATCAACTTTGTGCTCGAAAATGAACGGGTGCAGTTCGAAGTAAACCATAAGGCAGCCGAGCAGGCCGGGCTCAAAGTCAGTTCCAAGCTGTTGAGCGTGGCAAAGCTGGTCGTCGAGTAATGATCGCGGGAGTAAGGTCGATGCGCCACTTCGGGGATTTGTCGATACGCCGCAAATTAACCGTTTTGTTCATGGCAAGTGCGGGGTTCGCAGCGTTGGCAGTCTCAGCGCCTATGGTGACCCAGGACGTGTTGACGTTCCGGCAAGCAGTTGCCCAGAACCTGGCCGTCCTTGGCGACGTCCTCGCGGGGAACAGCACGGCCGCCATCACATTTCGCGATGCGGAAGCGGCACGCGAGGTGTTGCGCGCTTTGCGGGCCGAGCCCAATGTGACGGCGGCCTGCATTTATACCGCCGATGGCAAGCCTTTTGCCAAGTATGCGCGGGATGCGAAAGATTCAGACTTTACGCCGCCGTCGCCACAAGCGGAGAGCACCCAGTTCACGAACGGTCACCTGGTTCAGTTTCGAAAGATCGTGCTGGCTGAGGAGACTGTCGGCACTCTTTACCTCGAATCTGATCTGGAAAGACTGCATTCGCGATTGCGCGCTTATGCGTGGAACTTCGTATTGACCCTGCTGGCGACAATCTCCCTGGCTTTCGTACTAGCCTCGCGTTTTCAGAAGCCGATCTCTGAGCCGGTGCTGAACCTGGTAGAGACCACAAAAGCCGTTTCGGGGGGGGGCGATTACTCCATCCGGGCTGAAATCCTGAGTCGTGACGAGTTTGGCATGCTGGCGACCGAATTCAACGGCATGCTCGAGCAAATTGAAAGACGTGATTTGGAATTGCAGCAACACCGCGAGAACCTGGAAAGGGAGGTCGCCGATCGCACGCGTGAGTTAGTGGCCATGAACACCGACCTTACAGTGGCCAAGGAGGCGGCGGAAGCGGCCAGCCATGCAAAGAGCGAATTCCTCGCCAACATGAGCCACGAAATCCGCACACCCATCAACGGCATCATGGGCATGACCGAATTGACCCTCGACACGGAACTGAACGCCGAGCAGCGAGAGTACCTGCTTCTGGTGAAGTCCTCCGGTGAATCGTTGCTGTCGGTGATCAATGACATTCTGGATTTTTCCAAGGTGGAAGCCGGCAAGCTGGACTTGGAGACCATCGAATTCAGTCTCTACGATTGCATCGGGGAGAGCATGAAAGTCATGGCGATAAGAGCCCATCAGAAAGGACTTGAATTGGCCTACGACGCCAGTCCGGAAGTACCTTCCCATCTCGTCGGCGATCCCGGACGTCTGCGGCAAATTCTGGTGAACCTGGTGGGCAATGCCATTAAATTCACGCAGCATGGGGAAGTGCTGGTCACCATTGAGAGCCAATCGCAGGATGCGGGTGCAGCAGTGGAGCTTCATTTCAAAGTAAAGGATACCGGCATTGGAATCCCTCCCGAGAAACACGGCCTGCTGTTCAAAGCGTTTTCCCAGGCAGACAGCAGCACGACGCGCAAATACGGCGGTACGGGCCTGGGATTGGCCATCTCAGCCCGTCTGGTTGGCTTAATGGCGGGAAAGATGTGGTTGGAAAGCCGGGAGGGTAAAGGCAGCACATTCCATTTCACCGCGCGATTTGCGGCGGCGCAGGTCCAGGCTCAACCTGCGCCTCCCGCGCTCGAAGCCGAGTTACAAAATCTGGCGGTGCTGGTGGTCGACGACAACCAAACGAACCGGCAGATTCTCTGTACCATGACGCGCGCATGGGGGATGAGGCCCACCGCGGCGGAGAGTGGCGAGGTCGCGATTGCTGCCGTCGTGGCTGCACACGAAAAGGAAGATCCTTTCCGGATCGTTTTGATCGACGGCAATATGCCGGTTATGGACGGCTTCGAACTAGCCGAAAGAATAAGAAGATCCAGAGCGCAAAACGGCGAAACCGAAGCCCCCATCTTGATGCTCACTTCCGGCGGACAACAAGGGGATGCAAACCGCTGTCGACAAGTGGGGATCTCCGCGTATCTGCTTAAACCGGTACTTAAAGCCGACTTGCTCGCCGCAATCCTCACCGCGCTAAGTCGGCGTCCGGGGAAGCTCGGCGCGCCCGCAGCGTTGGTCACTCGCCACACCCTTCGAGAATCAGCCCACAAACTAAGGATTCTGGTGGCGGAAGACAACGCGGTGAATCAGGCGGTAATCACTCGCGCGCTGCAAAAGATGGGACACACTCCCGTGCTGGCGCAGACCGGAATAGAAGCGCTGGAGTTGGCCTCGACGGAAAAATTCGACGTTGTCTTTATGGATATCCAAATGCCAGAGATGGATGGTCTGGCCGCAACCGCCGCGATCCGCGAGAAAGAGATAACGACACGCACTCACCTGCCGATCTTTGCCATGACCGCCCACGCCATGGCAGGCGACCGCGAACGCTGCCTAGAAGCTGGTATGGATGGCTACATTACAAAGCCGGTACGCTTTAGCGACATTGAGCAAACCCTCTCGGGATTGACAAAGGAGCCTGCGACATCGAACGCGCCCCCTGAAGAGGCATCCTGGAACAGGGATGAAGCTCTCGGCCGCATCGATGGCGATGAGGAACTGCTCCAGGAAATGTGCCAGATTTTTCTTGAGCACTCCCCGGAATTATTACAGAAACTACAACAGGCGGTAGCGGCGGGGGATTTTGATGGAGTCACTCGCGCAGCTCACAGTTTAAAGGGCGAGGCCGGCTACCTGAGTGCCGGAGGAACCTCACAAGCCGCTCGCGAACTTGAGGAGATGGGGCGCGGCAAAGATCTTTCCCGTGCCCAAGGCACGCTAGCCATCCTGGAGCAGGAAGTGACCGCTCTGCGCTTTGACCTCAAAGAACTGGCTGGAGCACACCACTAATAAGATCCCGAACCGCACTCAGAAGCCCCGATGCGTCCTTTGACTAGACCGTACTCGCCGTTCATGCTGGCCGTCAGGGTTACCTGCTGTCCATAGACCGATGGTGTACCGCCGGTCGTGACCGGGTTTTGCCAGTCAGCAGGTATATCTATCGACCACAGGATGATTCGGACAAGCAGCTCATCATGCGACAATCGCTCAGAAGAGCGACGCTGAATGGTTGCTCGCGAGTCAGCGCCGCACGATGGAGGACGATGCCAAATACTTCGAAACATTTGGAGCCACGTTGGCCTGTGATGCTTGCTCTGCTTGCCGTGGGCGGATTACGCCTTTCTCTGCCCGAATCCCTGTCAGCGGGCCCAGACTGGCTAATTATCGTTGTTGTCGGAGTGCTTCTGATTCCCACAGCGTGGGCACGCCAGCGCGGTAAAGATAACCTCAATAAGTTCTTGGGCTATCTGCTGAGCTCCATCGTGACTGTCGATATGATCTGGTCGCTTGGACTGCTGGTCGCGGCTCTACCCGCGCATCGACAGTCTCCTAAAGATCTGTTGCGTTCCGCAGCTGCCTTATGGATTACGAACATCCTGGTCTTCGCCTCGTGGTACTGGCGACTGGATGCAGGTGGCCCCCGCGAACGTGAGTTGCGCGGCGTGCATACCGATGGAGCATTCCTTTTCCCGCAGATGACTCTCGATCAGCAAGCTAAGCGCGAGATGGGTGAGCAATGCTGGAGCCCGGGTTTTGTGGATTACCTTTTTCTGGCCTTCAATACCAGTACTGCGTTTTCACCAACGGACTGTCCCGTATTATCAGCATGGGCCAAAATCCTTATGATGGTTCAGTCGCTCATTTCCCTGACCACGGTGGCGCTGTTGGCCGCTCGCGCAGTAAACATTCTTTAGCATCTTCGGTAAGGACCCAAGCTGCCGAGTCCACATCTTTGCGGCGCTCAATATGCAAGAATTCATCTGTGTGCCCAACAAGGGCAACAGTCTTGACAACGGAGAAAGCATTGACCCGGTCTCGTACAGTAATCGTTCTCGTTGTTCTGGCTTTCGGACACTTGAGACTGGCGAAGGCGCAGGACAACTATGAGATTCAGGTCTACGGTTCCGACACAGTCGCACCCAAGACTACGATGCTGGAGCTGCACAGCAACTTCACCGTGGAGGGCAGTTCTCCGATCTCCGGCTCACGCTTTACTGATGAGGGGACCTATCCAACCAACCATGCCGAGCACGAAACGGTGGAGATTACTCAA
>Ga0302180_10004642_pt1 | contig 10167 bp, 16 predicted proteins | sample I_Palsa_E3_2_FD_200575 | JGI IMG/M metagenome (GOLD analysis project Ga0302180, IMG submission 200575) | Peat permafrost microbial communities from Stordalen Mire near Abisko, Sweden - I_Palsa_E3_2 | ecosystem: Environmental > Terrestrial > Soil > Palsa > Peat permafrost | place: Sweden... | reverse complement strand
AGCATCCGAGCCCGTTGAAACTCGGGCAGTGAGCGGCGGCATCATCGAAACCAACCTGTTGGCCGGCGTGTGTGGGAGAATATCTCCATGCCAAAACAGCCGCGCTATACGCCGGAGCACGCCGCCACCGGGTTGGACGCCAAGTTTCCTGAGATCGAAACCTGGCCGAACCAGTTTCCCGGCTATGAGATTGTCATTGACGATCCGGAGTTCACGTCTGTGTGTCCGAAGACGGGATTACCTGACTTTGGCATGATCACGCTGCGTTACCAACCCGATAAATTGTGCCTGGAATTGAAATCGTATAAAGAGTATCTGCATTGCTACCGCAACCTGGGAATTTTTCAGGAGAACATTGTGAACCGCGTTTTGGAGGATGTGGTGCGGTGGGCGAAGCCGGTGTGGGCCGAAGTGAAGGGAGAGTTCCGTCCGCGGGGCGGGATCTCGACGACGGTGGTGGCGAAGTGGCCGCGAGCGAACGAGAAGAAAGGGTCGTAACTCGTCGTCACGTGGGCTGGGTTGGTCAGCGGGAGGCAGACACCGCCCGCGGCTCAATGCGCGGTTCTGATTGCGCGTCGTGCTATATTCGCTCGACCCTGTGACCTCGGCGAAACTCCATCCGCGTACGGCGCTCGCTCTGCTGACGGCGCTGAACCTGCTGAACTACGTTGATCGCTCGGTGCTTTTTGCGGTGCAACCGTTGGTGCAGAGCGAATTTCGGCTGAGTAACACGCAGGTTGGCTATCTCACGAGCGCGTTCCTGCTTTTCTATATGATCGCGGCGCCGTTTGTGGGTCCGCTGGCGGACCGCTATTCGCGCAAGAACATAATCGTGGGAGGAGCGATTTTCTGGAGCGGGCTCACACTGCTCACGGCGGTCACACACACCTATACGGAGCTGCTGATTCGCCACACGCTGGTTGGGATTGGTGAAGCGACGTTCGTGACTATCGCTCCAACATTTGTTGCCGACTTGTTTCCAGAAGAAAAACGGGGCCGCATCTTGGGAGTGTTCTATCTGGCGATCCCCGTGGGCACGGCCGCAGGATATCTGCTCGGCGGCAAACTCAGCCCGCACCACGGCTGGAGATTTCCTTTCTACATTGCGGCAGTTCCGGGTTTCCTGCTGGCGCTGGCTGTCCTGTTCTTACGTGAGCCAGAACGTGGCCGGTTCGACTCTGTGAAAGAAACTCCAGAGCGGGGGACGCTACTCGGGCTGGCGCGCAATCCGGCGTTCTGGACCTCAACGTTGGGCATGGCGGCGATGACGTTTGCCCTGGGCGGCATACAGGTGTGGATGCCGACATTCTTGTCGCGTGCGCGCAACTACTCGCTGGAATCCGCCAACTTCATGTTCGGAATCATCATTGTGGTCGATGGCATTCTTGCGTCGCTGGCGGGAGGCTGGCTGGGCGATTATCTGCTGCCGCGCATGAAGGGCTCTTACTACTTCGTTTCGGCTGCCAGCATGGCGTTGGGCGTGCCTTTCATGGTGGTGGCCTTGTTCGTGCGCGGTCCGGTGATGTTGCCGGCTATCGCTCTGGCCGCTTTTTTTCTTTTGCTCAACACTTCGCCGCTGAACGCGGCGGTGATCAATTCCGTCGGGGCGCACATCCGCGCCACCGCTCTGGCCGTAAACATTTTTGTCTTTCACCTTTTGGGCGACGTGCCCTCGCCAACCATGATGGGCTATGTGGCCGATAGGCGGTCGCTGCAAGCCGCCTTCATCCTGCCGGTGATCGCCATGGTCGTCTCTTCTGCCATACTGTTTTACGGGATGAAATTCGCACCGCCGGTAAGGGTCGACGGCGCGGCAATCGAGGCAGGGAAGACTTAAGCGGAAGCGGGATGAATTACTTTCACTGGATTGCGGGCACGATTCTCGCGCTGGCGTGGTTCTCTCGCATCGTCGATGCAGCGATCGGCATGCCGAGCGTTGCCGACGTCTCGAAGCCCGAATGGGACCGCAATCCGTCGGGAAATCCGCGGGTTTCGATCATCGTGCCGGCGCGCAACGAAGAAGAGGATATCGAACTCTCCCTGACCCGCTTGCTCGAATTGGATTATGACAACTATGAAGTAATCGCGGTGAATGACCGATCGACTGATCGAACTGGAGAGATCATGGAAAGGGTTGCGCTCTCGGGTTCTGTTAAAGGTCGGCTGCGAGTGATTCATCACAGCGAATTACCTTTCGGGTGGCTGGGAAAAACACACGCGATGTGGACGGCAACGAATGAAGCGACTGGGGATTGGCTGCTGTTTACCGACGCCGACGTGCTGTTCAAGCCGGACTCGGTGCGGCGGGCGCTGGCATACGCCGAGGCGGAGCGGGCGGATCATGTGGTGTTGTTTCCGCAGATGATCATGAAGCGGCCGGGCGAGTACATGATGATCGCATTTTTTCAGACCATGTTTGTGTTCGGGCATCGGCCATGGAAGGTGGCCGATCCGAAGACGCGAGACCATATGGGAGTGGGCGCCTTCAACCTGATTCGGCGCAGCGTGTATGAGGCGGTCGGAACCTACGAAGCGTTGCGCATGGAAGTGCTGGACGACATGAAGCTGGGCAAGGTGGTAAAGAACGCCGGCTTCGCGCAGCGCAATGTGTTTGGCGCAGACTTGATTTCGATTCGCTGGGCAAACGGCGCGAGGGGCGTGGTCGACAATCTGACGAAGAACTTCTTCGCGGTGCTGTCCTTCCAGTGGTGGCGTACGGTGATCTCGGCTCTCGGACTGGCCTTCCTGAATCTCATGCCGTTTCTGGGCGTATGCCTGGCGCACGGGTGGGAGCGTTTGCCTTATGCCATCGCGCTGGCGTCAATGTTTCTGATTTATCTCGGGATGTCGTGGCGTTCGGGGGTTCCGGCTTATTACTTCGCGCTGCATCCGGTCAGCACGGCGCTGTTTGTCTATACGTTGCTGCGTTCGATGTTTCATACGCTGCGGAATGACGGGATCGTTTGGCGGGGGACAAAGTATCCTCTAGAGGAGTTGCGGAAGGGAATGGTGTGAGGTCAGATGCTTGCGACCTGCCAGGAAAAAGCGCGGAATTCGGCCAGCTTGCGGAAGTCCCGCACATTGGCGGTGACAACGGTGACCCCCGCTCGCGCCGCGCTCATCGCCATCAGCGCGTCATTGGTGAGCCGGTTTCGCCCAATTTTTTCAAAGTCGTACTTGGCCGCCAGTCGTGACAATACTTTGCCGGCCTGAATCCAGTCGTCGAGCTCGGGCAGCAGGATTCGACTCTCCTTGTCAAAGTGACGTTCGATCAGTTCCACTACATGTCGGTCACGTTCCTGGGCACCGGCATAAAGTTCCTCTAGTACGACCGCGCTCAGCCACATATCGTTCTCGGCGACGAATCTGGCAACCGCTGGGCCGGCGTCTCCACGCCGCAGGGCGGAAACATAAATGGATGTGTCGAACAGGGCAGACTGCATCTATTCATCCAGCACGCCATAAACGTCTTTAATTTCGATGCCGCTCCTAAAGAATTGCTCGTTGGCTTCGCGCAAAACGCGGGTTCTTCGTTCTTCCGCGATCACCCTGTCCAGCGCCCGTTCGAGGGTTTCCGTTTCCGTTTTTGCGCCCAGGGCTTTTTGGGCGCGCTTGATCTTTGCTGAATCCAATTGAAAGTGTTTGTGGGTTCGCGCCCGTGTGACAGCCATTTGAGTTTGCCCCCTTCTAGCCAGTCTACCACCAATGTACATAAAGTCAACGTATATGTACATGCGGGAGATGGGGCTAGCTCACTGCGGCGGCTCTTCGGTCACATCAGCCTCATTGCCGTAGGTTGCGCCGCTAGCAGGCGTGCCGTAGGTTTTCGCGGGCTTCTTGGTGGGGCGCATTCTGCCGGCGCTGTAGTGGCCTTGCTTTTCCACGTCGTAGTTCTTGGGCAAGGGTGGAATCAGGGTTGAGCCGGCGGTCAACTGGCTGACGCGGTTCAGGATGATTTCGGCCCGACCGTTGTAGAGTTTTACTGGACCGTGAATCTCGATGACTTGTCCCGCGAGGCGGCGGACGTCGCCTACATCTTTAAGGTCGGCAGGGAAGACCACGACCGTGAATGGGCAGGCCATTTGATCCTGGCAGAAGTCCACGAAATGCACGCCTTTGGCGCCGACTTTCACGCGCAGAACTTTTCCCGTCACGCACTTGGTTTCCCCGACGTGCTTGCTGGCCTCGCGAATGGGGAGGCAGTCGGATGCGGCGAATAGCGGTGTCGAAAGCAAGATGGCCAGTGCCGCGAGACACAAGGCCGGGCCGTGTCCAGTCGAACAGCCCCTTCGGCTTCGCTCAGGGCAGGCGAGGGCGGCTGTCCCCACATGAGCTGTTGCGGGCTCCCGCATACTAAGATTCTACGAAGGGACCGCCCGCGAGTGAGCGCTGGAGCAAGAAAAAGTGCGATAGTTTCCCGAAACGAAACTGGGTAGGCAAGAAACTAGGAGGGCCGGACTGTGTCCAGCCCTCGCGGAGGTTTCCTCAGGGTTCCTGGTGCAGAACCTTACTTGAAGGCCTTGACTGCGGCGGCTTCGTCGTCCTTCACATCGAAGACGGTGTAGAGCTTGGTGATCTGGAGCAGGTCGTGCACCTTCTTGGTTAAATGGAGCAGTTTGAGTTCGCCGCCCTGATTCTTGGTCGTGGTAAATGCGCTCACCAGCTCGCCGATGCCGGAGCTGTCGATGTAGTTGACCTCGCCAAGGTTCAAGACAATCTTCTTGTTGCCCTTGGCGAGGATGTCGCGTACGGTGTCGCGCATCATGACGCTGCCTTCGCCGAGGGTGATACGGCCGCTGCAGTCCACAATGGTGACTCCGTCAACCTGCCGGGTGTTAAGTTTCATGCTCACTGAGACGCCTCCTTGCCGCCCGCGGATGGCCCGTGGACGTGTTTGATCAGTTTTATTTCGGTGCCTGTCTGGGACGGGCGGATTTCCACCACGTCCATGAAGGAACGCATCAGAAAAATGCCGCGTCCCGAAGTCTTGAGCAAGTTTTCCGGCGCCAGAGGATTCGGAATTCCTTCCAAGTCGATGCCTTTGCCCTGATCGCGAATCGTGATAACCAGATCCTCGGAGGTGCGCTCGAAGCACAGGACAACTTTCTTGTCCGGGGCATACGCGTTGCCATGCAGAACGGCGTTTACCGCGCCTTCGCGCACCGCCATGGAAATCTGCATCACTTCGTCTTCTCCAAAGCCCAATTCCGTGGCGATGCGGGTAGCTTTTTCTTCCGCGTGGTCCACGGTTTCCAAGGTGGAATCGAGCGTGTAGGAGACGGTTTGCTCCATGGCCGATGAATACGTGTTAGACCCGCACCTGTCCTCTGAATTGCCCCTAGGGGCTCGCCGCAGCCTCTAATCGGCGGATGCGGTAGTTTGCCTGTGGAAGCGGGGAGTTGTCAACGAGAGTAGTAAGCGGGGAGTTGAACCTCATTCGAAATGTCTTTCTGGCCTGGGCTTGATGCGGGCATAGTGCAGGTATAATGGCACGCCGTGAGTTCAGCCCTGAGAGCCAGAATCAAGCATTTCCTGAAGCGATTGATGGTCGTCGGGCTTTCTTCCGCGCTGGGCGTGACAGGGGTCGCCTATGCCGTGGACTACGTCGTGTTCCGTTACCGAACGGCGGCGAATCGCCAACCTTTCGGACAAGTCACAGTCATGCCCTATTACGCGGTGCGGCAGAAAAGCGGCAAGACCCAATTCATCTTCAATCCGCCGGAGGCGCAAACCTGTGTCCACGCGCTGTTTCCCCGTGCCGGATACCCGCCCTGCTGGTATTTGCAGCGGCATACCGAGCAACGCACCGACATCTGAAAACCTGAACCTGCAGGCTGCACTGTATGGGCTCGACGAAGCCATGCACCGGGCATCGAACGAGTGCCCCTGACCATCTAACAAAGTAGCCAGCAGAAGAAAGAGGAACATTCATGAATAAATCTGATTGTCTACTCAAGGCCGTACTCGGGTTTGCTGTGTGGGTGTCCGTCACCGGCAGCATTTATGCGCAGAATGCAGGAACGCAAGGGGTGCCGGCACACTTGCTGGTCACTGTGGAAGCTCGTCATGGCTCGAACGTACCTGAAATAAGCCGCGCCGATGTGATGGTGTACGAAGGCCGTGATCGCGACCAGGTCACGGATTGGGTTCCTGCGCAGGGAGAGCACGCGGGACTCGAACTTTTTATTTTGCTCGACGACGGCTCCGGCCTCAATCTTGGAACACAACTGGAGAGCCTGCACAAATTTATCACCGCCCAGCCAGCGTCCACGTTGATCGGCGTGGCCTACATGCAGGACGGCAGCGCGAAGGTGGTGCAGAGCCCGACCAGCGATCATGCTTTAGCGGCAAAAGCCCTGCGCCTTCCTATGGGAATTGGCGGCATTAATGCCAGTCCATATTTTTCGCTCAGTGATCTGATCAAACGCTGGCCGGAGAGCACAGCCCGGCGGGAGGTGTTCATGGCCTCCGACGGAATTGATCGCTACTACGGGAGTGGTGATTTGCAAGATCCCTATTTGGACGCTGCGATCGACGATGCGGAGCGGGCCGGCATCGTCGTCTACGCGATCTATACTCCGGGGGCGGGACACTTCGGTCATAGCTACTGGCCAAACTATTGGGGACAGATTTATCTCTCGCGTCTGGCCGAAGAAACCGGCGGCGAAGCGTATTACATCGGCTTCACTGGCGCCCCCGTAAGCTTTGACCCTTTCCTCGACGATACGGCACGCCACCTGGACCATCAGTATTGGTTGACGTTCACTGCAAAACCGCAGAAAAAGAGTGGTTGGCAGCGAATCAAGGTTACGACGGAAGTATCCAATGCGGAACTGGTTTCCGCGCACAATGTGTACGTTCCGGCTGCGACGCCCTAACGCATCAGCAAACAGGCTGGAGCGGGCACTGAATGTGCTCCGGCTTGGTTGTGTCTGAATTCGGCTACAATGGCGTTCACTCAGAATAGAGGGAGGCCAATGTCTAACAGGCTCGTCGTTTCTCCGTTGCGATATTTGGGAATTGCCCTCGTCGCCTTCGCTAGCCTGGTCGCTCAACCTGCCTTTGCGTCGCCTGCTAAACCGGCCACCGCTTCGCCTCCCGACCCGCGGCTGTCGCGCCAAAGCGAAGCCCGGCGAAACTTACCTGATAGGAGTGGCACAAAATGAAAGAAACACCGCAGCAGTACACTCGACGCGTCACCAGCTACGTAGAAGGAAAACAATCGCTGGCGGTGCAAGCCGCCACGGCGAAGAAACTTGCACGGCTAATCAAAGGCGTGCCCACAGCGAAATTGCGCAAGCGGCCGGCTCCCGACAAGTGGTCCGTCGGCGAGATTCTTGCGCACCTTGCCGACGCGGAAATCGTCGGCGGTTTTCGTATGCGGCTGATTCTTGGCGCTCCGGGCTCTCCGGTCGCGGCCTTCGATCAGGATTCCTGGGTAACCAGCGGACATTATGCGACGCGCGATCCGCGCAAATCCGTCGAGCAGTTTCGCGCGGTTCGCGAAGCCAATCTCGCGCTACTCAAATCCCTCACGCCCGACCAGTGGAAGCACTACGGAATGCACGCCGAGCGCGGCCAGGAAACAATTGAGCACATCGTGCGCATGTTCGCGGGGCACGACGTCAACCACCTGCGGCAAATCGAAGGCATTCTCGCGAAGTAGTTTGACTCTCAGCCGGCAGCCTTCATCAATTCGCTCTGCTCAATCGGTCTTTTGGAAATCAATGCCGCGAACCTCTTGGATAAAAACGGTCAGATTTGAGACGCGCCCATCTGAATCTCGAAGGAAAACGATCCTTCCGAGTTCGCCAGCATCGAATTCGCCCGGAGCGATTGGAAGCAACCTTTGCGGTGGGCTGGTCGCATAGAATCGGGGCAGACGCTGTAAAACAATCGAGAGAAGAGGAAAGGGAGTGGACATGGAAGCGCCCAGCGAACGCAGTGCCGAGTCAAGTCCGGCGGAGGCAGAAACGCATATTAAGAGTGCTCATCACATTCTCAAGTCCCTGCAAGGGAAGATCGGAGAGCATCCAGAAATCGGCGCAGCCATCACGAAGCTGGAGATGGCGCTGAATATTCTGGCGGTAAAGACTGGCGGGGTGCTCTAGCGGCGATCCTTGTGATAGAGCCATCGCGGTTCGGGGGCCGGAGGAGAAAACGCCACGATTCCACCTGCCACTTCAGCGGTTACCATGTTCAAAGTTTCTTCCAATCAGTCAACGACACCAACTCGTCCAGGATGTCCTGCAATCTTTGCAGGCGACGCTCATGTTCCCCCGCTGAGCCGGGCATCTTTTTGCCGCCTTGCACGTACTGCTTGTTCGCTTCGCTGATTTGAACTATTTCGTCTCGCAACTTAGCGATGCGTTCTTTGATGGGATTCTGCATGACGGTAGCCTGGCAGTGCACAAAGCGCCAGAGAGTATCTGAATTTAGCACGGAACGCTTTGTACTGCACGAGATGTTGAAAGCTCCATGAAATCGTTCGCACCAATGATCCCGAGGACTGTACGCACGACAAGTGGGAATCGTCGCCGAGTGTGGTCATGCACGATGGTTGGTGCGGAGAGTTGATACACCGCACGGCGAGTCTCAAGCTGGCACGCCCCGGCGTCTACTACGTTCTTAACCCATTCGCTTTCCCGCCCGTAAGTGAGCGCAATCAGGAATCCCCCCGGCGCTCGAAAAACATTCACTGGTGTCCGGTAGACTTTGCCAGACTTCCGACCTACATGCGTAAGAATGCCGAAGCCGGGCAATCGGGCGGCGAAGCGGCTCGTGATTCGGTTCGTAACAGCCAAGTTGAAGGCTGCGACCCACCGTTTGCGGAACCGGATTAGAAGGACGGGAGACAGCAGGATTGCCAGAAGCAGAATGACGGATGCGGCGATGACCATGGTTGCCGTAGATATTATTGCAACTTCGCGTACTCTGCCTTGGCTTCTTTAAGGATCGGAATGTCGGGATCAGCGTCTTTCCAGTTTGGCGTGACGGTTCCCCAAGTTCGCGCCCTCTACGCCGCTTTCTCGAATTCCTTGCGAGCCGCCCCCACATCTTCGCCACCCTGTTGCTTGAACACCGTTCGTGCCCTCTCGGCTAGCTCCTCGCCATCCGCACTCGCAATCACCAGAGACCGGCCGCGCCTCAGCGCCTCATGATAGAACTTCACCTCATCTCTCGGAACTCCAACGTCCATCGCATGTTCCGTAGCATCCCCAGCCTTCGCGCCCGCAGCCGCGCCGCCCAGTCCCAGAACCGCCACCGCACCGACCCCGAGCGCAAAAATTGTGCCCACTCCCGGGACCAGCAAACTCGCCATCGCTAACCCACCCGCCAATCCCGCACTCGCCCCTACAGCTCCGCCCAGCAATGCGCCCATCGCCTTCCCCATCCCATCGCTTTCTGCATCCGTAGTCGGAACCCTATCTAGTTCCTTGTCAGACAATGCCCTGACCGCATTGTCCTCCCGCGATCCGCTGCTCAAGAAGACGATGGAGCGCTCCGTCATGCCAATGCTCAACAGACCCTGAACAGCCCTCTGCGCCGACACCACTGAAGGAAAAATTCCAACCACGCTCTGCATAAGTCCTCCTCCTCCTTGAAATTGTCACAATCATCAACGCTTAAGAGTACCAAGCATCCCGTCAAAGTCGCCGCAGTACTATACCGTGTGGCTGCCGTCCGAACCGAAGCAAGCAGGGCGCAGCGGCGAAAACTCTCTACCACCATCGGTTTGATCCGATCCTAGAGTCCTCACTTTTGCAGGCGAATCCCCGTTTCCCGCTCAGATCGCAACGCCCGAAGGGGGAAAGCTAGTCGCTTACGAACTCGCATCTGATTGTAAAATTGGAAAGGGGTGCTGGACTGTTCAATAGTGCTCAGTTCGTGATCAGTCCGGCTCAATTTAGGGAACACATAAACCGCTTGTTACTCTTTGGGTTTGTAGGCACAAGGATTGCATGAAAACTCTAGTCGTCGTAACGCTGTTCCTCTGCTCAGCCTGCGTTGTCTCCGCTCAAACCTTTTCTGACGACTTCAGTGCGGGCAAACTCGATACCGGCAAGTGGAAGGTTGCGACCTACAAATCGCCTGATTCAAAGCCGGGTCTCAATTCCGGCATCTACGTCCCAGAAAACCTTGATTTTTCACATGGGATGCTTTGTA
>Ga0302180_10004636_pt1 | contig 10173 bp, 11 predicted proteins | sample I_Palsa_E3_2_FD_200575 | JGI IMG/M metagenome (GOLD analysis project Ga0302180, IMG submission 200575) | Peat permafrost microbial communities from Stordalen Mire near Abisko, Sweden - I_Palsa_E3_2 | ecosystem: Environmental > Terrestrial > Soil > Palsa > Peat permafrost | place: Sweden... | reverse complement strand
AGTACACTCGAACAATAGAGTTGACACTGATTTGGTGATGATTTCGCGCACTCCCCGCGGGAGCCTTCCGGCAACCGACACTTCGCCGAAAAGGAGACGCCCGTGATCCTCATCACCACTGCCAGCAATACACAGGATCTAGCGAAGCTGGCATAGGGCCCACCCGCCCGCACAAGGAGCAAACGATGACCGACCCACCCACACCGCCCCAGCCGACGATACCGCCCGATGACCCGCATCGGTACCTCACCGTCGCACGACCCGACGACGACGAAACCCTTACTCACCTTGGCCTTGTGGGCGACACCTACACGATCCTGGTTACCGGCGACGACACTGCCGGCAAGTACACCCTCATCGACATGCACGTCCCGCCCGGTGGCGGCCCCCCACCTCACCGTCACGACTTCGAGGAGATGTTCACGGTCCTCGAAGGCGAGGTCGAGGTCAGCTTTCGCGACCAACACCTCGTGGCCAAGGCGGGTGAGACCGTCAACGTTCCGGCCAACGCGCCACACGCCTTCCGGAACGCCTCCGGCCAAGTAGCACGCCTGCTTTGCATGTGCACCCCACCTGGGCAGGAGGAGTTCTTTAGCGCCGTAGGTGCACCCGTGGCATCACGGACCGAAGCGCCGCCTGTCCTCGGTGAGGATGCCCAGGCTGCGTTCATCGCCAGATCGAAAGCACTTGCACCTGAATATCGCACGGAGCTTCTGCTGCCGTAGGGCTCAAATGATTGTGGGCCGGTCGCAGGCGGACAGGGTGATCGCCTGGTCTTCGTCCCAAGCGCCCGGTAGCGCTGCGGTTCATGCGTTGGGAGGGCCTACGAGCGCTCAACCAGCCACCATTGCGCGACTCGTGTCAGCTGCATAGTGCCACCGACGAAGCGTTGCTGCTCGTAGCCGTCGGGCTCGACCTTCGCGTCGACCCGTTCCGCGATCCCGGCCCATCCCAAGATTAGGGCGAGGAGGTCCAGGTCCCACCCGAACGAGGTTCGGCGGTGATCCGGGTCCTCCATATAGGGAGTAAGCCACTCGTACGCGGCGTCGGCTCGGTCGCACACCCAGTCGAGCACCTCGTCGAAGGCCATCCGCCGCCGCTTGAGCATGTGGAGGATCTCAGGTACAAACTCGTCAAGGATCTCGTCCGGGTAGCGATAACGGTTGTTGGCACGAAAGCCTTTGAGTGGGCCCAGCGACAGCATCACGTCGGTCGTCTTGGTCCACCGCTGAAGCGGCTTATTCTCGAGCCTGCCCCATGCGGTCGTGGCGCGGAGCTTGCCGTGCTCCTTGCGGAGTGCGCCGGCCGACAGCGCCCAGCGGACCAGGAACCCGAGCTCGGGCAACTCCGCAGCGGACCTCGTCTTGAAGGTTCGACCACCGATTGTCTCATCGATACGGTCTTTCGTCCCGAGCAGCAATACAAGCTCTTTCGCGTCAGCAAGCGTCGCTTGACCTGTCTGGGTGAGCTTGCGCCCGTCGCCCCAAAAGCGGGTCAAGGCGTCGAACCGGGCAAGCACGGGGGCGCTGGCGGCCGAGGCGATCACGTCCTCCGGAGCGGTGGCACTGCGACGTTGCTTCCTAGGAGCTGGTCCTGGAAGCCTCATGGGGCTGCCTTGATCGAGGGCCTCCTTGATCGCGTCCATGTCGGTCAGGTCCACGCCGCGAGCCTGAAGGGCAGCAAGCACAGCCTTGGCAGGCCCGGCCGCCTCGGGATCCGCGATCCGATCGAGGAACTCAGGCTCGATCTCGTCGACGGTCGTGAGGATCTCGTCGACGAAGCTAGGTTCAAGTTCCGTGCGCTCGGCGCTGAACCGGGCGAACGCTCGCACCACGCCGGGCAGGGCAGCTGCCTGATCGGAGCCGAGCAGGAGCTTGCGTGGAGCCAGGTCGCCGAGAAGCAACGAGACTACAGTTGGGCTCCACCGCAGCGGCCGGCCCTCGTAATCGCAGCGGAGGTCCACAAGGTGGTGAACGAGAAGTTCGATGTCGACCCGAGGTAACTGGTTGGTAAGGCGCCGTCCTTCCGATGAGGCCATGAACTCGTTCACCAGGCTCTTCCGTTCGCCTTGGGGGACCTCGATGTCGGTCGGACGGTCGTCGGTGAAGCCTGCTCGCCTCAGTCGGGCCCAAACGAGCGCTCTGTGGCGGGCGAAATCCTCAGTACGCAACTCGATGTCGCCGCTCCATAGGTCCGATATCGCCATCGCGTCACGCAATTTCGGTAACAACCTCGCGATTGGCGCTTCCTCGAGCCGCGTGTGCGGGTCGAGAGTGGATCTCCAGGACGCGACCACGTCTTCGACGTCAGCTCCGATCCAGGCATCTTTAGCCTGGCCCGAAAGGTTGTGGTCAACAAGCAGGGCGAGCGCGTGCTCGCCGCGTTGGCCCTCCTGCCGGAACCCAATGATCAGAGAATCCTGGTCGCCGAACACGTCCGACGCGATCCAGCCCTGGGTTGGGGTGACGAGCCCGACGGTCCTAAACCAGTTGGGCGAACCAACGACGACCATTCGTAGTTCGGCAGCAACCGAAGCTGCGAGGTGGGCATGGTTAGGCGGTACCACCGCCGCGAGGGCAGCGGCGACAGCGGCAGCACGCCGGTCGCCGCGTTGCCGGCATCGTCGCAGCAGCGCCTCCTCGAAGGGCGGAACGTCCATGCCCTCGAGCCGTGCCTCCAAGCGAGCGCGATCGAACACGTCCAGGATGGCGCTCGCCCACGTCTCGGCCGCGATTGGATCGTCCTCGTCGAGAAGCTCCCGGCCGCCAGAGTCGATGATCTGGTCGACCGGGGAGCCGTCGAAGCTCGGGTCGCCGACAGGCCTCAGATGCGGCGGTCGAGTCCCCTTGGGCGTCACCCGGCCGCCTCTGCGCTTGCCCGTTGCCATCGCCTTCAGTTCAGCCGATCTTGGATACCCTGTGGGTGCCATGCCCCCCGACGTCCAAAAGTTCGGACGGACCATTGGGACCTCGTTCCCCAAGATCCGTAACTGCCACCTGGCAAAATGTCCATCTGACTGGAGATGCGCCACACTGTTTGCAACGCCTCCCGATCCCGGCTACGGGCTTTAGGCAGGTTGACATGACCGTCTCACCGTAGCAGGTGCCATAGGTGGTACCATACCTTGGTGAACAAGACTACTGTTTACCTGCCGGACGAGCTAAAGAAGTCTCTCCAACGGCTGGCCGCAGAGTCAGGCCGTTCAGAAGCCGACTTGATCAGGGATGCGATTGCCACCAAGGTCCGCGCTTCCGACCGGCCCCGCCCCAACGGTCGGCTTTTCGCAAGTGGGGACCCTTCATTCGCTGAGAACGCCGAGAATGCACTCGTCGGCTTCGGCGACCGCTGACAGTGCTCATCTGCGACACGAGCGGGCTGCTCGCCTACTTCGACGCCAGCGATGCCCACAATGCCCAGATGGCTGCGGTGATCGAAGTCGAGACCGGCCCTTTTGTGGTGTCGCCTTATGTAGTGGCCGAACTCGACCATTTGCTGGCGGCTCGACGAGGGGTGCCCGCCGAACTGGCAGCGCTGGCTGAACTGTCGAGCGGTGCCTGGGACCTAGCCAAATTCGATGCCGCTGACCTTAGAGATGCCTGCGCCGTGGTCGAACGCTACCAGGACCAAGAGATCGGCGTCGCAGATGCCTCCCTGGTAGTCCTAGCTGACCGCTACCGGACAGACCGACTGCTGACCCTGGACCGTCGTCATTTCCACGTCGTCCGCACTACTGCTGGAAAGTCCTTCAAGTTGCTGCCGAGAGGACCGTGAGGATGGCGTCGCCGCGCCTGCCCTCCGTCGCGGTCGCCATCTGACTCCGAAGGGGCTCGTCCCCGAAGCGATTGCCTAGCTCCACCCGGACCTGGCTGCCGCCGATGCTCGCAGGCACGGTTATGCGCACGGTGACATCGTCGAAGGGCGGCTCGTCATCTTCGCCGCGGAAGTCCGTCATGGCCTGGGCCCACGTCGGCACCCAGCTCATGTCGTCCTCGGTCTCGTGCGTGCTCATGCTGGCCTCTCTTTCTCCCCTGCGGGCCCGCTGTCGGGAGTTGGTCTCATTCGGCGTGGTCGGCGGCGGCGAAGAGCACGAGCAGGCCTGCCGGGACCTGGTCATCGAAGAGGCGGCGGTGGTTCTCGAGTTTCTCGGGACGCTACTACCAGCGAGGAAAATTTGAGCAGGCGGTTGCCCTAGCAGGTGCATATGCACACCCCGTCTAACAGCCACTTCGTCGCCTCTGTAAACCGCAAGTCGCGCTATCCCACTTGACCCCCGCCACCAAATCCGCTGGTTTCTCGCGTTCTTTTACGTGTGCGCGACGACCTGACCAGCGATTTCGCGTTCGGCGGGTCGCGGTAATCGGGGATTTTTCTCGCGACCTAGTCAACCATTGCATTCGCTGAGCCACGCAGGTTGGCGACGCGCACGCGGCTGACGCGTGAGTCCTCTTCTAGCGCCCGTGGGAACCGCTACAATTAGTCTGCAACATGCGGGAGGGGCCCGACCGGATGACCACTCGGCTGCGTAGGTACCGGGTCTCGGCGCTATACCGCCCGAAAGTGTTGATAGGGATATGTGCCGGGCTCGTAGCGGGGACGGCCGTGGCCAACTTGGTTGGCGCAAGCTCAGTTGCGGCGGCACAAGCGACCAAGCCCTCTTGGTATATGGCAAGCCAACCGCCGAATGTTTTCTCGGCCGCGCCCGCCATTTCTTGTGCCGCCGGTGGCCTTGACTGCGTTGCTATCGGGCCCGGGACCACTTGCGCCAAGCGAAGCGGGGTCGTCTGCGTGGCCGACCGTAGTTTCAACACGGCCGAGTACTCCAGGGACGGGGGCGCTTCCTGGCAGGTGGCCCCGGTCCCCGCCGCGGCCGGCGGCGAGTTCATAGATTTTGCGTCCGTCTCGTGCGCCAGGGCGGGCAAGGGCCGCACCGACTGCGCGGCGTGGGCGCTGCTGACCCAGGAATACGGCACCAGTCCTTCTGAGCAAGCCTCGTATTTTTCCACCAATGGGGGGGGCACCTGGAGTGTGGGCAGTCCACCTGCTCCCGTCGGCCAGAACCTCTGGCAGACCCCAATAGTGTCCTGTTATGAGGTGGACCTCGAGGTGGATTGTGCCGGCGCCCCGGACAGTCTGGGCATTGAGTTCAGCACCGACGGTGGGGCCAGTTGGGCTCGATCTTCCTATCGTCAAAGCCCGAGCTTCGGGGCCCTTGGCGCACAAGACCTCTCCTGTGCCCTGAGCCGAGCGCACATGGACTGCGCCGCCGTGGGTTATGTGCTCGACGCGGCCAGCGGTGCCCCGGTTGACACTGTTTGGTACTCAACTGATGGGGGCAAGAACTGGGCCGCTGGATTGCTCGGGCAGCGGGAAGGTGAGCTGAACACTGTGTCCTGCGTCACGGCCGAAGACCGGGCCTGGTGCGCAGCTCTGGGCTCCGAGACCGATAATGACGTGACGGCAAACGTCGCTGCCTACTCGGATGACGGCGGCAGGTCGTGGTCGAGCAGCGTTTTCCCGGCCCACAGCGTGCTCCCCAGCCCCTGGGGCAGTGTGTCGTGCGCCAGCGACGGTCCCCAGGTCGACTGCGCGGCGTCGGGAAGCGCGCTCTTGTTCTCTGCCGACGGGGGCGCCAACTGGGCCCTGGCCACCGACGCCAACGGGGCCCGGGGCGATACCGTCTGCATGTCGTCCTCGCCCGGCCCGACCTGTTATGTCGTGGGAGCCAGGGCTGCATATTCGTACGACGGCGGCGCCAACTGGTCAGCCAATAAGACGGCCAAAGGCTTTGGGGTCCAAGACCCGATGCTCCGGGACAACATCGCCTGCGCATCAGTAACCCTGTGTGCCGTGGCCAGCGGGGGGGCTCTGTTCAGCACCGCCCCACCACAACAGGTTCTGTGACCTCCCCCCGCGTCCCTAGTCCAACAATGTAACTCACGACCATGCAGGTAGACGCATAAATCGTGCCACTAGATGTCACTGGTCGTAACCGGTCGGACGAACGGTGTCGGTACTCATAACCCAGAGGTCGCTGGTTCAAATCCAGCCCCCGCCACGAAGCATCGCCACTAGTCAGAGGCTCTTTTCACGGGCGAAGGATCGTAGTCATGACGTCTCATCAGTGAACCGGGTGACCAGACTGACCTGACCGCCTAGCGAAGGCCCAAGATAGCCGCGAGCGCCTCGTCAATGCTCCAGATCTCTTCGTGGGTCAAATGACCACTGAGCTCGCCCAACCGTTGGGCATCCACGGCACCGAGCTGTTCTACCAGCACTCGCGAGGTCTCTCCGGCTATGTTCGCTTCCGGTCGGAACGACGCCGTTCGAGCGCTACGAGAGGTGGGGGCCACGATGACCACGGATCTCGGCAAGAACTCGTCGGCTTGGACAACAACCGCGTACCGGTCACCGAGTTGCTCGTGGCCCACTCCCTTTGGGGGCCGGAACCGGTAGACATCACCGCGGAGCACGAAGTGATTCCATCAACTCGGCGACCGACAGCATCTCGTCACGATCGACCGGGTCAGCCTCCAGTGCGGCCACCTCGGCCGCGAGCTCTTTGCTCCTACGACGATGGCGGACCTCACCGAGGAGGGCTGTCCGGACGGCTTCGGACTGGCTCAGGCCCGTCGCTTCAAGGGTGCGCAGGGCCATATCCGCCTCATCGTCGAGACGGACCGAGATTGCTCGTGCCACACTCGACTTGCCCATCTACCCGAAGCCCTGATGCGGCGAAGTCGCTTTGGCGACCCGCTGCACGCAGATAGGCACCGGCGTAAACTAGCTAGACGCTTCCCCAAGGGAGGATGACCGTGAGCCATCGCAGGAGGATAACCGCACTCACAATTGCAGCCGGTGTTCTGATCTCGACTACCGGTGCAGCAGCTGCAAGCCCGTCGAGATCCCAGTTGGCGAGCCGTTTTACTGCCATCTTAAAGACATTGAACGGCGCTGGTACGGCGTTTGGGAGTGTCCTCGGCCCACTGGTCAATCACGGTGCTAGTGGTCAGATCGTCTACTCGAAGGCAGCATTGCCGTTTATCAAGGTGATCCAGACAGCCGACAAGGATCTATTGTCGATGGGAGCCAACGGTAAAGCCGAGGTTGACGTCAAAGCACTGGTTGTTGTTGATGTCAAGCTGATCAGCGACCTTCATTCTGTGGCCTCCGAAACGGCCAAAGAGGTTCCTGGCTGGACACAGATCCTCGCAAAAGACGCCACATCGACCAGTGCCATCACCAACAAGATCCGCTCAGACCTGGGTATTTCGAGCTAACGCGTACTAGCTTCAACATTGGCGTACTCCTCCCAGCCGGTCTCACCCGGCAGGTTCGTTCTTGGTTCAAGCTGGGAGGGTAGTCGCGCCCCGCAGCAGGTCCAGCATCCACAACTTCTTGTTATAAATATGATGGGCCGGCGGCCCACCCCGGAGAATGAAATAATGGCTGGGCCGAAGCCCGACGTCGTCTGAGATTGGTGCTGTGAGCCCGTTTATAAATTGACGTGGGGACCAAGGGACCCTGGAGTGCTGCTGTGAGCGCGTAACCCAACTTCTGTTTTCAACGGGCCCTGCTTCGGCTGTCGGGAATGAGCCAGAGCCAGGAGGCAGCACAAATGGAACAACAAGTGGACAATGTCGCCGGCCTAGATGTGCACCGGGACACGATCGTGGCGTGCGCCCGCCTGGGCCGGGGGCAGCACCCAAAGGTGCTCAAGAAGAGCTTCAAGACAACCACGGCCGGGGTGGACGAGCTCGCCCGCTGGTTAGCCGACTTAGAGGTGACCCGGGTGGTGATGGAGTCGACCGGGGTCTACTGGAAGAGCACCTACTACGGCTTGGAAGGCCTCTTCGCGGAGGTCTGGTTGGTCAACCCCTACCACGTAAAGAACGTCCCGGGGCGCAAGACAGACATGGCCGATGCCGAATGGTTGGCCGACGTGGCCGCTCACGGGATGGTGCGGCCAAGCCTCGTGCCGGCCCCGGCCGCCCGGGAACTACGAGAGCTGACCCGCTACCGCAAGACACAGGTGGCCATGCGCGCACAGGAGGTCCAGCGCCTGGACAAGGTCCTCCAAGACGCCGGCATCAAGATCTCCTCCGTCGCCTCCACCGTGCTCGGCAAGTCGACCAGGGCCATGTTCGAGGCCCTCGTCGCCGGTGAGCGGGACCCTGCGGTGCTGGCCGACAAGGCCCTCCGCAAGATGCGCCCTAAGATCCCAGCCCTCACTGAGGCCCTGGCCGGCCGTTTCGGTGCCCACCACGCCGTGGTGGTGCGAGCCATCTTGGCCCACGTCGATTTCTTGGACGCCAACATCACCGCGCTCGACGAGGAGGTTGCGGCTCGCCTCGGGCCGTTTCGGACCGCTGTCGAACTGCTAAAGACCATCCCCGGTGTGGGCCAAACAACGGCCGAGGTCTTCGTTGCCGAGACCGGTGGGGACATGTCCCGGTTCCCGAGCGCCCAGCACCTGGCGGCCTGGGCCGGCCTCGCCCCCGCCAATGCCGAGTCAGCCGGCAAGCACCGCCCAGCGGGGACGCGTAAAGGGGCGAACTGGCTGCGGCGGGCTTTCATAGAAGCGGCAAAGGCGGCCTCCCGCAGCCATGGCACTTACCTGTCTGCCCAGTACCGCAATATTGCTGCCCGGCGCGGCCCCAACAAAGCCACGGTCGCTGTCGCCCATTCGATCATTACCGCCAGTTGGCACATGCTCTCCGACGGCACCCAATACCACGACCTCGGTGCGGATTGGTTCAGTTCTCGGCGCGACCCCGAGCGCGAGGCTCGGCGGCTCATCGCCCGCCTCCAAGCTCTCGGCCACAACGTGACCATCGCCCCGGCAGCGTAGCTATCTGTCGGCACACGGGATATTTCAACCCAACTCGAGCATCCTCGGAGCTTTGGCGGTCGAGCGGTCAGGGATCCGGACTTCACATCGCCAGGGTCCCGGACGGCTAGACAGACACCCTGCCAGGGTGACGCGCGACAACGGGACCACAACATGATCGAATACCACGTCCATCTTTGCCGGCACGCGCCCGGGCTGTCGGTGCAAGCAAGCATCGACCAGTTGGCCAGGTACTGCGCCCACGCCGCCGACCTCGGGGTGACCGAACTGGCATTGACGGAACACTCCTCGCGCTTTAGCGAGTTCGACAAGTTGTTTCGGGGCTGGTGGGACCGCGACCCGAGCCCCGCTCGACGGGCCGAGATGTCGAAGTCCCGGGACGGAGAACTTGGTGCCGACCTGGACCAGTACGTCGAGGCCGCGCTGGCTGCCCGGGAGGCGGGCCTGCCCGTGGTCGTCGGCTTGGAAGTCGACTACTTGCCCGGCCAGGGACAAGGTGGCCGGTCTTCTCGACGGCTACCCCTTCGACGTACTACTTGGCAGCGTGCGCTGGATCGGGGCATGGCTCTTGGACGCCCTGGGCTGGGCCGAGGCCCAGGAGCAGTGGGCCGCTCGGGGAGTCGAGCGGGTGTGGCAGGACTACTCCCGGTCGGTGGAGGACACACGATCCTGGTTACCGGCGACGACACTGCCGGCAAGTACACCCTCATCGACATGCACATCCCGCCCGGTAGGGCCCCCCACCTCACCGTCACGACCTCGAGGAGATGTTCACGGTCCTAGAAGGCGAGGTCGAGCTCGGCTTTCGCGACCAACACTTCGTGTCCGAAGCGGGTGAGACCGTGAACGTTCCGGCCAACGCGCCACACGCCTTCCGGAACGCCTCCGGCCAAGCAGCACGGCTGCTTGGCATGTGCACCCCACCCAGACTGCGTTCATCGGCAGATCGAAAGCACTTGCACCTGAATACCGCACGGAGCTCCTGCTGCCGTAGGGCTCAAATGATTGGGGGCCGGTCCCGCAGGCGGACAGGGTGATACCTGTGGTCCTGCCCTGGCGGCTGCATATGCACTACGCCCCCTACCAGCCACGTCGGCGGACTGTAAATTAGGAGTCGCGCGATTGCACCTGACCCCCGCCACCAACAGAAGGCCAGGCCAGAGCCCTCCCGAAAAGGAGGGCTCTTTCGCGTCCTTAGGGAGGCCCTATTCCAGCTTGCCGAGGAGGCGCGCGCACCACAGAGAGCGAAGAGAGTCATTCGGGCAGGGCTAGCGTCTACAACCGTCGTTATTCCCTTTCCACTGCAGGACAAGGACTTTGTAGCG
>Ga0302180_10004630_pt1 | contig 10185 bp, 10 predicted proteins | sample I_Palsa_E3_2_FD_200575 | JGI IMG/M metagenome (GOLD analysis project Ga0302180, IMG submission 200575) | Peat permafrost microbial communities from Stordalen Mire near Abisko, Sweden - I_Palsa_E3_2 | ecosystem: Environmental > Terrestrial > Soil > Palsa > Peat permafrost | place: Sweden... | reverse complement strand
AGCAGCGCGCTCCACGTCGAATTGAATCGCGTTGTGGACGATCTGGAATCGCTCTCTGTACGCCCCTATCGTTTTGAGATCACGAGCGGGGACCGAGCCGTGGGGGCGCACTTCAGTGGCGAGATCCTGCGGCGCCTCGGATCTCCCTTTCCAGGCTCGAATCTGGAAATGACCGGCGCCGAGTGCGAGTTTATTGGCACCGCGGGACAGAGCTTTGGCGCGTTCCTCATTTCCGGCGCCAACTTCCGGCTGACCGGAGAAGCGAACGACTACGTGGGCAAAGGTCTGTGCGGCGGCAGCATCGCGATTACCGCGCACGCGGAAGCCTCGGAACGAGGAGACGTTTTGGTCGGGAACACCGTCCTCTATGGCGCCACGTCCGGTGAGTTGTTTGTCGCCGGCCGGGCGGGGGAACGGTTCGCGGTCCGGAACAGCGGGGCGCTCGCCGTGGTCGAGGGCGTCGGACGCCACGGATGCGAATACATGACCGCGGGCGTGGTGGCGATTCTCGGTCCCGCGGGCTCGAATCTGGGAGCAGGAATGACGGGCGGCCTTGCCTATCTGTTGCGCGCGGACGCCGATGATTACCTTAACGACGACCACATAAATCGTGACTCGGTGAGGTTTTCGACTCTCGAACTTCGGGAAGAGCAATGGCTCCGCCGCATTCTTCGCCGGCACTTGCAACTGACCGGCAGCCCCCGGGCCGCTGAGCTTCTCGCCCGCTCCCCTCTGCCGCTGCTTCGAGTTGAGCCCCTGACGCCGCCGTGCTCGATCGAAGATGCGTGGGCTTCGATTCTTTCGCGTCTCACAGCCGAGGAAGCGCGAAGCTACGGACGCGACAAACTCTTTTCTTCCGAAAGACCCGTCGTTCAGTGAGCCAGCTCGCGAATTCGGGGCCCGCACTGGCCGAAGCCGCACCGACGATAAGTTCGCTATAATCCTCCTAACTAAACTGCATGGACTTCGATCAGCTCATCACATTCCTGGAGGTCGCCCGGCAAGGCAGCTTTTCGCGTGCCGGAGAGAAAGTCTTCCGCTCGCAATCTGCGGTTAGTGCGCAGATCCGCCAACTGGAGCAGGAATACGGCGATCGCCTGCTCGACCGCTCGGGCAAGACTGTCAAGTTGACTCCCGCCGGTCAGGTTTTCCACGACTACGCGCTGCGCATGAAACGGCTGCGCGACGAATCGCTGGTAGCCGTAGCCGACCACGGCCACACGCCGCGCGGTACACTCCTGGTTGGCGCCAACGAAGCTACCTGCCTTTATGTTCTGCCCGAGGTTTTTGGCGAGTACTGCCGCCGTTATCCCGACGTGCAAATCAGCATCTATCGCAATTTCACCTACAAGATCGTCGAGAAGCTGGAAAACGGCTCTCTCGATGTGGGCGTGCTCAGCCTGCCGGTCCAATCTCCCAGCTTGAAAGTCCAGGCTATCTATCGCGACCGCTTGATGCTGATGGTGAGTCCCAAGAACCCCTTAGCCAAGCTGAAGTCGGCGCCTATCAGCGAGGTTGTGAAATATCCTCTGCTTCTTCCCAAGACCGGCCACACGCGCCGATTGCTGGATAAGCTCTTCCGCGAGTACAACACGGAACTCAAAGTCAGAATGGAACTGCCGAGTATCGGAATGATCAAGAGCTTCGTCGCCGCCGACCTTGGCATCTCGCTCATCAGCGCAGCCTTTGCGCGCGATGAAGTAGCCGCTGGGAGGGTGAAGCTGATTGAGCTGGAAGGCCCTGAGCTGTGGCGCGAACTCGGCCTTGCCTACCGGCGCGACCGCACCCTCTCGGTGGCCAACAAGACGTTCATTGCCGTGGTACGGCAGCTCTCAGACTACCTCAAGAAAACGGAAGCTTCGGCGCATTCGTAGAGCGTTTCGATGGCGCAGAGTGTGAGAAGCGTGCGCTTGGCGGAAGCTCAGGCGGCCGTGCGGCCCCGTTTCACACTTTGAAGAACTGTCGCCGGTATCTGCAGCAGGCGAATCTTTGAGTCTTTTTTTGTCCTAACCCGAACCGCGATACCATCCGCTTCCGGAAAAGGGTCTGAAACCACTTCAAACTCCTCGCCATAGAGGCGAACGCGACTGGAAGCCGAATATCCAAGATGTTTAACGTGTGCGCAGATTTCCGACACTGAGGGAGACTTAACATTGCGGCTGCTCATGATACGACCATTATAGTCCCCGATTGGTTGCGCGCTGGGGGCAGCCCTGCAATCCAGAAAGATTCAGTTCCAGTAGCTTGCCGTAGTATTCTCGCGAGGATAACTTTCTCGTCTCGGGGAAAGGACTCCCACTGTGGCGAACAACGAAAAGGCCAGGTACAACCGCTTTCTCCTGCTGGTGGCAGGGCTGGGCGGCTTGCTGTACGGGGTGGATGTCGGCATCATCGCGGGCGCCCTGCCGTATCTAGAGGCCACGTCCGGTTTGAATGCCGGGCAGCTTTCGATCGTCGTTGCAGCCGTGCTACTCGGCAGCGTGATCTCAACCCTGTTCGCGGGTACGTTGGCGGACTGGATGGGACGCAAGCTTCTGATGGCACTCAGCGGAGTGCTTTTTGTCATCAGTATTCCCTTGATTGCGCTATCGCACGGTTATGAACCGTTAGTCCTTGGCCGTCTTTTACAGGGCATCAGCGCCGGCTTGATCGGTGTAGTGGTTCCGCTGTATTTGGCGGAGTGTCTGGCGGCATCGAATCGCGGCAAAGGCACGGGAATCTTCCAGTGGCTACTGACACTCGGCATCGTGACGGCCGCCCTGGTTGGCATGTTTTTCAGCATTCGCGTCGAAGAAGTCGCAAAACTCGGCGACGCTGCCAGGCTGTTCGCCTTTAAAGACACGGCTTGGCGCAGCATCTTCTGGGTCTCCCTGCCACCCGGCATCTTGTTCGTGATCGGCAGCCTCATGGTGTCGGAGTCCCCGCGCTGGCTGTTTCGCCGTGGCAGCCGCGATGCCGCCTACGCCGCGCTCCTTCGCTCTCGCACCACCGAGCAGGCAGATCTCGAACTTGCGGAAATGGAGCAATCTGCCGCTGCGGAGAAAGCACAGACCTCAACCGGGACCAAGATCAAGGAATCGCTACTGCGCCGGAAATACGTAATCCCGTTTGTTCTGGCCTGTGTCATTCTCGCGTGCAATCAAGCCACCGGCATCAACTCCATCATCGGCTATAACACCAACATTCTTTTGCAGAGCGGCCTCTCCGATGTTCAGGCTCATTGGGGTTACGTTCTTTTCACCGTCATAAACTTCCTGGTAACCATTGGCGGTGTCATGCTGGTAGATCGCAAGGGACGCAAGTTCCTTCTCACCGTGGGGACGGCCGGAATTATTGTGTCGCTGGTTTGCACCGGCCTGCTCTTCCGCCAGACGGAACGCTTGCGGGTGGATTCTAAAGCCCCGGTTCAGTCCATGGTCAATGCGGACCAGAAGATCACACTCACCTATGACCAGAAGCTGGCCGAGGCGCTGCTGAGTTCAGGCGGAGACGCTGCCCAGCGCATCGGCAGCCGCCCGACTTCTTTGGTCGTCATCTATTCGTATGGAGACTTCCATGCCGCAACCAAGGCCGCGCGTTCTGACGACACCGCCGCCGCGCCGATCGAAATCACGCGCGAAAGCTGCGTGCCCGCCAACAAAGTGGTGGCGTTCTTTTCCAATCCCTTCGGCAATCTCGATGCCGCGCGCCAGGCTCCGCTGACAATCGATAATGCGCTGATCACTCCCTTGCCCAGCCAGCGCAGCGGATGGAAGGTCGCTCTCACTCTTTTCGTGTTCATGGCCTTCTATGCCGTCGGCCCTGGGGTATGCGTGTGGCTGGCGCTTTCCGAACTGATGCCGACCCGCATTCGATCCAACGGCATGAGCATCGCCCTACTGCTCAACCAGGCAGTTTCCACAGGCATCGCCGCCGTATTCCTGCCCACGGTCGGAAAGTATGGCTACGCGGCCATGTTTTTTGGTTTTGCCGGCTGCACCGTGATCTACTTCATCACGGCTGCGCTGTTCCTGCCGGAAACGAAAGGAAAGACTCTGGAAGAAATCGAAGCGCACTTTGAAGGCGAAAGAAAAGAGCCTGGCCTCGCAACTGCTTGAAGCCGCAACTTGCCAGGCAACATGGCCCTGGCGCTGTTGGATGGATGGAGCGGGAGACCGGGATCGAACCGGCGACATCCAGCTTGGGAAGCTGGCGTTCTACCGCTGAACTACTCCCGCTCACGGGCAAAGATTAGCAACTACCTACGCCTGAGCCAACAAAAGTCTAGCACTCGAAGCCGCCGGAAACAATCTGCGGGAGCGGCTCCATTTCCGGCATGTGTCGAACTCACACGCTTGTTTCATTTAGACTGCCTGAAGAGAACAAAATGTCTTCCTCATCTACACGAAAACACGCGGGCCCAGGCCCCGCCAGCGATGAGCACGCGGTGCCCGAGCCTTCATTCTCGGAGCGGGCGCGCACTTTAGTGTACTTGGGCCGCGTTGGCAGCCTTTCCACCCTCTCACGCAAACAGCCCGGTTTCCCGTTCGGCTCGGTGATGCCCTACGGGCTGGACGGGCGTGGGCGACCCATTTTCCTCATCAGCACCATGGCCATGCATACGCAGAATCTGCAAGCGGATTCGCGCGCCAGCCTGCTGGTAACCCAACCTTCGTCAACCCAAGCCGATGCTGGCGGCGATCCTCTGGGTGCATCGCGAGTCACAGTCATAGGAAATGTTCTGACCATCCCGGAGCCCGAGGTGCCGGACGCGCGTCAACTCTATCTGGAGCGTTATGCCAACAGCAAGTACTGGGTGGATTTTGAAGACTTTTCTTTTTACCGCATGGATGTGTTGGATGTTTACTACGTGGGCGGCTTCGGGGTAATGGGCTGGGTGGCGGCGTCGGACTACAACCAGGCGCAGCCCGACCCGCTGGCCGACGCCGCAGCCGGAATTCTCGAACACATGAATACCGACCACAAGGATGCTCTCGTCCTGCTGGCCCGGGCGTTTGCCGGCATCGACTCTCAGGAGGCGGTGATGACCTCGGTGGATCGTCTCGGTTTTCACGTGCGACTGAAAACCCCAGATGGCATGAAAGGTGCGCGCATTGCGTTCTTGCGGGAGGTCAGCAATCCAGGCGAAACCCGAAAAGTTCTAGTGGAGATGGTGCAGCAGGCAACTCTGAGATTCTAATTGTTAGATTCCAAGCGAAAATGCCCGCGATCCTTTCGGATCGCGGGCACCTTGTTGTACTCAGAAAGCGGTCGCTCAGACAGCCTGGACGTTTTCCGCTTGCCAGCCCTTGGGGCCCTTGGTCACGTCGAACTGCACGGTTTGGCCCTCTTGCAGGCTGCGGAAGCCGCCAGCCTGAATCGCCGAGAAATGCACGAAAACGTCTTCGCCATTCTGACGGCTGATAAAGCCATAGCCTTTGGCGTCGTTAAACCACTTCACTGTTCCTTGTTCTGCCATTGATAGTCCTATTCTTGTTTCTTTGGATTGTGCTGAGAAGAATCGCTGCTAGTGAGGGGGTGACGCTGGTTGGCGATACCGACCTTCAACCGCTTGTGAATCAAACTTAGCTGGTTCTTATTATACACTTCGAAGCGAAAATCAAGAAAAAATCTTGTACACGCCCTTCTATCCCCTGGAACGGCTAACCTCTAAAACGCTGCCAACACGACTTGTTCACTCCGAGTATCCGTCGGAGTTGCCATCGTCTTCATCTTCTTCGTCGTCCTCGTCGTCTTCCTCTTCTTCGTCCGGCTCTTCCCGGACCAGGGCGTCGACAGCCACCGGACTCTCTGCATGGTCGGAATCGACTAATTCTGGAATTCTGCTCATCTTTTGATCCTAAACCTTCCTAATCCTAGACCTCGCGGGCCTTACCTACTGCAACGACAACTGGAGGAGAGCAAGGACTAGACAAGAGGCCGCGCACCCTTAGGAGAGGTGGCGCGCCGGGAATTCGTAGGAACGAAGATGGGGTCCGACGCGCCGCCGAGAGCCGCAGCCTGTCAGCCGTGACCCTTTGCTACTCTCGGTCGACGGTACACGGTTTGCCATTCCGGCGTCTGTTCAAATTTATACACTTTCACAGAGGTGCACTTGCGCCTTCCGCAGTCCCATTTTGGAAACGAGCGATGGTTGGTGCAACGCTTTTGCAATTTTTCATTGGACATCGGACTATTTCGTGTTTTAGCTTGAACCACCCTCGATCCGTTACAGAGTGCGCAAACGCGATTCGGCAGTTCGACTGGCGCGAGAAACGCTTGGAGATTTATGGGGAATTTCTATACCGACGTAATCTCCCAGGACGCGCAGTTTGACTCGGTGACGCGGGTCGGTGACGCTTCCTTGCTCGAACCTACGATGCGCCAACTCGTGGAGGGCATACTCTCTGCCGCCGGCCAGATGGGAATCGAAGTCATGATCTACGAAACCTATCGCAGCCAGGACCGCCAGCAGGAACTCTTCAACCAGGGCGCCACCAAGCTTCGAACCGTGGGCGTACATCACTACGGGCTGGCCTGTGACATCGTCCGCGTGGTGGGCGGAGAGCCTTGCTGGAAAGGTGATTTCTCTTTCCTGGGACAGCTCGCGCAGAGTGGCGGTCTAATCTGGGGCGGCGACTGGGGCTCTCCCAACATCAAGCATAACTTCGTCGACAGCGTGCATGTGCAGCGCTGCACGGTTTCCAGGCAAGCCGATCTCTTCGCCGGCGCCTGGTATCCCGACGAGACCTACAACCCGTACGACGATGGGCAACATCTCTTCGCCGCTGCCAAGGCCACTGCAATAAAGCCGCCAGCCAAGGCTGGGGTAAGGATGGGGAGATCACGCACAAACAGCAAACGAACCTAGACAGGCGGTACTTTGCCAGCCTCTCTTACTTATAGTCATTCTAAGAAATCCAACAAATGTCTTCCCGTGTTAGCCTTACCTGGAGAGGGGGTACTAATGATCATGAACAAAGTGGTTGCTTCCCTGCGTAAAGAGTACTCGCGACTTGAAAAAGAGATGGGACAAGTAGGAAAAGCGCTAGACGCACTTGGCCACGCCGGGGGAAAGAAGCTCCAGAAGACAGGCCGTACCTTGAGCAAAGAAGCTCGCAGACGAATCGCCGAAGCGCAAAAACTACGCTGGGCCAAAGTCCGAAAGGCAGCCACCAAGCTGGTCAAGTCGTAAGCAGAGGAATGTTTTCGTAAGCACCGCAGCTGGCCTCGTTCGTAACTTCTTCTAAAACTTGCGGGCGAGGCCCCAGCTTCGGACACGGCAACTCGCCTGCCCACTGCATTGGCTGTGACATGAAAAAGGTGAGCGGCAAATCAGACCCGAGGCATGTTCCCACGTCATTAGCGGAGGGCGGAAAGTGCGGCGTAAGCGAGACGACGCTTTCCGTTAACCACTGGCAGCGAGTTCCTTCGCAAAGGCGGTGGTAACTGCCTGCTGTACTTCTGCTGCCGCTGTAGAAACTGCTTCTCGCACTTCTTTGGCAGACGCTGCCGCTTCAGGCTTATTCAAGCGCACCCGGAACTCGATGCGTTCACACTTCGACATACTCTCATAGAAGCAGCGGTAGGCGTTGAGCTGCTCTTTCAGATCGACTTCCAGTTCTGTGTTGCACACAGCGCAGTTGGGTGATATCAACTTTTCTTGGTAGTTCGTAGTTTCAAAATCAAATATCGTCCCGTGTCCGCACTTGCCGCAGGCGAGGCTTATTACATGAAGTTCTTTGACATTGAAAACCAGTTCCTGTTCGCTCATTTGAAGGCTCCCCTATCCGGAGCTATCGGCTGCTCCAAGCTCAGGGACAGTTACTAAAGTCCAAAGTAGTCCAGCACCACTTCGAAGCCCACCCTTGATAGAACCTGTTGGGTTGGCATAGAATCGCTCCGCTTCAACCAATCCAAGAGTCTGCTTCTCAAACCGAAGGGATATGAAAGCAAAACCGATTCTACTCACCCTGGCTCTGTGCTTTGTAGCGGCATTGGGCTTCGCGAGCAACCCGAATATGGGCACCTGGAAACTGAACGAGGCCAAATCGAAGTTTCCCCCAGGAGCCCCGAAAAACCAAACGGTCGTATACGAGGCCGCGGGCGACAAGGTGAAAGTCACCGTGGATGGCGTCGACGGCGAGGGTAAGCCCACGCACAACGAGTGGACAGGAATGTTCGACGGGAAAGACTACCCGCTCACCGGCGATCCAAATGCAGACACGCGGGCATACAAGAAGATTGATGACCGCACGACCGAATTAACCAATAAGAAGGGCGGTAAAGTTGTTGCCATGGGTAAGATTGTCATTTCGGCCGACGGCAAGAGCCGCACCGTCACGGTAAGCGGAACCGACCCGATGGGCAAGAAGATGGAATCCACCGCGGTGTACGACAAGCAGTAGCGTGCAGGAAATCGGGGACTTTTCGGGGGGTGGGCGTCTGGAGTCAAGGCCGGAAGCCGGCGCCACCTCCTAAGTCCACCGGAACCACTTTAGCGCCAGCAGGAACGAGATACCACCCCACGCAGCCATCACCAGGAGCCGCGGCCATTGATGGACGAGCGGTGTGCCTTCCAGAATGCTTGCCCGCAGCGCATCGTTGAGAGCCGTCAGCGGCAGCGCCTTGATCAGCGGTTGAATCACCGCGGGAAAGCGCTCGTAAGAAAAGAACACGCCGGAAAAAATCCACATGGGCATCATCACCAAATTCATGAGCCCGCTCACGCTCTCGATCTTCTGCGCCCGGCTTGCGGTCAGCAATCCTAATCCGCCAAAGGTCATCGCTCCCGCCGAACCCAGCAGCACAATTGCAAACACCGATCCCATCACTTTCATGTGGAACACGATGACGCCGAGGGTCAGCAACAATCCGATTTCAATGATCATCAGCACCAGGCGGCTCGAAAGCAGCGCCAGCAGAAAATCTCCCCGGCGCATAGGTGTACCCACGAAGCGCTTCAGCAGTTTGCGTTGCCGCATGTCCACCAGCGCAAATCCGATGCCCCACATCCCGGAGTTCATCAGGTTCATCCCCAGCAGTCCGGGAATCAGGAAGTCGATGTAGCGCGAACCCGGCTCGGAAGAGGTCACCACGGTGGTCGCGACCACATCTTTGCGGCCGGCCGCCGTCTGCAGCGCATCGTCTACTTCGGCGCGGGCCAGCACGCTCTCCGGCCGTGCCGGATCGTAGCGATAGCGAAGTCCACCCGCGCCATCCGGTTCAATCACAAGATCGTATTTCCCCAGACGGAAGCCCTTCCGCGCTGCGTCACCATCCCGCACATCGATCTTGAATGCTGCACGCCGCGGGGAACGCTGCAACAGCCCTTCGGCTTCCTGCGCTCCGGTTCCCGCCGCAATCGCAACCGAGGACGCGTCCCCCGGCTTGTTGCGGAAGGCAATCCCCAGCCCCGTCGCCAGCAACAGCGGAAACACGAAGACCCAGAACACTACCTCCGGTTCGCGCTTCAATTCCAGCATGCGCGCCATGAGAAGATGAAGGTATCCGGCCCACCGTCCGTTCCGCTCGGGCGGCCGTCTCCGGCGAACGATTTTTTCCACAACGGGTGTTTGCTCCGCAACGCTCATAGCCGATTGCCTATCGGGTCTCGGGTTTCCACTTGTTCAGGAACTCAAGCAACGCTTCCGGCGTGAGAGACCGTGCGTCCTCGAATTCGCCGTTCTTCTGGCTGACTACAAGCTTGCCGTCGCCCTCGAGCACTGCCAGCGCAGGAATGCCCTTGTCCAGCGGTACTTGAAATTCTTTGGCCAGTTCCGCATTCTTTTTTCCGTCCGGCCCAATATCCACATGCACCACTTCGTAACCCGCCATGGCCAATGCGAAATCGGGCCGATGAAACGCCAGGTCGAGCACGTGGCAGTCGTAACACCAGTTCGCTCCAAAAACCAGCAAGATGCGCTGATGTTCTTTCGCGGCTTTTTCTTCTGCCTCTTTAATCTCCACGCGCGCGTCCGCATCCGCTGGGTAGAGATCCGTCTTCATGTCCGACGGCTGCTTCAGGTGAGGCGCATCTGTTCTTTCGGCGCCGACCAAACGCCACTGCTCCCCCTGCTTTTGCCACCCTTGAGCGTCCGTCACGCTCACGATCTCGCCATTCGGCAGCCCGGTCTGCACTTCAGCCTTGAAAATGATGCTTTCAGCGCCGGGGCGTTCTTTCATCCGGACAATTTCCAGCTTTAT
>Ga0302180_10004629_pt1 | contig 10186 bp, 10 predicted proteins | sample I_Palsa_E3_2_FD_200575 | JGI IMG/M metagenome (GOLD analysis project Ga0302180, IMG submission 200575) | Peat permafrost microbial communities from Stordalen Mire near Abisko, Sweden - I_Palsa_E3_2 | ecosystem: Environmental > Terrestrial > Soil > Palsa > Peat permafrost | place: Sweden... | reverse complement strand
CCGGCGAACCGATTTTCGACGAAAATTAGCGACGTAACATGCTGATAATAAATAATTTATATGTGTTACCCGCCAAGTGGAACATTCCACAGCGAGTTGCAAATCCCTTACGAAAGTCCTTAGTCGTAATGTTTATAAGTAAGTCATCAACCACCCCACCTGATTTCAGCAACATACGAACATAAATCTAGAGTTTTCATGGCGCTAAACTATTGATTACTTACCACTTAATTACTAACGCCCTAGGGTTTTTAATTGACACACCCTACCCACCCCGCTAGCATCATAAAACCGTTCGTTTTGACAAAGGAGCATAACGACCAGAAAACGACTTTCCACGATTGAGAGGTAACTGAATGCGACGACGCTTAGCCGAAAGTCTGGTGGTCCTATTATCCATCGCCAGTCTGGGGGCCGGAGCCGCATCCGGGCCAAGCAGCCTGGAAGCCGCCAAGGTCACACAGCCGCCGGTCATTTGGACCCGGGGGCGCAATGCACGTAACAGCCCGAAGTCGAAGGCCTATCAAATAGGAACTGCTTCCTGGTACGGTGCCCAGTTCCAGGGCAGGGAGACCACCAGTGGTGAGCCCTTCGACATGCACGACTTCACCGCCGCCCACTTGAGCCTGCCGCTCGGGACGTTCGTAAAGGTCACCAACCTGAGGAACGGAAGGGCCGTAGTGGTGCGCATCAATGACCGCGGTCCCTATGTGGATGACCGGATCATCGACGTTTCCTATAACGCCGCGCGTGCACTGGGCTTCAAGGAACGTGGTGTGCAGAAGGTCCGGCTGGATGTCTACCAGCCGAGCGCCAGTCCAACCACGATGGCGCACCTGCAACCCATAGCAAAACTGAACTAAACCCGATACACTCGGCAACGAGATCCAGATTTATGGACCCGCGCGAGCGTCTCATCGTTGCCTTGGACGTACCGACCGCTGCGGCCGCCCGGAAGATCGTGGCGGCCGTCGGCGACTCCGCCCACGCCTACAAGGTCGGCATGCAGCTGTATACCGCCGAGGGCCCGTCCTTTGTCCGCGAATTGGTGGGTTCTGGGCATCGGGTTTTTCTCGACCTCAAGTATCACGACATCCCAAACACCGTCGGAGCGGCCGTCCGTGAAGCGGCTCAGTTGGGCGTAAGTATGTTGACGGTGCACGCCTCCGGAGGCGGCAAGATGTTGCGTTCCGCCGTCGATGCCGGGCAAGCCGCAAATTCCGACTTGCTCGTCCTTGCGGTGACGGTGTTGACGAGCCTCGACGACAACGAACTCGGAAAGATTGGCCTGCGCGGAGGGGTGCTGGATCAAGTCCGCAGGCTGGCTGCCCTGGCTATTTCGAACGGATGCAAAGGTGTGGTAGCTTCAGCTCTCGAAGCGAGCGCTCTGCGCGAAGAGTTCGGCCGCGATTTCGCCATCGTAACCCCCGGAGTCCGTCCCGCCGGCAGCGGTCCCCATGACCAGGCCCGCGTGGTCACTCCCGCGGAAGCAATCGCCGCCGGAGCTTCCCATATAGTCGTAGGCCGGCCTATCACCGAGGCCTCCGATCCGACCGCCGAAGCGAGAGCGATCCTCGGACAAATCGGATCACTTGCAACACCGGCCTGATTTTCGAGAAATGGCATCGCGACCAAAAAAAGCCTTGGTTTAGAAGGCAAGAGGCGCGACGACATGCCGCGCCTCATCGTGCAAAAGCTCGTTTCTGGTTTGACTCGCACCGGCTATTGACAATTGGCGACCGTTCCTACAGCTTCTCAAAGAATTCGCAGCCGGAGCACGAAATATAAATTCCTCCAGGAACGCCGCGCTCACGATCTTTCATCCGCTTAACAATGCGCGTCTCCTTGCCGCACTTGGGACATGCGGTCGATTTCGTGGTATCCATGACCTTCTTTCGGTCAGCTGTCTTTGCAATCTTAGCCATTCAATTTCTCCTGACAGGAATCTGCCGCCAGCCCGAAGGCCGTGGTTCTACCTGGAATTTGGGGAGTGTCGTTGTTGGACCATCAACGTTGGACGATCAACGTCCGACGATCAACGAACCTCGCTGCGGTGTCCTCGCACCTAAGAATCTTACACGAAGAAGCGTTTCTCAGCTCTCAGTCCGCGGTTCGCAGGAAAATGGCACGCCGGCGAGACCCAAAGATTGGAGTTTCAGTTTTCTTTGAGAACTCCAGATCTGAGACCTAAAATTGCATCAATGGCGCTTGCCAGGCCCCACGCCCTTCTTCGAGTTTCGCGGCAACGGCCAGCACAACCTCTTCTTCCCACGGACGCCCAACGATCTGCACCCCGATCGGCAAGCCGTCCTTCGAATACCCCACGGGAACAACCGCCGCCGGAAAACCCAACAGATTAAACCACTCGCAATAGCTCCACGCCTCAAGATATTTCACTGTGTGGCCATCCACCTGCCACTCCCGTTCGCCATGACGAAAAGCCGGAACGGCAGCCACCGGGCAAATCAGCACGCGATGCTTTCGCATCTGCAGGAGAAATTTCTCCCGCACTGCATCTCGTCCCAGCCAAGCCGTAAGCAACGACTCGCCAGTGTGCGCCGGAGAAGCCTGAGTCCATTCTCGAAACTCGCGCAAAATCGGGCTCAGTTCCGGGCCAGCCGCCCGCAACATAGATTCAAGAATCATCCCTCCTGCCGTCCCGAAAAATTCCCACCAAAGCCGACGTGCCTCTTCCAGCCCCTCCGGTCGAAACGCATCCACATGAAATCCGCAGCTCATCAGCAAGACCGCCGCATGTCGAACCGCTTCCCGAGTCTCCGACGTAACCGGAGTGTGTCCATCATCCTCGAAAAATCCAACTGAAGTACTCAGTATCCAGTCGTCAGCAGCCGACGGACGGCCTTTCTGGCCACTGGCCCCGGACCACTGGCCAGTGGCTTTGACATTGATATTGACGGGCGCGCTCGCAGGATCGCCATCATCCGGACCCGTCGTCACCTCAAACAGAGTCTGCAAGTCAGCCACGGTCTGAGCCATCGGCCCAACAACTCCAAGCAACGCAAACGGCCCGCCTGCTTTCGGATAGTGTCCAGTGGAAGGAATGCGCCCCGGAGTAGGCTTCAACCCGCAAATCCCGCAAAAGTGTGCCGGGACGCGAATCGACCCGCCACCATCGCTCCCCACTCCGCCCGCCGAAAGCCCCGCCGCAATCGCCGCCGCCTCGCCGCCGCTTGACCCGCCCGCCGTACGCGTCAAGTCCCAGGGATTGTTGGTTCGTCCATATAAGAGATTATCGGTCTCCCAGGCCATAAGGAGTTCCGGAGTGTTCGTAACTCCTAGAATCACCGCCCCAGCCGCTCGCAGCCGAGCCACCAGCGGAGCATCCTCCGCCGCAACATAACCAGCCCGCAATCGCGATCCCGCCTCACAAAGATGGTCCGCCACATCAATCGAAGACTTGATAGAAAGAGGTACGCCGTGCAGCGGCCCAAGTTCGTCCTGATTCCTGCGGTGAAGCGCCTTCTCCGCCTCACGCGCCTGGGCCAGCACGGTCTCGGGCTTGTAATCGACGAACGCATTCAGCTTGGGATTCAGGCGCTCGATGCGATCAAGATGAGTCCGCGCCACCTCCAGCGGCGAAACTTCTTTGCGGCGGATTTCCGCTGCGATTTCCAGAAGAGATAAAGGGTGAGGGCTTGACGTCATGAAGTCCGGAGAGCACAGCTACGAAAATTCAGGATATGAGCGAAGCGTTTTCCCGGGTTACTGGTTGCCGCCGACCCTGCCAAAGTCCCCAACCGACCGAGAGGCCGACAATTTGCACGACGAAAAGGAATCGGTAAAGCCGGACGGCGGACTGCAGCTTCATATCGGTGCAATCCTAGTCCAGAATAAAGCGTAACGCACGTGCTTGCCTGTTTTCCTAGTAGAGTAAAGAGTCACGTCATCGTCATCACTGGCGAGCAATGAGGAATGAGGAATAGCCTTAGAGTGGAATTTCGTCTGGCATTTTTCCCCCTTGCGCTAATTCTTCTGGCGCCCCCAGGCTCGCCCCGTTCCCATCGCTACTCCGCCAAGCAGGAAACCCCCACTGACGCAGGCTACGCATTCGCCCTGGCAGCGGCGAACCATTTCCTGCACGCCTGGCAAACTGGAGACTTCGAAAGCGGCATGGTTCTCCTAAGCGATGGCCTCCGCCACTCGCAGAACGCTGATCAAATGGAAGACTTTTTTTCGAACGCAGGAGTAAAGATTCGCTCCTATGAGATCGCCACCGGCCACGGACGTCCCGGCCACTACACCTTCCCCATCGTTTTGGTAACGCCTCGAGGCGACCACCTCACCCGCAAATCTTCAGAAATCACGCTAATCGAAGCGGGCAAGAACGATTGGGTGGTGGATAAACTTCCCTAGGAGTTCGACCTGGAACGTTCGCACAGCACCGAAGCGTGGTCGAGCGCGAACGGGAAGGGCACGGCTCCAGCCGTGCGGCTGAGGCATGGAAACGGGTGGCGCTTTCAGCGCCCAGATGAGCTTCCCCGAAGGGAAAACCGAGAACCGAGGGAGTAGAATGGGTGTCCCCTCAGGGACCAAAGACCCGTCGCTATTTACTCTGGACGGCACGGCTCGAGCCGTGCTCTTCCCAAAACATTTGTCATAAGGAGTCGGCATTCATGAAGCGCATAAATAAAGTCGCTGTACTAGGGGCGGGCACAATGGGCGCCCGCATAGCCGCACATTTCGCCAACGCTGGAGTTCCGTCACTCCTGCTGGATATCGTCCCCCCGGACGCGGACGGCCCGGCCCGCAACAAAGTCGCCGCCGCCGGACTGGAAGGAGCCAAAAAATCCAAGCCCGCAGCCTTCTTCGAACCTTCACTTTCGCGCCTGGTCTCCGTAGGAAATTTCGACGACGACCTAAAACGACTGGCCGACGTCGACTGGATCATCGAAGCCATAGTAGAGAACCTCGAAATCAAACGGCAGTTATTGAAGAAAGTAGAAGTCATCCGCAAGCCCGGCACCATCATCACCACCAACACCAGCGGACTCCCCGTAGCCAAAATCGCCGAAGGCTTCTCCGAAGACTTCCGTCGGTCGTGGTTCGGCACCCACTTCTTCAATCCGCCACGCTATATGCGCCTGCTGGAGTTGATTCCCACACCCGAATCGGATCCCAAGTTGGTCGAAACCGTCACCCGCTTCTGCGACCAGCAATTAGGCAAAGGCGTGGTGCCAGCGAAAGACACGCCCAACTTCATAGCCAATCGCATCGGCACATTCTCCGTGCTCAACGTGATGCGCCTGATGCAGGAAATGGACCTGACCATAGAAGAGATCGATGCACTCACCGGCCAAGCCGTAGGCTGGCCGCGCTCCGCCACCTTCCGCACCCTCGATCTTGTCGGCCTCGACGTCCTCGGACACGTTGTTAAAAACATGACCGAGAACGTCAAAGACGAGCGCGGCGGATTGCAAATTCCACCGTTCTTCCGCCAGATGCTGGAGCGCAAATGGCTGGGCGACAAGACCAAAGGCGGCTTCTACAAAAAAAATATGGCGCGGGCGCCCGCGAACGCCGGCGAGGAAAAGAATAAAGAAGAAGAGGTGCGCCTCGCCCTCGACTGGAAGACGCTCGAATATCATCCGCGCCAGAAAGCAAAATTCGCCGCGCTGGACATGGCAAAAAACGTAGAAGACACAGGAGCGCGATTGAGAATGTTGCTCGGCATGGAAGGCGCCGGTGTCACCCCGAATAAGCCCGACAAAGCCAGCGTATTCCTGTGGGCCGCGCTCTCCGATCTCTGGACCTACTCTGCCAACCGCATCCCGGAGATTTCCGATTCCGTGGTAGAGATCGATCGCGCCATGCGCAACGGGTTCGCCTGGGAACTCGGCCCCTTCGAACTCTGGGACGCCGCCGGCGTAGAAGCAACCGTAGCGCGCATGAAGAAGGAAGGCCATCCCGTAGCAGCGAACGTAGAAAAACTTTTGGCCTCAGGAAACAGGAACTGGTACCAGGACGACGCCAAGGCTCCCTCTGGCAAGCGTTACTGGGATCTGGCAACTGGCAACTGGCAACCGGTGGCTGTCCCCGAAGGAGTCTGGTCGGTAGAAGTAGCAAAGAAATCCAACGGAGTGGTCAAGAAAAATTCGGGAGCGTCGCTTATCGACTTAGGCGATGGTATCGCCTGCATCGAGTTCCACTCAAAGATGAACGCTCTCGGCGCCGACATAATCTCGTTAATCCAGCAGACGCTAAAACCCGGTGGCCCGGGCGATGCCTTCGACGCCTTTGTCATCACCAATGACGCGCATAATTTCTCCGTGGGCGCAAACCTGATGCTCTTGCTAATGTCCGTCCAGGAAGAAGAGTGGGACGAAGTCGACCTCGCCATCCGCCAATTCCAGGGCATGACCCAGGCCATCAAATTTTCCCCCAAGCCCGTAGTAGCCGCGCCCTTCGGCCTAACGTTAGGAGGTGGCTGCGAGGTCTCACTCCACGCCGCCGCCCGCCAACCTCACGCCGAACTCTACATGGGACTAGTCGAAGTGGGAGTGGGTCTGCTCCCCGGCGGGGGCGGCTGCAAGGAAATGCTGCTCCGAGCCGTAGACAGCGCAACCTCCATTCGCCCCGATCTTCCTTCGAACGCCCGAGGCGAATCCGTTGAACTGCTCGAAGCAATGAAAAAAGCCTTCGAAACCATCGCCACAGCAAGAGTGGCAACCTCAGCCCACGAAGCCCGAGGACTAGGATTCCTCTCAAGCTCCGATCGCATCACCATGAATCGCGATCGCGTACTGGCCGACGCGAAAGCCAGAGCACAAGCCCTGCTGCGAGCCGGATACGAGCCGCCCGTAATGCGCACCGACATCCCCGCTCCCGGAGAAAACATCCTCGCCACTCTGAAAATGGGAGTCCATCTGATGCGTCAAGGCGATTACATCAGCGATCACGAAAAGAAGCTGGGCACGAAAATAGCCGAGGTTCTCTGCGGCGGAAATATAACCCCCGGCACGCCGGTGAGCGAACAATATTTGCTGGATCTGGAGCGTGAAGCCTTCAAGTCCCTGTGCGGGGAGAAGAAGACTCAGGAAAGAATTCAATTCACGCTGAAAACGGGTAAAACACTGAGAAACTGATTCACTTCGATAGCGCAAGGTCGGCCGAAAACGCGCCCGCTCCGCGCAACAGCAGCGCCGCAGCCATCGCGATCGTCAGCAGATGATACTCAAACCCCTCGCCCTTCTGCGTCCCGAACCAGTTCATGAAGAATCCGTTAGGCAGGTGAACAAGGAAGATCGCCCCGATCATCTCGACACCAATTCCAAGCGCGGCAATCCGAGTCAGCAATCCGACAATCAGCCCCAGTCCGCCGAAAAATTCGGTGCAGATGATCAGCAACGCAACCGGAGCCGGCATTCCCATGTGCTCAAAAAATCCCATGGTGCCGTGGAAACCGTAGCCGCCAAACCACCCCAGCATTTTCTGTGCGCCATGCGCGAAGAACACCACCCCAAGAACCACTCGCAAAGTAGTCAAGCTCACATCATTGCTCGTACTCGTCAGCCGCTTCAGCATTGCTCCTCCTGGCAAAACCTGTTCGTTGCTGCGATCCTCGACTCTTTTCTTCCTCCGAAAAAACCCCAGCCAACCAGCGTATAATTTCCTGACTACGCTTCTGAAGGATGGTACAGACGAAAATGTCCGCAGGCAATCGCGATTCGACAAAGGGTGCAAACGGCAACGGTCTCAATGAAGTCCTGAAACCTCGCGCGGAGTGGCTGGCCAAGCGCAGAGCCGAAAATAAAGACGGCAACTTCTCGCAGATGCGCTACGCTCGCCAAGCCATTATCACCGAAGAGATGCTCTACGTCGCCCACCGCGAGAAGATCGCGCCCGAGTTAGTGCGCGACGAAGTGGCCCGCGGACGCATGATCATCCCTGCCAACATCAACCATCCCGAACTCGAGCCCATGGCGATCGGCGTAGAGTCGCTTTGCAAGATCAACGCCAATATAGGAAACTCGGCCGTAAGCTCGGACGTGGAAGAAGAACTGAAAAAGCTCCACACCGCGGTTCATTATGGAGCCGACACCGTAATGGATCTCTCGACGGGCGGCGACATCCCTACCATTCGCGAAGCCATCATCCGCCATTCACCGGTTCCGATCGGCACAGTTCCAATCTACGAAGCGATCTCGAGAGTGAAGCGAGTCGAAGATCTAACCGCCAGCGTCATGCTCGAGGTTATCGAAGAGCAAGCCCAGCAAGGTGTGGATTACATGACCATCCACGCTGGCGTTCTCATTCAATATGTGCCCATGGTGTCAAATCGCATCACAGGCATCGTGAGCCGGGGCGGAGCGATCCTGGCGCAATGGATGACGCATCACCACAAACAGAATTTTCTCTACGAATGCTTCGAAGACATCTGCAAGATTTTCGCGAAGTACGACGTGAGCTTTTCGCTCGGGGATGGCCTGCGTCCCGGCTGCTTAGCCGACGCCAGCGACGAAGCCCAATTCGCCGAACTAAAAACTCTGGGCGAACTGACGCGCATAGCCTGGAAGCACGACGTGCAGGTAATGATCGAGGGCCCTGGCCACATTCCCATGCACAAGATCAAAGAGCAGGTAGAAAAAGAAAATGCCTGGTGCGACGAAGCCCCGTTCTACACCCTCGGCCCGCTCGTAACCGACATAGCTCCCGGCTACGACCACATCACCTCCGCCATCGGAGCGGCCATGATCGGCTGGTACGGCGCGTCGATGCTCTGCTACGTAACTCCGAAAGAGCATTTGGGCCTTCCGAACGAGAAAGACGTGAAGGACGGAATTATCGCCTACAAAATCGCCGCCCACGCTGCCGACGTAGCCCGCCAGCGTCCCGGAGCCCGCGACCGTGACGACGCCCTAAGCTACGCCCGCTACAAATTCGATTGGGAAAAACAGTTCGAGTTATCGCTCGACCCCGAAACCGCCCGTTCCATGCACGACGAAACCCTCCCCGAAGAGGGCTACAAAACCGCAGCCTTCTGCTCCATGTGCGGCCCCAAGTTTTGCTCGATGAATTACTCCAGCAAGGTAGATGAATATAATAAACAGGTACACGGCCTGGAGAAGAAAGACTACTCGGAGTTAGTCGAGAAGCTGGTTACGATCAAGTAAGGCTCGCGTAGCTACACATGGCCGAACACCAAGCAATGCTGAAAGATTTTGAGTCATACGCCCGCTCCGCCCAGGGCGTGAAGCCTCTCATGCAGCATATCTCCGAGCGTCTCCACGAGTCGACCACCCGCTACAATTGGGTTGGCTTTTACCTCATGGAACCGCCTTCTTTCGAAGCTCTGGTGCTCGGCCCCCACGCCGGCAGCTTTATGCCCACGCTGCGCATCCCGCTTGACAAGGGCTTGTGCGGCGCTGCGGCTCGTTCCGGCAAGACCGTGGCCGTCAATAATGTCGCCGCCGATCCACGCTACCTCGGATCCGATCTCGTGAAATCCAATATTGTTGTGCCCATCTTCGTGAAGAAACGGGTCATGGCGGAAATCTGCATCGAGAGCTATTTCGCGGACACCTTCACCTCCTCCGAGCAGAAGTTCATCGAATCCTGCGCCGCCATCATCGCCCGCTGTATGGAAAGCGAAGCGCTGGCGGTGACGGAAGACGCAACCTCGCACTAGGCGCCACCGGCACCGGCGGATTCAGATGAAAAAATGCATGGTGCCAGTTTAACGGCTGCTCAGCCGCGAAAATCCGTCGCTCCATTCCAAACCAGCTGCACCGCAATCACCAGGATCAGAAATCCGAAAATGCGATTGATGGCGCCCAATCGGACCAAGACGCCTCGCAAAGGGACCTGCGACGGCGAGCAGTAGACAAACGGTCAAGCCCAGCGCGGCGATTCCGATGACCATTCCGAGGTCAGAGAGAAAATGATCGACATGCGCCGCAAGCCCCATCGCGACGCCGATCGATACTGGTCCGGGACAACCTCGGCACGGCCATCGGCGTGATCGTGAAGAAATTCGAATATATCTCGCGCGGATAGACCGACGGTCTGTGCCGAGTGAAGGGCTTAAATTGGGTTTTGCCGGTGCGTCGCTAATTCGGGGGAGAAACAGGTTTGACGCTTGAGTCCTGCTTTACCGTCTTCGCTGCGCCCTTGTCATCGAAATCGGTTACCGCGTTCGCGGCCACCGCACCGCCGCTATCGCTGCCGG
>Ga0302180_10004627_pt1 | contig 10188 bp, 11 predicted proteins | sample I_Palsa_E3_2_FD_200575 | JGI IMG/M metagenome (GOLD analysis project Ga0302180, IMG submission 200575) | Peat permafrost microbial communities from Stordalen Mire near Abisko, Sweden - I_Palsa_E3_2 | ecosystem: Environmental > Terrestrial > Soil > Palsa > Peat permafrost | place: Sweden... | reverse complement strand
TCGCGCCCTGAAGCGAATCCGAGTACCCATCGTTCACGCCCAGCCCGTTGCTGTTGAATTGATTGCCGAACAGGTCGTAGTCGAAGCGTTCGTGGGCGCCGGCCAGAGATGCGTAGCCGCTGGCCGTTCCGAAATTTCCTCCATCGGCGCCAAAGCGGAGTTCAGGGACCGGAGTGCTTCCGGTGCGCGTCCAAACCTGCACGACGCTGGTCATGGCATCGGAGCCGTACAGAGTGCTCTGCGTGCCCCGCACAAATTCCAGGCGATCCGCTTGCGCCAAAGGCAGAGTGCCAAAATCAAACGTTTCGCCCGGGTTATCGATGGCAACACCATCGACAATCACCTTGTTGTAGGTGGATTCGCCGCCGCGCACGAACAGCGACGATATGCCTCCGCGCTGGCCCGCGGTATTCACCACGGCGCCGGGGAGAAAGCGAACAGCATCGGCGGCGGCAATGGGCTGCATGGTTTCCAGTTGTGCGTTCTCCAGAGTTGAGATGCTGGCGCCGGTTTCTCCGGCTGGCACCAGCGTTCTGGTCGCAGTCACGACTACGGTTTCCGACGCTGTGGCGAGATGCAGTTGGATCGTAATCGCGTCGGAATGGGCGGCGACGTCTTCGGTCTGCGGAGCGAAGCCCGGAGCCAGGACTTGAATCTGGTAGTTGCCGGGGGACAACTCGTTGAAGATGGCAATTCCCTCGGCCGAAGACGTGGCAATCTTTAGGGGAGTGTCTGTCCCTTTTGAAAACAAGGAAACTTGCGCGCCGGAGACCGCGGCGGATTGGGGATCGATGACTTTGACCTTGAGATCGGCAGCGGATGCTGCCGCGAGAGCAACGAAAAGCAACAACGAAACGCAAAGTGCACGCATAACCATCCTCCTTTTCACGCGAAAGGGGTTAAGTTGGACGGTTTACGCCGGTCTCCTGGCTTTGCGAGTGAGGATGCGTCGAGCAGCAATTGGCAATTAGCAATTGGCCGGAGCGTCCGGATTTGCAGACGGCCTTCCCGGGAATTCTCCCAGTGGACGGCTGCGATTTTCTCGCTTACAGTTGCGCGGCAGCGCGGGAATTGCACCCGCTTCCCTGTCTTTGCTATGGGGCAAAGACGCGCAAACCGAAGGATATTTCAAAGAACTGGAAAATAGTGGTGTGAGGAATTTAGTGGAAGGATTGGGCCTAAGTCAAATCTCAGCCAATCGCCTTCATGTCTCTAAGCTTGCTTTCGCTCGTGCGTTGGCTCCCCGACAAAGACCAGACAGCCGTTGGGATCGCCGATGTGGAATTCGGTCATGCCGTAGTCTCGGTCGAATAAATCGCGAATTTTGTGCCGGTCTTTGAACGTCTTCACGTGCTCCCACAGCGACGCGATGTTGGAAACCTCGATGTAGATCTCGGTATGGCCACGGACGCAGCGCATGACTTCTTCGGATGCGGCTTTCATGAAGTGGATGGTCAGGCCATCGCGCTCGGCAATGGCATATTCCGCAGACTTCATCATGGGTGTGAATCCGAGAATCTCTTGGTAGAAGGCCAGGGTCTCTTCCATGTCGGCAACTGCGAGCATTGGACTTATTTTCTTGGCGGTATAGGTTGCGGTCATCGCGGTTTCCATCTCTGCATCTCCAATTTTTCGACGCGTCAATCGTAAGGAAATTCTGGCGTCCCGACTTTCTTAATGTTGGCCTCGGCGAATTCGCGGACGCGGTCTAACGAATCTTGCAGCTCCTGTTGATAGCGATCAATGTCTTCGTCGCTGGCCTCGGCCGGAACTGGGGTGAGCTTGCCGAAGCGCATCAAGGCACGGGAAAACGGCTTCGGGATGATGAGGCGGTCCCAGGTGTTGAGCACCCACGCCTTCTCGACGGCGATGTGGAACATGGTCAGCGGGACGCCGGAAGAGCGCGCCAGCGCGACCGGGCCGGGCTTTACTTTGTAGCGTGGGCCGCGCGGGCCGTCGAGGGTGAAGGCGACGGACCATTCTTGCTGCAAAGCGCGGCGCAGGCCGAGCAGGGCGCGCACGGCGTTGCGGCTGCTGGAGCCCTTGACGGCGACGAATCCGAACTTGCGGATGATGCGTCCCATGTATTCGCCGTCGTAGCTGTTGCTGCTCATCACGCGGATTCCGACGTTGCGGAAGAGGTAGGTGGCGGGAACGATGCAGGCGTGCCAGAAAGAAATGATCAGCGGCCGCTGGCCTACGGTTTCCTGCGCGCCTTCTTCGCACGAGACGCAAACGCGCAGGGTGGGACCAATCAGGCGGATGAACATGTATCCGGCAGCGATGATGATGCGTAGGACAATTCTCTGGCGCAGGGTGAAGCGGCGGGCATCGGGAGTCACGTCGACGGTGGGACTTTCGTGGGTGGTGGCTTCCGTCACGGAGTTATTGTAACGGGAAGGCGGTAAGGGCGCGTCTCGCTGCGCTCGGCTGGACAACCGAGGCGGCTGTCCTCACATATTCTCTTCTAATACTGAGGTTTGCTTTAGCTTTCCAGGTAGGCGTCGACCCACTCTTTAACTCTCTGGCGGCGCTCGTCGGCGGGTTCGAAGTGGACGCCGAAAGACTTGCTCTTACGCCAGGTCACAACGCCGCGGACAGAGACTCGGGGCAGAGTGAGCAGGGAGAATGAGATGTCGACGTTGGTTCCCGCAGGCATATCTTCGGCGCTCTTCACCGACATGCCGCCGGAGCTTATTTCGATGCTGGAAGCGGTCAGGCGGTGGCCGTCGTGACTGACTACGGTGACCTCGGTCATGATTGGGATGCGCGCGTAGCGGCGGAATTCGTGAAGCACAAGCATGTGGGTAGCGCGGACCAGTTTCAACGCCGCGGGCCGCTCCAGAGGCTCCTGGAACATGGCGTTGATCCCGTACTTGGAATAGCGCATGGCCTCCTGCGCGCTGCCGCCCAGGCCGTATAGCACGAGGCGGCTGTTGGAGAGAGACGTACGAGCGGCCTCCATGACCGCTTCGGCGCCGGGCCTCAGGTTGAGTACGCAGGCTTCGAATTTCTCCTGGCGCAGGCGCTCGGCCGCACTTGAGGACACCAGCACCGTCTCAATGCCGAACTGGCGGAAACATTCTGTGAGCAGATACCTGGAAGACTCTTTGAGGTCGACCAGCGCAGCACGAGCCGCCACCTTTTTGGTGGGGGAATTGGGCGTGCGTGCCGGGGCAGTACCGAAGGCTTTTTCCATGTCAGCGCGACCGGTTTCCAGTACGAAAGTTTATTGTGGCGTGCCTTGGAGGAGATGGAAAGACCCTAAGGGGCAGGAGAGGGGGTACAAAAGTGTCATTACCTGGGTTGGACTGGTGGGTGGGAAGCGAGGAACGGGCTGGAGGGCCGGGTCATTGACCCGGAGCTGCCAGCCGGCTGCCAACGCTGCTCAGGAGTTTCTCCGCTGCCTCTCCGGGATCCTGGGAGGCAAAGTCCTCGTCCAAAATGAGAATAGAGACGGCGGGATCAATTTCCTCCAACGCTTTGAGTGTCGATTTGCCGTGTACGGATTGCAGACGCGCGGAAATCACCACCAGTTTCGCCTTCGTTGCCTTGAGTAGGATTCGGGCGTCGTTGATGCTCAGCGTGGTCATGGCGTTGTATCCGGCGCTGCATAGGACTTCCCGCAGGAACGTGCACACATCGATCGACTCGAAAACGCAAAGCATGCGTGGCCTTGCGTCTCCGGCTTTTCCCCGCGAATATCGCGAGCCCAGGTAGGCGGCCGTGATCGCCTCTTCGACCGAATCGTAGGTTTCAAATTGCGAGAGCAGGCTGGTCAGTTCCAGCATTTTGCGGATCCTGGCGGGCACTCCGCTTAGTTTGAGGTCGCCTCCCTTCGATCGTGCGGCGCGCATCAGGCGGACCAGCGCTCCCAACCCGCTGCTGTCGACGAACTCTACCTGGTCGAGCTGCAGCACGACGTCGCCGTACTTGTCGATGGAATCTCCAACCTGAGAGTGCAACGTAAAGACTTCATTTCCCGCCACGATGCGTCCGTGGCACTGAACGATCAAAACCTCGCCGACCGGGCGGCTCTCCAGGCGTAGTTGCATCACGCCTCCTCGTATTGAATTATCACCTAAGTACAGCTCCGTCGGCCTGGCAGATCATGCCCACGCGCCCAACCTTCGCCAAGACGCTGCAGGCGATGATCCGGCCCTCAGTTCGTGGCGAATCTTACGTGGGTGAAACCAGCAAGTCAATGAAGGCCTTGGCCAGTGCATTTGGTAAATGACTGGATGATTTTTACTCCGGCCAGCGGCGGAACAGGAGCGCGCCATTGGTGCCGCCGAAGCCAAAAGAATTCGACATGGCGTATTCGAGCTTGGCCTTGCGGGCGTGATTGGGGACAAAGTCCATGCCGACGGTGTCGGGGTCCTGGCTGACGAGGTTGATGGTGGGAGGCAGGATCTGGTCGCGCAGGGCGAGGACGGTAATGCCGGCCTCGAGTCCGCCGGCGCCCCCGAGGAGGTGGCCGGTCATCGACTTGGTGGAGCTGACGGGGAGTTTGCGCTCGCCAAAGAAATTGCGGATGGCATGCGCCTCAAGAGTGTCGCCGATGGGCGTGGAAGTGCCGTGGGCGTTGACGTAATCGACTTTGTCCGGGCTGATGCCGGCATCGCGCGCCGCGTTCCGCATCACGCGGAAACCCCCTTCGTGCTCAGGAGCAGGCTGCGTCATGTGGTAGGCATCGCCGGACATTCCATAACCGGCGACTTCGGCGAGGATGGGCGCTCCGCGCTTTTTGGCGTGTTCAAGTTCTTCGAGAACCAGAATGCCCGCGCCCTCGCCCATGACAAAGCCGTCGCGATCTTTGTCCCACGGACGGCTGGCTTTTTCTGGATCATCATTGCGCACGGAAAGAGCGCGCATTGCGGCAAATCCGCCGACACCCATCTGAGTAATGGCGGCCTCGGAGCCGCCTGCGATCATCACATCGGCGTCGTTGTGCTGGATGATGCGGAAAGAATCTCCGATGGAATGGGCGCTGGTGGTGCAGGCGGTAGCCGTGGCTTCATTCGGGCCCTTGGCCCCGAAGCGCATGGAAACATGGCCAGCGGCAAGATTGATAATGGCTGCTGGGATAAAGAAAGGAGAAATCTTGCGCGGACCTCCTTCCATAAGGGCGCCGTGTTCGCGTTCGATAATGTCGAACCCACCAATGCCGGACCCGATGTGCACGCCCACGCGCTCAGCATTTTCGGGTGTGATCTGCAGGCCCGACATCTTGAACGCTTCATCCGCGGCGGCAATGGCCAGGTGAATGAAGCGTCCCATCTTCTTGACTTCCTTCTTCTCGATGAAGTTCAGAGGATCGAAGTTCTTGACCTCGGCGGCAATCTGGCAGGCGAAATTCGCGGAGTCGAACTGGGTGATGCGGGCCACGCCGCTTTTGCCGGCGAGCACCGCCTGCCACACTTCTCCAGTGGTATTTCCCACGCCGCAGATCAGGCCGATGCCGGTAACTACGACCCTGCGTCCCAAACTACTTGCCGCCTTTCGAATGCTTCCCGATGTAGTCGATGGCGTCCTGCACGGTGCGGATCTTTTCCGCATCCTCGTCGGGAATCTCGATGTCGAATCCTTCTTCAAATGCCATCACCAGTTCGACCGTGTCCAGGGAATCCGCGCCCAGGTCGTCCACGAACGACGCGCTGGAGGTGACCTCGCCCTCATCCACACCCAACTGCTCTACGATGATCTGCTTTACTTTCTCGTCAACGGCTGCCATGTTTCTCCTCGCTTAAACCCGATTTGATTTTGAAATTCGATGCCGGGATGCAAGATCGCCGGATGCAAAAATCGCCCAATAAAGATCGCCCAGTAGAAGACCGTCGCCTTCCCTTTCGACTGCTACTGCCAACAGAAAAAAGGCGAACGTGTAGTGTAACGGTCCCGGTAAATGGCTGTAAAGGAAGCGCAAACCTTTGCAGGCCAGCGCTGTAGTATCCTTCAGCATCCTAAACGTGGCCGCTCGTAACGGTCAAACCACATGCGTGCTGTCTTGCAGCGGGTGAGCCGCGCCCAAGTTGCGGTGAACGGAGAAATCACGGGCCAGATCGGCCTGGGGTTGCTGGTTTTGCTGGGCATCGGCCGCGATGATACCGAGGCAGATGCAATCTATCTATCAGAAAAAATCGCTGGCTTGCGAGTGTTTGAAGATCCCGAAGGAAAGATGAATCGCAGCGTGCAGGACGTTGGGGGCAGCGTGCTGGCAGTTTCGCAATTCACGCTCTACGGGGACGTGCGGCGCGGCAAGCGTCCGTCGTTCGACGCCGCGGCGCCTCCGGAAAAAGCGCGCCTGCTCTATGAGTTCTTCGTGGAGCAGATTCGCGCTGCCGGGCTGCGTTGCGAGACCGGGCGATTTCAGGAAATGATGCAGGTGGAACTGGTGAATGAGGGACCGGTGACGATTTTGCTTGATTCTGGGAAGGGGTTTTAGAACAATCAGCGAGCTTCGAGGATCGCATCAGCCACGCGGGCTGCCTCTACGGCGGCTTTTACATCGTGCGTTCGCAAGATGTGCGCGCCCTTGAGAATCAGGGCGGTGTGAGCGGCAAGATTTCCGTAAAGCCGGTCCGGGACGGCGGCGTCTTTCCCATTCTTCGCCAAGGTGCGGCCGAGGAACGATTTCCTCGACGTTCCTGCCAACAGCGGGAAACCGAGCGATTGCAGTTCCTGAAAGCGACACAGCAGCGGATAGTTCTGATCGAAGTTTTTCCCGAAGCCGAAGCCCGGATCGAGCGCGATCCTTTCGCGGCGCACGCCGGCCAGCACCGCCGCTTCGAGCCATTCGCGGAGTTCGCGCTTAACCAGCAGAACGATATCGCCGGGCGGCGGCAAATTGCGCCACTCTTCGGGGCGGCCACGCATGTGCATTAAAACGGCTCCGCATTTTATTTCGGCAATCGTCCTGGCCATCTGCGAATCCCAGCGCAGGCCGCTGACGTCGTTGACGATCTCGGCTCCTGCCGCTGCCGCGGCGCGCGCCACGCTGGCTTTGTACGTGTCAATCGAGATCACCGCATCCGGGCGCAGTTTCTTGAGCGCTGTGATCACAGGCAACACGCGCCGCAGCTCCTCTTCCGCACTGACGGCAATCTTAGGAACTGGAGAACTGCTCGAAGTCATCCTTGCTGCGTTCTCTTTTGCTTCTCGCTGAGGAGATGCGGCGGCGACGCTGGCGCCTGGTCGCGTGGATTCTCCGCCAATATCAATAATGTCTGCGCCCTCGTCGAGCAGCCGGATCGCGTGCGTGATAGCTTTTTCGGAATCGAGGTACAGGCCGCCGTCGGAAAAAGAGTCGGGAGTGACGTTGACGATGCCCATGATCAGCGTCCGCTTGCCCAGTTCCAGCGCGCGCGTACCCAGGCTCCACTGAAAGACAGCCCTCATGCGGCAGATTCTAAATGAAAGAGGAGATTGGAGAAGCAAAGCCGAGCGGATTCGCGCCCTTTTCCGATATGCAGGCCGGCGCGGAACGGTGAACTCCAACTACCGGCGACGGACCGCCGCATCCCGCATGCGCATAGTGCGAAGCGCGCCGGGACCCGTGCCAGTCGGCGGTTTACGCATTCCGTCCAGCAGGTCTTTAAGCACGACAGCGTTGTTGTGCTTCTCGTTTTTCGAGGCATACAAGAGCGTGAGGCGTTTCCTCTTGTGGGCCAGACTGTACAGCTTCTGCAAATCCCTTTCGGCTTCTGGACGGGACAATTCTCTCAGGTAACGCTTGCGAAAGAGCGCCCATCGTTCCGGCTGAGCGTGAAACCACGTCCGCAATGTGTCGGAGGGCGCAAGATCGCGAAGCCATTCATGCAAGGCGATCTCAGTTTTTCGGAGACCGCGCGGCCACAAGCGATCGACGAGAATGCGTGCTCCATCGGAGCGCGATACCGATTCATAAACCCGCTTCACGGCAACTGGCATGGCTTTGCGGCTTTCCTCTATCATTGTAAGTCGAGTGGAATGGCGACGGCTGTGGGAAACCGCGCACAAATTAAGACCGAGCGAATGCTGGTGATAGTGATAAAGATGCGAGTGATCGGGCGCCTGCATGACCAGAGGCTCACGATAGACCGTCGGCGTTGGATTAGCGCGGCGCTTGCCGCATGCCTTGCTGTGGCCGCACTCGCAGGTTGCGATGTGGAGCGTCGCCAATCAGATGCCGAACTCGGCCTCAACCCCCAGCAGGCCGCCGGACGCAAGATTTATGACAACTACTGCGACCGCTGTCATCGCCCCTATTCCACGAAGGGGAAAAAAGGTCCGGGCTTGAAGGGCTTATTCCAGCGCCAATATCTTCCCCTGAGCGGGCTGCCGGCGAATGACGACCGAGTCGGCGAAATCATTCGCTATGGCCGCCACGAAATGCCGGGCTACAGCCAAACCCTGAACCCGCAAGACCTGCAGGACCTGCTGGCCTACCTGCACACGCTGTAACCGGTGACACGTTGAATCAACCGTGCGGAGTTCGTTCTCTTCGTGGGATAATCTCCCCGTGAAAAACGCCGCGCTATCGGAGCTGTTTCGCAAGCTGCCTTCCGTGAATGATGTGATGGGTGCATCTGCGGTCGGCTCACTGGCGGCGAGCTATGGTCACGATTCCACCGCGGACGCGGTGCGCGTCGTGCTGGCCCGGCTGCGGCAGGAAATCACCTCGGGACTCCTGGACGAAGATGCGCTGGGGCTTGCGCTCTCGGGTTTGGCGGGCGCGGTGGAGAACCAACTTCGCCAGGCGCTGGGTTACTCTCTACGGGCCGTGATCAACGCCACCGGAGTGATCCTTCATACGAATCTTGGCCGCGCCCCGCTGAGTGATGCGGCGATCGAACACATCCGCGAGACTGCCGCGAGTTATTCCAATCTGGAGTTTGAACTGGGTGCGGGAGAGCGCGGCAAGCGGGACGTCCACGTGGACCGCCTGTTTCAGCGCTTGCTGGGCGAAGAAGTAAAAAGCAAGGACCATGCGGCTGTCTCCACCATCGTCGTAAATAACAATGCGGCTGCGGTTTTACTCGCGCTCAACACTCTGGCCGAAGGCGGAGAAGTCATCGTCTCGCGCGGCGAGTTGGTCGAGATCGGCGGCTCGTTCCGCATTCCCGACGTGATGGCCAAGTCGGGTGCAATTCTGCGCGAGGTGGGTACGACGAACCGCACCCGCACCGCCGACTACGAGCGGGCTATTACCGAACAAACGCGGCTTTTGCTGCGAGTGCACCGCTCGAACTTCGAGATCACGGGTTTCACCGAGCAAGCGTCCACGGCTGAACTGGTCGCACTCGCGCGCGAGCGCGGCATTCCGCTGATGGAGGACCTGGGCAGCGGCGCGCTCTTTGACCTGCACTCGGTCGGAATCGGCGGCGAGCCGGGCGTGCTGGACAGCCTGCGCAGTGGCGTCGATATCGTCACTTATAGCGGCGACAAGTTGCTCGGCGGCCCGCAGGCAGGCTTGATCAGCGGCGGTTCGGAATTGATTGCGCGCATGCGATCCAATTCGCTGTTTCGCGCGTTGCGCGTGGATAAGCTGATCTACGCCGCGCTGGAAGCCACCCTCTTAGAGTACGTCCGGCACGATCACGATGCGATTCCCACGCTGCGCATGATGCGTCTCACCAAGGAAGCGATCGGCAAGCGGGCTGAAGCGCTGGCAGCGCGAATTGTAGCGCCGAAGTTAAAGGTCGAAGTCGTAGACGGTGAATCCATCCTCGGCGGGGGAGCGGCGCCATCCTCTATTCTGCCCACGCGCGTGTTGGCGCTGACTTGCGAAGGCCTCAGTGCCGACGAACTGGCCGCCCGCCTGCGCGGTTCAGATCCTCCGATCATCGCGCGGGTCGACGAAGGCCGCGTGTTGCTGGATTTGCGAACGGTGTTCACTGCGCAGGATGAAGCAATTGAAAGCGCTCTCGCAATGGTCGGCCGGAATGGATAATGTTTTGGCGAAGAGGAGTCTCTTATGTGGAAGCTGGCTTGGGCCCTACTGACAGTGCTGGTAATGACAGTCGCTGGGGTTCCGGCGCAGGAGACCTTGACTGACGCGCAAAGCCGGACGCTGATTAACCAGGAACACACGCAGTGGATTGATCAAGTGATGCGTTCCATCGCAACCATCAAGCCGGGAATGACGCGAAAGGATCTTGTACGCGTATTTAAGCAGGAAGGTGGGCTCTCGACTCGCACACGGAAAAA
>Ga0302180_10004620_pt1 | contig 10193 bp, 9 predicted proteins | sample I_Palsa_E3_2_FD_200575 | JGI IMG/M metagenome (GOLD analysis project Ga0302180, IMG submission 200575) | Peat permafrost microbial communities from Stordalen Mire near Abisko, Sweden - I_Palsa_E3_2 | ecosystem: Environmental > Terrestrial > Soil > Palsa > Peat permafrost | place: Sweden: Abisko... | reverse complement strand
CCGGCCAGCAACTGCGGGATATTGGCGTTCGGGTTGGTGAGCACGGAGAGCATCACCGGGTCAAGCGACTTGTAGAGCGCCTGATCGTCGACCGGCTGGCCGTCGGGCTTCTCGTTCGCGTTGACGAACGTCGAGTAGTAGGACTCGTTGATGGTCGTGTACTTGTTCAGCAGGGCCGTGTAGGCGGTGTTGGTGGCGCCCTGGAACATCTGCGGCTCGTAGAATCCGACCGGTATGCCGACGGCCTTGTTCCGCGCCAGGTTGAACTGGCCTTGGCCCAGGGTCAGATCCTCGAAGTTGATCCACTTGATGCCGGCCTCGATCTGGGCCGGGGTGTCTCGCTTGGCGAATAGGTAGTCGTCGCCGCCAGACAGCGTGCCGGCCGGGGTGCCGCTGACGCTGGGCAGCGGGCCCATTCCGTAGTCGTTGATGTTGCCGCCGTCGATCGGCACGATCACGTCGTAGATGTCGTCAGGTGCGGCGATGTACATGCCGAGCTTGCCGGCCGCCATCTGCTTCTGCAGCGTGCCCCAGCCGAGAGCCTCCGTCGCGCTCATGGCCTTGTCGGTAAACCGCAGGGTGTGCAGCGCGTCGAGCACCTGTATGCCCGAGCTGGTGTCGAAGCTCGCGGCAGTGCCCGCGCCGTTGGTCATCGCGCCGCCGTTGGCGTCCAGCTCAGAGGTGAAGTGCCAGCCACCGTTGTTGTCGGCGCTGTAGTCCCCGTAACCGTAGATGCCGTGGCCGAGCTTGGTGATCGCCATGGCGTCCGTCTCCACCTGGGCCCAGGTGGTGGGCGGGGCGTCGGGGTTCAGGCCGGCTTGTGTGAACAGCTGCCGGTTGATAACCAGGCCCTGGGTGTAGTTGAAGATTGGCAGCCCGTAGAGCGTGCTGCCCGCGGTGACCGACTGCATCGCGCTCGGCACGATGTCCTTGAGGACCGGCACCGTGGTCGAGTTGACGTACTGGGTGATGTCGGCGGCCTGGCCAGCGTCGAGCGCCTGGTCTAGGTCCCCGAAGTAGACCTCGTAGACGTCAGGTTCGGTGCCGGCGGCCAGCTGGGCGGTGAGTGTCGCCGGGACGTCGCACTGAGCGGAGTAGATGCTCTGGATGGTGATGTTGGGGTTAGCCTTCTCGAACGTGGCGACGTCCTCGTTCCACTCTTTGTACGGAACGGGCGAGGACGAGGGTGGAGCACAGAAACCGTTAACGGTGACGTGGCCTGTGCTAGAAGCGGTGGACCCGGTGGTGGTGCTGCTGCTCGAGCACGCTGCGACGGCGGCGAGACCGAGAGCCGCGGCGACGGTGACCCCGGCTACCTTTCGGCAACCGGCCCGTCCGTGGAGCCGTCTGTGCATCGACGATCCTTCCTGCTACAAGCGGGGCATGGGATACATGCGGTGGAAAATATCGATGGCTCAACATACTTTTGGAGACTTTTCTTTGCAATATCTAGACGAAATATTGCAAGGACACAACTTGATTACGGAATCGTAAATCTGTAGCCTGACCTCGGGATTCGCGGTTTAGCCGATATTTATTGCGTCGCTCTTGCGGAAAAGGGAAGCAAGCACGCCTGGTCGTTCGGCAGAAAATTACTGAATACGGTGGGTCGGATTACGCAAAAACTTGCGTGTAGATGCCGTATATTTGCAGCATGACGCGGGCACCCAGCAGACGACTGGCCGAAGTGGCCATGAAGGTCGGAGTCAGTGAGGCCACGGTCAGCCGGGTGCTCAACGGCAAGCCCGGCGTGTCCGCCAGCACGCGGGAAACCGTCCTGACCGCACTCGACGTCCTCGGCTACGAACGGCCGACCCAGTTGCGCGGCGAACGGGCCCGGCTCATCGGCCTGATGCTGCCCGAACTGCAGAACCCGATCTTCCCGGCGCTGGCCGAGGTGGTCGGCGGGGCGATGGCCCAGCGGGGGTTCACGCCGGTGCTGTGCATCCGCACGGCAGGCGGGCTGTCGGAGGCCGACTACGTGGCCATGCTGCTCGACCAGCAGGTCTCCGGGGTGGTGTTCGCCGGCGGCCACTACGCCGAGCAGGGCGCCCCGCACGAGCACTACCGGCTGCTGCGCTCGCGGGGCATCCCGGTGGTGCTGATCAACGCGGCGGTCGAGGGCCTGGACTTCCCGTGCGCGTCCACCGACGACATGACCGCCGCCGGGCAGGCCTTCACCCACCTCGCCTCGCTGGGCCACCAGCGGATCGGCCTGATCGCCGGCCCGCAGGATCACATGCCCTCGCGCCGCAAGCTGGCCGCGTTCAACGAGCACTCGCGGCGCGGGGCGGGGCCGGGGCCGGTCGAGCACGCGCTGTTCTCGCTGGAGGGCGGGCAGGCCGCGACCGCGCGGCTGCTGCGGCACGGGGTCACCGGCGTCATCTGCGCCAGCGACGTGCTGGCGCTCGGCGCGATCCGGGCCGTCCGGCGGGCGGGCCTGTCGGTTCCCGGTGACGTGTCAGTGGTCGGGTACGACGATTCGGCGTTCATGAACTGCACCGACCCGCCGCTGACCACGGTCAGGCAGCCGATCGAGTCGATGGGCAAGGCCGCGGTGGCCCTGCTGGTGAACCAGATGGAGAACGTGTCGGTCTATCCGGAGGAACTGCTCTTCGAGCCAGAACTGGTGGTGCGCGGCTCGACCGGCGCGGTACCGATGGCTCCGTCGGCGGTCACCGGGCCGCGGCCGAGGCCATAACCGCTGGTCGATTGCCGCTTAATCTGCCATATGCGCGTAAACCGCATTACTGTAGGGAGCTGGCTTGCGGCAGCCGACCCTTTGAGCTATGCAGGCTCGGGGCCGTGGTATCTGTAGTGCGCTGGCGAGTCGTCAGGCAGCAGGTGGGGGTGACCAGGTTTGGCTGCGTTGCAGGCCGACGATCCGCAGCGGATGGGGCCATACCTGCTGCTGGGCAGGCTCGGGAGCGGCGGGATGGGCCAGGTCTACCTGGCCCGGTCACCGGGCGGGCGCCAGGTAGCGGTGAAGGTCATCCGGCCGCAGCTGGCCGAGGACACCGCCTTCCGGGCCAGGTTCGCGCGTGAGGTGTCGGCGGCGCGCAAGGTGGGCGGACTGTTCACCGCCCAGGTGGTCGACGCCGACCTGGACAGCCCGGTGCCGTGGCTGGTCACCGCCTACGTGCCGGGCATGTCGCTGGCCGAAGCGGTGGAGCAGCACGGGCCGTTGCCGGCCGCGACGCTGCTGGCGCTGGCCGCAGGGCTGGCCGAAGGGCTGAGCGCCATCCACGCGGCCGGGGTCATCCACCGGGACCTCAAGCCGTCCAACGTGCTACTGGCACCGGACGGGCCGCGGATCATCGACTTCGGGATCTCCTCGGCCGCGGACGCCACGTCACTGACCGGCACCGGGATCATGATCGGCTCGCCCGGGTTCATGTCACCCGAGCAGGCCGAGGGGATGCCAGTCGGGTCGTCCAGCGACATCTTCAGCCTGGCCGGCGTGCTCGTGTTCGCGGCGCGGGGAGAAGGGCCGTTCGGCAGCGGGGACACGGCGTCGCTGCTGTACCGCGTGGTGCACGGCACGCCCAACGTGGACCAGGTCCCGGACAAGATCCGGCCGCTGGTCAACCGGTGCCTGTCCCGGAGCGCCGCGGCACGGCCGACGGCGTCGGAGTTCCTGGCCGAGCTGGCCGCCGCGTATCCGACGGCCGCGGACCTGAGCGACTGGCTGCCGGACGGGCTCCTGGAGTTGTCCGTGCGGCGAGCCGCGGAGGCCGACCTGCCTCCGCCCGACGCGGTGGACGCCGAGCCGGTGGCGGACGCCGAGCCTGTGGCGGAGCCGTACCGGGGGCAGGGGGCCAACCAGTGGTACTCGGCGCTCATGCAGCCGGGTCCGCGGCGGCGGACTCGGTGGCCGTGGGTGGTTGGCGCGGTGGCGGTGGTGTGCGCGGCGATTGTGACGGCCGTGGTCCTCGCGCTGGGCTCCAGCCATCCCGCGGCGGCGCCCGGGTCCGCTGTTAGCTCGCGGCCGAGCAGAACGTCCAGCGCCGCCCCGACGCCGATCGTAGGGAATCTGCAGCTGAACCAGTTCCGGGTCGGCGACTGCCTGACCGGGGCCAACATGGAGCTGAACACCAGCGACCCGTGGCCGAAGGTGACCCTGGCCGTGCCGTGCAACCGGCCGCACACCGCGGAAGTGTTCCTGGCGAACAACAACTTCTGGCCGCGGAACAGCCCGTTCCCCGGCGCCAGCGCGATCAGCAAGGACGGCACCACGGCCTGCAACAACGCGTTCCGTGCGTACGTCGGAATCACGTATTCGAAGTCCATCTACACCTGGACCAACATCATCCCCGATGCCTCGACCTGGCCGACGGGTGACCGGGCGCTGCACTGCGTGGCCTACTACTCCACGTCGCAGCAGCGAGCCGGAGTGACCCTGACCCACTCGATCAAGAGTTCCCGCAAGTAGGAGCCGGGTTTCGGGGCCGACCCAACCGGGACGATGGCCCAGCGTCCCGGTTATAACCCAATGTCAGGAACTTTAGGAAACTCCCTCGGATTGGGCCGCCTTCATGATCGTGAGCAGAAAGGAACAAATATTGTTCCAAACTGCACATAGTCAGAGCCGACGTCTGAAATGCCTCAATATAAAGTTCAGACACGGCGCGACGGGCCGACTCCGGTCCGGGCCGTTCAGGGTCGGGACGCAGGTGAGCCTGGCGGGTTGCTCAGGAGTCATCGGACAACCGGGTCAGCTTTCCCGCCGCGTCAAGGAGCGTCGCAGCTTCATCCGGCGGATCCGGGCTCGGCTGGCTCTTGCCGAAGCGACCAGACAGGTACAGACCTATATAGGTAAAGGCCCCGCCTACGAAATACGTGGCGTTGGACACCGCCATCTCGACGTCATTCACCGGGTAGAAGGACTCCAAGATCCCCTCTGCGATCGCGTGGATGACCGCCGCTATAGCGGTCAGCACTCCCAGCCAGAGCATGATCCTCTTGGCGCGCAGTCTGGCCAACCGGGTCAACCGCTCTTCAGTCTTCAGGCGATGATCCAGTTCCTCGAGTCGCTCCCTACGTTGGCGTGCGACAAGGTTTTCCGCGCCGACCGCCGGAACGGCGGTGGGATCTGTCCAAGGTACGGGCGTATGATGGCTACCCTGATGAAGCTTCGATGCGGTGTTGCGAATTTCGTCGGCTCGCGCGGACGAGGCGGAGGGCGAGCTTGTGTCGAGCGGTGCGGGTGTGCATTCCTCGGACATCGCACCCCTCTCCATCGAGGGTTCCAAGCCGGATGACGCGCTCGTACTAGTCACGCAGCGATCATTGACCATCACCACGTGAAGCTGTTACGATACTTACGGCTGTTTTTTACCCCCGGCGTACAGCTGATAATATCTTAGCTACTGGCGTAGGTATAGATCTAGCGGCCTTACCTGGGAGTGACAGCGCTGAGCCTCGACTCCGGAGGTAGGCCTTGGTCGGCTCTCGACAATCGCTCCGAGCGGTCCCTAACGAATCATTCGGCTCTCGGCTACGGCATCGGCGCCGAGCCGAGGATCTAACTCAGGCCCAACTCGGGAAGAGGCTCGGCGTCAGTCAGCAGACAATCGGTGCGTGGGAACGCGGGGAGCGGCCGCAGAGCGGGAAGCTAGACGTCATTGCGCAATACCTCCGCATGGACAAGCAGCGCCTTGTGTCGCTGATCGACGACCAGCCGCTGCAGGGCGGTCAGGTCCACGTCAGCGAGGCTGCGGAGGAGCCGACGAGCGAGACAGCGGAAGAGCCCGCTGACATCGGGGCAACGGAGGAGGCGACTGACAGTAATGACGTGATAATGCGTCAGCTCGCCAACAGATTCATGGAGGCGGAGCAGCGAGGGCCTTTGTCCCCGCAACGCGCCGAGGCCTATCGCACGCTTTTTGAATATTTCGGGCGCAACAAATAGAGACGATTGAAGGAGCAGAGGAAATTCCGGCGGCCCGAGTACGGCGCCCGAAGCTGACGCTTTGAGCGGCTGGCCGATCCGTGCGAGGCAGCCGTGACCGGGAGCGGGAACCACGTTCCGTTCGGATTAGTCGGTCTTGGAGGGGACCCGGGCGGCCGGGCGGAGGTGGGCCGGGCTGATGTCGGGGGCGTGGCGGATGCCGAACATGTCCCGTAGCGCGGTCAGCGCGGCGAGTTCGCCGCAGCGGCCGTGCACGCCGGGGACGGGCGGGGTAGCCGACGAGCACAGGTAGACGCCGCGGATCGGGGTGCGGTACGGATTCCACTGGACGGTCGGGCGGAACACGGTCTGCCACAAGGTCTGCATGCCGACCGCGATGTCGCCGCCCACGTAGTTCGGGTTGTAGGCCTCCTCGCCGGCCGCGGTGCGGACCGCGCGGGCCAGGATGAGGTCGCGGAAGCCGGGCGCGAACCGCTCGATCTGCGCTTCGATCCGGTCGGTCACGTCCACGTCGGAGCCGGCGGGCACGTGGGAGTAGGCCCAGAGGGTCTGGCGGCCCGCCGGGGCCCGGGACGGGTCGGCGACGCCGGGCTGCACGACCAGCACGTAGGGGTTCTCCGGGTGCTTGCCCGCGACGACCTCGGCCTCGGCGGTGGCCATCTCCTCGAAGGTCCCGCCCAGGTGCAGCGTGCCGGCCCGGCGGCAGTCCTGATTGGCCCACGGCACCGGGCCGGACAGGGCGAAGTCGACCTTGCAGACGCCAGGGTTGTAACGGTAGCGGCCCAAGGCGGCACGATACCGGCCGGGGAGCTGGTCGCCGGCCAGCTCGAGCAGGTTCTTGGGCGAGAGAACCCGGCGGCCGGTCTCGATGCCCCCGCCGGCGGCCACCACCGCCTCGGCCATCGCGTCGGTGATCCGGGCGCTGCCGCCCTGGATCAGCGGCCAGCCGACCCCGTGTGCGAGCGCGATCAGCATCAGGCCGATGCCCCCGGTAGGGACGGCGGTGAGCGGCAGCATCGAATGGGCCGCGGCGCCGCCCATGATCGCCCGGGCCTCCGGCTGGTGCCAGCGCCGGGCCAGCACGGCGGCGGGCAGCACGCCGCGGCTTCCGTACCCGGCCATGACCAGCGGATGGGCGGGCGGGCGGCGCAGCGGCTGGAGCAGTTCGGCGCAGATGTCGTCCACGTGGCGGGCCATCGGGGCGATCAGGCGCCGGTAGGAGCGGCCGTCGGCGCCGAGGCGGGCGGCGGTCTCGGCCACCGAGCGGGTCACGATCGCGGCCCGGCCGCCGTCCAGGGGGTTGGCGAACTCCACCTCCGGCCACGCGAACCGTACTCCCCGGGCGGCCAGGTCGAAGCGCTGGAAGAAGGACGAGGCCACGGCGAGGGGGTGCGCCGCCGAGCACACGTCGTGCCGGAAGCCGGGCAGGGTGAGTTCCTGGGTCCGGCAGCCGCCGCCGATCTCCGGCGCGCCCTCGATCACCTGCACGTTCAGGCCCGCCGCAGCCAGCGTGACGGCAGCGGCCAGACCGTTCGGGCCGCTGCCGACAATCACCGCGTCAGGATTCCCCCGCATGACACCTTCTTTTTAGTACGCGACTCGGATCTTTTTCAGGACCCGACTCCGCTGTTCAGGCCGCGGTCTTGGCCGTGCCCTGGTCGTGCCCGTGCTTGTCGTCGGCCGGCTTGTCGTGCCGGAGCGTCCGGGCCAGGCCGGTCGCCGGGGCGGCGACGGTCTGCAACACGCTGCGGATCATCGAGTTATGCCAGACGTTGCTGGCGTGGCGCCATTGGCGTTTGGAGTCCACGCACGTGGTCTTGGCGTCCACGACCGGGTTGGGCAGGCCGAGCCGCTCCCCCAGCGCGGTCAGCGTGGCGGCCCAGAACTTGTCCTCCTTGGCGTGCCCGCCGAACGTCATCGCGATCTCGTAGAGCGGGTCGTTGGCGCGCATCAGCACCAGGGCCTGGACGATCGTCTCGTCGCCCTCGCGTTCGGCGGAGAAGGTGATCCAGCCCGCGAACATGTGTCCCTGCGGGGTCATCAGCGTGAACGACTCGGCGTCGGCGTACAGCACGAAGACGCCCGTGGACAGCTTCACGCCACCGCCGATGGCCAGGTCGAGCAGGGCCACGTCGCCGGGGTTGATGCCGGTCAGCGCGCCGGCGAACCGGTTGCCCCGCGGCCAGAAGTCGGGGAAGTGCTCCCGCCAGGTGGCGATCGCCTGTTCCGGGGCGATCTGGGTTCCGGCCTTCATCCGGTAGCTCTTCTGCCACATCTTGCCGAAGCCCTGGATCGGGCCGGTAAGCCGCCGCCCCGCGACGTTGGTCCCGCGGACGCCGGCCCGGTGGTCCACCTCCAGCCGGTCAACCTTCTTGGCCCAGCTGGCCGCGTCCCGTGGCGGGGCGTTGCCCGCCGCGTGCGGCACCGGGGACGCGGCGGCCTCACGGGCGCTCAGCCCGATCTGCTCGGCTGACCGCACCCGGTCCGGGCCTGCTGTCTCGCTCATGGCCAGCCCCTCTCTCTCTTACTTCAGGGCGCCGTTGAGCGCCGATTCCTCGGTGTCGTAGATCGCGATGGCCTCGTCCAGCCGGGTGAGCTCGAAGATCTCCCGGTAGTGCTCGCTTAGCCCGTAGGCGGAGAGCTGCTGGCGCTGCCGGTTGGCCCGCACGAGCAGGGTGACCAGCATGCCGATGCCGCCACTGTTCATGTACTCAAGGCCGACGAAGTTCAGCACGAGCCGCGTCGTCTTGCCGTCGCTGGCCGCTTCGTAGGCCGACATCAGCACGGGCTCGCACGCCGCGGTGACCTCGCCCTTGATGTCGACGACAGCCACTTCGTCGCCAATTCGCCGGACTTCCATTGTGATAGCCGGTGCGCTCATATGCGTTTCTCCCCTTTGGTGACCCTTGATGGCGCTTGAAGACTGGAAGTGTGGTGGGCGGGCCGCTACGCGGTCGGCCCGGTGAGCTGGCTGACGGCGCGGTCGAGGTCAGGGAAGAGCTCGATGAAGTCGGACAGCCTGGTGATGTCGAAGATCTCGCGGTAGTGCGCGGACAGCCCGCTGGCGACGACCTTCCTGCGTTCGGCCCGGGCGCGGGCCAGCACGCTGACGATCAGCGCGATACCGGTGGAGTTGATGTAATCCACCGCGGCGAAGTCGAGCACCACCGTGCCCAGGTCCGCGTTAGTGCCGACCGCGCTGCGATACGCGTCGGTCAGCACGTCGGCGGCGGACCCGTCGACCTCGCCAGATAGCTCGATAACGGCGGCGCCAGGGAGTACCCGGGTCGTGGCCTCACACATGCTCGCCATGTGCAGCACCTCCAGTTCGCACGGTCAGCCAGATGGTGTGCCGCTGGCCATTGGTTGTTATGTCCATGGCGTCGACCATGTTGCGGATGAGGAACAGGCCCCAGCCGCGCGGGCTCTGCGCGCCATCCAGCTTCTTGAGCAGGTCCGGCTCCTCAGCATCGCTATCGCTGCTGTCGCTGGGGTGCGCCTCGCCGCCCTGGTCGCTGATGGCGACGACGATCTCGTCGCCTTGCTGGGTGACCTCGACCTCTACCGGGATTTCGGCGCGGTTCCCGTTGCCGTGCTCGATCGCGTTCATGGTGGCCTCGGCCACCGCGGTCTTGAGCTTCTCGAGCCGGGCGTCGGACAGACCCAGGCCTTGCACCGTCTCGGCCACCCTGGCCAGCGCGAGCCGTTCGTTGCCGGGCTCGCTTGGCAGCTCGAACGCGTCGAGCCTGCGGGGCGCGGGGCGGGCGACCTGGGTCATAGTGTTCGCTCCTGATGCCAGGCGGATGGTGAGCGCTGCAGGGAGACCAGCGTGATGTCGTCTTCCTGCTCGTGATCGGGACCGGTGAAACTGCCGAGCTCGGTCAGGCACAGGTCGATCAGCCCCTCGCCCGACGGGCCCTTGCCCACCAGCGCCGACACTCGCGGGAAGCCGAACATCTCGCGGTCCGGCGCGTGCGCCTCGGCCAAGCCGTCGCTGTGCAGCAAGGCGCAGTCGCCTGGCTCGAACTGGAAGCGCATCTCCTCGTACGAGCTGCCCTGCATCAGCCCCAGCGGCATGCCGCGGGCGCGCAGTTCCTGCACGCCGCGCTGGGTGCGCACGTACGGTACGTCGTGCCCGGCGTTGGCAAACTCCACCTCGCCGCTTACCGGGTCCAGGACCAGGGCCAGGCAGGTGACGAACATGTGGGCCGGGATGTCGACGCAGAGCATGTCGTTGACGTGGCCGAGGACCTTGCCGGGCGATATCAGCCGCGGCGCGGCA
>Ga0302180_10004619_pt1 | contig 10193 bp, 21 predicted proteins | sample I_Palsa_E3_2_FD_200575 | JGI IMG/M metagenome (GOLD analysis project Ga0302180, IMG submission 200575) | Peat permafrost microbial communities from Stordalen Mire near Abisko, Sweden - I_Palsa_E3_2 | ecosystem: Environmental > Terrestrial > Soil > Palsa > Peat permafrost | place: Sweden... | reverse complement strand
GGAAGCAGGATTGAAATGGTAGGACAGAGAATTCGCATTCGCCTTAAGGCGTACGACTATCGGGTACTGGATACCTCGACCGGCGAGATCGTTGAGACGGCCAAGCGTACCGGTGCCCAGGTCGCGGGTCCCATTCCGTTGCCTACGGTGAAGAACAAGTACTGCGTGTTGCGTTCCCCGCACGTTGACAAGAAATCGCGCGAGGCTTTTGAGATCCGTACGCACAAGCGGCTGATCGACATCCTGGAGCCCACGCAGCAGACCATCGATGCGTTGATGAAGCTCGATCTTCCAGCCGGCGTCGATGTAGAAATTAAGGCCTTCGAGAAGTAAGGAGAGCAAGATGTCGGTCACAGGAATTCTGGGCAAGAAAATCGGGATGACGCAGCTGTTCGATGATCGCGGGGAAGTTCACCCGATCACCGTGCTGCAAGCTGGTCCCTGCGTGGTGACCCAGCTGAAGACGCTGGCCGGCGACGGCTATATCGCGGCGCAGATCGGCCTGATCGAGTTCGTCAAGGGCGGCAAGGTGAACAAGCCGATGGCTGGCCACTTCGCCAAGAACAACGTACCCCCGGTCAAGCTGATGCGCGAGGTTCCGCTCGCGGTAGCAGCCGAGGGCGAGAACGCCATCAAGGCGGGCGACAAGGTGTTGGTCGACATTTTCGAAGAAGCCAAGTACGTCGACGTCATTGGCACCAGCAAAGGACGCGGCTTCGCCGGCGTCGTTCGCCGCCATCACTTTGGCGGCGGCCCCAAGGCCCACGGACACATGTTCCAGGTGCAAGGCTCGATCGGTGCTTCGTCGTTCCCGTCACGCGTGTTTCCCGGGCAGCGTATGCCGGGGCACATGGGAGCGAAGCAGATCACGGTACGCAATCTGCGCATTCGCGGCATTGATCTGGACGAAAACCTTCTCATGGTCGAAGGCGCAATCCCCGGCCCTCGCGATGGCTACGTCATGATCTCCAAGTCCAAGTCCCCGCCGCGTGAGCGTCGTGGTTTTGGCGGCGGTGGCACGGTCGATCCGTTGAAGGCCTCGAAGAAGGCGTCCGGCGCCAAGCCCTCGGGCGGTAAGAAGAAGTAGGTTTTGTATCAGGGCACGACTTTAGTCGGGCCGTAACGGGCTTGAAAATCTGAGGGCTTTAGCCCCTGCGGGCGCTCCCTGGATAACAGATTCCGAAGAGGAAAGTTATGGCACACATTGATGTAATCGATCTCGGTGGAGGAGCAACGGTAGGCTCGCTTGAGCTGGCGGACGAGATTTTCGCGCCCGAGCAGATCAACGAGGCGCTGCTCTGGGAAGCAGTGAAGCACTACCGCGCTTCCATGCGGCAAGGCACCGCCGCCACCAAGAACAAGAAGCTGGTCTCCGGCTCAGGCAAAAAATTGTGGAAGCAGAAGGGAACTGGCCGCGCCCGTGTAGGATCCGTGCGCTCCCCCATCTGGCGCCACGGCGGCACCGTGCACGGGCCCCAGCCGCACAGCCATGACTACGCCTTTCCCCGCAAGAAGCTGCTCGGCGCCCTGCGCTCCGCGCTGGCCTCGAAGCTGGCTGACGGCAAGCTGACCGTCGTCGAAAGCCTGGAGCTCGCAGACGCCAAGACCAAGGTCTATCGCACTGCGCTCGACAAGCTGGACGCCAAACGGACCACCCTGCTGGTTGACAAAGAAGCAGGCAGGACCCTGGTGCTCGGTTCCCGCAACCTGCACCGCGTCGAGCTGATGGAGAGCCAGGAAGTTCATCCCTACGATCTGCTTCGCTACGAGCGCGCCATCTTCTCCCGCGCCGCCATCGAGCAACTGCAGGAGTCGTTGAAGAAGACAGTATCCAAGCGCAAGCGCGCGGAGGTGGCCTGATGCCGACTCTTTATAACGTAATCAAGCGCCCCCTCATCACTGAAAAAGGTCTGGGCGCAAAAGAAACCGAGAGCACGCTGGTATTCGATGTGGCTCCCGGCGCGACCAAGACCGAAGTCAAGCAGGCAGTCGAAACGCTGTTCAAAGTAAAGGTACACAGCGTGCGTACGGCCAATTTCCTGGGCAAGGAACGCCGCCGCGGTAAGTTCTCCGGCTTTCGCCCCGACTGGAAGAAAGCCTACGTTCGTCTGAAGGCGGGCGAGAAAATGCCCGACTACGTTAACGCGCTGTAAGTGAGCTAAAAAGATGCCGATCAAGACATACAGACCGATCACACCCACACGTCGTTTCCAGACCACTCTGGTCAACGACGACATTACGACGAATCGTCCCTACAAGCCGTTGCTGGCAGTCAAGCAGCGCACGGGCGGCCGCCGTAACTCCGGCGATTTGACCATCCGCCACCATGGCGGTGGCCATAAGCAGAAGCTCCGCCTGATCGACTTCAAGCGCGACAAGTTCGGCATTCCCGGCAAAGTATCCTCGATCGAGTACGATCCCAACCGCTCTTCGCGCATCGCGTTGGTGAATTATCTCGACGGCGAAAAACGCTACATCATTCAGCCCGTCGGCCTGAAGGTAGGCCAGACGATCATGAGTGGGCCCGAAGCGGACATCCTGGTCGGCAACGCGTTGCCGCTCAAGAACATTCCTTCCGGCACCACGGTGCACAACGTCGAGCTCCGTCCCGGGAAGGGCGCGCAGATGGTACGCTCCGCCGGCGCTTCCGCCCAGCTGGTGGCCAAGGAAGGCGATTACGCTCTCTTGAAGCTGCCTTCCGGTGAGACTCGCCGCGTACTGGTGGCCTGCATGGCGACCGTAGGCCAGGTGGGCAATACTGATCACGAAAACGTAGCCATCGGCAAGGCGGGACGCAATCGCTGGAAGGGCATTCGCCCTACCAATCGCGGTGTGTCCATGAACCCCGTCGATCACCCGCACGGTGGTGGTGAAGGCAAGACCTCTGGCGGCCGTCACCCGGTCACCCCGTGGGGACAACCGACCCGCGGATACAAGACGCGCAACAACAAGCGGACCGACGCCTTTATCGTCAGCCGCTACAAGAAGTAGGAGCGAAGCATGGCACGTTCGACGAAAAAGGGTCCGTTTATCGACACCCACCTGATGGTGAAGATCGAAGCGATGAATGCCGCGAATGACAAGAAGGTCCTTCGTACCTGGTCGCGCCGGTCGACCATTCATCCCGACATGGTGGGTCACACCATTGCGGTGCACAATGGTAGAAAGTTTATTCCCGTCTACGTGACGGAGAACATGGTCGGGCACAAGCTGGGCGAATTTTCCGCCACGCGGACGTTCAAGGGGCACTCGGCGAAGGCGGCCGAGTCATCGGCCAAGCCCCGCTAAACGAGTTTAAGGGAAGAAACCAATGCAACTGGAAACACAGGAATTCCGGGCCGAAGCAAAGTTTCAGCGGGTATCGCCGCAGAAGGCTCGCCTGGTGCTCGAATTGATCAAGGGCCGCCGCGTGGCCGATGCACTGGACACGGTAGCCTTCACCAAGAAGGGCGTTGCGCCGCTGGTCGAGAAAGTGCTGCGCGCAGCCATTCAGAACGCTAACTACCTCTCCCAGGAGCGGGACCTCGACGTGGATGTAGATAACCTCTACGTCAAGACTGCTTTGGCCAACGAGGGACCGCGCATGAAGCGTATTCGTCCCGCGCCGATGGGGCGGGCCTTCCGCTATCAGCGCAGGATGTCGCACATCGTCATCTCGGTCGCTGAGCGCAAGCGGGCTGCGTTAGCCGAAACCGTGGATGGAGAAACCGCGGCGCCGAAGAAGCGCGCGGTGAAAAAATCTGCCGCCAAGAAGACGGTAGCCAAGAAGAGCGCAGCGAAAAACTGGAACAAGAAGGCCGCGAAGTAGGTTCGAGGAAATTATGGGACAAAAAGTTCATCCTTACGGCTTTCGACTGGGCGTCAACAAGCCATGGCGGTCACGCTGGTTCGTCGAGCGCGACTACGACAAGTTGCTCATTGAAGACGTACACCTGCGCGCAGAGCTGAAGGAAAAGCTCAAGGCAGCCGGTGTCAGCTCGGTTGAGATCGAGCGTCCGGGCAACAAACTGCGGCTCATCATCCGCACCGCCCGTCCGGGGATCGTCATCGGCCGCAAGGGCGCGGAAATCGAGAAGCTCAAGCTGGACTTGCAGAAGCGCACCAACCGCGACGTGTTCATCGACATACTCGAAGTGAACAAGCCGGAGCTGGACGCGCAGCTGGTCGCCGAGAACATCGCTCTGCAGCTTGAAAAGCGCGTCGGCTTTCGCCGCGCCATGCGTAAGGCGGTCGACTCCGCCCTTCGTTTTGGCTGCAAGGGCATTAAGGTTCGCGTCTCCGGTCGTCTGAACGGAAACGAAATCGCGCGTTCCGAGTGGTATCTGCAGGGGCGGTTGCCGCTGCACACGCTGCGCGCGGATATCGATTATGGGTTCGCGGAAGCGCGCACCACCTACGGCGTGATCGGGGTGAAGACCTGGATCTATCGCGGTGACATTTACGAGCAGAAACGCCGCCAGCCCCAACCGGCCGGCACCAGCGGAGTGTTTTAGTCATGTTGATGCCAAAGAAGGTCAAGTACCGCAAGCAGCAGCGCGGTCGCATGAAGGGTAAGGCTTGGCGCGGCTCCGAACTCTCCTTTGGAGACTACGGGCTCAAGGTCATGGAGTGCGGCTACATCACCGACCGGCAGATCGAAGCCAGCCGTGTGGCCATGACGCGCTTCATCAAGCGTGGGGGCAAGATCTGGATTCGTCTCTTCCCTGACAAGCCAGTCACCAAGAAGCCGGCTGAAACCCGTATGGGCAAAGGCAAGGGCGCTCCCGATCACTGGGTGGCCGTGGTTCGTCCAGGTAAGGTGCTGTTCGAGATGGAAGGCGTCAATCCCGAGATCGCGGCGGAAGCCATGCGTTTGGCGTCCAACAAGCTGCCCCTCAAGACCCGCTTTGTGATGCGTCACGATGTCAAGGCCACGGTCGTAGCCAAGTAGAGAGAAGACGATGGAAACGGAAAAGATTCGCAACCTGAACGATGACGAGCTCAAGCGGCAGGAACACCAGACCGCCGAGCAGCTCTTTCGCCTGCGCTTCCAGATGAAGCTGGGTCAGAACGAAGGCGTGAAGAAGCTGCGCGATCTGCGCAAAGAGGTAGCCCGCATCAAGACTGTGGCCCGCGAGCGTGCCCTGGGTCTGCATGGAGCAGCCCTTAAGCCGGCCGGCGAGCCAGCCGCCAAACCAAAGAAGTCCAGAAAAGGGGCGAGCTAAGCCATGCCAGAAGAAGCCAAGCCAGTATCCAGGCGCACCGAGAAGGTTGGAAACGTCGTATCGACCAAGATGCAAAAGACCATCGTGGTCCAGGTGGAGATGCGCAAGACCCACCCCAAGTACAAGCGCGTGATCAAGCTCAACAAAAAGTTTTATGCCCACGATGAGCAGAACACCGCCCGCGTCGGCGACGTAGTCAGGATCAAGGAAAGCCGCCCCCTGAGCAAGCTCAAGCGCTGGACGCTCGAAGAAGTCATTCGCCGTTCCTCGCTGCCCCAGGCGGAAGAAATACCTCACCCGGCGGTCTAGATTGCGGGCTCTGAAAGGCCAGCTTTTGAAGGGTACGGCCTTTAGGCCAGGTTTTTGAAGGGTACGGCCTTTAGGCCGTACGTAACAACTTAGGATGAGCGCGGCTTTAGCCGCTGAGGGCTGCGATCGTGCTGGTGTCAGCGGCTGTTCAGCCCTAAAGCTGGCAAGTAAGTGAACTAAGGAGAGACAAGTATGGCAGTACAAATGAGAAGCATGCTCGATGTCGCTGACAATTCCGGCGCGCGCAAGCTGCAGATGATTCTGCCCTTGGGTGGTTCGAGCGGCAAGAAGGCCGGTCTGGGCGACGTGATTACTGCCTCCGTGAAAGAAGCTTCTCCCGATGGGCAAGTCAAGAAGGGTGTCGTCGTCAAAGCAGTCGTGGTTCGCACGCGCAAGGAATATCGTCGTCGCGACGGAACCTACATCCGCTTTGATCAAAACGCCGCGGTATTGATCAACGAGGCAGGCGAGCCGGTAGGCACCCGCGTGTTCGGTCCGGTCGCTCGCGAACTGCGGGAAAAGAAGTTCCTGAAGATTGTGTCGCTGGCCCCGGAAGTACTCTAAAGCGAGGATTTATGGCACTGAAATTACAACGCAACGACACGGTCGAAGTCATCACCGGCACCGACAAAGGCAAGCGTGGCCGTGTGCTGCGCGTCTTGTCCGATTCGGACCGCGTATTGGTGGAACACGTCCGCATGGTCAAGAAGCATGTCCACCCCAACCCGCAGCGCAACATTAAGGGTGGCATTGCCGAGCAGGAAGCAGCCATTCAGATTTCGAACGTGATGTTGGTCTGTGGTTCCTGCGGTCCGACCCGGGTTGGTCACAAGTTTGAAGGCGACACCAAAGTTCGGGTGTGCAAAAAGTGCGGCACCACCCTGGCCGCCAGGAAAAAGTAATCACGCAACGGTAAACGGGCAGAACTAAAACCCACTCCGGGACCGTGAGAAGAAAGAGACGGATTTTATGGCAGCAAAGTTAGACGCGAGATTGAAGGACAGATACCAGAAGGAAATCCGGCCCGCCCTGCAGAAGGAACTGGGCCTGGACAACCTGATGGCAGTGCCCCGCCTGGAAAAGATCGTCCTCAACATGGGACTGGGCGAAGCCACGCAGAACGTGAAGATCATGGATCCGCTGGTCGCTGATTTAGCCTCCATCGCCGGACAAAAGCCGGTCACCACCAAGGCCAAGAAGTCGATTGCGGCTTTCAAGGTGCGCGAGGGCATGCCCATCGGCGCCATGGTGACCTTGCGCGGCGACATCATGTACGAGTTTCTTGACCGCCTGATTTCTGTCGCCCTGCCCCGCGTGCGTGACTTCAAGGGCGTTTCCACCAAGAGCTTCGACGGGCGAGGCAACTACACGCTGGGCATGCGCGACCAGCTGATTTTCCCCGAGGTGGATTATGCCCGCGTAGACAAGTTGAAGGGCATGAACGTCACCATTGTGACAACTGCCAAAGACGATAACCAGGCGCGTGCCCTGCTGCGGCAGTTCGGCATACCCTTCCGCCAGACTGCGTAGAGAGAGACCTATGTCAACGACAGCAAAACGAGTTAAAGACGCCCGCAAGCCGAAGTTTTCCAGCCGCCAGCACAATCGCTGCAAGATCTGCGGCCGGCCCCGTGCGTACCTGCGCAAGTTCGGCCTTTGCCGCTTGTGCTTCCGCCAACTGGCGCTGCGGGGAGAAATTCCCGGAGTGGTTAAGTCCAGCTGGTAAATAACGTAACCGTTTAGGTAGCAATTTTTGTGTCATAAGAGCATTCCCGCTGGTTCTTCGGCTTGCTTAGCCGGAGCGAACGGGGAGTGAAGGAGAGAGAATGAGTTTGACCGACCCAGTAGCCGATTTCGTGACGCGCATCCGCAATTCCATCCGTGCGCGCCACCAGAAGCTGGATGTTCCGGCCTCGAAGCTGAAGACCGAGATTGCCCGCATCCTGAAAGAAGAAGGCTACATCGCCAACTACAAGGCGGCAGAAGAGAACGGCCGCGCTATCCTGCGGGTCTATCTCAAGTACGGCGCCAACAACGAAGCCGCCATCCGCGACCTTTCTCGCATTTCCCGTCCCGGATGCCGCGTCTACGTCGGCCGTGATGAAATCAAGCGCGTCCAGAGCGGGCTCGGCATCAGCATCATGACCACGCCGCGTGGCGTGATGACCGGACGCCAGGCCCGGCGCGAAGGCGTCGGCGGCGAAATCCTGTGCGAAGTCTGGTAGGAGAGACACATGTCACGTATCGGTAAGAAACCTATTCCGTTGCCCGCTGGCGTGAAGTACACCGTCCAGGGCAACACCGTTCTGGTCGAAGGCCCCAAGGGCAAACTGACCGCGATGCTGCCTACGGGGATCAAGCTCGAGAAGCAGGACAGCAACCTGGTCGCGGTGCGCGAGAAGGAAGAGTTCGCAGCTCTGCATGGCCTGACCCGGGCCCTGGTTTCGAACGCTGTCGAAGGCGTCACCAAGGGCTGGACCAAGGAACTGGATATTGTCGGAATCGGCTATCGTGCCGAGCTTAAGGGAAAGGGCACGGTCGTGTTCACCCTGGGCTTCTCCCACCCGATCGAGTTCCCCTTGCCCACCGGCATTGACGTAACCATTGACCCTAAGCAGACCCACTTGACCATTGCCGGCATCGACCGTCAAAAGGTCGGCCAGGTGGCTGCTGACATGCGTTCGCTGCGTAAGCCCGATCCTTACAAGAACAAGGGCGTGCGCTACACGGGCGAGCGTTTGAAGAAGAAGGTCGGAAAGACCGGAGCCAAGTAACACCGAACGGGGCTGCAGGGCAGCTCCGCTTTTAGGAAGGAAAACCAAATGTTACCGATCAGACAGAGAAACGTAATTCGCCAGCGGGTGCACTTTCGCATTCGCCAGAAGATGGAAGGCACTGCCCAGCGTCCACGGTTGAACGTTTACCGTTCGCTGAATCACATTTACGCCCAGGTCATCGACGACGCCAAGGGAGAGACGATCCTTTCCGCCTCCAGCCTGGCCGCCAAGATAAAGACCGGCGGCAACGTGGCTGCGGCGAAAGAGGTAGGCAAGCTGGTAGCCGAGCGGGCCATCGAAAAGGGAATCAAGAAGGTAGTTTTCGACCGCGGCGGCTATCTCTATCACGGGCGTATCAAGGCCCTGGCCGATGCAGCCCGCGAAGCAGGTCTCGAGTTTTAGGCATCAGGAAGGATCGGAAAAAAGCATGGCAATACTGAAGCGGAAATTGGACGCCGGGCAATACAACCTGAAGGATCAGGTGGTGTCCATCAATCGTGTCACCAAAGTGGTCAAGGGCGGCAAGAACATGTCGTTCGCGGCGCTGGTCGTGGTGGGTGATCCCTCTGCCGGCGTAGTAGGCTTTGGTTCCGGGAAGGCGAAGGAAGTGCCGCAGGCCATTCGTAAGGGAATCGAAGCGGCCAAGAAGAACCTGGTGCGCATCAACCTCTCCGAGACGACCATACCTCACCAGGTACTGGGCCGCTTCGGCTCCGGGCATGTGCTTTTGAAGCCGGCGCCGGAAGGCACGGGCGTCATTGCCGGCGGTGCGGTGCGCGCAGTCATGACCTCGGTCGGAGTACAAAACATCCTGACCAAGAGCCTGGGCTCCGCCAATCCCCACAATGTGGTCAAGGCGACCTTCGATGCTTTGGTGCAGTTGCGCGATCGTGGCGAAGTCGCTGCGGCTCGCGGCAAGCAGGTACAGGAGCTATATTGAAATGGCAGACACTGCGAAACCAATGATGCGTTTGGAGTATTACCGTTCCAAGATTTGCACTCCGAAGAAGCACAAGCTGGTGATCAAGGGCTTGGGCTTTACCCGGCTCAATCAGATCGTGGAGCGGGAAGATACGGCGTCGATCCGAGGCATGGTCAAGACTGTGCCCCACCTGGTACGGATCGTCAAGTAAGCCGCAAAAACAAAAGCGAGTCGGTAGCACCGGACCGGCGTTGAGCGAGGACAGTAATGGCAAAGAATCTTTCTAATCTACGGGCGCCCAAAAAGGCGAACACCGGCAAGAAGCGTGTTGGCCGCGGTATGGGTTCGGGTATGGGCAAGACCTCGACCCGAGGGCACAAGGGACAGCGTTCCCGTTCCGGCTCGCACATGATGCGCGGCTTCGAAGGCGGCCAGATGCCGCTTCATCGTCGCCTTCCCAAGCGCGGTTTCACCAACATTTTCCGCACCGAATATTCGGTAGTGAACCTGAGCCGCATTGCAGAGCTCCAGGCCGAAGGCCACTCCGAGCTGACGCTCGAGTCTTTTGCCGGCAAGGGTTTATTGAAGAAGCGGAACGGCCTGGTCAAGGTGCTGGGGGACGGCGAGTTGACCGCCGCGGTCACGGTGCACGCCCACAAGTTCTCCAAGTCGGCCCAGGAAAAGATCGAGAAAGCCGGCGGCAAAGCAATCCTGGTAGCCTAATAAAAATGACGCGGACGAATTTGAGTGGGTGGCCCAGGTCTCGCTTTTGAGACCTGGGTGTTCCGGTTGGACCGATCTACGATTAAAACCCACCTGGAGCTGCGAGGGTTGTGAAGAGTACAGGCTTTGCCTGTACATGAGTTAGCCAGACGAATGGGAGATTTAGAGAGTGTCCGAGTACAGGCCGAAAGAACCGCAGGTCCCTCCACTACGCTTCGCTCCGGTCGGGATGACAATTCTGTTGTTTCCGCAAGAGCT
>Ga0302180_10004615_pt1 | contig 10196 bp, 4 predicted proteins | sample I_Palsa_E3_2_FD_200575 | JGI IMG/M metagenome (GOLD analysis project Ga0302180, IMG submission 200575) | Peat permafrost microbial communities from Stordalen Mire near Abisko, Sweden - I_Palsa_E3_2 | ecosystem: Environmental > Terrestrial > Soil > Palsa > Peat permafrost | place: Sweden: Abisko... | reverse complement strand
ACTGAAACCGGGAATCAGTCGAGAGCAGGCCGACGCCGGCATCGCTCCTCTCTGGTATTCGATACGGTCAGATGAACTCAAAGAGATCAAGAACGGATCGGATGACTTTCGCAGCCGCTTCGTGGCGAAATCCCATCTCTTTGTTCTCGACGGCGCCAAGGGGTTCTCTCCGCTGCGTGGCGACGTCCAGATGCCACTATTGATCGTGATGTGCATGGTCGGACTGGTGATGCTGATGGCGTGCGCCAATGTGGGAAGCCTGCTGCTTGTCCGAGCTTCGGGTCGTGTCCGCGAAATGTCCGTGCGTTACGCTCTCGGCGCAAAGCGCAAACGGGTCATACAGCAATTATTGGTGGAGGGACTTCTGCTCGGGCTCGCGGGAGGCTTCTTCGGCATGTTGCTGGCGCCGCGAGTTTCCGCCGCGCTGATCAATATGGTCTGGAGTGGAGGAATAGGGGATCTTCCTTTCTCCGCGAAACCCGATTTACGGATCATCCTCTTTAACTGCTCTTTGGCGCTGTTTGCCAGTCTTCTTTTCAGCCTGGCGCCCGCGGCGCAGTTCTGGCGACCCGACCTGGCGCCCTCCTTGAAACAACAAGGAATGACTGCCAGGAGCAGTTCGCTGCGTTTCCGCCGCGTTTCGGTGGCGCTGCAAATCGGGCTGGGTCTGATGTTGCTGGTGGGTGCAGGCCTCTTCGTACGCACCTTGCATAATCTCAAATCGCTCAGCGCCGGATTTGCAACCGATCATCTGCTGACCTTCGGGATCGATCCGAGGATGGCCGGCTACGAACCAGCCCGCACTTTTGCCCTCTACCGAAGAGTCTTCGAATCATTGAAAGGCTTGCCCGGAGTCCGTTCGGTTGCCGCCACCAACGATCCCGAGTTAGCGGATAACAATGAAACGGGCAACATCACCATTGCCGGGTATCACGAACAATCTGAAGAGGAGATGAACGCCGAACAACCGAATGTGAGCGCGGAGTACTTTTCGACTCTCCAGATGCCCTTGCTTGCGGGCCGGGGGTTTACTGAACAAGACTCGGCCGAGTCGCAGAAGGTAGGAGTAGTCAATGAAAGCTTCGCCCGTCATTTCTTCGGAGATCCCCAGCAGGCGCTGGGACATTATTTCGGCAACGGAGGGGGCACGAAGGTAAAAACTGATGTCGCTATCGTTGGAGTTGTCAAAGACGCGAAGCATGCGAACCTTCGGGAACCGACCCCGCGCTCGGTATTCGTGCCCTACGTTCAAATTTCGGAGCCGCATGCGATGACATTCTATGTGCGCACATGGCAGCAGCCCGAAAACGCCGAGAGTACGATCCGGCGCGCCATGCAAACCCTCGACTCGAACCTCGTACTTGACACTTTCCACACCATGGGCGAGCAGATCAACGACAACCTGATTGCTGAACGCGTTATAGCCATGCTGGCCTCCGGCTTTGGAGTCCTCGCGGTGCTCATGGCAGCTGTCGGTCTATATGGTGTGCTGGCGTATTCGACGACTCAGAGAACAAGTGAAATCGGCATTCGCATGGCCCTCGGAGCGACGCGCGCCTCGGTGGTCAGGATGGTGCTATTCGAAGTGCTGTGGCTGGCGGGAATCAGCATCGCAATTACGCTGCCCGCATCGTTGCTGCTGATGAGAGCCGTACGCAGCCAACTCTACGGCATTTCGAGCAGCGACCCGCTCACGCTGGGCCTGATGACTCTTCTGGTGACTCTGGTCGCGCTCGCGTCGGCTATGTTGCCGGCTCGGCGGGCTGCACGAGTTGAACCGATGAAAGCGTTGCGTTATGAGTGAGGAGGTTCCAGTATGAATGGATTGCTGCAAGATCTGCGCTGCGCCGTGCGGCAGTTTGTAAAAACATCTGGCCTCACAGCGGTTGTGGTCCTCACGATCGCGATCGGCGTGGGCGCTAACACTGCTCTGTTCTCGGTGGTCAACGGCGTGTTGCTCAATCCTTTGCCATATCCGCACCCCGAACAGCTGGTTACGCTCCACGAGAGCAAGCCGAATTTTGAGTCTGGTTCGGTTTCGTTTCCGAATTTTCGCGACTGGCGCAGAGACAATCACACGTTTTGCGCTATGGCAATCTATCGCGGGTACGCGTTCGGTCTTACGGGGGTCGGAGATGCGCTGCAACTGAGTGGCGAGCTTGTGTCGTCTGATTTTTTCCAGATACTCGCCGTAAAGCCGTTGCTTGGCCGCGCCTTCGCACCGGGAGAAGATGAAATCGGCGCCACCCCGGTCGCATTGCTCAGTGAGGGCCTGTGGCAACGAAAGTTTGCCTCCGCACCCGACATTGTCGGCAAGAGCATGACGTTGGATGGCAGAGGTTACACGATCGTCGGCGTGATCCCTGCCAGCTTTCATTTCGCGATGGGTAACTTTGCCACGCAACGCGACGTTTTTGTCCCTGTCGGTCAGTGGAACAACAATCTGCTCAACTCGCGTAGTGCGGGTTTGGGATTTCATGGCATCGGCCGGCTCAGGCCAGGAGTGACGAGCGAGCAGGCTGCGGCCGACATGAGAGCAGTCACCAATAATCTGGCTGCCGCTTTCCCCGACGCTGACAAAGGTATCAGCGCGAAACTCATTCCACTCAAGCAATGGATAGTCGGCGAGGTTCGGCCGTTATTGCTGGTTCTGCTCGCGAGCGTGGGCTTTGTGCTTCTGATTGCGTGCGTCAACGTCGCCAATCTTTTGCTGGCACGTTCGACGGGCCGGACGCGCGAGTTCGCAATCCGTACTGCGCTCGGTGCGAGCCGAGCGCACGTGCTTCGGCAATTGCTGACAGAGAGCGTCGTGCTATCGCTTGCTGGTGGCGCTTTTGGCTTGTTGCTGGCAGCCTGGGGAACGAGGGCGGCGCTAAGCGTCCTTCCGACTGCGTTGCCACGCGCGGAAGAGGTAGGCCTCGACAGTCGCGTGTTGCTTTTCACGCTCGCGATTTCGCTCCTTGCCGGAGTCCTGTTTGGCCTCGTCCCGGCGCTCAAAATGTCGCCAGTGAATCTGCAAGAAACCCTCAAAGAAAGCGGGCGCGGCGTGAGCGGAGCCCGGCACCGGGTTCAGCGCATCTTCATCGTAGCGGAAATGGCCATGGCTCTCGTGTTGCTGGCTGGGGCGGGTCTTATGATCCGCAGCTTGACCCGCCTCTGGAATGTCGATCCCGGGTTCAACCCTCACAATGCATTGTCCATCGGGATTTCACTACCGCCAACGATGTTGAGCGCATCTCCGGACGCAATCCGTGCTGCCTTTCGTGAGTTTGACGACAGGGTGGCTTCGATTCCAGGGGTGCAGGCGGTTTCACAAACCTGGGGCGCTCTGCCATTGGGATACGACGATGAACAGACGTTCTGGTTCGAAGGTCAGCCCAAACCGTCCTCGCAAAACGAAATGAGCTGGGGCATTGACTACATCGTGGAGCCCGGCTATCTGAAGGCGATGGGAATTGCGCTGCAACGCGGCCGCTTTTTCACCGATCGGGACAATGAGCGTTCCCCGCGAGTCATCGTCATCGACGATGTTTTCGCGCGAAAATTTTTCCCCAACCAGGATCCGATTGGCAAGCGAATCCTTTCGGATAATTTTGTCGGTCCGGCCGAGATCGTCGGCGTTGTTGGCCACGTGAAACAGTGGGGACTCGATGTGGATGACATGGAAAAGCTGCGGACCCAGTTCTATATCCCCTGCTTGCAGATGTCCGACACATTTGTCGCCATGCAACCTTCCAGTTCGGCGGTCATCGTGCGTGCCGACAACGCCCAAACGGGTTTGCTCGATTCCATTCGTCATGCGAGTCAGCAAATAAGCAGCCAGCTAATCATCTTCGGACCGCAATCGATGGACGAGATCGTCACCAGTTCGCTTGCCGAACGGCGCTTCTCCATGATTCTTCTCGTCGTGTTTGCCGCGCTGGCGTTGCTGCTGGCGAGCGTTGGGATTTATGGCGTTATCTCCTACGTGGTGGGCCAGCGAACGCATGAGATTGGCATTCGGATGGCGCTCGGTGCGCAGCAACCGGATATCTTGCGCCTTGTGCTCGGCGGCGCTGGCAAACTGGCCATAATCGGCATCGTGATCGGCATGGTGTCTGCCTTGGGACTGACAAGGCTCATGGCCAATCTCCTTTATGGGGTGGGACCGAACGATCCGCTCACTTTCATTGCGGTGCCTTCGATTTTTATTTCGGTCGCTTTTCTGGCGAGCTATCTGCCCGCGCGGCGCGCCACCAAGGTCGATCCCATGATCGCGCTGCGGTACGAATGAAGTTTATGGAAACGTTACTGCAAGACATTCGTTATGGATTGAGGTCGCTGAGGAAATCGCCGGGGTTGACGGCCATTGTCGCAGCCACGATCGCAATCGGCGTGGGCGCGAACACCGCGATGTTTAGTCTCGTCAATGGTTTTCTCATACGGCCGTTGCCTGTTCCCTCCCCTGACCAACTTGCCGTTTTGGCGATTCAGGAAAAAAACTCCCCGCTCGGAGCCCATGGATTTTCCTATCCGGAATTCGTTGCTTTTCGACAACAAGCGGCGGCTTCTTGCGAGGTATTTGGACAAGCGTTGGCACGTGGCTCCCTGGGCCTGACCTCCGACGGGCGTACAGATCGGGTTTCAATCACAGCCGTGTCGAAGAACTACTTTTCGGGATTGGGAGTGAATCCCGCGCTCGGCCGACTCATTCTCCCGAATGAAGGCGAGGGACCGGGAGAGCGGCCTGTCCTTGTGCTCGGATATTCCCTCTGGCAGAAGCGCTTCGGCGGCGATCCGAGCGTCATCGGTAAGCAGGTTCGGATCGATGGCAAGCCGGTAGAAATTGTTGGCGTCGTGTCGAAGCAGTTCCATGGTTCGTTCTCGATTTTTGAAATGGACGGTTACGTTCCGCTCAGCACGATCTTCCCTTCGAACGGCTCCGGAATTAACTTCTGGTCGGACCGCAACACACGCCTGATACTCGCGATGGGACGTCTCAAGCCTGGCGTCAGCATGGTGAAAGCCCAAAGCTTGTTCGACGTGATCTCCGAGCGCCAGGCTGAGCAGTATCCCGCTTCGGACAAAGGATTCAGCGTGCGCGTGCTGCCGGAGAGGCGGTCGCGGCCGATCCCCTACGCGAACAATTCGTTTTTTCTGATTTCCGCTTTGTTTCTGGTGCTTTCGGCAATCATCCTCCTGCTTGCCTGCACCAACGTGGTCAGCATTTTGATGGCCCAGACGTCATCGCGCATGCGCGAGCTGGCCATTCGTACGGCACTTGGCGGCAGCCGCCGAAGGCTGGTGCGTCAGATACTCACGGAAACCATGCTGCTCGCGAGCTTCGGCGGATTACTGGGAGTATTGCTGGGGATGTGGGCCAGCAGCCTCAGCGGTGCGATTCATCCGTCAGGCGTGCCCTTGCAACTCGATTTCGGTTTTGATTGGCCGGTCTTTGCTTATGCCTTCGGGCTTGTTCTCTTCACCGGAATCTTCGTCGGCTTGGCACCTGCCCTCAACGCAACCAGGTCAGACGTGAACGCCGTGCTTCATCAAGGGAACCGCAATGAACTTCGCGGTTACGGCCGTCACGGCGTCCGCAGAGACCTTATGGTGTTGCAAGTCGCGGGGTCTCTGACGTTGCTAATCGTCGCCGGTTTGTTCGTCCGCAGCTTGCAAAATGCCGAGCACATGAATCTTGGCTTCAATCCGGACCAGGTCTTGAATGTAACGCTGGACCCCAAGGCGAACGACTACAACGAGACGCAGACGAGGGAGTTTTACCGGGAGCTCGAATTGAAGGTGAGGGCGAGGCCCGGCGTCCAGTCGGCGAGCCTGGCGTCGTCCGTGCCGATCAGTACTTTTCCTAGCGGGCAAAGAATATATGCCGAAAATCGGCCTGTTCTGCCCGACCGTCCGGTGCCCAAGATCCTCTTCAACCGCATCGATTCTGGCTATTTCGAAACCATGAGTATTCCAGTTCTGCTCGGCCGCGGATTCCTCGATTCCGACAACGAAAGAGCGCCACTCGTAGCGGTGATCAATCAGACCATGGCCAGCCGCCTCTGGCCGGGAGAGAATCCGATTGGCAAACGTCTCAGCGTGGAAAGCGAGTCAGGGCCATTCTTGGGGATAATCGGGGTGGTGCGGGACAGCAAGTATCAGAGCATTGCGGAGGATTCGCAGCCATATTTTTATATCCCTCTCGAACAAAACTACACATCGTTTCGGATCCTGCAAGTTCGCTCTTCGGTCGCACCGGCGCTCCTGACAGGACAGATGCAGCGGGAAATCCGGGAACTTAATCCTGCGATCACAGTTGTGGACATACGGACCATGGAAGAGTCGCTCCAGGGAGCGACTGGATTTTTCATCTTCCGTCTTGGAGCGTCATTGGCGGCGTTCATCGGAACGATGGGCCTGATCCTGGCAGTCATCGGAGTCTATGGCATGGTTTCGTACACGGCGGCGAGGCGTACACAGGAGATTGGAGTCCGCATCGCATTGGGCGCAAATTCTTATCAGATCCTCGAATTGATCGTTGGCCAGGGAGTGAGAACTGTGTTCATGGGTGTAATTGCCGGCCTCATTGCGGCGTGGGCGCTCACTCGAACGATGAGCCATTTGTTGGTGGGAATCAGCCCCGACGATCCCATTGTTTACATAGCAGTTTCGGTCGCCTTGTCCTCGGTCGCGCTGGTTGCAAGCTATATTCCGGCTCGGCGCGCCACGAAGGTCGATCCTATGGTAGCGCTGCGTTACGAGTGAGGAATTTTCTATGAAAACAATCTTCCAGGACCTGCGTTATACGTTGCGACAACTCCGCAAGAGTCCTGGCTTCACCGCCACAGCGATTCTGACTCTGGCGCTTGGCATCGGCGCGAATATCGCAGTCTTCAGCGTGATCAACGCGAGTCTGCTAAATCCGAGCGGCGTCCCTCACCCGGACCAGGTGGTCGCCGTGCGTGCCAAGTATTCCCTGGTAGACCTCGCCAACATCAATCTGTCTCCTCCCGATTTTGCTGATGCCGTCGCGGGAAAGAACATTTTCACCTCCGCGGCCGTGATGAAAGGCACTGCCTTCAATTACAGTGCCGGCGGGTCCAGGCCGGAACGTCTCACCGGAGCTTCGGTTTCGTGGCAGTGGTTCGATGTTTTCTGGGCTCGCCCTCAGTTGGGGCGCGTGTTTCGCCCCGAAGAAGATCGGCCTGGTGCGAATCACGAGGTGGTTCTCTCGTACGCGGGCTGGGAACGCCGTTTCGGCGGTGATCCGGGAATTATCGGCCGTACGTTTCTTCTGAACCAGGAGTCCTATCAGGTCGTTGGAGTCATGGGCCCTGGCTTTGATTGGCCAAATCAGGCGGAGCTCTGGGTTCCACTCGCCTTACCTGCGGCCAGCTATTCCGATAATAGCCTTCGTCATAACGAGTATCTTTTTTGTGCCGCCCGGCTGCATCCCGGAGTTACGAATGCCCAGGCCAACGCGTATCTTGCCCTTCGATCGTCACAACAGATTGCGGCCGAAGGCAGTACTGGCTTTAGCCAGGCCGCGGGTTGGGGCATGTTCTCCCTGCCGCTGGTCGACTTTGTGGCAGGCGATCTGCGCAAACCGCTGTTTCTCCTCCTTGCCGCGGTAATGTCGGTTTTATTGATCGCTTGCGCCAACATTGCCGGGTTGCAACTGGCCCGAGCTTCGGGAAAGCAACGCGAGGTGTCGATTCAGATTGCCCTCGGCGCGAGTCGCTCGCGGCTGATTCGCAGTGCCCTGCTCGAGAGCCTGTTGCTCACTTCCGCCGGAGTCGCCTTCGGCTTGGCGATCGCCCGGACGACGATTCCGTTGTTGCTCCTTCTGGCCCCAGCCAGCCTGTCTCGCAATCTGGCCGTCCACATCGGTTGGCCCATCCTTGGTTTCGCAGTTGTCGTTGGCGCTGCCTGCGTGTTTTTCTGCGGCGTCGCTCCCGCCTGGCAGATGACCCATTCCCGCTGGTTCCAGGCTTTGCAGGAGGGAGGGCGTTCCGAAGCATCCAGCCACGGCCGGCAGCGCCTCCGTTCAGCATTGGTGGTCACGGAAATCGCCATGGCCATGTTGCTTCTGGTCGGCGCGGGCCTGCTCGTCCGCAGCCTGCAGCAAGTTCAGGAACTTGAAACCGGATTCGATCCGCGCGGACTGATGTCGGCCTCGGTATCGCTGCCGCCCACGATCTACAGGAGCGACGAGCAGCAGGCCGCATTTTTCCAGGCGGCGGAAGAACAGCTCAAGAATTTGCCGGGAGTGAAGAGCGCCGCGTTCGCTGATGCGCTGCCTTTCACCAACGACGGGGGTTCCTCGTCATTCCTCATCAAAGGTAGAACGCAAGCTCCCGATGACCCCGGTCCCCACGGAAATATCCGCATTATCTCGCCTGATTATTTCGCGACGCTCGGTATTCCGCTGGTGCGCGGCCGGTTGTTCTCTCCTCAAGACCGGCTTACGACGGAGCGCGTCGCCATCATCGACGAGACTCTGGCCCGACGTTATTGGCCGAACGAGAATCCTCTGGGGCAATCCATCAGCTTCGGACAAAACAGTCCGCAGACGGAAATCGTCGGCCTTGTCAAACATGCAAAAACCTCATCTCTCGAGGCGGATAACACGGAGGGGTACTACTACTTGCCGATGTCCCAGCGCCCCCAGGAGATGGCCTCGGCGATAGTCCGCTCGAGCGGAACTCCGCCCGAGAGCCTGGCGAGCTCGATGCAGACCGCGGTGGATGCCGTCGACGCCAGCTTGCCGTTGTATGACCTCAAGACCATGGAGCAGCGGGTTGACGAATCCCTGACCGGCCGTCGTTTCCTTGTGCTCCTGCTATCGGCATTTGCAGGCCTGGCATTGCTGTTGGCGGCAGTCGGACTTTATGGCGTGATCAGCTATTCGGTTCGGATGCGAACACGCGAACTGGGCATTCGTATGGCCCTCGGCGCCCAGCGTACGGAGGTCTTGGGGTTGATTCTCAGGAAAGGCGTGCAGCTTGCGGCAATCGGTCTCGTCCTTGGACTTGCGGGCACGCTTGCCGTTGGCAGGGTATTGTCCAGCCTGCTCTATCACACGGCCTTACTGAATCCCCTCACATTGCTGGCGACGGCGTTTCTACTGATGTCCACGGTGCTCTTTGCGTGTTACGTTCCGGCGCGAAGGGCGGCGGCCCTTGAGCCTATGCGTACTTTGCGGGAAGAATAACTCAACCTCGGTAACTTTACGGACGGCTTATGATCCTACTGAAAAATATCGAACGCAGTTATAAAACCGGTCCCACCCAAACATGGGTTCTACGGCGCATCAATCTGGAGATTCAGCCGGGTGAGTTCATAACGGTAATGGGGCCGTCGGGTGCGGGGAAATCCTCGCTGTTAAATGTGCTCGCTTTCCTCGATGACCAGTGGCAAGGCGAGTATTGGTTTCGCGAGCAGGCTGCGCATTCCATGAAGCGGAAGGAACGGGCGGAGCTGGCAAAAAAGAATATCGGCATGGTTTTTCAGAGTTATCACCTGCTCGACGACCTCACGGTGATGGAGAACATCGATCTGCCACTCTCTTACAAAGACATTCCGCGGAAAGAGCGGCAGAGCCTGGTGGCTGACACGCTGGATCGCTTTCAGATTGTCGCCAAGAAAGATCTGTATCCCAGCCAGCTTTCTGGCGGGCAACAACAGTTGGTCGGAATCGCGCGAGCGGTCATTCATAAGCCCGCGTTGCTGCTTGCCGATGAACCAACCGGCAACCTGCATTCCAGTCACGCCAGGGAGATCATGGAACTTTTTCGGGAATTGAATCAACAGGGGACGACGATTGTGCAGGTTACTCATTCCGAGACCAACGCCGCCTATGGGACTCGAACCATTCAGATGCGTGATGGTTGGCTGGTTGGCGACACGGCGAACCCTGCTCTGGCGAATTCCGGGGCACCGACCGAGCCGAGCGACGTGGCGGTGAATCGATGACGGCCGGGTTCCGTGGAAAGTACTTTGACGTTTCGCTGACGTTAACGGTGCTGGTGCTCATCGCGGCTATCGCTCACGCCCAGGTGCGAACGCCGGCCGAGCTGCAAATGCCGCGATCCTATAATCCCTTGAGTCCCTACAGAGCCGAACACGTCGCGGAACCTGTGCTGACAAATTCGCCGCGCCTCGACCAGCTGATTCGTGACGGAAAACTGTATCTCTCCCTGAAAGATGCGATT
>Ga0302180_10004611_pt1 | contig 10205 bp, 7 predicted proteins | sample I_Palsa_E3_2_FD_200575 | JGI IMG/M metagenome (GOLD analysis project Ga0302180, IMG submission 200575) | Peat permafrost microbial communities from Stordalen Mire near Abisko, Sweden - I_Palsa_E3_2 | ecosystem: Environmental > Terrestrial > Soil > Palsa > Peat permafrost | place: Sweden: Abisko... | reverse complement strand
TTTAGCGCCATCTCCCTGGTCTGCTGTGCCTTGCTCTCTCTTGGTCAGACTGCGCATGGACAGACCGCGCCGGCACCACAATTGTCAACCCGCGACGCCAACGCTCAGCAAGCTACGGTTGCCGCTGGCAGCTTCGACCAGGTTGTCGATCGGACAGTTGAGCGGGAACATTTCTTCATGGCCCAGATGAAGCAGCTTCATCCTCTGGTCGAAACCTATCTTCAGAACCTGAAGGAGGACAAAGACCTCGGAGCCCCGGTTCCGAGCAGCGACGTCTACTTCCTCGGGCGTCTGGACGTGAGCGAGGGCACGGACGACCGTACTTTCAACGAGCCCACAACAGCCGGCCTCGGCAAGCGCATGATCAGCAAACTGAACAGCGTTTATTCCATGAAATTTCTGCCGCTCGGCTTTGCTCAGATGGTAATCCTCGATCAGGATTTTCAGCGCAAATATTACGATTTCACTTTCGTCCGCCGCGAGTTTCTGGGCGAGGTGCGGTGCATCGTAATCGACATCGCCCCCAAGAAAGATTCGGGCAAGGGTCGTTTTCTCGGCCGCATCTGGGTGGAGGATCAGGATTACAATATCGTCCGCTTTAATGGCACATACTACCCCCACCCACGAGCCAGTTATTACCTGCACTTCGATAGCTGGCGGCAAAACTTGCGCCCCGGAGTATGGCTACCTTCGCTGATTTATTCCGAGGAATCCGATCTCAAGTATCGTCTCGGTCAGACGCTTCATTACAAGGCTCAAACCCGGCTCTGGGGTTATAACCTGAAGGATTTCCGGCGCAGCTCCGAGTTCACCGAGATCACCGTCGATGCACCCCAGACGGTGCAGGATCAGAGCCAGAAAACCCAGGACGCGACGCCCATTGAGGCGCAGCGAGCGTGGGAACGTCAGGCGGAAGTTAACGTGCTTGATCGGCTGCAGCAGATCGGTCTTATCGCTCCGGAAGGCGAGATCGATAAGGTTCTCGAAACTGTCGTCAACAACGTGATGGTCACAAACAATCTGGATATTCAGCCCGAGGTAAAGTGCCGCGTGCTGCTGACGACGCCTCTCGAGTCTTTCACGATAGGGCACACCATCGTGGTGAGTCGAGGAATGATTGATGTTCTGCCGGATGAAGCCGCGCTGGCCATGATTCTGACACATGAACTTTCACACATCGTGCTCGGTCATCATCTCGATACCAAACTGGCCTTTAACGACCGGATGTTCTTTCCGGACGAGCGTACGTTTCAGCGTATGGATTTCGCCCGTGACCGTGCAGAAGAAGATGCTGCCGACAAGAAAGCCATCGAACTTCTGAACAATTCTCCCTACAAGGACAAGCTCGGGAACGCCGGCCTGTTCCTGAAGGCGGTCCAGGCCCGTGCCCCGGAGCTCAAGAATCTGATTCGCGCCCACTTAGGTGACAGCCTGCTCAACGGCGATGCCACCAGAATGTCATCTTTGATGACGGGTTCGCCGCAATTTGATCCCAAGAAAGTCGACCAGATCGCAGCCCTGCCTCTCGGTGGCCGAGTAAAGGTAGATCCCTGGACGGACGAAATCACGTTGATCAAGACGAAACCCGTTCCGGTTACGACCGCAGCCGACAAGATGCCGTTTGAAGTCACGCCCTTCTTCCCGTTCCTTACGAGGGTGGGGGCCGCGGGACCGGCAAAAGAGGTTCCGGTTACGGCTGCAGCTCCGTCGGGCCGGTAGGACGCCCGTAGGAGGAACAACCTCTGGCCGCGCCTGCTTTTAGGCGTAGTCGCACTCCTCGGAGGAGTCGAGTCTTCGTCCTTCATATCAAGCGCGGGATTGTTTAACAGAGAATACGGGCGCAGGAAGGAAGCCCGTACCAGACGCTGGTTGGCCTTCTGGCAATTAAGGTGTCGGCTGGCCTATTGAGCTCGAGACTTGCGAAAACACGTTATTGGCATTGCCACCGATCAGCCGGACGGTGCCGATAACGATTACGAGGATCACTGCCAGCATCACCGCATATTCGGCGACATCTTGACCGGCCTCGTCGGCCCAAAGTAGACGGATTATTTCAATCACTGTTCCCCCTAAATCGGCGGCTCCCCGAGCTGCATTTCACCTTGAAACAGTCGCCGTGTGACTCTAAAATATCTTGAATCAATCATTTCCCCCAATGGCACAGCGGTGATCGTAAATGGCACTTTCGTGCCATATTTGACGAATTTCCGGGGCTAAGGTATCGAATGAGTAACGGGGATTAAGGGGTTACACGATCGTTTTGATCGGGAGCCCCTGGTTCACCGCGAACAGCGCCAACTCCAGGCGGGTCGAAACTCCAAGTTTATCGAAGATGTTGCTGAGGTGGTGCTTCACCGTGTCTTCGCTGATCTTGAAATATTCGGCGATCTCACGGTTAGCATAACCTGCGACTACGGCAGAGACAATCTCGAGTTCCCGCGGCGTCAGTCCGAATTTCTTCTGTTTTGTCTCCTCATTCGTGCTCTGCATGAGATTTCGTAAATACTGAACGAGGTTCGAGACACTGTCCCGCCCCACCCAGTACTCTCCGGCCATCACTGCGTGAATGCTCTTCAGCAAGAGCTGGGTGGCGGAATCTTTCAGCACCACGCCACGGGCTCCCAGCTGCAGCGCCTCTACCACCTGTTTTTTTTCCGCCGCAGCAGTCAGCAGAATGATACGTACCGGCCCGGCACCGCCGCTCGTCGTGTTCAGATCACGGAGGGCATCGAGCCCGGTGTGATGGGGCATAGCCAAGTCAAGCAGCAGAACATCGGGCTTGATCTCTCTGGCCAATTTCACCGCTTCGAGGCCATCGCAGGCTTCACCCACCACCTTCATGTCGCCTTCCGATTCGAGCAGGCGCCGCAGACCGTCACGGAAGATCGGATGATCGTCGGCAATCACGATACGAATAGCGTGAGATCGTTTCTCTATCATGGGCCTATCCATAGTAGTCCTATCCAAAGTCTGTCCTTTTCGCCGGCGGAATGCGTACTTCCAGCCGTGCGCCGTGTCCCGGAGTCGATTCTATCGTGAGTTCGCCCGCCAGCAGGCGAACCCTTTCGCGGATCACCGCTGGACCTTTACCAGTCGTCTCAAGTTCGGCATTCGATAGTGTTCCGGCAAAAGCAAAACCCTTGCCGTCATCCTCCACCGTCAGCTGCAGATTCCCTGCTCGTTGTGCCAGCCGTACCAGCACGTGGTGTGCTCCGCTGTGCTTGCGCACGTTGACCAAACTCTCCTGCACAATACGCGCCAGTTCCCGGCAAGCTTTTTGCGACAGATCCACGCGCTCCAGTTCGCTGACGAACTCTGCCGCAATTCCCGTCTCGCGTCGGAAGCGCTCGACCGTGTCGGAGACGAAACCGAGAAGCCGATCCGCATTCACCTCGAAAGACTTCATGGTTTGCATCAGCTCGCGCAACTTCAAGACCTCTTCCCGCAATAACTTCTGGATCCGTCCGAGCTCCGCGTTCACGACCGGCGCCTGCGTTCCCGACTGGCGACGCAAGACATCCAGCTGCATCTCGACGGCAATTAAAGATTGAATCGCGCCGTCGTGGAGTTCGCGGGCAAAGCGCGCACGCTCGACCGCGCCGGCTCTCTCCCGGAGACGCCGCATCAGGTATACGTTGTAAATCGCGGGACCTACCTGCTGCGCGAACTCCTGCAGAAAACGCAGTTCCTCTTCCGGTTCCCCCATCATCTGCGGATCGAAGACGAACATCCGGCCCGACCATTCGCTTCCGAACGCCAGGGATACCGATGCCAGCCCCTCAAATTTTTCCACTCCCCGGAGCGCTTCGAGGAATTGCGCGTCCGGATCGCGCAGCCTCGCGCCATCGCGACCGAGCAGCACAGTGTTAAAGCCTCCGCCTTTGCGTGACGCGTAAATCGCGTCGGCGGGCGTATCGAACAGATAGGCCTTTACGTTTTCCGGCAAAGCTTCGCGCCAACGCAGGGTTTCCGGACCGTCGGCGCCAAGCTTGACTTCCGCCAGAAATACCCGATAGCTGTTTGCTTCCTGCGAGGCTCCTACGACCCGGTTCGCGCCGTAGATGCTCATCACCTCGCCCAAAATCTGCTGCATGGTTCCGGTCAATCCAGCCTCTACTCGGGCTGAGCCGAGCACGCGCATGATGACGGCGCGCTCTGCCCTCACTTTCTTCTGATTTTCCGCCATGTATCCAAGCAAGAATCCGAGGACAGTAAGGTACACCGAACTCATGAACAACTGTTGCGGATCGAGTTCCCGCACGCTCACACCGAGTGGCGGCAGATGAACAATACGCAGCCACCGGTCCGTGGCAGGTTCCACTCCGGCCCGTATCGCGAAGGCTTCCAGCTCCAAGAGGGCTACGGCAGCGGCCGCCGTACCAACGGTTTCCCAAAGACCCCAACGGTAGGCCGCCGCCGCCATCACGAACACGAAGAAAAGAAAAAATTGTCCACGTTGTGCCGACGCGAAGATTGCGATCAAAACCGGCCACAGAATGTCCGCGGTGTGCACCACCAAACGAAAAGCCTGGGTTGACTGTGGCCGGAGGCGAACCAGGAGCATTACCACCACCGAATGCACCAGGTACACGGTCAGCAGCCAGTACAGCCAGCGCGAGTACACAAACTCCCGGGCCGGCTCCATCCAGAGTGCAAACTCCGCCGCGATGGTCAGCGCCACCCTGGCCGTGGCGAGCCAACGCTCTGTGCGCCGGATCTCTCCTGCGCTGAGCGGCGCCCGAAAGCGCCATAGATCGCGGTATCGAGGGATTATCCAGGACAAAGGAATCTCGGCAAAGCCCCTGACTCTACGCTTTAGCGCCTAATTCTAAAACAATCGCAGCGAAACGCCATGAGCTTCTTATTCGGCAATTTCCATCTCCGGCTCGGCGCGAGGAGGTTACCGCAGTAACGCCCCGAAACCAAAATCCCCCTCTAAAATGAACCCGGAGCAGCTTGTCTGGCACCCCTCACCAAATCCTGGATCTCGTTGCTGGTAGCGCTGGTTGTTGCCCAGACCGCGATGTCCTTGCTGATGTCGAGAGGCGTTGCGCTCACCATCGCCAGTGACCTGCTCCAGGGTACTTTACTGCTGGTTGCCACGGCAGCCTTCGTCGCGACCATTGTCAGCGCGCGCCATGCCACTTTGAACAGCCGGCTGTTCTGGACATTCCTGAGCGCAGGGATGCTGTTATGGCTCGCCTACCAGGCGATGTGGAACTACTTTGAAGTCCTGAAGCGTCAGGACGTACCGGATCCGTTCGGCGGCGATGTTGTTCTCTTCCTCCATCTGGTCCCCATGATCGCCGCTCTCGCCGTGCTTCCGCATCTTCGGGAAGACGAACGGGATGAACGCATCCGCATGCTCGATTTTGCGCTCCTTCTCACCTGGTTTGTCTTCATCTACGTTTATGACGTCATCCCCTGGCAAACGGTGCAAATCGATGAGGCGGCGTACAGCGCCCATTTTAACTTCGCCTACTTGCGGGAAAAGATGGTGCTCCTGATCGCACTTGCCGTCCTTGCCTATAGCGCTCGCGGCGGCTGGCGACAGCTTTACGGACAAATGCTCGGTGCCAGTGCGCTTTATGCCTCGAGTTCTTATTTCGCCAACTGGGCCATCGGTCATAAGCTTTATTACAGCGGCAGCCTCTACGACATACCGCTCAGCGCTTCAATCGCCTGGATGGGCGCGGTTCCTTTGCTCGCTCTGCGTCTCGATCTGTCCGTCTCCAAGCCTTCGCGACCCGTTCTTGGCGTCTGGATCACACGCCTCAGCATGCTCTCTCTGTTCAGTCTTCTCTGGGCAGCGATGCACTCCGAGCTCGACCCGACACTGGCGCCTCCGGTGAAGGCTTTCAGAATTACCGTGAGTCTTTTGACCATGGTCGTGATGGGCGTGATCGTTTTCTGGCGCCAACGCCTGCTGCGCGACGAGCTCTCGCTGTTTCTTGAAAAATCTCGCCGCTCCTTCGACGATCTGAAGGCCTTGCAGCAGCAGCTCATTCAATCGGAGAAACTCGCATCGCTCGGCCAGTTGGTAGGCGGAGCCGCCCACGAGATCAACAATCCGCTAACCGCAATGCTCGGTTACTCTGACCTGCTGAGCGCGTCCACCTTGCCACCGGATGAACAACGTCACGCGGAGCAAATTGCCGAGGAGGTCCGGCGTACAACTTCGCTGGTTGCCAGCTTGCTCACGTTCGCTCGTCAGGCTCCAGCACAGCTTGCCGCGGTCGATATCAACTCGGTGCTGCAAACTGCGGTGCGTCTACTTCCTCCGCAACTCGATGCCGAAGCCAGTGCGGTTCGACTCGAACTCGCTTCCGGGCTTCCGCTCGTGCTCGCCGATGCCAACCAGATTCTCCACGTTTGTATCCACCTCGCGGGACAGATCAAGGCGCATCTCAAATGCGAAAACCATCTCGCTCTGTTCGTTCGAACGCAAGTGCATGACAAGTTTGTTTTGGTGGACTTTTTTCCCTACTCCGTTCCTTCGGATGACTCATCGCCGCAAGCAATATCGTTTCCGAGCGTCTTCAATTCGGACGGTAACACGAATTCCTTGTCACTTTCGTTGAACGCCTGCTGCCGCATCGTCGAAGAACACGGCGGTCGTCTGTTGCAGCCTTCGGGTTCCGGCGCTCCTGCGTTCCGCATGGAACTGCGAGTCGCGGCGAGGGCCGCGGTCCGGTCCTCGTTGGCGGAATCGAACCGGGCGGCGGCGCATGGCATTTCATAACACCTTGCGTTCGACTAGCCACCCCGTGTAGCAGGCAATTCCGCTGTTCTTTTCAACTGCCCGCAGGCCGCAAAAATATCGCGCCCTCGCGGGCGCCGCACGAAGGTCGGAATTCCGGCTGAGACGAGAGCCTTCTGGAAGGCCAACACCCGCTCTTCGTCCGGCGCTGCATAGGGCAACTCTCTGCCCGCGTTCATCGCAATCAAATTGATTTTTGAACGGATGCCCCGAACGAGCTCGACAAGTTCGCGGGCGTGCTCAGGAGCGTCGTTGATTCCCGCCAGCAGCACGTACTCGAACGTGAGTCGCTCTCGCGCGCGCAGGGGGAACTCTCGTGCTGCTCTCATCAGTTCGCTCAAGTTCCACTTGCGGTTGAGCGGCATCACTTCGCTGCGCAATGCATCGTTTGACCCATTCAACGAAATTGCCAGCTTCGGGCGCACCGTCTCCTCGCCGAAATCCCGGATTCGCGGCACAATGCCGGCGGTCGAAACCGTCATTCGTGACGCGGGTATCCCGACACCTTCCACGAGCAGACGCACAGATTTCATAAAATTCGCGTAATTCAGGAACGGTTCACCCATTCCCATGAACACGATGTTGACCCGCTGCAGCGGTGGCTCGACCTTCTGATCCCGCAGCACCGTGGCGATCTGCCCGACAATCTCCCCCGCCTCCAGGTTCCTCCTGATCCCAAGCAGCGCCGTGAAACAGAACTTGCAATTCACGGCACATCCGACCTGGCTTGATACGCAAATCGTAGCCCGACGGAAACCGACAGAAGAAGCTCCGCCCTCAATCTCATCGCCCGCCTCGCTTCCGTCGCCCTTCTCGCCGCCGTCGCCCTCCGGCATCCAGACGGTCTCTACGGTCTCACCGTCGCCGAGGCCGACGAGATACCGGACCGTGCCATCGCTCGAGATAAACTTTCCAGCAATCGCCGGAAGTCCAACCCGCCAGCCTTCTTCCGTCAGTCGAGCGCGATAATCCGCCGGCAGCGTCGAGATTTTTTCCAGCCGCTCAATCTTTTGCCGATAAATGGCATCAAACAGCTGTTGACCTCGGTAGGCAGGCTGTCCGGACCCAACCGCAAGATTCGTGAGTTCCTGCAAGCTAAGTCCTAAGAGCGAGATTGGCGGCCGGGTTTGCATTTCGGAGCGTGGTTTCCTGATTGATGAAAGCAATTCCTGTAACTTAAACAAAAATAAGGCAAAACTTCAATACTCTCGACTCGCCACGGAGTGTGGGAGAATAGAGACAAGCTGGCCCGTCCGTTGATTAATTAAGTTCGAATCCGAACGTCACCGCAAAGGACATTGCACTAACGATCTCATGGTAAAAGAAACTCGCAGCATTCGTCGTCAGACCCTGCCAAACGGCCTGACCGTCATCACCGAGCAGATGGCACACATTCGTTCGGTTGCGATCGGGATCTGGTTGAAATCGGGCTCGCGCGACGAAGATTCCGAATGGAATGGCATCTCGCACTTTATCGAGCACATGGTGTTCAAAGGCACCGAGACTCGTTCCGCCGAGGCGATCGCCCGCCAAGTCGATTCGATCGGCGGCAATATGGATGCCTTTACGGCCAAGGAATGTATCTGCTTCAATATTAAGGTCCTTGATGAGCATCTGCCGCTCGCCATGGACGTCCTGAGCGATCTGGTCCTTCATCCCGTCTTTGATGCCGGCGATATCGCGCGCGAGCGTGGCGTCATTCTGGAAGAAATAAAAATGGACCAGGACAATCCCGACTACCTTGTCCATGAAATCTTCACCCAAAGCTTCTGGAAAGACCACGCCCTCGGTCTGCCGATTTTGGGCACTCGCGAAACCGTAAAAAAGTTCGATCGACCGGTTGTCTCCCGTTTTTACGGACATCACTTCGCTCCCGCGAATCTCATCGTGAGCGCTGCCGGGAACCTGGATCACAAACATTTTGTCGAACTGGTCGCAAAACATTTCGAGCAGGTAAAGCCGGCAAAGAACGGTTTGCATTCTTCCCCACCCAAAACTTTCTCGCGCATCAATCTGCGCAACAAGAAATCGCTCGAGCAGGTCCAGATCTGTATCGGCGTGCCCTCGCATCCGATGGCCCACGAACGCCGTTATGCTTCCTACATCCTGAACACGTTGCTCGGAGGAGGCATGAGCTCACGTCTTTTCCAGAATATTCGTGAGCGGCAGGGGTTGGCTTACTCGATCTACAGTGACCTGAATCCGTATCGCGACACCGGTTCCATGTGCGTCTATGCCGGGACGTCGCGCGAGTCGGCAATCAAAGTCGTCGAGAGCGTCATTGCGGAGTTCCGCAACCTGAAAAACACTCCGGTCCCGGAAGAAGAGCTGCGCCGTTCTAAGGATCAGCTCAAGGGCAGCCTCATGCTCTCGCTCGAGTCCTCGACCGCCCGCATGTCAAACCTTGCCCGCCAGGAGATGTATTATGACCATTTTTATGGTCTCGACGAGCTGATCGAGCGTATTGAAGCGGTTACGGTCGAAGATTTGCAGCAAACCGCCGAAGAGTTTTTCCGCACCGAGAATATTGCGGTAACCGTCCTCGGCAACCTGACTGGCCTGAAATTAACGCGCGACCAACTGACTTGTTAATCTTCCTGTTCCGCCCGGTGTCGAAAGCTTGTCCGCGTCACTCATCGAAAATCTGGCGTGCGTGACCGCGCCAGATTTTTCTGAATTTAGATGCCCTTCTTGCCCCCGGTGATATCGTCGGCGTTGAGCACCGTGCCGCTGCCGTCGCCCCGTATTAATCGGCCTTTCGCAGGGCCAGGACTCGCTGCTGCTCCTTTTGTTTATAACCCTGGCGACGATTGAGTTGCAACGGAACCGCGATTTTACGGCCGGTTGTCTCCTGGGCTGCTGCCTTTTCAAGTTTCATTTAATTCTTGCCCTGGTGGTATTTTTGGCTGCGCTGGGGAGAAAGAAACTGCTACCCGGGTTCGCGCTGGTCTTCGTCGCCCTGCTCCTGATTTCGGTCGGCATTTCCGGGTGGGGCTTTGTGACCGAATATCCTCGCTTTTTGATCAAGCTGAGCAGTTTGCCGATTGCCGGCATCCATCCGGCGGGCATGGCGAATATCAGGGGTTTGATCAGCGTTTCCGGCATCGCGAAAAACGCAGCCGCCCGTCTTGCTCTTATCTGGCTGGTTTCAATTTTTCTTTTCTGGTACGCATGGAGAAGTTTTAAAGGCGTTACCTCGAATCTGGACCAGGCTCGAGATCTGGCGTTCGGGAACTTTCTTCTCGTGGCAATTCTCGTTAGCTATCATTTGAGTCCGTCCGATTTGTGTATCGCGCTCTTACCCATCGGCCTGTTCTCTCAATATCTCGATGAACGCCCCGGAATCCGCGTTGGGCGAGAATTACGATGCTGAGCACTCAACTGGTACTCTTCCTGCCTCCCTTGCACGTGCTTACCCTGGCCGGGCACGTGTACGTATACGTGG
>Ga0302180_10004610_pt1 | contig 10205 bp, 14 predicted proteins | sample I_Palsa_E3_2_FD_200575 | JGI IMG/M metagenome (GOLD analysis project Ga0302180, IMG submission 200575) | Peat permafrost microbial communities from Stordalen Mire near Abisko, Sweden - I_Palsa_E3_2 | ecosystem: Environmental > Terrestrial > Soil > Palsa > Peat permafrost | place: Sweden... | reverse complement strand
AACCTCCGCGAGCCTGGAACGGCTGCGGGCCCAGCTGGAGGAGCCCGTGGCGGCGTCCGACCCCGCCCAGCCGAACGTCGCCCGCATCTACGACTACCTGCTCGGCGGATACTTCCTCTAAGCACACACTAACGGCGTCGGCTAGGTGTCGTCTAGTCTGTCGCTTCATCATCTAGGGCTGGCTGGGGCGGATTGTCTTAATCGGCACTGGGTCTGCCTGGCCGTCACGAGCCGCGCCGTAGCAACGCGGGTGAGCGAAGCTCGACACGGCTCCGGCTAAGGCCGATCCGCGATCGCCTACGGACAGCGAGTATCCGATAACGCTATACACATGACGCGGGCCGACTTGACCCTCGTCCCGAGCGGGGTATAGCCTCCCTTTACGGCGCCTAGGGGGGCTTGCCGGAGCGGCCTATCGGACCGATCTGAAAAATCGGCGAATCCCGTGGCTACCGGGGTTTCGTGGGTTCGAATCCCACAGCCTCCGCGCCAGATAATGGCGAGGGGGGGAGCGCGTCGACGGCGCTCCCCCCCTCGCGGGACAACCTGTCTCGCAGGCTGAACCCCGTGGCTACCGGCACAAACTAGCCTACCAGTTTGACGAAGCTCCATCAAACAGAGGTGCTAATGATCAGTCCCGAGGATCTCAATAGCGTTGAAGATCCACTGGAGTTGTTCCAGCTGGCAAGCACGGCTATTGGCGAGCATCAAGACGCTATTGACCGCTTGGCGGAAATCCGCGCACGTTCGGTAGCGGCGCTACATGCGCGCGGATATTCCTACAAGGAACTTGCTGACATCCTCGGTCTGAGCGCTCCGCGAGTGGGCCAGCTAGTGAGTGCAAATGACGTTATTGCGGTACAAATTATTAAGGCTTGGGCGGCTATAGAAGGGACCATAGCTGATGTTACCGGTTCACCTGAAGCTTCCTACGGAAGAGGCTTCATGGATACTATGAGAATTCTTAACCAGTCTAGCCAATTCGATGATGACGCAGCTCGGGATCTGAAACGCCTAAGGAATCTAAGGAACGCGGTAGCCCACGGACAGGGCGTATCGCTGGAAGAAGCAGAAAAAATTACCGATAAGGCCGTATATCTGAATGCACTAGTACGTGTCATCCTGTCAACCTCTCAGTCGTTCGATGCATTGGAAGAATGGACAAGGAAGTCCTATCGGCGCCTGGAGGCGCTTGGGGCAGAGAGTGGGGAGCGAAACTACGAAAAGGGATGGTGGAGCTGTTCCTATCTTCTTTCCTGGTCGGTTGGAAGTCCAGAGACACGTACTTCCATGCCTGCATTCAGGCGTGTACTCCGGGATATCAAGGGAAGGGAGACCGGGTGGCCTGTTTGGCTATCGCCGGAAAGGGATGACCGAATTCGCGAAGCTATTATAGGAGATTCTATCGAATGCTGGTTTGGCGATACAGAACATGCCGACTTCTGGCGCGCAAATCCCCAGGGACGAATGTTCCTACTTCGCCGCCTCCAAGAAGACTATGATTTCCCCGGAATCCAACCAGGCACTTTTCTTGATTTGGTTCTGCCAATTTGGCAGACAGGTGAATGTCTGCTTCATGCCAGCCGACTGGCCAGTAGAATCAAGGCTGAGAAAATAGAGCTGGAAATGACTTGGCATGGACTCGCGGGACGTGAACTGCGCGCAAAAGCAGGTCCTCTTACTCGCGTTCTCATGCCGGGCAAAATATGCCACGACGCTGAAGTTAAGGAGCGAATTACAGCATCACGTGAGAGTATCTCCGAACACCTTCCCCAGCTAGTAAAGGAGCTTGTTTCCCCGTTGTACGCTCGATTCGACTTCTTCGAGCCTCGCGATGACCTATATATTTCAGAGATCGACCGCATGCTAAATAGCTTGTAAGACGACTCAGTATCGATCCGCTCGTAGGAACGGAATTACTTTGCACGTGCCAAACTCTGAAGTTTGCAGCGAGTGCGACTTTTTGACAAGTTGGCCTATGGGTAGTTTGACCTGACTTGGGCCAACCTAGTGCGCACCTGGATCGCGGTGGATGCGGTCGAGGGCGTGGCGGAGATCGTTGGATAGAGGGTCTTCGGCGGTGAGGGTGTGGGCGCCGACCTGGATTTGGCCCCGGGTAGGATCGCTTCGGCGGGGGTCTGCGGTGAGATCTGCGCCCCTGCGTCTCGATGCGCCGGGCATGGGTGGCGGAGCCGGGGGGAGACCGCTCTCAGGGGGCGTGCATGGCCGGACTGCGCTTTTGCGCCTATCAGTACCAGCACCTGCCGCTGGATGCTCTGCGTGGGCGCTGGCGGGACGCCGAACGGTCCGGGTTCGACGTGCTGTGGAACTGCGACACCGTCGTCGAGCCGGATCGGCCGCGGCACACGATCTTCGACGGTCCGGCGACGCTGACCATGATGGCCGCGGATACGCGTCGTATCCGGGTGGGGACGTTGGTCACAAGCTTGTACTTCCGCCAGCCGGTCACGTTCGCCAAGGCGTCCGTGACGGTCGATCACCTCAGCGGCGGGCGGGTGGAGCTGGCGCTGGGAGTGGGTGATCCTTCAGCAGGCGCCAAGGCCGGCGGCGTGGACTGGCCGGCTGGTGAACGGGTCGCCCGGTTCCGTGAGTTCGTCGAGCTGGTCGGCCTGCTTCTGCGTCAGGAGGTGACCACCTATCACGGGCAGTTCTACCGCTGTCAGGAGGCTGAAACCGTGCCGCTGCCCGTGCAGCAACCGCGCCCGCCGGTGACCATCGCCGCGCACGGCCCGAGAATGCTGCGCATCGCCGCCGAGCATGGTGATGGGTGGAGCTCGTGGGGCGGCTACGACGTTGCCACCGAGGAAGACTTCTACGCCGTCACCGCCGACCGCAGCCACCGCTTCGACGACCTGTGCGTTGCAGCCGACCGGGATCCCGCCTCCATCCGGCATTCCCTCGTCTGCTTTCCGCCGCTGACTCCCTGGCAGTCGGTGGAGTACTTCCAGGACATGGTGGGGCGCTTCAGCGAGATCGGCATCGACGAGTTCGTCCTGTACTGGCCGCAGACCTGGGGGGCGGCTCCCCGCGAGGAGTTGGTATTCGAGGAGGTGACCGCCGGCGTGATGCCCCGGCTGCGCGCGGGCACGATGACCCCGTAGGCGGCGTGCTGGCCGGCGCCTCGAGAGGCTCCTGGCCCGGGTTCCAGGGTCGGAGCGGGTGATAGGAGTGCACAATCTGCACCGCGCGGCAGCCTCCACAGGAGCGGGAACCGCAGATGAGAGTCGGGATCTCCGGGACGCACGGGACCGGGAAGACGACGCTGGCCGGGGCGCTGTGCGCGCGCCTGCCCGGCCACGTGATGGCGGACGAGCCGTACTACCTGCTCGAGGAAGAGGGGTATGAGTTCGGGTTCCCGCCATCGCTGGAGGATTACCGGGCACTGCTGGCATGCTCGGTGCGCAGCCTGAGCTCGCCGCTGCCACCCGGGATCGTCTTCGACCGGACGCCGCTGGACTACCTCGCCTATATGGCCACGACTGGGGCGGACCCCTCCGATGAGGCCGGCGCTGCAGCGCTCCAGCCGGCTTTTGCGAGCCTCGACCTGCTGGTCATCACGCTAGCCGTCCGCCGCCTGGCCGTGCCACTCTCCCCGCTCAGCCCAGCAAATTCGATGACAAGTTGACCCGAACCGCAGGCCGCGCCGCGCCTGAGGATCGGAAGCGGCGAGGCAGCAAGGCCGTTGAGGCCTCCATCATGGCACTAGAGATGCAATAATACCGGATGCTATTCCCACGATGAAGGCTACACCGACTCCCCATATTATCTTTTCTCGACGTCCAGATCTGCGTCTCTGGCGGACAATTTCGTCACCGATCATAAATGTTGTCCCCAGCGCCGGGAGGAGGAAGTAAACAATACCTGCGGCGAATAGAGACGCAATTACACCTACTGCTACTGCCGCCCACCAGTTACTCGCCCACCATGGCGCTACAATCCCATAGGGATATTTCGCTACCGCTTGTTCCTGTTGTTCTATGATCTGTTGGCGCAACTGCTCAATCTGCTGCTGGACCAAGAAGCTAACCTCTGCGCGAAGATCACCTTGCGCAAGCGCCTTTTTCGCTTGGTCCACTTGCTCACCTAGTACCTGAGAAGAGGGATTCGCTGCGGCAAGCTGTTTCGTATAGGGCTCTGATCGCTCGACGTATGCCTGCTGCCTGCGGGCTTCAACTTGGCCCGTATAGGTGTTTTGGAATATCTGGAAACCAAAGTAGCCAATAAGAAAGCAGGCTACGGCCGCCCATCCTATCACCGTATTCCGCTTCCACCTTCTACCTTTAATGATTCGGTCTCGCACCAACGCCCGTACGTCAGTGACTAGCGCCAAGAGCTTCGCCCTATCCTCACAACCCCCTCTTATGTCTATCTCTTCAGCAAAATATATACGAAATCTGATAACATTTGATCCCCGAATCTCTGCTCTTATGGAGTCAATTCGAGTTTGAGCGCCATTCCGCTCGCGCAGAACATCTTCAATTTCGTCGGTGGCGTACTCGAACCCGTCCACTCGATGAACGAAATATCCCACCTCAGCCGTACCATCGATATCATCACGGTACCGACGAATTAACGCATCTAGATCCCTCAGCGTTTCTCCATCAATCACGAAGGTATTCGAAATTTGTTCGTCGACATTTCCAGGCATTTTATCTTCTCAATCAGAACTTATGCGGATGACGATGGCAGAAAGTATAGTTTGCATTGCTGATGCGCACCATACTCCTCCGTGCTTCCCATAGGTGCCGATTTTCCCCTGGCAGCGGTCGCGGGGTCAAGGGTCGGCGTAGCCGATCGCGTAGCGGCGCCGTACGCGCTTTTGACGCCGCGTTCGTGACCGGGGACGATTGGCAGCGAGGAGGAATCCTTCGGACTGGTGGGCTTTCTTCTCGTCGTCGTGGTGGTGCTCTTCTCCTGCGCGCGGTCCGGCTGGTGCGGCGGGTCGGCCCGGAGGCCCCCTGCCCGGCGCGCGCCGGGCAGCGGGCCGCCCTTGACGGCGTAGAGAAAGTTGTTACGGACCGATCAAGCCGATCAAGCCGATATCACATAGCTATGCTCGTGTCCGCAAGTACAATTACCAGCCGAAATGTGTTTGTATCTAAGCGGATGCTTCCTCTAAGCACACACCAACGGCACAGGCTAGGTGTCGTCTTGGCCGTCGGGTCTGTCGCTACATCATCTAGGGCTGGCCTGGGCGGGCGGCTCTAAGGGCTACGTATTGCACCTGTGCTCGTTGCCCGGCAGTCGCAGCCGTCCATGACGCCCCGTCCCGGAGGCGTATCACAATCCGGTGGCAGTCTGGCGGGGGCCTTTGCACCTTCCTCAGTTGCGTCGTTGGACCAGGTAGTGCACCGCGTGAGTTTCATCGAAGCGATGGCGCATGCTGGTCATTAAAGTCTGTTATGTAATACGCAACTGGGGCGCGGCCATCCCTTATACTTCGAGCCGTGTTTGGTTGTACATACCTGCTCCAACTTGACCGAAATGCGATCATTTGACCGGAATGTGGTGAAATAATGTATTTTAGCGAGGCGTTCGACATACCGGATGCCGATCAATATGAATGGTTCGACCCTATTCTGGAACGCGATAGTCTCCTGTTTGTTGACCCGTTCTCAATCTTTGCGGACTCGGATGAGTCGTGGCAGCGCGCTCATGACGCAATAATAGACTACTTCCATAGTGCATTCGAGATCTTGGCTAGAAGTAATCTTCGCGAAAATCATCAGTTCTATGAGCGTACCCTAGTTCTAATGGAGTCTCCAGAGCCGATGGAGTTCAGGCTGGGCTATGCAGGCACCGGGGACGGATCTGGTACTGGCCGGGGCCTTGCGAAATTGATTGTCGAAGCAATGGCACAGGCCATCCGCAACGGGCTTGAAGACATACGCCACTTCGAGGAGCTTGGAATTCTCGTCGAAGGCATCAATAGTGACCGGATTGGCGATATAACCTGTAACCTTCTTAAGCCGCGCCTGATCGAGTACACTCAAGGCATATGTCGTTCGCTAGGTATTTCCACGCATGAGCAAACGCTGCGGCACAGCATTTATAACAAGATGCGCTTGCGGTGGGATAACGGTAAGCATCTTGTACCTGCTGATCCTGTATCTGGCAAACCTATATTGCTAGTTCCTAAGCGTTTCCTTGGTGAACTTCCGAAAATAAATTCATTCGATTTCGATACCTCTCTCCGTGATGACCTAAATCTAGACATCTCGTCGAACATGAGCAAGCCTGAGATCGTTCGTCTCGCGCGTCGTCATCCTGAAGCTTTGCGAAGTTGGGTGACAAAACAAGAAGAATCGGACCCAACGCCATATGATGTCGATAACGACCCGAAGCTCATAGTAAAATGGCAAACGGTCGCCCAGCGCGCCGTACGGGAAGAACCTCTTGAACCGGGTGGTGGGATTAATTCCGAAGAGGACCTAATGAGGTTCGTGCATAACGTAATTGGTAAATTCCGCCACTGGGCGGAGGACCGGGGTGGGTGGCGCGTATTCTGGGATGCCAAGTCCGGTGCTGTCCCCGAGCGGAATATGCAGTTGCTATTCCTTGTTGTGCTAGATGGTTACTGCGAACAGGCTGGACTGAGACTGGATCGTGAAGTAGAAACGGGCCGTGGTCCAGTCGACTTTACGTTTACTGGAGATAAACGCATGCGCGTAATTGTAGAGATGAAGAAGCTTTCCCATGGCGAGTTTTGGCATGGTCTTCGCGATCAAACCCCGACCTACATGCGTGGACTAGATGCTAAACATGCGATCTTTCTTGCCATTCGTGACTCAGATACTAAGCCTATGAGGGAACGATGGCGGAAACTAGAGCAGGAAGCGGCTGCCGTAAGCAGTGAAGCTGGCCTGCAAATCGAAATTGAACGAGTTGACGTGTTGCGGAAACCTCCAGCTAGCAAAGCAAAAAGCAGGGAAGAAACCTGACCAGTCGCCGCTACGGCCGAAGTGAGTGACCGCCAGGTCAGGGCCCGGCTGGCACGTGCTTCGTTGTTTAGACTGGCGGCAGCTGATGCCGTGCTAGCACCAGCGTGACAGTCGCTATCTGGAACGCGCGTTAATGCTCGGCGCGAGTCCAGATGCGGTCAAAGCTTTCGAGGTAGGTAGTGACCATGTCACCAGTAGTGGTTCGGCGCAGGTGACGGTGCTGCACTATATGTAATGGCGCAGCCATTTCGTCAATCCAGACGGTCCACAGGCCAGCGGGTCCGCAATCTTGACCGGACGCTCAGCGCTCTCAGGGAAACTCATTTCTCGTTACACTCCCGGTATCTGTGCGTGTTTGCACGATGGCGTGCATTCTCGCTAGTGAGCCGGCTTTCCTAGGCATGGTCAACGCCTTTTTTCTTTGCTGATATGTGCAATCTGCGCTCAACTTCCTGTGTGCGGCCAACCAGCGCGTCCGGGTAGATCGCGGTGACGATCGTTCCCCTGGGCGCGTCAAACCGGGGGAAGGCAACGAATTGGTGCGTGTACGTACCCCATAGCACGAGCCAGTTCGGGGACTCTTCCTCAAGATGCCGGGCGATCTCACGGAGTTCGTTATTATCGTCAAAGGGGGGCATGGCGGCTGTCTCCGTCGCGAGGCAAGCGTCGGACGGTAAGGGACGGTAAGGGGTGTTAGCCCAAAAGGATTTGCTCTGCCAGTTGCTTGTCCAGGTCTTCGGAGGTATCCGCGTCAATGGTCATCGACCATCTGGAATCCCGACCACAGCAAGGCGAAATGCGGCCCTTCCGCGTTGCCCACAAGCGCCGCGCCTGAGACATCCATATGTGCCAAGCTGGGTACTTATCCCTCAGTCGGTTCAGTTCGTCATCGGAGACTTTCAGGTCAGTCATTGGGACATCCCCTTTTCTGTCCATCCACCCACGATGACCGGCCAGAGGCATCGTTCCAAGGGGTGCGAGGAACACCAGACAACGAGTGTCCCTCGCCTAAAAAGCGGTGTCCCTAGCTCAATCTGCAGTTCCCCCTGCAGGGGGAACACCTGCCGGTTAACGTCGATGCTGGAACTAGAGGCGCGGAGGAGCCAGCGGAAAAGTCGCTGTATTCCTTCGGGACGCACACGAAAGAACCCCCGCAGGAGGTTGCATATCCTCCGTACGGGGGTCCCGGGCGCCCGAAAAGGGGGCTAACCCTTGAGGCGCTGCGCGAACGCGCGCCACGCGGGAGGATCGAAGCCCAGGACGGGCCCGTCCTCCCTGTTCTTGGTGTCGCGCACGGCAATCGCGGTGGCGGACCTGCCCACCTCTACACAGTTGCCCTGGCCGCCGGTGTAGGTGGCTACACGCCAGTCGGAGACCGCCTCGTCGCTCATAGCTCGCTCCTGATCTTGGTCATGAGCTGTGCCGAATCGATCGGGGATAGCGCACATCCCTTGATCATGCTAAGCGCTGTGGCGATCGCCGCGACTTCCTTCGGGTCCTTGAGGACTCTTCCGGACCCCCATCCTTCAAGGTAGGCAACCGTGGGGGAGTCATCGAACTCGAACAGAGCCGCGGGCCCGTCCACGCCGGGCGCGTCTGTGACGGCGAACGGCAGGACTTGTAGCACGATTCCCTGCGCTTCGGCGAGGCTGAGCAGATGGTCGAGTTGCTCGCGCATCACGCGGACCCCCCCGACCGCCTGCCTGAGGACGCCTTCACTCAGGACGACCCACAGCTTCGGGGGATCGTCACGCATCAGGATGTTCTGCCGCTCGACGCGCGCTGTGGCGTCGCGCTCTAGCTCCTCGCCGGAGTCGTAGGGCCGGCACGCGCGGATGACCGCGCTGGCGTAGGAGCGTGTTTGCAGCAGCCCTGGTATGCCGCGCATCTCCCATTCATGGATGCGTGCCGCCTTGTCCTCGAACAGGACCCGGGGGCCGAACCACGACGGGTAGGACTCCGCGATCATCCCGTCATACAGCCGCCCGAATGTTCCTGGGCATCCGTAGAAGTCATCGCACCAGGTAGCGAATTTCCGTTCGGGCTTCTTCTTCCCCGCCTCGTACTGTTTGACCGACGACACCGACACGTGCGCCTTCTCAGCGAATTCACGCTGAAGCAGGCTCATCTGCTCCCGTTGGGCGCGCAGTTGTTCGGTAAACATGGCACGGAACGTAACGGGCCCGGTCCCCGGCTCTGCCGCGCTCATGGCCGTGAAAGGTACCTTCCTGCCGTGCTCCCCTCGAAGCCCCCGGCCCGGTCCGCATGCTGGTACTCGTCGGCTGAGCGGGGGCGTGCGGTCTCTTCGGCGGGTATCTCGGTCAACGTTGCCCGGTCGCGGGAACGGGCGCACTACGAGCGGCCGAACGACCCTGCCGGGTGAGTCACAGCGTAGCCGATGTTGGCAGATGTCGGCAACGTTTGCAGACGTAGGCGACATCATCGCAGGTCAGGTGACGTGGGAACATGATCACCTATGTCTCTGCCAGACAAGCGAGACCGCATCAGCCACCGTGCGCCACGGTTGCTGTGGCAGCAGGTCTATGACGACTTGATCAGCGATATCCGCTCTGGCGCCCTGGCTGTTGATGACCGGTTGCCGAGCGAGCTGGAGATGGCGCAGCAGTACGGCGTAAGCCGGGACGTGATCCGGAGGGCCAAGGAAGTGCTAGCCGGGGAGGGGTGGCTGGTCGTGCTTCATGGTCGCGGTACGTTCGTCGTGCGCCCCGACCCGGGCGACAGCGACTAGGCCCGCGGCTCCCGGCATCCGCTTATCGCGCGAGCGCCGGCGGAAAAGGCTGTTCCTGGCCTGGTGAACCGATCGCATTTGCCCCTACGCGCTATTCATAGTGTGATGGACTGGACACACTACCGTTAGGTACAGGCGAGCGACCAAGGGAACGGGCAGCACGCCGATGACAGTAAGCCCCGCCGAGGTGCGGGGGATCGCGGATCACGTCTGCGCGCGTCCGGTAGTGCGGGACGCAAGCGACAGGCGTGCCCTTGGCATGGTCATAGGAGCATGCCGTGCACTGAGGCGAGGCGGCGCGGCCTGTCTCTCCCATGCTCCGCTATCCCGTCGTCAGGCCTTCCCGGTGGCTCGGCGCGGCCCCGCCGAGGTCATGCCCGCACTCAACCCGGCAGGACTGAGCCAGGGGTGGATTTCCGCGCTGGTCTCCTCTGCATCATCGCGGACCGTGTGAGCGCGGGGAGTCGCCGTGCAGGTCATCACATCGTGGACGG
>Ga0302180_10004606_pt1 | contig 10212 bp, 8 predicted proteins | sample I_Palsa_E3_2_FD_200575 | JGI IMG/M metagenome (GOLD analysis project Ga0302180, IMG submission 200575) | Peat permafrost microbial communities from Stordalen Mire near Abisko, Sweden - I_Palsa_E3_2 | ecosystem: Environmental > Terrestrial > Soil > Palsa > Peat permafrost | place: Sweden: Abisko... | reverse complement strand
CAGGGCGACACCGGAGGCGGCCGGAACCAGCCGCAGCAGCGCGCGCGCGATGGTCGATTTGCCGCTGCCTGATTCACCCACCAGCCCGAGGGTTTCCCCGCGCGCCAGATCGAAGCTGACGGCGTTGACCGCGTGCAGCAGCGCATGGCCGCGTCGATAGGCGACGCGGTAATTGACCGACAGGTCCCGCACCGCGAGCAGTGGGCCTGCGCCAGCTTGCGCCGGGGTGATGGGCGGCGCGCTGCTCACGCGGCCTCGCCGCGCAATTTGCCCAGCTCGCCCTCATGATGGCAGGCCTTCCAATGCTCGGGCCTGATCTCGAGCAGCGGCGGTGCCACCGAGTCGCAGATCGGCAGCCGGTAGATGCAGCGCGGAGCGAACGCACAGCCGGCCGGCAGCGCCGCTGGGTTCGGCGGCGTGCCGCCGATGCTCGCCAGGCGTGTGGAGCGTGGGGCATCGATACGCGGAATCGATTGCTGCAGTGCCTCGGTGTACGGGTGGCGCGGGTGGGCGAATAATTCGTGTACCGGGGCCTGCTCCATGATGCGGCCGGCGTACATCACCGCGACCCGATCGGCGACTTCGGCGATCACCCCCAGGTCGTGCGTCACCAGCACGATTGCAGTGCCGGTGCGGGCGCGCAGCTCCTGAAACAGGCTGAGTATCTGCGCCTGGACCGTGACATCGAGCGCGGTGCTGGGTTCGTCCGCCAGCAGTATCTCCGGTTCTGCAATCAGCGCCATCGCAATCATCACCCGCTGGCGCATGCCGCCGGACAGCTCGTGCGGATACTGGCGCAGGCGTCGCGCCGCGTCGGGGATGCGCACCGACTCCAGCATCTCGATGGCGCGTCGTTCGGCCTCGCGGATGCTGACGTTGCGGTGCACCTGCAGTACCTCGGTGATCTGGCGGCCGACGCGCAGATACGGGTTCAGCGCCGTCATCGGGTCCTGAAACACCATGCTGATGCGATTGCCGCGCACCTGGTTGAGCGCTGCGACCTCAAGCTTGATCAGCTCCTGCTCGCGATAGCGGATGCTGCCGCAAAGCTCGGCGCGCGGCGCCGACAGGCCCAGTATCGACAGCAGCAGTTGCGTCTTGCCGGAACCCGATTCCCCGACAATGCCAAGGAATTCGCCGGCGGCCACGTCCAGATCGACCTCGCGCACCGCCTGGATGGGCCCGTGATCGGACGGGTAGCCGACCGACAGGCCACGGATACGCAGCGGCGGCGGCGCGCTCATGTCAGCGGTCCCTCGGGTCGAGCGCGTCGCGCAGCCCGTCACCCAGGTAGTTGAAGCAGTAGATGATGGGGCCAGAAAAGCCGCCGGCACGATCAGCAGGTGCGGGTGCGACTGCATCTCCGAAGTGCCGTCCGCCACCAGCGAGCCGAGCGAGGCCAGCGGCGATTGAACTCCCAGCCCGAGGAAGCTCAAGAACGCCTCGAACAGGATGACCGTCGGAATCGCCAGTGTGGCGTAGATGATCACGATGCCGATCAGATTCGGCACGATGTGGCGCGCGATCATCCCGGCACCTCGTACCCCGGATACGCGCGCCGCCTCGATAAACTCACGTTGCTTGAGCGACAGCGTCTCGCCGCGCACGATGCGCGCGATGTCGAGCCAGGAGACGGCGCCAATGGCGAGGAAGATCAGCCACAGATCGCTGCCGAACAGCACCGTGAGCACGATTACGAACGGCACGAACGGCACCGAGTAGAGTATGTCGACCGCGCGCATCATCAGCGCATCGGTCGTGCCGCCGACGTATCCGGCGGTGGCTCCCCAGCTCACCCCGATCAGCACGCTGACCAGGCTGGCTGCAAGGCCGACCGCCAGTGAGATGCGGCAGCCCCACATGACGCGCACCAGCAGGTCGCGACCGAGCGGATCGGTGCCGAGAATGTGGCCACCGGCGAGCATCGGCCCGCGCGACACCAGCTCGAAGTGCGGGGTAAAATAATCGTACGGCGACAACAGCGGCAGCAGCAGGCAGGCCAGCATGATGAGCGCCAGCAGCACACCCGAAGCCATGGCCATGCGCTGGCTGCGCAGGCGGCGCACGGCCTGCCCCCAGAACCCGTAGGCGCCGCTCATCGCAGCCGTACCCGCGGGTCGATCCACGCATAGCACAGATCGGCCAGCAGGTTGAACAGGATGATCAAGCCTCCATACAGCACCGTGATGCCGATCACCAGCGTGTAATCGCGATTGAGCGCCGCGGTGATGAAATGCCGGCCGATGCCCGGCAGCCCGAAAACGCTCTCGACCACGATGGAGCCGGTAAGCAGGCCGGCGATCGCGGGGCCGAGAAACGACACCAGCGGCGTCAGCGTCGGGCGCAACGCATGGCGCCAGACGATCAGCCGCAGCGGCAGTCCCTTGGCACGAGCGGTACGAATGAACGCACTGTTCAGCACCTCAATGGTACTGCCGCGCATCAGGCGGGCGATGTAGGCGGTATATGGCAGCGCCAGTGCGATCGCGGGCAGCAGCAGATGCGAGGGCGATCCGCCGACCCAGTCGCCCGCCGGCAGCCAGTGCAGTGTGACCGCGAATGTGAGGATAAGCAGCGGTGCCACCACGAACACCGGAGTCGAGATGCCGGCGACCGCGAAAGCCATCGTACCGTAGTCCCAGCGCGTGCCCCGGCGCAGCGCGGCGTTGACGCCGACCGCGCCGCCGATCGCGAGTGCCAGCGCGATGGCCGTCACACCGATGGTGGCGTCGACCGGCAGGCCCTGGGCGATGATCTCGTTGACCGAGGTGCCGCGATACTGGAATGAGGGTCCGAGATCGCCGCGCGCGAGATCGCCGAGGTAGCGCAGGTACTGCCGCCACAGCGGCTCGTCGAGGTGATACTTGGCTTCGATGCTCTTCTGGATTTCCGGCAGTATGCGCTTGCCGGCGTCGAACGGGCCGCCGGGCGCCGCATGCAGCAGCACGAATGCCAGGGTTACGATCACCAGCAGTGTCGGTATCGCACCCAACAGCCGGCGAGCGGTGTAGCGCAGCATGCTATCGCTGCTGATGCTCGAGCAGGTACATGTAGCGCGACAGGTTACGGTCCATGACGTTCGATTGCCAGCCGTGCAGGTAGGGTTTCACCAGATGGCGCGTGGCGTAGAAGTAGAGCGGGATATAGGCGGCGTCGTCGTCGAGCACGCGCTCGGCCTGCTCGAACAGGCGGTAACGCCTGACATTGTCGGGCTCTTGTCCGGCTGCATCGATCAGCCGGTCGAATGACGGATTCGAGTAACTATCATGATTGTTGCCGTTGCCGGTGTAGAAAATCTGCATGAAGGTGTAGGGATCAGGGTAGTCGCCGATCCAGGCGTAGTGAAACAGCAGTAATTTGTGAAGCTGCAATTCCTGCAGCAACACCTTGAACTCGCGCTCATAGACGTGCACATCGGCGCCCAGCACGCTGTGCCAACTCGCTGCCACGGCCTCATAGTAGTGGCGCGCGTCGGGATCCTGGCGCGAACTTTCAAGGTTGACGCGCAGCGGGTGCCGCTCCGAATAGCCGGCCTGGGCATACAGGCTGCGCGCGAGCGCATGCCGCGCCTGGTCTGAAAGCCTGGCCCAGTCGGGCAGAGGTTGTTCATAGCCTGGCAGCGGTGGCACCAGCGTATAGGCCGGCTGGTAGATGCCCAGCCGCATATAGCGCGCCATTGGTTCGCGATCGAGCGCCAGCACCAGCGACTGGCGCAGCGGCTGATTGTCCTTGAACGGCGGCAGGGCGAAGTTCATACCCAACATATAGGTGCCGAAGTACGGCGAGTTGACCACCTGCTCGCCCAGCACCGACTTGAGCCAGGGGCGCTGATTGGATGGGAACGAATCAGTCCAGTCGACGTCGCCGGCCATGAAGCGCGATACCTGAGTGCTGCGATCGGCAAGGATGTAGTAGACGACACGCTGCAGGCGCACATGCGCCGCATCCCAATAGTTGCTGTTCTTCTCCAACGTGATGCGACTGCTGATGACGTTCTCGCGCAGCACGAATGGCCCGTTGCACACGATGTGCTCGGGACGCACCCAGTCATCGCCGTAGCGCGTGACCGCAGGTTGGTACACCGGGTAGGCGTACTGCTGTGACAGCAGATCGAGCAGGTAGGGGGTCGGACCGCTCAGCCGCACTCGCAGCGTGTGCTCATCGAGCGCCTCGACTCCGAGCGCGTCGATGGGTTTCTGTCCCGAGGCGATCGCCAGCGCGTTGTCGATCGCCGCCAGTCCCTGCGCGTACTCCGCGCCGGTTTTGGGATTGACCACGCGACGCAACGAGTACACAAAATCGCCGGCTGTGAGCGGCGCGCCGTTGGACCAGCGCGCGTCGGGCCGCAGGTGGAACACCCAGGTCTTGCCGTCGGCGCTGCTCTCCCAGGAGGAGGCGACCCCAGGGGCGGGCTTGCCGCCGATGTCGACGCTGGTGAGTCCTTCGAACAGGTCATCGAGCACGCGCTGGCCCGGATTATCGGTGGACAGGTGCGGATCGAGCGATCGCGGCGTGTCATCCAGAGTGCGTGACAGGTTCTGCTCGACCGCAAGCGCAGTGCCGACGCTGATCGATGGCGCCGGCAACCCCCCGGGAGCGGTGGTCGACGGATCGACACTGCCGCAGCCGGCGATGAGACACGCCAGGCTCGGCCAGAGCGCTCGAGCTCGGCACGCCGTCACGACTTGAGCACGACCTCTTCCGGCGCGTGAACGAAATAGCCCTGGATATACTGCACCCCGAGCTGCCACACCACCGCCATGGTGTTGGCGTCCTCGATGCGCTCGGCCACGGTCTGAATGCCGTTCCTGGCCGCCGCCTCGGCGATGACCCGTACCCGACGCTGCAGATCCGGGCTGCCCGCCAGGCCCTGCATCAGCGAGCCGTCGATCTTGACGAAGTCCATCGGCAGCGATCCGATCAGGCTCTGCGACTGGCCGCCGGTGCCGTAGTGCTCGAGCGCGAATTTAAGTCCCCGCGCGCGCAGCGCAGTGACCAATTGCTTGGTCTGCTGCAGGTGGTTGGTGGCGACGTCCTCGGTAATCTGCAGGCACAGCCGCCCCGGCTCGGCCAGCGTCGATTTGAGCTGCGTCTCCAGCCATTGCGGCAGGCTCGCATCCACGGCACTGTCGCGCGACAGGCGTACGAACAGCAGATCCGGCTTGCGCTTGGCCACGAACGAGAGCGAAGCGCCGATGACCCAACGGTCGATGTTTTTCATCAGATCGTTGCGCGCCGCGGCCGGCAGGAATTCCGACGGCAGCACTTCTTTGCCCTGGGCATCGAGCATGCGGATTGCGACGTCGAATATTTTCTGGTCGCCGCCGCCCAACGAGGCGATCGGCTGCTGCACCAGCCGGAAGCGGTTTTCCATCAACGCCGCCTTGATGTGCTTGACCCAGACCTGGTCATAGGCCTGCACGCGGGTGTCGTTGTCGGCGCGATCCACCGTGACCATCTGGTTGCCGCCGCGCTCGCGTCCACGGCGGGTCGCATCGAGCGCATCCATCGCCGCCAGATTGACGTCCGGCAGGGTGACCGCCACCACCCCCAGGCCGACGGTGCAACTCACGTGCCGGGTCTGGCTGCCGGCCTGGAACGCGTGTTTGCCGACCCGATCGATCAGGTTCTCGCACCAGGCTTCGACATCGCGCTGGTTGCCGCGCTCGAGCAGCAGCATCAGGCTGGTGCCGCCGAAGTGACCGGCGATGTCGTGCGGTCCGAGCAGCGTGCGAACGATGTTGGCGAAGGCGATCAGCAGCGCCTCGCTGTTGAGAATGCCGAGGTCGCGCTCGATGGCGCCGAATTTATCCGGGCGCACGCATGCCAGGTAGCGTACGCCGCCGGCCACCGGTTGCTCCAGCCGCTCCTGCAGCGCCGACAGCAGATTGCGGCGCGTCAGCAGCCCCGTTCCCGGGTCGGTACGCACCGCGGCTTCCAGCTCGCTGGCGAGCTGTCGATCATCGCGCTTGTGTGCTGCGACGATCAGCCGCACCCCGGGCTCGCCGTCGAATTCTCCAGGCGCCAGCGCCAGTTCCAGCGGCACCACCGAGCCGTCGCCGAGTATCGCGCCGGCCTTGAGCGTGTGATTGCTCCAGCGTCCCTGCAGGCACGCCGCCAGGGCCGCCTTCAGCGGCGCGTGGGTGCTGTCGTCAAACAGGTCCATGACCGGCTGGCCGACCAGGCCGGTGGCCTCGACGAAGCCAAACAGCTCCAGCCACGCCGCGTTGGCGTCCACCAGAATGCCCTCCTGGATGTGCGCGATGGCGTCGTTGGAGCGCTGCAGCACCGTCTCCAGCTGGCTGCGATAGTCCTGCGAGGCACGCAGGGTCGAATTGAGCGTGCGCTCGAGACGAAACGCGCGCAGCTCACGTGCGATCACTGCCTGCAGGCGGCCAGGCTGCTGCAGCGACACCGTATCGCGTGCACCCTGCGCCATGTCGTCGGCGATTATTTGTTCATCGACCTGTTCGCGCACGGCGATCAATGGCACCGTGCTGGAGACCTCATCGCGCATGGCGGCCAGCGTGCGCAGGTCCTGGCCCGCGGTCAGGCAGCAGATCAGCAGTTCGGGATTGATCTGCGCCAGCGCATCGGGAATATCCTGCGCCGCGGGTATCCAGGTGCAATGCGCCGCGACGCCGGTTCGGCGCAGCAGGCCGTTGAGCGCCTCGACGGCATCGCGCGTGGCACTGTGTACGATCAGCGGAACCGCGGTCGGGTCGCTCAAGGGTGTCTCCCCGGAAGGAGGCGAGTCTAACACCGGGGTAGTGCGTGGCTGTGAAGCGCATCCCAGGCGGTGATGTCAAGGCAGCCGGCGCCGGTCACAAGCCACGCCGGCCGGCTGAGCGCCGCTGCCGGTTTGCGCCGTGGCTGGCGGCTCAAGGTTGATGCCGTTATCATACGCGCCCTTTTTTGACGGTCGCCATGCTGCGGCCGCAACCGGCGGAAAACCCATGGCCAGCTACACGACCAACGAGTTCAAATCGGGTCTGCGCATCATCATCGATGGCGATCCGTTCTCGATCGTCGAGAACGAGATGGTCAAACCCGGCAAGGGTCAGGCCTTCAATCGCGTCAGGATTCGCAATCTGAAGACCGGCCGCACCATCGAGCGCACTTTCAAGTCCGGTGAGAGCGTGGAAGCGGCCGACGTGGTCGATGTCGACATGCAGTACCTGTACAGCGACGGCGATTTCTTCCACTTCATGATCCAGGAGAATTTCGAGCAGCACGCCGCCACCCGGGCAGTGGTCGGCGACAGTGCGCAGTGGCTCAAGGATGGCACCGTGTGCATCGTGACGCTGTGGAACAACGTGCCGATCGTGGTGACTCCGCCGCCGCACATCGAGCTCAAGGTGGTCGAGACCGACCCCGGGCTGCGGGGCGATACCGCGACCGGTGGGCAGAAATCGGCCAAGCTGGAGACCGGAGCGGTGGTGCGCGTGCCGCTGTTCATCAACGAAGGCGAAATGCTCAAGGTGGACACCCGCACCGGGGCCTACATCTCGCGCGCCAAGCAGTAACCGTCCCTGCCCGTCAGGCGCGCTCGAGCGTAAATGCCAGCACCTGGCTGATGTCGCTGGCACCGCTGCGCAGCATCAGCAGGCGATCGAATCCCAGCGCCACTCCCGACACCGGCGGCAGGCCCGCTGCCAGTGCCGCAAGCAAAGCCAGGTCGATGTCGGGGACCGGCAGGCCGCGGCGCCGACGCTGCTCGCGATCGGCTTCGAAGCGGGCGCGCTGTTCGGCCGCGTCGGCCAGCTCCTCGAAGCCGTTGGCCAGTTCCAGGCCGCGGTAATAAAGCTCAAAGCGCAGCGCGACTCGCGGATCATGGGGGTCGAGGCGCGCCAGTGCCGCCTGGCTGGCCGGATAACTGTGCACGAAGCACAGCCGATCGGCTCCCAGCCGCGGGCCAACCGCGCTGCCCATCAGCCAGTCGAGCAGCTCATCGCGGCTAGCGTCGTCGGCCAGCCGCGGCGCAAGCGCAGCATCGGTGGCCGTCAGCGGCGCGCACTGCAGCTGCCGCTGGAAGGCCTGCTGGTAGCTCAGCGCCTCAAACGGCGCCTCGGCCGGCAGTCCCAGCAACGCGGCGGCCAGCTGCGCCACCTCCTGCATCAGCTGCTGCATCGAATAGCCGCAGCGATACCATTCGATCAGCGTGAACTCGGCGTTGTGCTGGCGGCTGCGCTCGTCGCCGCGAAACACGTGCGCTATCTGGTAGATATCGCCGCTGCCGGCCGCCAACAGACGCTTCATCGCGTACTCGGGCGAGGTATGCAGGTACAGTGGCGTGCGATGGCCGGGCAGCTGCACCTGCGCCGAATGGATGTGCAGGTCGGTGACCGCGTGGCGCACCAGCGCCGGGGTATCGACTTCCAGTACCCGCCGCGCGGCGAAGAAGCGGCGCGTCGCCGCCAGCAGTTGCGCCCGCAGCTGCAAGGTCTCCAGGGCCGCGCTCGGGCGCCAGCTCATGACCGAACCGGCACGCTAAGCGAACCCAGCCCCTCGCCGACCGCCACGGCGACGCCGGGTGCAAGGCCCTGGTCCCAGCGCACCAGTCCCGGCGGCAACAGCAGCAGCACTGTCGAGCCCATGTTGAAGCGGCCGAGTTCGGCGCCGCGCGGCTGGCGCAGATCGGCCACGCCTGTGGGCTGCAGCTGATGAACACCCCGGGCCAGCGTGCGCGCGCCGCGCCAGGGCGTAATCTCGCCGTGCCACACCGTGCTCATGCTGCCGACGAACAGCGCGCCGACCAGCACTACGACGAATGGAGCGTGATCGCCGGCAAACGCGCACACCACGCGTTCATTGCGCGCGAACAGATCCGGCACACGATCGACGGTGGCGCTGTTGACCGAGAACAGGCGGCCGGGTATGTGCCAGGCGCCGATCAGGCGCCCGGCGAGCGGCATGTGCACGCGGTGGTAGTTGAACGGTGCCAGGTAAAGCGTTGCATAGGCTCCGCCCTGCAGCACCTTCACCCAGCCCGCATCATCGCCGAGCAGCGATGCGAGGCTAAAGTAGCGGCCTTTGGCCTGCAGCAGTTCACCCCCCGCCAGAGCGCCCGCCACGCTGAGCGTGCCGTCACAAGGGGAAACGACGCGCAGCGGATCGGGGTCGATCGGGCGCGCCTGCGGGCGCAGCGCGCGGGTAAAGAAGGCATTGAAGCTGGGGTAGTACCGCGGCTCGGGCTCGAGTGCGTCGGCCATGTGTGGCCGATAGCCGCGCATGAAGGCGTCGATCAGCAGATTCTTCAGCCAAACGGAGCGTGCGCGCGTCAGGGCGTAGACGATCCGGCACAGCAGATGATGTGGCAGCAGGTATTGCAGCCTGACGAACAGCCCGCCCATCGGCACGGCTATAGCCGGGCCGCCGCGGCCACCCGGCGCAGATCCGCGGTCAGCTTCGGTGCCGAGAACGGCGGGGAGAACACCGCCACCAGCCGACCGTGGGTATCGAGCAGATACAGTGTCGCCGAATGATCCATGGTGTAGCTGCCATCGGGCAGATTCTGGCGCAGCGCGATGGCACCCACGCTCTTGAGCAACGGCGCCAGCGCCGCCGCATCGCCGCGCGCGCCGATGAAGCTGTTGCTGAAGGCGCCGAGGTAGACTTGCAGATTCGCGGCGCTATCGCGTTCCGGGTCGATGGTCACGAAAACGACCCTGGCGCCGGGTAGTGGCGCTGCACGCTGCACCTGGGTCAGCGTGGCGAGAGTGGTCGGACAGACATCGGGGCAATTGGTGAAACCGAAAAACAGCAATGTCGGCTGGCCGCGCAGGCTGTCGAGGTCGAAATCAGCGCCGGACAGATCCTGCAGGTGAAACTGCGCCAGCGCTCGCGACTGCGGCAGCCAGGTACCGCTCTCCAGCGGCACGCTGGTGGCGCCGAGCATCCGGGCCAGCAGCACACCGGTCACTACGGCGGCGGCCCCGATCATGGTCAACAGCAGGGCGGTGCGACGAGTCATGCGGCGATTATCACACAGCGGCCACGCTAACCCGACGGTGGCAGAGGTGCTCATACGCACTACGCGACGCCTATCGCGCGCGCGACTGCATTATGGTCACGGGACTGACAGTGCGCGCGACGACGCGGCGGCATTATTGTGGCACGTGATGCACTTGCCGCTGCCGGCGCCGGCCGCGGTGGATCGGCGCCGCGTGGCGCCGCGCGCGCTGGCAGCACTCGATGGGTTGCTGCGCCGAC
>Ga0302180_10004601_pt1 | contig 10218 bp, 10 predicted proteins | sample I_Palsa_E3_2_FD_200575 | JGI IMG/M metagenome (GOLD analysis project Ga0302180, IMG submission 200575) | Peat permafrost microbial communities from Stordalen Mire near Abisko, Sweden - I_Palsa_E3_2 | ecosystem: Environmental > Terrestrial > Soil > Palsa > Peat permafrost | place: Sweden... | reverse complement strand
GGGCCTTGAGGAGGCCCCGCCCGGCGCGGCCGCGCCGTCCCGGCCTTGGCGGTCGCGCTGATCTGACCGGCTCACTCGTCGCGCACATTGCTACGCCGCGTAGCCGTGCACGGCTTACCAATGGCCAAGCGAATGCTCGGCCTGGTACGGCTGTTGACGGCCGGACAATGGGAAAGGCGCTGCTACTGGCTAGGCTTGCTAAGGTCCAAGGAAAACTAGGAGGGTAGCTATGGCGAAAACGATGCCGTTCAGGACCGGGGCCGACGCCAGTTGCACCGATGGAGCCCGCGGTAAAGTGAGCCGCATAATCGTCAACCCGGTCGCTCGGGAGGTCACTCATCTCGTAGTCGACCCGAAGCACCAGTATGGCCCGGGGCGGCTTGTTCCTGTTGACCTTGTGGACGCTACGACGGACCAGATCCGGCTTCGCTGCACCCTGGCGGAGTTCCAGACGCTCCGACCCGCCGAGGAGACCGGGGTCGTGCCGGACCTCGACCCCGCCGGGCACGCGCCTCCAGGGAACAGACGCAATATCGCCTGGCTGGGGGTGGGGGCCTAGTCTGGCCTGTCCGCGTCCCCGCCGCACCGGAAGCCCCGCAGGAGGTCACCGTGGACTCCGTCCCATTCGGCGAGGTAGAGGTACACCGCGCCCAGACCGTCCTTGCGACCGACGGCGAGATAGGGCAGGTCCAGGGGCTGGTCGTGGAACCGGGCGGCCACCAGGTAACCCACGTGCTCCTCCAGGAAGGGCATATGTGGGGCCACAAGGAAGTGGCTATCCCGATCGGCGCTGTGACTAAGATCGGGACTCTCCTTGTCCAGCTCAGCCTCACCAAACACCAGGTGAAAGACCTGACGCCCGTGGACATTGATCACCAGGCGAGGTAGACCTGCACGGGCTCTGGCGGCGCCTCAATCCCCTGGCTCCGCCACGACCAGTCCTGAACGTCGACGCGATCTGACCGGAATCCGGACTTAACCAGCTGTATGGCTCCGCAGCTTAGGGGGGCAGATATTCCAGGTGGGCTGGTGTTTCTGCGATTCCGCCGGCCCGGTTTGCCCACTAGGATTCCCGGCAGGGGGTGGCCGATGAGTAGTCAAGCTCGTGCAGACGAGGCCGGGACCGAGCCTTCGGCCGGTCCTGATGGACAGACGCAGGCCGCGCTGACCCCCGAGCTACGCGACCGTCTGCTCTACTACGCGTGGCGCGCGCCGTCACCCCACAATGCCCAGGGGTAGCGCATCGAGACCGATAGCCGGAGCTTTCGCGTCTCGCGCGATCCAGCCCGCCAGGTGCTGAGGGAGCTCGATCCCGACGGGCGCGAGAGCGACCTGGCCTGCGGCGCCGTTGTCACCAACTTGTGCGTAACCGCCCAGGCGTTCGGCTTCGATACCGAGGTCCGCTGGCGGCCAGCGGACGGTGTCGCGGCCGATGTGCTGTTGCGGCCGGCCTGGTCGCCGCCGGACGAGATGGCCAAGAGCCGGCTGCGGGCGCTGCGGCGCCGCGAGATGAACCGCTCGCCGTACCGGACCGATCCGGTCGCCGGCTCCGCGATCGACGGCCTGCAGGCCACCGCGAGGCGCCTTGGCTTCAGCCTCTCGGTGCTCACCGACCGGGCCGAGATCGACCGGGTAGCCGCGCTCGCCGCGCGTGCCGGGGCAATGAAGCTGATGCACGAGCCGACCCAGGCCGAGCTGCATTCGCTGCTGCGCTTCAGTCCCCGGGCCGCCGCCCGGAAGCGAGATGGCCTCGACCTGGAGCTGTTCTTCACACCGACGGTGGCGGCGCGGTTTGCCGCCGTCGGCACGCATCCGCGTGTGCTCGGGGCGCTGGGCCCGCTCGGCGTGGCGGAGATGCTCGCCCGCGACGTCGAGGAGGCGCCGCTGCGCAGCGCGCCCGTCCTGTGCCTGCTGCACACCGACTCGCTGGAGGCTGAGACGTTCCTGCGCGGCGGCGCCTGCTTCGAAGAGGTCGCGCTCGACGTCACCGAGGCCGGGCTGGCCATGGCCCTGCACGGCGCGCCGATCGAGGTCGGCCTGTCGCACCCCGGCCGTCCGCACCCGTCGGTGCCCGGCGAGTGGCACACCGGCATCGCCGAGGCGCGCCGCGAGCTGCTGGCGGCGTTCGGGGTCGCACCACAGGCCGTTCCGATTGTCTTCTTCCGGCTCGGGTCGCCGACCCTCGAGCCCGGCCGCCGGAGCCTGCGGCGGGGGCCCCGCGAGCCGCGGCCCGAGACCGCTCATTACCGGGAGATGACCCGGCGCAACCAGCCGTCGCTCAGCCGGAAGGAGCAGGGCGCGCTGCGTGGCGTGCGGATCCTGGTGGCGGGCTGCGGCAGCATCGGCGGGGCGACGATCGTGCCGCTGGTGCGGCTGGGCGCGGAGCGCTTCGTCGTGTGCGAACCGGGTGAGTACGAGCTGAACAACCTCAACCGGCAGGCCGCCGACGTGGCCGACATCGGGCGCAACAAGGCCGAGGTGCAGGCGGACCGGGCCAGGGCGATCAACCCGGAGGCCGAGGTCCTGGTCGAGCGCGACGGCGTGACGGAAGACAATGTCGACTGGCTGGTGGGCACCACGGACGTCGTGATCGACGGGGTCGACGTGACCGAACCGGCCGGGATCGCGGCCAAGCGCGCGCTGCACGCTGAGGCCTGGCGCCAGCGCCGCCTGGTCATCTCCGGGCTCGACCTCGGCGGCACCCAGGTCGTCTACGCCTTCGACTACCGGGACGGCCGGACCCGCCCGTTCGACGGGCGCCTCGACGGCGCGCCGCCCGGTCTCGGCGCGGTGGAGCTCCTTTCGCGCCTGGTGGACCCGCTCGACGTGCCGCGCGAGATGCTCGCCCACGCCGAGGCGATGATCCGGGGCCAGGCCGGCTCGGCGCCGCAGCTGGCGCCGACGGCCGACCAGTTCGGCGTGCTGGCCAGGCGGAAAGCGATGCGGGCAACTTCGACCGGGCCACGCAGGTGCTGCAGGAGGCACTCGCGGTGGACCGGAAGCAGGGGGACATGCTGGGCGTGGCCCTGGACCAGTAATCGCTGGCCGGGGTCAGCCTCCGCGCGGGCCGAGCCGCGGAGGCTCGCGACCTGATCCGCGAAATGACCGACTACGTCGCCAGCTGTGGCGACCCCGAGCTCCTCGCCACCACCCTGGAAATGGCCTCCGCCGCCACAGCAGACCTCGGCGAGGGCCTGCGAGCGGCCCGCCTCACCGGCGCCGCGGAAGCCGTCCGGCGAAAGACGGGCATCCCGATAAAGCAACCGGAACTGCTCGAGCGGTTCCTGGCTCCCGCCCGGGCGAGGATCGCAGCCGAAGAGTGGGCCGACGAGCTAGCCGCTGGTCGTGCGCTCAGCCAGCAGCAGGCGGCCATGCTCCTGGTATCGCTATCCCCATCACACTCCGGTGAGCGGCGACGCTGCGACCTCCGGGCCGCGAGTACATTCTGGGGTTGTGAGGGTACTGGTCGCGGAGGACGACGAGAATCTCGGCGAAGTCCTGGCCCGCGGGCTGCGGGAGCAGGGCTACGTCGTGGATCTGGTGCCCGACGGCGAGACCGCGGCAAACTACCTGCGCTTCTACTCCTACGAAGTAGTGGTGCTGGACTGGCGCATGCCCCGGCTGTCCGGCCTGGACCTGCTGGCGCGGCTACGCCGGGGCGGCACCGGCCCGCCGGTGCTGATGCTGACCGCCCGGGACACGCCCGCGGACCGGATCACCGGCCTGGACGCGGGCGCCGACGACTACCTCGTCAAGCCGTTCGACTTCGGCGAGCTGCTGGCCCGGCTGCGGGCGCTGCAGCGCCGGCCCAAGGTCAGCCAGCCGCCACGGATGGTGATCGCTGGGCTCGAGTTCGACCCGGCCACCCGCCAGGTGCTGGTCCGCGGCCAGGCCCCGGCGCTGACCGGGACCGAGTTCGGCATCCTGGAGATCTTGATGCGCCGGTCGCCGAACGTGGTGGACCGCCGCTCGATCGCGCAGCACGTCTGGGACAACGAAGCCGACGCTTTCGGCTCCAACACCATCGACGTCCACCTGGCCCGGCTGCGGGCCAAGCTGACCGGCGCGGGAGTGCGGATCCAGACCGTCCGGGGCGTCGGCTACCGGATCACCCCGGCCTGAGGCCAGCATGAAAGCCAGGATGCACCCGGGCTCCGCGGTCAAGGTCGCCGCAATCGCCACCGCGGTGCTGGCCGTGGCCTACGCGGCCGCCGTACTCGTTCTCAACCTGGTGGTGGGCGCGCACCTGACCGGGCAGAGCGAATCCCGGCTGACCGACCGGCTTTCCGATGTCCGGCGTGATCCGTCCCAGCTCACCCAGCCGGCCAGCGGCCCCGGCGGCCGCCGCGAATCGGACGACCTAGATGCCGATTCGGCGCCGGTGGACCTGTGGGCAGCAAACGCCACTGGGACGGTCACCGCGCACAGCCCAGGCGCGCCGTCCCTGCCCGCATCCCTTTTCCGCAGCACCCTGGCCAGCCATGGGGCACGCGACGGGCTGGCGCTGACGGCCGGCCTCGGCCCCCGGGACGCGCAGTTCCTGCTCAAGATAGCCCGGAACGACAGCGGATGGCTGGTCGCTGGCCAGAGCCTGGCCGGCGACGCGCACACCCAGAACCTGCTGCGCAACGCCGAGATCATCGCCGGACCGCTCGTGCTGGCCGCGATATTCCTCGCCTCGCTGGTGGTGGGCCTGCGGGCGCTGGCCCCGGTGGAGCAATCGCGCCGCCGCCAGCTGGAGTTCACCGCCGACGCCTCGCACGAGCTGCGCACCCCGCTGGCCGTGATCCGAGCCGAAGCCGACGTGGCCCTGGCCGCGCCACGGGATGCCGACGGCTACCGGGACGCGCTTACCAGGATCCAGGACGAGACCCAGCGGCTGCGCCAGCTGGTCGAGGACATGCTCTGGCTGGCCCGGTTCGACTCCCGGCCGCCGCCCCCAGGTGATGAGCCGGTCGACCTGGCCACCCTGGCCCTGGCCTGCGCGGACCGGTTCCGCAGCGTCGGCCCGGCCGTCACCGCCGACACCCAGGGCACGCCCGCGCTCATTAGTGCGCCGCCCGAATGGATCGACCGGCTGGCCGGAGTGCTTGTCGACAACGCCTGCCGCTACGCGGGCCCCGGCGGCCAGGTCCGGATCCGCGTCCTGGCCCACGGCAGCCGGGTCAGCCTGATCGTGGAGGACAGCGGCCCCGGCATTCCGGAGGCGGAACGGTCCCGGCTGTTCGACCGGTTCCACCGGGCCACCGAACACGGTGCCGGGACCGGCCTCGGCCTGGCCATCGGGGACTCGATCGTCCGCTCCACCGGCGGCCGCTGGCAGGTCGGCGAATCCAACCTGGGCGGCGCTCTGATGTCGGTGTCCTGGAAGCACACTCAGCCCCGGGCCATTCGACCGGTCGAACCGAGTGCCGAACGCCGCGGTATGCGTCCCTCCCGCGACGAGGGCACCTGACGCTGCGACATCCGTTTCCACCAGAGAATGCTCAGTATGCTACTCGGTATGATATTGAGTGCCTCATGAGCGTACGTGCCGCTCAGGCTCCGCGAGGAGTTCGAGGATCGCACCGGGGAGGTCTGGCCACTGAACGTAGGCCAGGTCCACACGACGCCGCAGAGCCTGGAGCGCGACCGTCTTGCCGGGTCCGATGGGAGCGCAGGGGAAGGCCCGCGGAAAGGCTTCCGGATCACTTCCGATCGCGAGCGGAACGAATGATCAAAGGGACCTTCCTTCGTGACGACCGGGTTCCTGCGCCATCACTACGCGGCCGCGTCGTTCATACGTCACCGCGCGGCGGGACTCCCCCGGCTGGCCTCACTCGCGGACGCCGACGGGTGCCGGATGCCTGACGCGCCGCTCGAACCGCAGGCCGGGCCGCCGCTCAGGCAGTCAGCCGACCACCAGGCCGCGCGCCGCTCCCTGTCCCGCTGGGCGGTCCACCTCGGTCTCCTGGGCTCGGCGGCGGCCGCACTCGGCACGCTGGACCTCCTACATGTGCGGATCGCCATCCACACCGACGTTGGCCTTGTCTTCGTCGCGCTGGTGGTCGTGCACCTAGCCCAGCGCCCCCGGGCTCTCGCCCGCCTGGCCACCCGGACCGTCCGGGCCCAGACGATCGCCGAACGGGCCATCCGCCTCGCCGCTTCGGACCTGCTGCTCCTTTTCATCACCTTGAACGTGCTCGTCTCAGGCGTCCTGGACTGGAACCGCGGCGCGCCGATCCAACTGCCGATACCCGGGCCCTTCGGCAGGTGGCACGCCATCTCCGGGCTCGCCCTCATCGTCTACCTGGCGGTGCACGTCTGGCGCAGAAGGAAGCGCCTGCGGCGGTCGACGATCCGATAGCCGGCGATGCCGGGTGACGACCCGATCTCGTGGAAGAGGTGTTTCGGTACGCGTCCGAAGCCTGCCTTGGAGTCGTCTCTGAACTACAGATTCGATCTGGCCACCGCAGTGGATCAGTCGGCTGGTCATGTCGGCCGGCGGAGCCGGGAGCCGCGCCCTGGTGTGTCCACGAGGGTCAGGTTCGCGCGTGCCGCCCGGCGTGAGTACCCATGATGGACTCGATAGCGAACCCTGCCGCGAACGCGGTCGCAACCGCGATGCCAAGAAGCCCGGCGAACTGGCCGTTGCCTGCGGAATTTGCATTCGTTCCGACAATCCACCAAAGCGAGTTCCGGAAAGCAAGAGCTACGAGTGCTGCGAGGCATGCCATAACCGTTGCGTCGGTCAGCCTCCGTGGCACACCCGCGAGCGGGACACCACTGCGGACTACTCCCAGATAGGAACCAGCCAGCATCAAGAAGGCAAACATCCCGCAGGTGAGCAGGCCCACCGTCAGCAAGGTCGAGGCCAGGAAGTACCCCTCCCGGATTCCCTGATTGAGGCCCACTCCGGTACTGAACGCAAGCGAGGCAAGCGCAGCTCCCAGGATCGGATGCTGGCGCAGGCGCGCGATGACGGTCCGGTCGCACCGGGCAATAACCGACGTCACACGGGAGCGGAAGGGCCCGAACCAGCGGCTTTCCCTGAGGGCGACCAGGATAGCGTCGCCGAGCCAGTCATCCGCCGCCTCGCTGTCCGACGCGCCGGAGCGTCCGAGACGGGGCGCGCGCACCAACATGACGACAGTCCTGATGTCGAGACCAGTGACGACGGCAAGGCCCACGACGAGAGCGGCCGTCGTGCTGTCGTTCCACTGGGCCCTGTTGGCTCCAGCCGCAACGCTGATCCAGCACGAGGCCAGGGTGGCGGTCATGACGATGGCGGCGACCCGGCAGCCTCGCAGAACGAAGCGCGCCCGTTCTGCGGGAAGCACCTCGACCTTCCGGCACAGCGATACCTGGAGGAGGAAGAAGGCCGTTGCCAGCGGAACAAGGAACATCGCGAAGGAGTAAAGCGTGTCATACGGATCGTTCAGCCAGGGCGCGTGCTCGTAGACCGGCTTGACCTGCTTAGTCGGCACGGTGAAGAAAAAGAAGGCAATGGCGGTCCAAAGTGTGCTGAACGCAGCTTTCCCGATCGCGACGCGGCGCCGGTCTCCCACCGCCAGCTGCTGCCGTTTATTGCCGCGGCTCGCTTCATCGCTCATGTTTCCGAGTATCCCAGAGCGCCGCGGCGCAGCACTGTGCCGATGACTTCTATGCCTCGGCGGGGACCTCGGGCTCCAGGATGGAGGGACAAGCTTCCAGATCGTTGTGGCTGGGGTTAGAAGCTGGTTCATCCCGCGACCGTCGGCCCAAGCAAAGCCGAGCAGACCAGGCCCTGTGGGTCCGCACCTTCATGTGGTGGCTGATAGTCGGCTGGGACAGGTCGAACGCCTCGTTCAGATCGCAGACGCAGGCCTCGCCGCCCTGGTGCGAGGCGACCAGGGACATCAGCCGGAGCCGGACCGGGTCGGCCAGGGCCTTGAGCAGCGGCGCGACCTGCTCGGCCTGGTCCATGGTCAGCGGCTGCGCGGACAGCGGCAAGCAGCACGCCGCCGAATCGGCCGGGGTCAGTAGGACCAAGGAATTCGACATGCGTCTATATTGACCAGGCGTCGATGTCTCGTGGCAAGCTCGGGACGTCAGACATAGACAAATGTCAATGTCTTGTTTTCCGGGAGGCCGTCGTGTCACGTGTCCAGCTCGCCCTCAACGTCGATGACCTGGCCGAGTCAATCGCGTTCTACACCAAGCTGTTCGGCACCGGGCCGGCCAAGCAGCGGCCCGGCTACGCGAACTTCGCCATCGCCGAGCCGCCGCTCAAGCTCATCTTGATGGAGAACCCCGGCGAGGGCGGCAGCCTGAACCACCTCGGGGTGGAAGTCGCCGACACCGGCACCGTGGACGCCGAGCAGACCCGGCTGGCCGAGGCAGGCCTGGCCTCGGTCGAGGAACGGGACACGACCTGCTGTTACGCCCGGCAGGACAAGTTCTGGGTGAAGGGCGCCCCGAGCGGGGAGCGGTGGGAGATCTACACGGTGCTGGCGGACAGCGCGACGTTCTGGGGCCAGGACGGCGCCGGCGGGGAGGATGATGCATCCGCCGATGTCTGCTGCGCTTGAGCATCTGATGGCTGATATCCCCGAGGTGCTGTTTGTCTGCACTCATAACGCCGGCCGCTCTCAGATGGCCGCTGCGCTGCTGGACCAGCAGGCGACCGGGCGGGTCCGGGTGACCTCGGCCGGCTCCCAGCCGGCCAGCGAGCTGAATCCGGCCGTGGTGCAGGCCATGGCCGAGATCGGCCTGGACATCTCCGCGCAGTTCCCTAAGCCACTGACTGCCGGGAAGGTGCAGGAAGCCGACATCGTCATCACGATGGGCTGCGGGGACGCGTGCCCGGTCTTCCCAGGCAAGCGCTATCTCGACTGGGACCTGCCCGATCCCGCCGGCCTCGCGCTCGACGACATCCGCCCAATCCGCGACGAGATCCGCCGACGCGTACTTGCGTTGCTCCGCGACCTGTAGACCGGACGCGGTGGCCGGTCTCGTTCCTGTTACTCGGTTTCGGTGACCGGCTCGAACTGGGCCGCCTGATCTTGGGCAGACCATCGGGCGACGTAGGAAAACCTGTCGGCGCGAACCAGGCTGTGCCGCCATGAAGTCCAAGGCCAGCAGCGGCCGGGCAAACGCGGCGAGCAGCCACGAGCAGTCCAGGACGATGGGGGCATCGTCGGCGAGCCGCAGCCGCTCCAGGTAGATCAGCGGAGTGTCGAGCGGGCCCTCAGACGGTCCGGCGGAGGTACGGTGCTACCAGCCGCTCAAGCGGTACGGGCTCCCGTTCCTGTACTGGAACCTGATGCTGCAGGTCCGGGCTTCAGGCGGCGGCCGCGATCAGGAGGACTTCGCTGATGCATGAGGTCATCGCCGATGACTGAGGACGGCATGACGATCGATGACCTGCTGCAGCGCTGGGTCAAGGTCATCGACCAGGACAAGTGCCTGCACGACGGCGTGCAAGAGCGAGAACGAGGTCCCGCTGGGGGTTACCCGCACCTACGTCAAGTCGGTGGAGGTCGGGACATTTCCCCAGGTCCGGCGGGCCTTCCAGGTGACCAGGTGCAACCAGTGCGCTGATGCGCCGTGCACGACGGCGTGCCCGACGCAGGCGATGTACCGGCGGCCGGACGGGATCGTCGATTTCGACAAGTCGGTCTGCATCGGCTGCAAGGCATGCATCGCGGCGTGCCCGTACGACGCGATTTTCATCAACCCCGAGGACAACTCGGCCGAGAAGTGCAACCTGTGCGCGCACCGGCTCGAGGTCGGGCTTGAGCCGGCCTGCGTCACCGTCTGCCCGACCGAGGCGATCCTGGTCGGGGACCTGAACGACCCCCGATCCAAGGTCGCGCAGGTCATCCAGCGGGAGCCGGTCACGGTCCGGCGCCCGGAGAAGGGAACCCGGCCGGGCCTGTTCTACAAGGGAGCGCACCAGGCGACCCTAGACCCGCTGGCGGCCCGCCGCCCGGACGGCGGCCTGTATGCGTGGGCGACCCAGGGCGGCGAGCACGACCCCGGCCACGTCCCTGGCGGTCATCCGGGACAGCCCGGTTCGAGCGCCGAGGCCCTGCTGTCCTACGACATCAGCCATCACGCTCCCTGGGGATGGCGGGTCAGCCTGTACACCTGGACCAAGGGCCTGGCAGCGGGCGGCCTGGTGGTCCCGCTGATCCTGATCCTGGCCGGGCGTCTGTCCTGGGGCAGCCCGCTGGCCCGGTGGGCGGCGCCAGGTAT
>Ga0302180_10004600_pt1 | contig 10218 bp, 8 predicted proteins | sample I_Palsa_E3_2_FD_200575 | JGI IMG/M metagenome (GOLD analysis project Ga0302180, IMG submission 200575) | Peat permafrost microbial communities from Stordalen Mire near Abisko, Sweden - I_Palsa_E3_2 | ecosystem: Environmental > Terrestrial > Soil > Palsa > Peat permafrost | place: Sweden: Abisko... | reverse complement strand
TGCTCTTCTTAGAGCCAGCCTTTGGTTCTTGCCATGCGCGAGGCTTCGATGCGGTTGCTTGCACCCATTTTACTGATGGCTTCGGAAAGATAGTTGCGGACCGTGCCATCCGACAGGCCGAGCTCGGCGGCAATGTCTCCGCTCTGCATGCCCTCGCCCGCGAGGCGAAGAACCTGGCGTTCGCGATCGGTCAGTGGATCCATTTCGGCCCAGGCTTCGGTGGCGAGATCGGGATGAATTACGCGCAGGCCCTGCTGCACTCGCCGGACCGCCTCAGCCAGTTCCTCGGCACGCATGTCTTTCAGCAAATATCCCAAGGCTCCGGCCTCCATGGCGCGGCGCAGGTATCCGGCGCGAGCGAAGGTCGTGAGAATGATGACCCGAGTGCTCGAGCGGCGGCGTTTAAGTTCGGCAGCGGCGTCGAGTCCGGTCATCAGCGGCATCTCAATGTCGGTGATAAGAACGTCCGGCTTGTGGGTGAGAACAGCGTCCAGCGCTTCTTTACCGTTGCGGGCCTGGGCGATCACGGAAATGTCGCCTTCGATTTCGAGCAGCGCGGCCAGGGCACCGAGCACCATGCCCTGATCTTCCGCCAGCACGACGCGGATGGTTTTCCGGCCTTCCTTCGCCAAGGAATTCAATGGGATGAACCCTCGTTCTGGCTTTTCTGCGTCACTGGTTCGGGGGGCAGGGGCGTGAGCGGCAGGAGAATGGTAATCCTGGTGCCGGCTTGTGAGTCGCGGCGGAGCGAGCCGCCGAGCATCTCGACGCGCTCGCGCATGCCGCGCAATCCGCTGCCTTCGCTTTGCATGCCGCCGCGGCCGTCGTCTTCGATCTCGAGCCGGCAGGAGCCATTTTCCTGCCCCAGCCTCACCCCGCAATTGCGAGCCCGAGCGTGGCGAACCACGTTGGTTACGGCCTCGCGCACGGCCATCGACAAGACACTTTCTTGCAACGCCGGCAAAGTGAGTGGCGCTGCGTCGAATGTTACCGACACACCTGCGGTTTCGAGCGTGGATTTCGCTTTGGCGAACTCCGCGGCTAATCCTTGCGAACGATAGCCGCGAATGGCATCGCGAACTTCCGACAGCGCCTGACGCGAAATCTGTTCGACCTCGCGGATCTCCGTGCCCGCGCGGTCGGGATCGCGGTCCATCAACTTTCCGGCCAGTTCGCTTTTCAGGATGATGACCGAGAGCGTGTGTCCTAAAACATCGTGCAGGTCGCGGGCGATACGCTCGCGCTCGGCAACTTTCGCGAGATGCTCGATTTCGTCTTGCGCCTTCAGCAATCTCCGGTTGGTGCGATTGCGCTGCGCGAAATGTATGTTACTGGCCCCGATCACGAACGCCAGTCCGTTGCCGAACAGCAAGAACCAGTTATTGAGATGGAGGAACCACCAGGTCAGCGCCGCAGCCGACTCCACCGTCAGCAAGATCTTTACGCCATCGACTTCGTTGTCCACGACGAAAGGTCCGCACGCGGCGGCGAAGATGAAGAAGGTCGTGGCCCCGCCGTTGTACTTGGCGAAGGCGACCCCGAGGACCAGCATGCCCGCCACGCGCAGCAAACCTTGCCGACAACTCACCCAGAACATTGAAAAATACAAATACAGAAAGCCGACCGTCGCCAGCAGGGTAAAGAACCACAACCGAGCGCTGGCATGGTCCACAATCGGATCGATAAAGAAGAAACCGAAGTAGAGAACGGAATAGAGTGCCCAGGTGTATTCGCTGTTCTTGGGTATGAGTCTCATAAGCTCATCGCGAATCCACTGCGATTTGCCTTACGCCGGCCCTGTCGTCGCTTGCGATGTCGCTTCTGATACGGTCGCCTGTATTATCGCTCATTCTTTGTTCGACTCCTCCCCGGTCGGGGTCAGTTCCGGCTTCTCTTGAATGCCGCGCCCACCGCCGCATATCGGACAAGAATCGCGGCAGGAATCAGAATCGCGAGCGAGGCGGCGCCGCCATAGAGGGCGAGCACTCCCATGATCATCAATAACAGCGTGAATCCGTACACTTTTTTAGCGTCCGCGCTCATAAGTGTTTACCCTTTTCTCCGACGATCGCGAATTCTTAACCGCGATTTCCTAAGCAAGAAACCGTGCATCTCCACCGGGTGAGTCCATCATGGCGGATTGTCAGGCGCGGTGCTAGTGGAATTCATCACGCGGTTGGCGTGACAAATGTCATGGACGCAAACCTCAGGGAGGGAGGAATCGCACGAGAAAATTGCACGGTGACGAGCGACATTCCCAAAGTGGGAACGAATCTCGCGGTCGCGGCGCGTTTGACGTTTTTTTCTCGACGGTCTGTTACGAAATCCGAACAAAGCAGGCGGACCGGACCGATGGCAGACCCATCCGGAGCCCACCCTCTGCCCGGCTCAACCTCAACAATTGCCCAACAATGGCGCAGCTTATCGTATGTTCGTAAATCGTAACAGGATTAGTCCAAGCAAATTTTGGCAAGCCAATTTTGCCGAGCCATCATGACACAGAACCATGGAACTGCTATCATTGTCGACCACCTATGTCACACCTCAGTTCAGTGCAGGGGTTGCATGCTGCCGGCAGGTAAGAGCCTTCGCACGCTTCGGGAGAAGCTCGGACTCACCATGCGCGACATCGAAACTTCCAGCGCGCGCATGGCGGAGAAGCACCGTAACGAGGAGTTCTCCATTCCTCCGAGCCGGCTGTCGGATATTGAAACCAAGGGAGTTTTGCCGAGCATCTTCCGCCTCTACACTCTGGCCGTGATCTACCGCCGCGACCTGCGAGAGCTGCTGGCCTGGTACGGGGTTGACATGAATCATATGGCAGCCGACCTGGGGATGATCGCGCCACCGCGGTCGCACGTCTCGGAAGCTCTTTCCGGACTTTCCTCCGTGCAGATTCCGATCCGCATGGATCCTGGCTTTGATGAACACCGCACCACCAATCTGGGCCGCATGGTGGAGCAGTGGGGCTTGGTGCCTTTGTCTTATCTGGCGCAATTTGCCACCAGCGATTTCACCTACGGCTACATTGGCAACCAGGATTTCACCATGTATCCGATTCTTCCCCCCGGCAGTTTTATCCAGGTCGATGAAGCCAAGACCAAAGTTGTGGAGGGATTATGGCGCTCGGAGTATGAGCGTCCCATTTATTTTGTGGAAACCCGCGACGGCCACACTTGCTGCTGGTGCAGTATGCGTCGCGACGATTTGATCCTGCAACCGCATCCCTTATCACCAGTTCCAGTGCGGGTTTTGCGCCATCCCCAGGAGGCCGAGATTATCGGCCAGGTTGTGGGAGTCGCGATGAAGCTGACGGAGTGGCAGGCTTTTGGTTCTTCGCCAGGTTCGAAAGCGCAACCAGAATTGAATTAAGATGGCGGGCCGAGACCGTGTCGTTGGGTGAAGGAAGCAGCCCATTGAACTGTTCACGCATGGTTTCGACGTAAGCTCCCGCGCTTTTCCGATTCTCCCGGCTGGTCTTCTGCAAGTCCTCTTCCAACTTCGCAATCGGCGTCCTCAGAACGCTGGACAGCACTTCCGTGTGGGCGGCCTTCATGGCGCGTTCGGACGACTCCTCGCCGTGCACCAGAGACATTCCCCAATGACGGTAAACACCTTCGGGACGACGCAGCGAGGCCAGGTAAGCCAACTTCGCTAGTAACCCAGAAACCGCGCCCAGCGTGGTTTCTCGCAGATCCTGCAGAGCTGATTTCAACTTCATGTTGTTACGAATTCCGAATCTTCCAAGACCTGAACTACTTTTTTCGGTGACCCGCCAGTTGTGACACTATCACGGCTCGATTTTCCAAAACAAGGAGAAAACCACCGTGAAGCGCATCCTACTGGTCGTTGCAGCAGCCCTGATGTTAGTCAACACTTTGGTCATTCCTACCGTGGCCCACGCCGATGGACCCATCAGCACCAGTTGCGGCGGAAACGGGGAATGTAAACCCTAGTCCTCCTTCTCCGGGCGTTACGAAAACAGGACACCATTCGCCTAAGAATGCGGCCTGCAGCCGTTTTGCGGTATAGTGAGCCGCTACGTTTATATGCTGCAGGCCCATTCAATTCTTTGGCATTATCTTTGGCTGGGGCCCCACGTCCTGCAGCTTGGCCTCGGCATCCTCCTGTGGCGAAAGGGCCTGCACCGGCTTTTTCCGATTTTCGTTGCCTACCTGATTGTCGAAGCCGTCGAGGAGTTCGCACTATACGCGCTGGACGCTCTGCCCTCGGTGAGCGGAAGGACGTTTTGGACCGCGGTGTTTGTCGGTCGCATCGTCGAAGGCATACTCAAGCTTGCCGTGATTGGGGAGCTGTTCGGCCACCTGGTCGCGCGCTGGCCTGCTTTGGCGACCGTGGGGAATCGGCTGGTCAGCGGTCTTGGTGGGTTTCTGGTTGTGCTGGCTGCGCTGGCTGCGGCGTTTGCTCCCATCGACAACCCACAATTTGCCATCGTCTCGCACATCCACCTTCTTGAACAAACCTTTTACATCGTCCAATGCGGACTGGTTCTGTTCCTCTTCCTTTTCGCGGCACACTTCAAGTTGACCTGGGACAGTCGCGTCTTCGGAATTGCCTTAGGCTTCGCGGTCGCAGTCTGCGAGCACATGGCGGCCTGGGCCGTCACGGCTAACGGAGGACTGCTGGACAGGCGCTCCCTGCTCGATTTTCTGAATGCCGCGACCTACCACGCTTGCGTGTTGACCTGGTTTTACTTCTTCCTGGTTCCCCGCAAGATTGCGGCCACGCCGGCGTTTTCCTTGCCTGAGAATAATCTGGCGGTCTGGAACCGCGAACTGGAGCGTCTGCTGCAGCGATGAACCTGGCCATTTTTCTCGTCGTCGCCGCCGCGCTTGCGCTGGGCGTCATTTTGCGGTTGGCGGCGGGGCAAAGCCTGCAAACCAGAAAAAGCGCCAGCCTGGCAAGCTCGGTTCGCCCGATCGATATCGAGGCTTTCCGCAATCTGACCGACCCCGCCGAGGACGAATACCTGCGGCAGCGTCTGTCGGCCGCGGATTTCCGCACGGTCCGGCGTGCGCGTTTGCGCGCAATGGCTGCTTATGTCCAGGCAGCGAGCGAAAATGCCGCGGTGCTGGTGCGCGTAGGCGAAGCGGCTTTAGCCACGGGCGACCCCCGCATGCAGGCGCCCGCACAGCAGTTGGTGAATGACGCGCTGCTTCTACGGCGCAATTCCACCGTATCGCTGGCACGAATCTACCTGGCACTGGCTTGGCCGAACTCCGGTTTTGCCGCTGTGCGCGTGGTCGAGCGTTATGAGCAGCTGAGCGGCTCGGCCATGCTGTTGGGCCGGTTGCAGAATCCGGCGGTTGCGGTTCGCCTCTCCGCCATGCGCTAAGTGATATCCGTCACAGACAAGGTGACGGCGTCCGTATCAATCTCCGGCCCGGCGTCGCCGTGGCTCTTGAGGCTCAACGGGGTAACTTAGGCACCACCCCGGAGCATTCCTGCCTTGTTTTCGTCGTCCCTCCTGGTGTAAAAACCAGCGGGAGCTGCCATCCCAAGAAACTTGTGTCGGTTTTGGCCGTCCCCGCGTTGCAGTCTTCTGCCGGCACCTGGAAGTGTCGGAGCAAGGGAGAATCAATGGCTCGCAATATGACTTGCATTCTGATCCCCAACCTTACCCGCCGTCTGATCGGCGGTGCTCTGACCCTCATCGTGACCATTGCCGCCATCTCAATCTCAGCCTTGGTCCTGGCATTTCCCAAGAGCGCCTTCGGGCAGGGAGGCGTCGCCACCGGCGATCTCCACGTCAGCGTGAAGGACCCGAAAGGTAGTGGTGTTGCCAACGCGACGGTCACGGTGAGCGACATCGCCAAGGGATTGGAACGCAATGCCACCAGTGATGGAACGGGAGGCTACACGGTCCGGCTGCTGCCACCCGGCAGTTACGTCGTCACCGTGCAAGCTCCCGGCTTCGGCAAGGCCGAGGCCAGCAGCCTGAGCATTACCGTCGGAGGGTTGGTGGAACTTCCCGTCGCGTTGGCAGTGGCGACGGGCAAAGAAATCGTCGAGGTCAGCTCGCAAGCCGAGTTGGTGGAAACCTCGCAAACTTCTACCACCGACACGATTGGACAGCGGCGAATCGACAATTTGCCGATCAATGGCCGCAACTACATCAATTTCACCTTGACGGATTCTCAAGTCGTGCGCGACAACGCGCCCTTCGTGGGTCCGGCGCCCACCTCCGGACTCAACATCAGCGGCCAGCGGGCCCGCGCCAACCTGGTGAACGTGGATGGCGCCGACGCCACCGACAATACGACCAACGGTGTCCGCTCCACCGTTTCGCAGGAAGCGGTGCAGGAGTTTCAGATCATCACCAACAACTACGCGGCCGAATATGGCCGCGCCGCCGGCGGCGTGGTGAACATCATCACCCGCTCCGGATCGAATGATTTTCACGGCGATGTTTTCGGTTACCTGCGCAATCGGAATTTCCAGGCGGTGAATCCGTTCAGCACGGTCTCGAATCCTGCCTACACTCGGGTTCAGGCGGGCGTGGCCTTCGGCGGCGCCATTAAGAAAGACAAGACATATTATTATTTTTCCTACGAGGTCACCCGCCGGCATGAGACGGGATTCTCCAGCATCGCCCCGGCCAGCAACATTGGATATTACGGCTTCCAGAACTTCGACACGGCCGACACCGCCGGAGGTCTGGTGCCTCTACCCTTCGGCACGATTCAAGTCACGCCGACGCAAGCGGCATTCCTGGCAGGTCTCAGCCCAGCCGAAGTCGGCGCCATCGGCCTCACCAACCTCGAGAACTATGAGGTGGTCGCCGGCGCTTCTTCCGCGCAAGCCTTGCAGGGGGCGTGGCCAACCGGCTTGGCCCTGGGCGCGAGCGGCGGCTTTCTCTCCAGTTTTTCCGGCTTCCCCACCAGCTGCACGCCATTGGCATGCGCAGCGCCGGCAAGCTTCGGCGCCAGCCACGTCCCCGCCTCCTTTCAAACCATAGGCTCGCAGGTTGGCAACTTCCCCGTTTTCGAGGGGACCAGTCTTTATTCGCTCCGCATCGACCACAACATCAATGCCAGCAACCGGCTCACCCTGCGGGCCAACGTGAGCCCCAGCACGACGACAGGCATCGAGGGCAGCGGCGAGGACCAGCCCTTCGGACAGAACGCTTACTCACGCACCTCCGAGCAAACCTACCGCGATGTGACCGGCGTCGTGCAAGATACCTGGACCCTAGGCACTAACAAGGTGAACGAGTTTCGCTTCCAGTACGCTCGCCGCGGCTTGTCCTACTTTTACAACACGGCCATTGCCGCCGGCTCCGATCCCGCGGTGAACATTCCGGGCTACGGTTATTTCGGTCGCGAACCCTACTCCTACGTGCAACGGACCGAGCAGCGCTACCAGTTCACCGACAATTTCTCCTGGACCAGGGGCGCGCACAACACGAAGTTCGGCGTCGACGTCAACTACCTCCCGCTCACCGCCACCTTCACCGTCAACTACGGCGGGGTATACGACTTTGGCTCCTTCGCCGCGTTTCCCACTCCCTTCCCGGTTCTGAATGCGGTGCAGGCTTATGGCGCCGGCCTGCCCGGTGATTTCGTGCAGGGATTCGGCAGTCCCGCCGACACGTTTCACAACCTGCAGATTGGCGTCTTCTGGCAAGACTCGTGGAAGATTCGTCCCAATCTCACTCTGAACTATGGCGTGCGTTACGACGTCGAGGACCCGCCTACGTTCAAACCCATCACGCCGCTGGGCCAGGCGGGATATAAATTTCTGGGATTGCAGAAAGGCATTCAGGCCGACACCAATAACATCCAGCCGCGCGTCGGATTGGCGTGGGATCCCAAGGGAGATGGCAGAACCGTGGTACGCGCTTCCTATGGCATATTTTATGATCACCCGCTGCTGGCTCTGTATTTCCTGGGCGACGCCTCGGATGGTTCTTCCAGCGGACAGCTGGCCTTTCCGGGTACCGGCACTTGCGCGGGAGCAGGCAATCCCGCCAACCTCAACGGCATTCCGGTTTTCCAGGGACTGATCAATACCCCCGGCTGCGCTCCCGGCCCGGCCGCACTCACCCCAGCGCTCGGTTACCTGCCCAACCAGCAGCAATTCACCTCGCTCAACTTCCCCCAGTCTCTGTTTCTCAACCAGAACTATTTAACCGACGGCTTTCCCCTGTTCTTCCAGCCCTTCGGCTACCCACAATCGAAGAATTTCGTGTTCGCATACTCTCAACAGGCGAACCTCACCATTGAGCGGGATCTCGGACGCGGCTTCGCCTTCAGTCTGGCTTACAACTTCAACGGTGGACGCCATCTTAACCACCCCATCAACGCGAACCCCCAACGCGGCGACCTGCTGGTGGCCAACTACAATGCGGCGCTCAGCGATCCAACTTCCTATGCCGCGATCGGCGGCCCGCTCGGTGTAGGCTCTGGCCCCTCTTCCCTGGGCTTTGCTCCTTGCGGGGTCAACTCGAAGGGGCAACCCTGGGTCTCGGCAGCGCTCACCAGTTTTTTCCGGCCCAGCGGATTGAATCCCTCGATCGCCAACGCTTTGACGGCGGCCGGCGCGGGTGCTTGCGTACAAGAGTTTCCCGCCGTCCTGCAGTTTTTTCAGGCGACGGGCTACAACGTTTCCGACATCAACACCGCCTGCATTCCCGCCACTTTGGCGAACTGCATTCCCTTCGGTGATATGGATGCCAACTACTCAAACGGTAGCTCGGTCTATCACGGCCTGAGCGCGAATCTGCGGAAACGCTTCGGCAACCACTACGAATTCCTCGCCTCCTACACCTGGTCGCACGCCATCGATGACTCGACCGATCTTCAATCCACGACCACGCCGCAAGATAGCTTCTACCCAGGCCTGGATCGCTCGAACTCTTTGTTTGACCAGCGCCACCGCTTCGTCTTCAGCGGCGTCTACCAGACCGGCAAGTGGGGCGGCAGCGGCTTCGCCAGCAAATTCTTCAGCGACTGGACCTTCGCTCCCTTGATTGATTTCGGCTCCGGACGCCCATTCAACATCATCACCGGCAACGGAGACAATCTGCAGGAGTCGTCCCTAACCGGCCGTCCCAACACTTTCGTCAACCCAGCCTGCGGACCCACGTACGCTTCGAAATTCTCCCCCACCGGAGTTCTTCAGGAACCTTGTCTGGCGGAATTTAACGGAACCCTGCTGTCGCTCGACGGCAACCTCAGTCGCAACGCCGGCCTCACTCCCTGGAACGTGTTCAACGATCTGCGCATCTCCCGGAAGGTCTATTTCAACGAACGCTTCAACATGGACTTGATCGTCGACATGTTCAACCTCGCCAACCGCAACAACACGTCTGCGGTTAGCCCGCTCTTCAGCAATGCCGGACAGCCCGTCGCCGCATACGATCCCAGGCAGTTCCAGTTTGCCTTGAAATTTTACTGGTAGCGGCAGCCGACGTCAGACCTTGGATCGCGGACCTCCGCTTCAGACCTCGAACCTCGGTGAAAGAAGGAAGAGTCCGAAGTCCGAGGTCGGATGTTACACTTTTCCTTCACCCATCCTTGGCGCTTGCCGGAGTTCGTTCCGCCATGTCCCAACCCTATACGCCCACGCCGCGGACCCGTCTGGTCCGGGAGCCCGAGCGCGCCGTCTATGATCGAGAAGCCGCCTACCGCATTCTCGATGAAGGCTTCCTGTGTCACGTCGGCTTCGTCCTCGACGGCCAGCCCTTTGTCATCCCGACTTCTTTTGGACGCAAAGACGACAGCCTTTACATTCACGGCTCGGCCGCCAGCCGCATGTTGCGGCAAATGAACGAAGGCGTACCCGTCTGCGTGACCGTCACCTTGCTCGACGGCCTGGTCTTCGCCCGCTCCATCTTTAATCACTCGATGAATTACCGCTCGGTGGTGGTGCTGGGAAAGGCAATGCTGGTGAATGATCCGGGGGAAAAGATCGCAGCTCTGCGCCTTCTCTCTGAACACATCATCCCGGGCCGCTGGGCCGACTCACGCCAGCCCAACGAGCGCGAACTCAAAGCAACCTCCGTTCTGCGCCTGCCGATTGAAGAATTCTCGGCCAAAGTTCGTACCGGCCCGCCCATCGACGATGAACCGGATTATTCCTTCCCCACCTGGGCGGGAGTGGTTCCGCTTGAAATAAAGGCAGGCCCGCCCATCGACGATTCGCGCCTCACACCCGGACAAGCGACGCCGGAATATGCCCTCAACTATTCGCGGA
>Ga0302180_10004595_pt1 | contig 10225 bp, 9 predicted proteins | sample I_Palsa_E3_2_FD_200575 | JGI IMG/M metagenome (GOLD analysis project Ga0302180, IMG submission 200575) | Peat permafrost microbial communities from Stordalen Mire near Abisko, Sweden - I_Palsa_E3_2 | ecosystem: Environmental > Terrestrial > Soil > Palsa > Peat permafrost | place: Sweden: Abisko... | reverse complement strand
ACGATCGTGGAGGCAATCGGCGACAAGGCGCGAACAACACGTGACACAAGCCTCCTATCGGAGTACGCTCGCCAGGCGCTGGGCCGGGCGATCACGGCTCCACACCTGGACGAGCAGTTGCGACTGCAAGCGATAACCCTGGACCCCGCAATCGAGCAGGAGGTCTCCACCTCGATCACGCAAACGACCGACGGGGAGTTCCTCGCCATGGACCCGCCGCGCGCGCAGGCGATCGTCAACGCGCTGCGCGCGCAGGTCGAGCACGCCACCGCGCGCGGCGCGCGACCGGTGCTGCTGTGCTCCGCGCGCATCCGCCGCCACCTGCGCCGGCTGATCGCCCAGGCGCAGCCGCACCTCGCCGTGTGCTCCTATAACGAGATCGCACCCGGGATCGATGTCGAAACAATTGGGGTGATACACGCGTGAAAGCACATGCGCGCGGATCCGCGGAGAGTGAGCGATGAGTACCCCAGGCGAGCTGCTCGAAGCGCTCGGGCGCGAGGCGCGCGCGCGCTTTGGCAACGGCGGCGATGCGCAGACGCGCGTCTACCGCGGACGCTCCGTCGAGGAGCTCGTGCCGCAGATCCAGCGCGAGCTCGGCGCCGACGCGATCATCGTGCGCCGGCGTGAGGGGCTCACCGGCGGCGTCATGGGCTTCTTCCAGCGCGCGTTCGTCGAGATCGAGGCGATGCCAGGTGGTCCCGGCGTCGACGTCTACGACGAAGACGCCGCCGGCGCGACGCCCGAAGCGCAGCCTTCGCCGCACGCCAGCGCGCGGCTCGCATCGTCGCTCGCGCCGTCGCCCGCCGCCACCGCCGCCGCCGCGCTCACCGTCGAACTGCCCGCAGTGCCGCTCGCCGAGCGCCCGCCGGCGCCCGAATACCGTGCCGACGCGCCGGCGCCCCCGCCGGTCGCCCCCGCCGAGCCGCCGCTCGCAGCGCTCGCGCCCGAGCAGTTCGTCCCCTCTGCGCCGAGTGCGCCCCCAGCGCCGCCTTCTCTCACGCCGCCCCCGGCCGCGCCACCGCGGCCGATGCTGGGATATGCGCCGGCGCCGCCCGCGCCAGAACGTGCGGCTGGGTCCTCGCCGTTCGGCGCGCGCGGGTCCGCCGTGCCCTCCGCGGGAGCGGGCAGCGCCTACGTGACCGCGCATCTGGCCGCGCTCGCGCGAGCCGACCGCTCGCGGGTCGCGCCGCGCCCGTCGAGCTCCGAGCGCCCCGGCGCCTCCAGGCAGCGGGGCCTTGACTTTGCCGATGCGGGGGGGCTTCGTGGCGAAGGGGGCGTCGAGGAGCGCACGCGGGCGGGCGCGGAGCTGAGCGCGCGTGAGCTCTCAGAGCCGTTTGCGCCCGCGGCCGAGCGGGCACCCGCGCAGCCGTGGACGCGGAGCGAAAGGCGCGAGGTCGCGCCCGGCTCGCAGGGTCGCGCGCGCACCGGCGTCGCCCGCAGCCTGCAGCGCTCGGGCATCGGCGAGGAGCTGGCGCGCGAGCTGATCGACAGCGCCAGCGCGCACGCGCTCGCGCTCGCGCCGCGTGCCGGGCTCGCGCAGGCGGTGCGCGCGACGCTCGCGCAGCGCATACCGGTCGCGCCGCCGCTGCCATCCAAGGGCGCCGCGATCGTCGTCGTGGGCGCCGGCGGCGCCGGCAAGACGACCTGCTGCGCGGCGCTGCTGGGCGCCTACCGCAAGGGCAGCTCGCTGCCCGCGAGCTTCGCCACGATCACGCGCGCGTCGGCATCGTCCGCGAAGGAGGAGCGCGGCGAGCTGCAGATCGTGCTCAGCCCGTACATCATGAAGCCCTCGCCAGCGCGCGCGCCGCGGGCGCTGCGCGCCGTCGGCAGGGCGCGCGGCGACGGCGTGACCGTGCTCGACACGCCCAGCGTCTCGCCGTCCGATCGCACCGGCATCCGCGAGCTCGCGCGCCTGCTCGGCGAACTGAAGCCCGAGCGCGTCGTCGTCGCGCTCCCCGCCACGCTCGGCGCCACCGCCGCCGCGCAGCTGCTGCAGGCGCTGAAGCCGCTCGGCGCCAACGCGCTCGCGATCACGCACGCCGATGAGACCGACCAGCTCGGCGTCGCCGTCGAGGCAGCCTGCAGGTTCGGCCTCGCCCCCGAATACATGCTCGAGGGCGCACGCGCCGGCGGCTGGCGGCTGCGCCAGGTCGGGCCGAGCGCGCTCGCGGAGAGGCTCTTGCCATGAAGTTGGGACGCGGAGGCGCCGCCAAGTCAAAGCCGCCGACGCTGCCAGAGCGCGCGCAGACGGTGACGCTCGTTCCCGGCGGCGGCGCGAGCCTGCCCGCGCGCGTGCTCGAGCGTGGGACCGACAGGCTGCTCGTGGCCGTGATGGTCCCGATCGAGCCGTTCAGCCAGCGCCAGCTCGACGGCATGGTGCTCGAGTTCGTGGGAACCCAGGGGCGCGTGCGCCTTAGCGGGATCGCGTCCCTGGAGAACCCGTCCGAGCCGGACGTCGTGCGCATCGAGCAGCCGCGCTCGATCGAGGTGCTGCAGGAACGCGAGTACGTGCGCGTCAAAGTCTCCCGCCCGGCGGTCGTCTCCAGCCGGCGCGACCCCAACCCGATCGAGAGCTTCACGATCGACCTCAGCGGCGGCGGCTTCCTGCTCGCCGGCCCCGCGACGCTGAAGATCGGCGACGAGGTGCGCTTCCAGCTCAACGTCACCCCCGGAGAGCTCGTGATCGCCGGCACCGGCAGGGTCGTGCGTGTCGACAACATGTCACACCGCGCGATCGCGTTCGAGTCGATCAGCGAGCTCGACCGCCGCCGCCTGATCCGCTTCCTGTTCGAGTGCCAGCGCACGGAACGCCAGCGCGGCCTCGCGACCGAAGACCGCCATGGCAGCTGACACCGCAACAGAGGACGCACCCGTCGTCGCCTCGCCCGAGCCGCCGGCGCCGGAGAAGGGCGCCAAGGGCGACGCCAAGGCGAAGGACGCCAAGAAGGGCGGCAAGGACGCGAAGGCCGAGAAGGGCAAGGGCAAGAAGGGGGCCAGCGAGGCCGAGGGCGACGCGGACGGCCCCAGCGTCGCCGCGCACCCGCGCGCCGTGCGCGCGGTCGCGCGCGCCAAGAGCTGGGGCGGACTGGCCGGCTTCCTGCTCGGCGGCTACCTGTCGCTGCCGACCAACACGCTCGCCGGCGCCGGCCTGCGCGCGCTTGTCGCCGGCGTCGTCTGCTACGTCGTCGTGTGGGCCGGCGCGGTGTTCGTCTGGCGCCGCCTGGTGATGCTCGAGATCAAGAGCCGCGAGCAGCAGCTCGCCACCGCCGTGCAGGCCGCCCGCGCCAGGCGCGAGCTACCCGCGCCGGCTGAGCGCCCCGGCGCGAGGGTCGCTTCCTAGGAGTGAGATCCGGCCATGGACCCGATACATCCGATCGCCCCCGGCCCACCGCGGATCTCGCCCGCCTCGGGGCTGCCCGTCGATCCGCTCGAACGGATCACGCGCGAGCGCGACCGCCCCTCCAAAGACGGCCAGCAGCGCAGACGCCGCGAGCCGCCGCCCGCGCCCGATCTGGGCGAGGACGACGGGCACCCTCACGTCGACGTGCGCGCCTGAACACCGCCGCTCGCGCGCATGAGCACCGCTGCTCGCGCGCCCCAGGGTCCGCGGCCGCGCTCCCGAACAGTCGATTTGGCGCCCCTGAGGCCCGGCGTTCATGTGCAGGAATCGGCGCTCTGAAGGGGAATCCCGTCGTCAAGAGGAAATCACCCTCAAGTTTCCCGGTGCGCTGACGATAATCGGCGTGGGTCGACACGGAGTCGGCCCGGGACCTAACCAAACAAACGTCATCAAGGAGATGAACGCATGGGCCTCACGATCAACAACAACCTGGAGGCGTTGAACGCCAGCAGGAACCTGAACAACACCGAGGGTATGCTCTCGCAGGCGATGCAGCGCCTGTCCTCGGGCCTCAAGATCAACTCGGCCGCCGACGACGTCGCCGGCTACGCGATCAGCCAGAGCCTGCAGAGCCAGGTCAACGGTCTCAACCAGGCCGGCGAAAACATCCAGGACGCGGTCGCCCTCGCGCAGACGGCACAGGGCGCGCTGAACGACGTCAACGGCATGCTCCAGCGCGTTCGCGAGCTGAGCGTCGAGTACGCGAACGGCACGACCTCCGAAGAAGACCAGAAGGCGATCATCTCCGAGGTCACGCAGCTGACCGACGAGATCAAGCGCGTCGGCGAAACGACCAGCTTCAACGGCAAGAACCTGCTCAACGCCGCCGAAGAAATCAAGTTCCAGGTCGGCGCCAACGACGGCGAATCGATCGGCGTCAGCACGATCAAGCTCTACTCCGCGATCGAAGAAGACCTCGAACCGAAGACGCTCGGGGAACGCCTCAGCACCGGGCTGGGCGAAGCCGAAAAGGAAGAAGTAAAAGAAATCAAGGTGGAAGTCGAAGAACAGGAAACACTGATCAAGGAAAAGAAGGAAGAACTCGCCAAAGGCGGCCTGACGGAAGCTGAAGTCACGGCTATCAAGAAAGAAGAGACCGAAGCCAAAGCGGAAATCACCAAACTCAACGAAGGCATCACCAAACTCAACACGGAACACCCGCCGACGGGTCTGAAAGAACTCGACGAAGCGATCGCCACCGTGTCCGGGCTTGCTGGTGAATTCGGTGCGGTGCAGGACCGTATTCAGTACACCCAGTCCAACCTGGAAGTGTACAGTCAGAACCTGACCTCGGCGGTGAGCGCACTCGTCGACGTGAACATGGCCACGGAAATGACCAACTTCACGAAGGACCAGGTGCTCCAGCAGGCTGGCGTCGCGATTCTCGCGCAGGCCAACCAGCTGCCTGACGCAGCGCTGCACCTGATCGAATAAATCAGGTGGCAGTTCCAGACCTTCCTCAGCGGTGGCGCCTAGAGGACGCCACCGCTGTAGTGAAGCCCAGCTGACCGCCGGCCGACGCATTGCATCGGCCCCATGCGGGCAGTCGGGTCATAACGCTTCGGGCGGTCCGGGAAAGGCCGACAGAAGCCATATACCGCCGCTTCATCGAGGGAACGGTGGTGGGCGGGCGGCGACGGCCGCCCGCCCTTTTAATCGAGCTGCTAGGTCGTGTTAGCCGCGAGATCACCATGTCTATCGAGCCAAGGACGTGCTCAGCATAGGACCGCCCTGACGGCCGAGCGCGCCAAACGCCGACGCGCCTCTGATGGCCCGGCAAGACCTGGCTGTTGGATGCCAATCATGTGTCTGACTGCTCGCCCTGGATAAGAAACCGTCCGAAAACTCTCGGCGGGCTGGCAGGAGTTATGTAGAGCTGGGTTGAAGCGGCAAGGCACACCACCCGTCGAAAGGAGTGTGCCTTGCCTGTCACTGAGCCTACCCCTGCTCGCCCGCTGGCGACGATCTGGGAGATCCCGGACGATCTCTGGGAAGAGATCCAGCCGATCCTCGATTGCTTCTATCCCCCCGCGCGACCGGGCGTCCGCGCGCGGATCTGCGCCTGGTGCTGGACGGGATTATCTTCCGGCTGCGCTCGGGCTGCCAGTGGGCTCAGCTGCCCGATTGCTTCGGGCCTTCCTCGACCGTTCATGGCTGGTTTCAACGGTTCTCCGCCGATGGCTTCCTTGAGGAGATGTGGGCGTATCTGGTGCGGGAGTGCGATGAGCTCGGGGAGGTCCGCTGGGAGTGGCAGGCCGTTGATGGTGTGATGGGCAAGAGCCGCTTCGGTGGCGCCAAGACCGGCCCGAACCCCACTGATAGAGCCAAGATGGGGACCAGAAGAGTGTGCAGGTCGAGCAGCACGGCGGGCCGCTCGCGGTCGAGATCGACGGCGCCAACGTGCACGACACCAAGATGCTGGAGCAGACGATCGACGCGGTCGTCGTTCCCCGGCCCGACCCCGAGAAGCTCGTTCAGCACCTGTGCTTGGACAAGGGCTATGACAACCCAACCGGGCACACGGCCGCCGCCAAGGGCGGGTACGTGCCGCACATCCGCCGTATCGGCGAGGAGAAGACCGACGGCTGGGGCGAGAAGACCCACCCCGCACGCAGATGGGTCGTCGAGCGCACCATCGCCTGGCTACAACGCTGCCGCGCGCTGCTCATCCGCTACGACAAGAAGCCCACCAACTACAAGGGCCTCATCCAACTCGCCTGCGCCCTACTCTGGTACCGCCGACGCCACCACCGGCTACACCCAGCCTAAAAGTTTTCGGACGGTTTCTAGCCTAAGTGCTGGCGCCCGAATCCGCCGCGCCCGATCGGACGCGGCGAGCAGGACCCGGAATCGACAAAGGCGCGGTGAACAGCGCTTGCCCGTCGACCGTGCGGACGTCACATGGGTATGTTCTGCCCACTCGTCTCTCACCCGAGTGTGTGTCTTTCCATGAATGGGAAAATTGGGTTTGCGGGGGTTTGCCGCTGTTTGTCGTCGCGGAGGGGCCTGGTGTTGGGAGTGTGCGGCGGTTGGTTGCTTGACGACATGGGCTGCTTGACGCATAGTGGCCGTGGCCTGATCGCTCGGGGGCGACCCGCTTTGGTTGGGCGTCTGTGGTCGGTCGGGCCGTCTAGTTCGGTGTGCTGGGCTCGCCGGGGTTTCTTGGTGGGTGTGGTGCACGACACGTTCATGCCCTCATATGGGGGCGTTTGGAGGCTTTAGCTTTATGTCTCGTATAAAGTTGCTGTTCTTGAGTGCTTTGGCTGTGTTCGCGGTGGGTGCTGTGGCGGCGTCGGCGGCGTCAGCGGCGGCGCCGAAATGGGTGATCAACGGCACCGCGCTCACGACCGGCAGTGAATCCGTGTTAGGCTTATTGTCCAACGGCACCGCGCGGCTCGTGTCAAAGATCGGCACTGTCCCAACCGAAGTCGTATGTAAAAACGCTGATGCAACAGGCTCGATTACCGGGCCGAACAAAGACGAAGCGCCGAGTGGGATCAGTTTCACTGGCTGCGAAGTCGCGACACCCAAAGGCTGCACCGTGAAAGAACCGATCACAACGGTCGCGTTGACGTCGGAACTGTTATCGAATGAAACGGTGGGCTTAGACACGTGGACGCCGAAATCGGGGACGGAATTCACATCCCTGACGATCACGGGGACCGCATGTTCGGTCGAAAGCAAAACTCCGGTGAGCGGTCAGGCGCAGTGCGAAGGGGCGCTGAACACCGAAGCTGAGACGTACGCGTGCTTATTCACCGACGCAAGTAGTAAAGGACTGCTCAAACTCGGATCAAACGAAGCGCAATTCTTAGCGCATTTCTTATTCTTACTGAAGGGCACCAACGACGGCAAAAACTGGGGGGCATGAGCAGTTGAGGTCTAGGCGCCCGTGGGCGTTTGCGCCCGCGAGCGCCTAGTGTTGTGGTTCCCGGGGTGCGGGTTTGCCGCTGTGTGGCGACCCGAGCCCCGGGACTTGTTTACTTAAAGGGTAATGGCGTGGGCTCCCGGCTGCGGTTTGGGGGTGGGCTTGGCGGGAGCGGGCGGGAGTGGGAGACGAGGGTTGTGTTGTGTTGGGGGTTGGAGGAGCATGCTTGGGTATGTCGTTGTTTCGAGGGTGTCTTTGGGGTTTTGGGCGTCGTGTGCGGCTTGCCGTGCAGCGGCGGCGTGGGCTGGGCGGGGTTGTAAGTGTGTTGGTGGGTGTGGTGGTGTGGGGTTGTGTTGGTTGTGTGGGGGTTGCTGTTGCGGGGGTGACGCACTCGTTTGTGTCTTCGTGTGCGGGTTTGGGCACGCCGGCGGGGGGGTTGTTGTTGGCGGAGGGTGTTGCGGTGGATGAAGCGTCTGGTGAAGTGTTTGTGATGGACCGGCATGGTGGTCCTGGGGAAAGCTCGGGGGTTGACCGGTTCTCGTTCTCGGGCGGCGTGTGTTCGTTTGTGGAACAGATCGACGGGGAAGCAACGTCAGCAAAAGACATCTTTGGTAGCGACTTGGCGTATGACGCAGCCTCGAAGCGACTGTTCGTGACGGATTTGGTGGATCGTGTGGTGGATGTGTTTGAAGTGGGTGTGGGGGAACATTTTCTGTTTGCGATTTCGGGTGCGGGGACGCCGGCGGGGTCGCTTGTGCCTGGTGGGGTGGCGGTGGCTGGGGGTGTGGTGTATGTGAGCGATCTCGCGCATGGCGTGGTGGATGAGTTTCGCGCGTCTGCGGGCGTGGAAGAATATTTGGGTGGGTTCCCAACGGAACCGTATGGGCATGAACCGCGGCGGCTGGCGGTGGATGCTGGGGGGGACGTGTTTGTGGCGGTGCAGACGGGTGTGCCGGTTGTGACGTCGCAGGTGGTGGAGTTTGGTAGTAAAGGGGAATTCAAGGGAGATGTTGGTGGTGTGGGTGGGAGTTCGGTGTCTGTGGATCGTGGGGATGGTGATGTGTTTGTGGGGTTTGGGCTGTTTGTGGAGGAGTTTGATTCGGGGGGGGGTTTGGTGTCGCGGTTTGGTGGGCCGGTGCTTAGGGGGGTTGGTGGTTTGGCGGTGGATGAAGGGTCGGGTGAGGTGTTTGTGGCTGATGAGGCTGGGCGGGCGCTTGATTTGTTTGGGGTGGCGTCGGTGGCGCCTGGTGTGAGTACGGGTGAAGTGTCGGGGCTGTCGCAGACGGGCGCGACGTTGGAAGGGGTCGTGAACCCGGAAAGCGGGTCGTTGGCCGCGAGCTATGAGTTTGAATACGCGACGGAAGCGGAATACAGTTCGGGGTGTGGTGGGGAACCGGAAGTGTTGTGGGAAGAGTTGTGCGGGCGTTTCACGCATGTGGAGCCTGTATCGGCGGTGGGTGTCGGGACGGGCGTGTCGGGGGTGGCGGTGAGTGTGGCGGTGGCGGGGTTGTCGGCGGATACGGGCTACCGCTACCGGATTGTGGGGTTTAACGCGAATGCTGATGGTGTGAATGGGCGGGTGGAAGGCGAAACGGGCTCGTTTATCACGCCGGGGCCGCCGGTGGTTGGTGGGGAGCAGGCGGTTGTCCAGGGCGCGGGTGAAGCGGTGTTGCATGCGACGGTGAGCCCGGAGGGCTCTGACACGCACTATTATTTTGAATACGGGACGGGCGTGGGGTATGGGTCGCGGGTTCCCGCGAGCGGGGTGGATGTGGGGGCGGGCAGGGTCGTGGTGTCTGTGAGTGAGCCCGTGAGTGGCCTTGCGCCGGAAACGGAATACCATTTCAGGGTGCTCGCGTCCAGCAGCGAAGGGACGACCGATGGTGGGGATGCGAGTTTCCGGACGTTCGGCGCGCCGGCGGGAGGGCTACCGGATAGGCGGGGGTATGAGCTGGTTTCGCGGCTGGCTGGGTCGGGGGATGATGAAGACGCGAACGCGTACTCGGCGGGGGATTTGCCTGGGCATTCGACGGTGCCGAACGCGCAGGCGTTTGAGAGCGCCCCGGAAGGGGGTGTGATGAGCTATGGGGGGGATCCGTCGGGGGAAGGCAACGGTCTTTTGAACAATGAGTATCTGGCGACGCGGGGCGGCGGGGGGTGGGTGGCGCGTGATATTAGCCCGCCGACGGAGGGCCCGTCGCTTGCGTGCCCGGGGGGGATCGTGTCGATCTCGGCGCCGTATGAGTTGTTCTCTTCGGGGCTTGGGGTGGGGGTCGCGGTGATGGTCGCGACGCCGCCTTTGGTCGCGGCGACGGGCGCCCCGGCGTGCTATTTGAACGTGTTCGTGCGGGAAACTAGCGTTTCGCCTTCGGTTGCGGGTAGCTATCGGGCGTTGATCACGAGCAGGCCCCCGAACCGGCCCGCCACAGAATTCGGGTTCGCACCCGTCTTGGGCAAAGGGCTGGTCATCGAAGATGTCGTGGGGGGTGGCTCGAGTGATCTGGGGCGGGTGTTCTTCGCGGTGAACGATGCGCTGGTCGCGCCCGCGGTGAATGGTGGGTTCTCGCGTAATGATGTGTATGAATGGTCGTCGGCGGGGGGGGTGGCGCTGGTGAGCGTGCTGGCGAACGGGACGGGGGTTTCGGGCGCGTCGATCGGCTCGGCCAAGCCGGTGGAACCGTTTGAACCGTCGCATCAGACGCACGCGGTTTCTGGTGATGGTAGCCGGGTGTTTTGGACGGATTCGGCGGGTAGCCCGTCGCAGTTGTTTGTGCGTGAAGACGGGGAAGCGACGATCCCGGTGGATAAGGCGCGTGGTGGGCCGGGTGCGAGTGGTGGGGGGGTGTATTGGACTGCGAGCGTGGATGGGTCGCGAGCGTTCTTCACCGACTCCTCGCAGCTGACCAGGGAAGCGGATGCGGGTAGCGGCGCGAACCTGTATCAGTTCGAAGTGG
>Ga0302180_10004589_pt1 | contig 10231 bp, 7 predicted proteins | sample I_Palsa_E3_2_FD_200575 | JGI IMG/M metagenome (GOLD analysis project Ga0302180, IMG submission 200575) | Peat permafrost microbial communities from Stordalen Mire near Abisko, Sweden - I_Palsa_E3_2 | ecosystem: Environmental > Terrestrial > Soil > Palsa > Peat permafrost | place: Sweden: Abisko... | reverse complement strand
GGTCGTCGGCTCGTCCAGGTAGAGCACCCGTGGGCTCGTGACCAGGCTGGCCGCCAGGTCCAGCCGCCTGCGCATGCCGCCCGAATAGGTCTTCACCGCCCGGTCGGCGGCGTCGGTGAGCCGGAAAGCGGCCAGCAGCTCGCGCGCCCGGCCCCGGGCCGCGGACCGCGACTGCCCGGTCAGCCGCCCGATAAGCATCAGGTTCTCGGTCCCGGTAAGCGTCTCGTCCACCGACGCGTACTGCCCGGTCAGCCCGGTGAGCTGCCGGACCTGATGCGCCTGGCTGACCACGTCGTACCCGCACACGGTCGCCTGCCCCCCGTCTGGCCGCACCAGTGTGGCGAGTATCCGTACCGCGGTCGTCTTCCCCGCGCCGTTCGGCCCGAGCAGCCCGAACACCGAGCCGGTGCGCACGGCCAGGTCGATCCCGTCGAGCGCGACAGTGTCGCCGTACCGCTTGACCAGCCCTTCGGCAATGATTGAGTAAGTCATGCGGCTAGCGTGCCGCCAGCCCCTGACACTTCACCGAGATCCCGCTGACGCCGCTGACATCCCGCTGACGCGCAGGAGAAGGCCAGTCAGTGAACGCGCAATTCGGCCCACACGACCTTGCCGGGCCAGCCAGGGACGCTCTGCCAGCTCCACCGCTCGCAGACCGCCTCGACCAGGACCAGGCCGCGGCCGCTCTCGTCATCCGGGCCTGCCTGCTCCGTGACCGGAGCTCCCGCGATGACGTCCCAGACCTCGATCAGGACGCGCGTGTGGTCGGTGCCCAGCCGCACCACCACGACCGGCAGCCCCGACCCGTCGTACCGAGGGTGGCCGTCAGGGCCGGTCGATGCCCGGACGGCGTTGGTGACCAGTTCGCTGACGATGAGCTCGGCCGCTTCGGCCAGGTCGTTTAGTCCCCACTCGATCAGGACGGCGCGGGTGTGCAGCCGGGCGCACGGCGTTGCTGTTACCAGGGCACCGAGCGGGAGAGAACTCGACGACGGCCACGCCGCCGATCCCTCCGGATCCGTGACAGCGTCCAGCCCGATCACCACAGTGCCCTCGCCCATGGTCCGGCGCGTCCCTCCTTCCACCGCATGCCCAGCGTAAGGCCCATGGCCCGCGACGGCTAGCATGAGGCCCCCATCTGGCCAGGCGTTGCGTCCCGTTCGGCTGAGACCTATCTCACGTCCGGGTCCGGTTAATTCGCCGGAGAACTGCTTTGCCGAGGCAAATGATCTTTGGGGTCTGTTTAGCACCGGTCAGGACGGCCTATGGTCTAGACATGACCACGAATGACACGCTGCGAGTAACCGACTCACGAACCGGCCGCAGCTACGAACTCCCTATCGTCGACGGCGCTATCCGCGCGATTGACCTACGGCAGATCAAGACATCCGAAGACGACTTCGGGCTGCTCTCCTACGACCCGGCCTTCCAGAACACCGCGAGCGTTCGCAGCGCGATCACATTCATCGACGGGGACAAGGGCATCCTGCGCTACCGCGGCTATCCCATCGACGAGCTGGCTAAGCACGCGTCCTTCCTGGACGTGTCGTGGCTGCTGCTGAACGGCGAGCTGCCCGACAAGAGCGAGTCGGCGTCCTGGGCGCACCAGATCTCCCAGCACACCTACGTGCACGAGAACATCAAGAAGTTCATCGACGGCTTCCACTACGACGCCCATCCGATGGGCATCCTGGTCAGCACCCTGGCCGCGCTGTCGACCTTCTACCCGGAGGCCAAGGCGGTCCACGACCGGGATAACCAGGACGAGCAGATCGTCCGGCTCATCGCCAAGATGCCCACGCTCGCGGCCTTCGTCTACCGGCACGCGCGGGGCCTGCCGTACGCCTATCCCGACGACGAACTGTCCTACGCGGGCAACTTCCTCAACATGATGCGGAAGATGACCGAGCCCAGGTACGTCCCGGACCCCGTCCTCGAGCACGCCGTCGACGTGCTGCTCACCCTGCACGCCGACCACGAGCAGAACTGCTCCACCAACGCGATGCGGGGCGTGGCCAGCTCGGGCGTCGACCCGTACTCCGCCGCCGCCGCCGCCGCGGCCGCCCTGTACGGCCCGCTGCACGGCGGTGCCAACGAGCAGGTGCTGAACATGCTCCGCGAGATCGGCTCGGTGCAGAACGTGCCCGCCTTCATCAAGCGGGTCAAGGGCGGCGAGCTGCGCCTGATGGGCTTCGGTCACCGCGTGTACAAGAACTTCGACCCGCGGGCGACGATCATCAAGGGCGTCGCCGACGACGTGTTCGAGGTCACGGGGCGCAACCCGCTGCTGGACATCGCGCTCGAGCTCGAGCGGATCGCGCTCGAGGATGACTACTTCATCAGTCACAAGCTCTACCCGAACGTCGACTTCTACTCGGGCATCATCTACCAGGCCATGGGCTTCCCGGTGGAGATGTTCCCGGTACTGTTCGCGATCGGCCGGATGCCCGGCTGGCTGGCCCAGTGGCAGGAAGGCTCCCACGACCCGGAACAGAAGATCGCCCGCCCTCGGCAGATCTACGTCGGCGAGCCTGTGCGGCACCTCAACGGGGACACCTGACGGAATCCCGGTTCGGTGTTTCGACGATGACCTGGCTGGACCTGGCGCCTGACTCGCTGTTCGGGCTGGCCAACCTGCCCTACGGCGTATTTTCCGCCGATGGCGCCCAACCTCGGCCAGGTCCCGGGATTCTCCGGCCTCCCCGGGTCGGGGTGCGCATCGGTGATTCGGTCCTGGACCTCGCCCGGGCGCTGGGCGACGCGGTTTTCGCCGAACCCTCGCTGAACGCCTTCATGGCGCAGGGGAGGGGCCGGTGGAGCGAGGCCAGGGCCCAGGTCACCGAGCTGCTGACCGCCGAACGGCACCGGGGCGCCGTCGAAGCCGCCCTGTACCCGCTGTCCAGCGTGCGGCTGCACCTGCCGTTCACGCCCGGGGACTACGCGGACTTCTTCGGCAACGAGTACCACGCGGCCAACGCCGGGCGTATTTTCCGGCCGGGCGCCGAACCGCTCGCGCCCAACTGGAAACACCTGCCCGTCGGGTACCACGGCCGCTCGGGCACCATCGTGCTTTCCGGCACGCCCGTCACCCGGCCCCGCGGCCAGCGTAAGGAGCCGCAGGACCGCGCCCCGGAGTTCGGGCCGTCGCGGCGGCTCGACTTCGAGGCCGAGGTCGGATTCGTGCTCGGCACGAGCTCGCCGCTGGGCTCGCCGGTGGCCGTGAGCGAGTTCGCCGACCATGTGTTCGGGGCATTCCTGCTCAACGACTGGTCGTCCCGCGACCTGCAGGCCTGGGAGTCCACTCCGCTCGGTCCGTTCCTGGCCAAGTCGTTCGCCACGTCGATCTCGCCCTGGATCGTGCCGCTCGACGCGCTCGAGCCGGCGCGGATCAGCCCGCCGCCTCGTGACGCGGAGCTGCTGCCTTACCTGGCCGACATCGACAAATGGGGTCTGGACCTCGAGCTGGAGGTCAGACTGAACGGGCACGTGGTCTCGCGCCCGCCGTTCGCCACCATGTACTGGACGCCCGCGCAGATGCTGGCCCACCTGACCGTGAACGGCGCCTCCACCCGCACCGGCGATCTGTACGCCTCAGGAACCGTCAGCGGCCCGAACCGGGACCAGCGAGGCTGCCTGCTGGAACTGAGCTGGGGCGGCGCCGAGCCGGTTACCCTGGCCGACGGGTCCGTGCGGGCCTTCCTCGAGGACGCCGACGAGGTGACGATCACCGCGACCGCGCCCGGCGGCGGCGGCGCCCGGATCGGCTTCGGCGAAGTCACCGGCCAGATCCTCCCGGCCACCGCCAGCTAGCTGGCCGCGGCCCACTGGCAGGCCACCGACGGCCAGAACTAAAGCTCGATGCGCGAGCCCATGACGACGGTCGCGTCGCGGGGCAGCTGGAAGGATTCGGCGGCGTCCGCGGTGATCCGCGATGTCGCGATGAACAGGTGCTTGCGCCAGCGGCTCATACCGGGTGCGTTGCCCTGGACGAGCTCGATGCGCGACAGGAAATAGGAGAGCTCGTCGTCATCGCGGGGGCTTTCGGTGTTGGCCGCGCGGATCAGCGGCAACAGACTGGGCACGTTGAGCTGGTCCATGTAGCCGAAGCGGGCGGTGACGTAGACGATCTGGTCCTCGGCGTAGCCGAGGTCGTCGAGTTCCAGCCGATCGGAGTCGGGAACGTGCGGTGTCGGCTTCATTTCCATGGAGACGATGAGGACGTGCTCGTGCAGGATGTGATTGTGCTCGACGTTCGCCCGCAGGGCCAGCGGGGCAGTGGCCTTGCCGCGGTTGAGGAAGACGCCGGTGCCGGGCACCCGCGGCAGCGGGGGCTTCATGGCGTGCAGCTGGTCGATGAACTCCTGGAGCGGACCCTCATCATGTCGACGGCGGGCGGTGACAAGATGACGGCCCTTCTGCCACGTGCTGAAGATGGTGAACACGGTGATGCCGATCAGCAGGGGCAGCCACGCTCCGTGGACGACCTTGGTCAGGTTGGCCGCGAAGAAGAGCAGGTCGATGGTGACCAGTACGCCGCCGCCTGCTATGGCGATCCAGAGCGGTGTGCGCCATTGCTGGCGGGCGATGTAGAAGAACAGCAGGGTGGTAATCGTGATCGTGCCGGTCACGGCCGTGCCGTAGGCGTAGGCCAGCGCGTCTGAGCTCCTGAAGGTGAGGACGAGGGTGAGGACGGACACCAGCAGCAGCCAGTTGATCCACGGAATGTAGATCTGGCCCATCGTCTCTTCCGAGGTGTACTTGATGCGCAGCCGCGGGAGGTAGCCGAGCCCGGCGGCCTGGTGCGCGACCGAGTAGGCGCCGGTGATGACGGCCTGTGAGGCGATGACGGTCGCCACGGTGGCCAGGAACACCATCGGCAGCCGCGCCCACCCCGGGGCCAGCAGGAAAAACGGGTTGCTGATGGTGCCGTGATTGCCGAGGATGAGCGCGCCCTGCCCCAGGTAATTCAGGATGCAGGCGGGGAAGACGAGGATTAGCCAGGCCCGCCTGATCGGGGCGCGGCCGAAGTGCCCCATGTCTGCGTACAGCGCCTCGGCTCCGGTCACCGCGAGGACGACAGCGGTCAGCGAGAAGAACGCGGTCCCGAAGTGGCCCGCCAGGAAGCCGATGGCGTAGGTGGGCGACAGCGCCTTCAAGATCGCGGGATGCGTCACGATGCCGCGCACGCCCAGCCCGGCGAGAACGGTGAACCAGATGCCCATGACCGGCCCGAACAGGCGTCCCACCGCGCCCGTGCCCAGTCGCTGGAACAGGAACAGCACGATGATGATCGCGACCGTGATCGGGATCACCAGGTCGGCCACGGACGGTTCCGCCACCTTGACGCCCTCGACCGCGGAAAGCACCGAGATCGCCGGCGTGATCATGCTGTCGCCGAAGAACAGCGAGGCGCCGAAGATCCCGAGCGCCGCCAGCACCACCTTGGTCCGGCCTACGCCGCCGCTTCCCCGTCTCCGGATCAGGGCGATCAGCGCCATGATCCCGCCCTCGCCGTCGTTGTCCGCCCGCATGACGAGCAAGACGTACGTGACGGTGACGATGATGGTTACCGACCAGAAGATCAGCGAGACGATCCCGAAAACATGCTCGGTGGACACCGTCACCGGGTGCGGATCGCTCGGGCTGAAGACGGTCTGGACGGTATACAGCGGGCTCGTCCCGATGTCCCCGAAGACCACGCCGAGCGCGCCCACTGTCAGCGCCGCCTGGCCGGTAGTGTGCCGGCTCGATGCCACCGTGTCCGCCTTCCAGCCAGCAGGTTTCCTCCGGGCTAACCCTAGCTAACTCTCTGGCCGCGCGGTGATACTCTATTCCTAGAGTATTGATCGTGCGAGTATGGCGGGAGTGTCGCGTGGACTTCAGCGAGAACCCGGACCACCGGCTGATCCGCGAGGCGGTCCGGGAGACATGCGCCCGGTTCCCCGACGAGTACTGGGCCGAGCTCGACGCCAGCCACACCTTCCCGTGGGACTTCTACCAGGCCATGGCCAAGGGCGGCTGGATCGGCATCGCCATCCCGGCCGAGCTCGGCGGCGGGGGCTGCGGCATCACCGAGGCCTCGATCGTGCTCGAGGAGGTCGCCGCGTCCGGCGCCTGCATGAACGGCGCCAGCAGCATCCACCTGTCGATCTTCGGCATGCACCCGGTCGTCAAGCACGGCTCCGATGAGCTCAGGCAGCGTTTCCTGCCCCGGGTGGCCACCGGCGACCTGCACGTCGCGTTCGGCGTCACCGAGCCGGACGCGGGCCTGGACACCACGGCCATCCGCACCAAGGCGGTCCGCGACGGTGCGGGTTACCGTGTCACCGGGCGGAAGGTCTGGACGTCCAAGGCCCTGGAATCCGAGCGGGTCCTGCTGCTGACCCGCACCACGCCGATCGAGGAGTGCGCCAAGCGCACCGACGGGATGACCCTGTTCGTCGCCCGGCTGCAGGACCCCGCCGTCACCATCCGGCCGATCCCCAAGCTCGGCCGCAACGCGGTCGCCTCCTGCGAGGTCAGCTACGACGGCCTGTACGTCGAGGCCCGCGACCGGGTAGGGGAAGAGGGCCGGGGCTTCACCTACCTGCTCGACGGCCTGAACGCCGAGCGCGTCCTGGTCGCCTCCGAGGCGCTCGGCACCGGCCGGGCCGCGCTGCGCCGCGCGGTCGGCTACGCCAAGGAACGCGTCGTCTTCGGCCGCCCGATCGGCAAGAACCAGGGCATCTCGTTCCCGCTGGCCTCCTCGCACGCCCAGCTCGGCGCGGCCGAGCTCGCCATCAGGCAGGCCTCGTGGCGCATCGACAACGGCCTGCCGGCCGGGGAGCAGGCCAACCTGGCCAAGTTCCTCGCCGCCGAGGCCGGCTTCCAAGCCGCGGACGCGGCCCTGCAGACGCACGGCGGGTTCGGCTACGCCAGCGAGTACCACGTCGAACGGTACTGGCGGGAAGCCCGGCTGCTGCGCATCGCCCCGATCCCGCAGGAGATGGTCCTGAACTACCTCGCCGAGCACGTCCTCGGCCTGCCCAGGTCGTACTAGCCGATGGCGGCTCAGCGCCCGCTGGCGGGCCTGCGCGTGCTCGACCTCTCGCGGGCGCTCTCGGGTCCGTTCGCCGGCCGGATCCTGGCCGACCTCGGCGCCGACGTGGTCAAGGTCGAGCTGCCCGGGGCGGATATCGCCCAGACCTACGGCAAGAAGACCCGCGGCCGTTCCGGGCTCTACGCGCAGCTCAACGTGGGCAAGCGCTCCGTCGTGCTGGACCTGCGGCAAGCCTGCGATGTTGACCGGCTGCTCGACCTGGCGGCCGCCTGCGACGTGGTGGTGGAAAACTTCCGGCCCGGCATCCTCGACGGATACGGGGCCGGCTGGGCGGCGCTGTCCGCGGTCAATGAGCGGCTGGTGCTGCTGTCGATCTCGGGGTTCGGCCAGGACGGCCCGGAGGCCGGCCGGCCGGCGTACGCGCCGATCATCCACGCCGAGTCCGGGCTCATCGGCCGCCAGGCGGACGTCAACGGCACCGCGCCCGCCGACCTCACGCTCGCGCTGGCGGATTCGCTGGCCGGGCTGCACGGCACGATCGCGATCCTCGCGGCGCTGCGGCTGCGGGACCGCACCGGCACCGGCCAGCACATCGACATCAGCATGCTCGACGCGATGCTGGCCACCGACGACTACACCCACTACAGCATCGATGACCACCCGATCTGGGCCGCCCGCGGCGAGACCTGGCCCGCCCCCGGCGGCCCGATTCTCATCGCGTCGGATCGCCGCCACCTCTGGCGCCAGCTGGCGACCTGCTTCGGCCTGCCCGACCCGGACCCGGACGCGGCCCTGGAGGAAAGGCTCCGGGCCCGCGCGACGATCATCGGGGCGTGGTTCGCCGGTCACGACGACCGCAACTGCCTCAAGCGCGACCTGGAGACGGCCAGGCTGGCCTGGGCGGAGATACGGCACGCGGGCGACGTCCTGGCCTCCCCGGCGATCGCCGGCCGCGGCACCATCATCGAGGTCACCGACAGCGACGGCGAGCAGCGGTCGGTGGTACGGATGCCCTACCGGTTCAGCGCCGCCGAATCAGGTCCCGCCCGCGGCGTGCCGGAAACCGGTGAGCACACCAGCGACGTGCTCGCCGAATGGACCGGCCGGACCGAGTTACTGGGCCCCCGCAGGCTCACCACGTCCGGGTGCGGCGCGTTGACACGCTTTCTCCTATGCTCGTACGGTTGGAACGCTCCAACAGCACGAGGGTACGGGGAGTGGGATGGCAGCCGCGGACCAGAGCCGGGCCGGCCGCAGGCCGACCCTGGAGACCGTCGCGGCCCGGGCCGGCGTGTCGAAGTCGCTGGCCTCGCTGGTGCTCCGCGACTCGCCGAAGGTCAGCCCGTCCAGCCGCGAGGCCGTGCTGCGCGCCGTCGCCGAGCTCGGCTACCGGCCCAACGTGGCCGCCCGGCTGCTCGCCGAGCGGCAGTCGCGCACCGTCGGGGTGCTGCTGAACGACCTGCGCCAGCCCTGGTTCGCGGACATGCTCGACGGCCTGTCCCCGGCGCTGCAGGCCGGCGGCAAGCACGTCCTGCTCGGCGACGGCCGCATCGACCGGAAGATGGACGAGACCCTGACCTGGTCGTTCCTGGACCTCGGCGTTGACGGGCTGGTGCTGGCCGGGTCGATCCCGATGTCGCAGGCCATCGTCGACGTGGCCAGCAAGATCCCTACCGTCGCGGTCGGCGGCCGCGGCCTGGACCTCGACCTGCCGCACGTCGACGTCCTCGCCAACGACAACCACCTCGGCGGGACGCTCGCGGTCCGGCACCTGATCGAGTTCGGGCACACCAGGATCGCGCACATCTCCGGCCTGCCCAGCGTGGCCGGCCGTCTGCGCATGGAGGGCTACGAGGCCACCATGCGCGCCGCGCGCCTGGCCGCGAACATCGTCATCGAGGCCGGGGACATGAGCGAGGAAGGCGGCTACCGCGCCACCGTCCGGCTGCTCAGCCGTCCCGACCGCCCCACCGCTATCTTCGCGGCGAACGACCTGACCTGCGTCGGAGCCCTGTCCGCGGCCACCGCCCTGCGCGTGGCGGTTCCCGGCGAGCTGTCCCTGGTCGGCTTCGACAACTCCGTCTTCGCCCGGCTGCGAGCCCTGTGGCTCACCAGCGTCGACGGCACCGCTTACGCGATGGGCCAGCAGGCCGCCCGGACCCTGCTGGTGCGCATCGAGCACCCCGACGCCCCCGCCAGCACTCAGCTGCTGCCGCCGCGGCTGGAAGTCCGCGGCTCCAGCGGCCCAGTTCGCCGCTGACCCGATTGGAATCACTTAGAGTCGGCCCGGAACACTAACGGCTTTTCTCCTTGGGCGGCTTTTTCATTTGGCCGACATTCACATTTACCGTGCTGTTCCCGCACCCGATGAGCGCCGGCGCCCTTACCCGGCGGCGCTCGTGAAGGCCGGCAGGTAACCGAGTTCCTGGCCCGCAGCGGTGGGATGGTAGGACGAACTGAGCGAGAAGATGTCGACGGAATGCAGCCAGCTGTCGGAGTCGCATATCTCATGGCCGGCGAACTTGCTGCGGACGTCGGCGAACGTGTCGCCCTCGGTGGCCGCGGCGGTCGCCAGGGCGCTGTCGAGATCGCCGGCCCCCTGGTTGAGCGCGGTACGGTCCGCAGTGCTCAGTCCGATGCAGCTACTGGACTCGGACAGGTCGTACAGGTCGGGGTAGCCGAGCACGACAATTTTCGCGGCGGGTGCGTCCGTCCTGATGGTCTGCAGGGTCGTGTCGAGCCTGGCCGGCAACTCGTCGGCGACGTAGGCCTCGGAGGCGGCCACGGCGCTCAGGCACACGCTGGTCGGTGCAAGCACGCAGGTCTCCATGACGGTGGAGAAGCCCGCGTCGTTACCTCCGATGGTGATGCTGACCAGCGTCGTGCTGGTGCTCAGCGCCGACACCTGGCTGCTCAGCACGTTCGCCGTCGTCGCGCCCGAGCATGCCGCCGAGACGAACGAGGCGGGGGAGTTGGCGTCGGCCCACTGCTCCGGATAGGCATTCGTGCTGCGGTCACAGCTTCCGCTCGACGAGATGTAATCCCCGGCGCCGACACCTGAGCTGTAAGAATCACCCAGCGCTACGTAATGGACCGCGGACGCGGCGCTAGCGGCTGGCGATGCCGCGATAAGACCGGCCGGAGAAGCGACAACCGCAATGCCGAAAAGGACGCGGGAAATACGCACAAGTC
>Ga0302180_10004584_pt1 | contig 10234 bp, 9 predicted proteins | sample I_Palsa_E3_2_FD_200575 | JGI IMG/M metagenome (GOLD analysis project Ga0302180, IMG submission 200575) | Peat permafrost microbial communities from Stordalen Mire near Abisko, Sweden - I_Palsa_E3_2 | ecosystem: Environmental > Terrestrial > Soil > Palsa > Peat permafrost | place: Sweden: Abisko... | reverse complement strand
CCGATCCGCCACCAGTTGATTTCGACGACAGCGCGGCCAAGTCGACCACAGCGTTCTCCACCGATCCACGGTGCACCAGTCGCCGCTACTCGGCGCCGACGACCTTGAAGTCCTGGTTGACGAAGATGTGGTGGGGCCAGTTGACGCCGATTTGATGGACCTCGTACTCGCCGTTGCTCAGTTTCACGACCCGGTCGACAACTCCCCCCGGGTAGGCGGCCAGGGCAGCTTCGGTCGCCTTCGTCGCCGTCGTTCCGCTAACGATTGTTCCGGAACCCTCGGTGTAGCTCGTCGGGATCTGACCGACCAGCTTTGACGTGGTCGGTGAACCCTTCTGGAAGGGGATCACCGTTGCCGCGGTCGAAGCCGCAGACGTGCTGCTCCCAGTCTGCACGATGACCTGGGTGGCCTTGATGGTTGTCGAGCTGACGGTCCCGATTACGAGGACATGGGTGCCCTTCTTGATGGCACTGGCCGAGATCGAGTTCGATCTCTTCTTGTACTTCGTAGAGGATGCATCGTCGACGGTCACCTTCTGGCCCGCCGAGGTCGTCATGGTGAAGCCCGACTTGGACACGCTGGTTACCGTGCCCGAGGATCCCCCTGCCGCTGGGCCAGACCGCGCATTGGATCCGCCTCCGGCGGATCCAAGAGGGCCCGCGGCGTGACTACCAGGCGCGGGTTGCGCTGCTGATGCTGCCGGGGACGCAAGGAGACCGACGGAAAGCCCGATCATGGGAGCCAAAAACGCGGCGGCCACGATGCTTCGGCACTTCTTCTTTGTCAACACACGCCGAGCCTTTGGCTTGCGTTCTTGCCTTGGCGTGGTCACGGAAGTTGCCCATGCTGGAGCAGACGCTGGCGAGGGAGGCGCCGAAGTCCCAGCGTCAACTGAACCTCGCGCAATAGACGATTCTGACGTCGTGCTCACTGCGAAGGGACCGAGGTCAGTCTCCTGGGGACTTGGGTCGTAGTTGTTCATGATGTCATTCCTCTAATTGGCTACTTAGAGAATGCCGGCCATCAATATGAGACCCGTGTAGACAGGCTGTGAAGCCGGTAGGTGTGCTTCAGGGCGTCGAACGTCCTGGAAAGACCACCGTCATGCAAGACGCTCGGGGCCAGGTCAGAATCAACGTCGCATTGGAGCCAGCCCCCTAGGCGCTGCGTCGTCGGGCCGAATCCAGCTGAAAGCTTGGTGCGTCGCAATTGTCTGGCGGCGGGAGCGACCGGAGAAGAGCGGACCCGGGACGCTCTTCGCACGATCTACCCGTGCGAGTCCATCGCAGCTTCGGCCGGCGCCAACACCGAGCGTCTGGTCCAGCGGCGTCCCGGGTATCCAGCCACCGTCACCGCCCTGGACGATACTGGGCGCCATGACGGCGAACGAAGCCGAGGCAGCACCCCAAGCTTCGTCCGGAGAAGGGGCGGGGGCGCGAGAGGCGGCGGAAGCAGGGGCGGAGGAGAGATCCAACGCCAAGGCGGAAAAAGGCAAGATCGGCACATTGTCGGGTCTGCCGGGCCTGTCACTCGATGCGCTGACATCGGTGGCCTACGGGCCCGAGGCGATCGTGATCGTCCTGGCCGCGGCCGGCCCGGGTGCGGTCAAGCAGGTCCGGCCGATCACCGTCGCCATTGTGGTGCTGCTGGCCATTCTGGTGTTCTCCTATCGTCAGGTCATCGCCGCCTACCCCGACGGCGGTGGGGCCTATGCGGTGAGCAAGGAGAACCTAGGCACCAATTCGAGCCTCCTTGCTGGCGCCTCCCTGATCGTCGACTACATCCTCACCGTGGCGGTGTCGGTCACCGCCGGGGTGGCCGCGTTGACCTCGGCCTTCCCCAGCCTCACTCCGGCCGCGGTCCCCATCGGCCTGGCCGTACTGGCCGTCATCACCGTGCTCAACCTCTTCGGGCTTTCCGAGAGCGCGCGCGCCTTCTTCCTCCCGACCCTGGTGTTCATCGGCGGCCTCTACGTCGTGGTCGTCGCCGGCCTCGTCCACCCCTTCGGCCACCTCACCAGCAGCCCCAGGAGTCTGAGCTCGACCACCGCGACGGTGGGGGTTCTGCTCATTTTGAAGGCGTTCGCGTCGGGGTGCAGCGCACTGACGGGCGTCGAGGCCATCGCCAACGGCACCCCGTCGTTCAAAGAGCCGCGGATCAAACGGGCACAGCGCACCGAGCTCCTCCTCGGGATCATCCTCGGCTCCCTGCTGTTGGGACTGTCCGAGCTGGTGGTGAAGTTCCACCTCCACGAGCAAGCCCATGTCACCCTGCTCAGCCAGATCACCGAGCGGGCGGTCGGGCACGGCGCGCTGTACTACATCGTCGAGCTCAGCACGACCCTGGCCCTCGCCCTGGCCGCCAACACGAGCTTCGGCGGCCTCCCGATCCTCTTCAGCCTGCTCGCCCGGGACAGCTTCCTGCCCCGCATCTTCGCCCTGCACGGCGAACGGACCGTCTACCGCTACGGCGTGGTCGTCCTGGCGCTCTTCGCGGCGGCCCTCATCATCGGGTCCGGAGGCAACACCCAGACCTTGATTCCGCTCTTCGCCATCGGTGTGTTCATCGGCTTCACGCTGGCGCAGACCGGCCTCGTTCGCCACTGGTTCACCCACCACGGACCATGGTGGGCCGGGCGGGCCTCGCTCAACGGGCTCGGTGCCGTGCTCAGCGCCGCCGCGGCCGTGATCTTCTTGGCGGCCAAGTTCGTCCACGGTGCCTTCATCATCGCCCTTGTCATCCCGGCACTCATGTACCTGTTCAAGCGGATCCATCGCTACTACGACTCACTTGGGAAGGCACTCGGGAACAGCCAGGTCGCCCCTCCGCCCGCGGCGGGCACGGTAGGCCTCATCCTCGTCCCCGTGATCGACATCTCCCGGCTGACGACGATCGTTCTCACCCGCGCCCTGGAAATGGGCGGGGAGATACGGGCCATCCACGCCGCCTTCGAGGGTGAGCCCACGGAGGACCTCGAAGTTCGCTGGCACAAGTGGGCGCCCGACATCCCGCTGGTCGTCGTGCCCTCACTGCAACGTTCGGTCGTGCGCGCCTTCCTGGACTACCTGGCCACGCCTGAGGTCGCCGCCCATAACAGCATCATGGTGCTCATCGGCGAGATCGAACCCCGCAAGCTCCGTCACCGCCTGCTCCTCAACCAGCGCGGCGTGATCCTCGCCACTGCCCTCCGACGGCGCACTAACGTCCTCGTCGCCACGGTGCCATTCCGTCTCGAATAAGGCAGCGCGCTGTCCCAGCAGCCCCAGCGGAGCGCTCGTCCACTCGTTACCTGTCTCACCTGGACGCACTGCTGCAAGGCTGGATCACCGCTTTCCATCTCGTCGCCTCCGCTGCCCTGGAAGACGTGCGTTCGCCTTGCTCGCAGTTTGGCGAGCGCGGCGACGCGCTCGGCTTCCAATGCCTCGGTGCGCCCGCGACCGCGGGACGTTTCGACCACACCGTCACCGTTCAGACCTGATGGACCGTCTCAATCACCATGATTGCCCCGTACCTCGAAGTCGCCTCTTGAACTCGGCCGGAGTGCAACCATCTAAAGGCCCCATGCGATCCCGCGTCGACAGCCGAGAGGTACGTCCGACCCCCCGCGTCCGGGCCCGGTGGCTCGGGCAGAAAGAGCGCGATCTGATGTCCAAAACCCTGTGGCCGCATGACGTCGCAATACATGCCCGTCGAGTGGTACTCACGTACTGAGCAGAAATCTGTTTCCGCCACGATGCTTCGCAAATCGCCGCTGCGGTCTGGATAGCTACATGGTTTGCACTCCCAGAAATGCTCCCAGAATGTCGGGAATTCCGGGAGGTCCAGGTCTATGGCCGAGCTCGGATCTTCGTCATCTTCGGGCACTTGTTGGGCGAACAGTGCAAGTTTCGCCTCGTGTCGTACCCTCGAACAGCACGTAGTCGCAGGGAATCTGGTCCTTCAGGTCGCTCAGTAGTGACAACGGCACCCCTTTTTCGGGGAGGTCATCGCCTCCCGGCTGACGATCGCCGCCAGGGAGCGCAGATCGTGTTCGCCTCCCACAAAAGTGGACATTTCGGCTCCCGTCGCTTGCCGGTAGGACTCAAGATACGCCTGGTGGGCGGCGGAAGGGCATCTGTAAAACGTCGGATACCGAATGGGGTCCAAGCCTCGCTCTCGGCGGCACCAGGTCGATCAGTGGTACCCCCCGATCAGATGCGTCGGCGCGATCAGAAGGCACCATCCCCTCCGCCCCCTTTTCGGTGCTCTCACGTCGCGCTCGGCCACAGCAGTTGGGCATCCGTAGAAAATCGGATACCGATCCGATGCTGCGCTGCTCATACTGGCGATTAATGGGTCACACCTCGAGCTAAAGGAGATCGTAATGAACCACATCTACCGTTACCGTCACGTTGTGCGCGTCCTCGTCGTCTTCGCCTCTACGTTGCTGGGGCTTGCTGTTTCCGCGCCGGCGGCGTTTGCGATGAGGGTCGAGGACTCGGGCGGATCGCCGCCCCCTCTTCCGACTGGTAAAGATCCCACCTACACCTTGCCCCACACGCTCGTCACGGGTGGTGGAATGCCCGGGTGGCAGCTCGCCGTGATCGTCGCCGGCGCGGCTCTCCTCGCCGCGATGATCGCCGTGGTTGTGCACCGGGTGAGGACCGCGCACCAGGCTCTGCTCGAGCCAGCGGCCTAGACAAATCACTGAGAAGGACAGGTCGAAGTCGAGGGAAACCATCAGTGTGCTCCACCGTCTACACCTCGGTCCGACGAGCCGCTGGAATTTTGGTATCCGAGCTGCCTTCATCGGGGAACAGTCATGTCTCGTCAAACTGAACGAAGGAGATAACTATGCCGAAGTATGTAATCGAGCGGTTCCGGTGCCCTAGGCCGTGCCCTGCTTGTCCGATTCAGCGAGCTTCAATGGATCGAACGTTCCCCGGGCAGTCGCACCCTACAAATTTTGCCAAGCCAGGCCGATAAGGACTACACCAACGATCCGGGACTCCCCGATTGCCGATGATCGCGACGAGTAGAACAGCCACTCGACGCCAGGTCCCGGCGATAAGACCGCTTCACCCACCCTCTCCTACGCGCCAAAGCCCCGGGGGCACTGCCATCTACGTCGAACACCTCGCTGTCGAAGAAGGCGAAGCCCTCCCGGCCCTCGCCGAACTGCTCGCCACCACCCTGCAGCCGGCCCAGCTTGGCGCTCTCCAAACGCCCGTCACCGTCTAAGGAAGGTCGCACTAGGCGACACCAAGTAACCGGTCGGGGGGCTTATCAGAATCCTGGCTACGGCCGACCAGTGTCACAATTGATTCTGTACTGGGTTCCGACCCGCCAAGCCGACAAAGGCAAAGGCAAAGGACACGATCGCAAGAAATACCCAACCGGTGTCGAAGCTCGTATGGGGGACGAGGTGCCCGAAGATGATGGGGATGAAGAAGCCGCCTACCGCGGCCAGCGCCAGCATCAGACCCGTGGCCGTGCCGATGAACTGGTGCTCAATGTGGGAAACGCGGGAAGGCACGGCCAACCAGGCGGCGAAGCCGAAGATGAGGAAGAAGCCGATGGCGATCCCCAACGCCCAAAGTGCTTGGTCCGGCACTACGGGGATGAGGACGAGCAACACCGACACAACAATGAGGGGAACGAAGACGAACATCCGTAAGTTCTCGCTGCGGTCGGCGAAGTACCCACCGAGCAAACTCCCTGGGATGCCAGCCAGCAGGATCAGCGAAGACAGCAGTCCCCCTGTCGTGGGTTCGAAGTGCCGGTCGAGGGTCACGTACTGGCTGAACAGCTGGGAAGTGGTGAAATACGCGCCGTACCCGCCGAGAAGCGCGACGCCGTAGATCCACAAATCCCTGCTTCCGAGCGAGGCTTGCAATGCCGCGCGATCGAACCTGGCACCGCGGAGCGACGGATTGTCGTCCGGGACATGGAAGGTTACGAGAGTCACAACCATGACGAGCAGTTCGAACACGCCAGCCAGTTCCAATGATGTGTGCCAACTCGTCGCCCGTTGCACGTAGATCCAAATGTAGAGAGCAAAGGCTGCCCCCGCGCTGAAGGCGGCGCCTCCGGTGATCCCGAGCGCGAATGTGACATCTCTCTCGTGAAACCAGACGAACACCGCGGCGGTCCCCATGGCGATGAACACTGAGCCGCCGATGCCGCTGACGACTCGGAAGAATGCAAGTTCGGTGTAGTTGTGTGACAGCCCAGACATGACGCCCGCCAGCCCCTGCACCAAGAGCCCGAGCACGAGCGTCCTCTTCATGCCGATCCTGGTCGCGAGCATGCCGCCTGGAATATGCGAAAGCCCGTAGCCGACGATGTAGAGCGAAATGAGGTAGCTCAGTGACCCGAGCCCAACGTGGAATTCCGCGCCGATGAGAGGGAACGCCGTGGCAACGTCGAACCAGTTCAGCGTGAGCGCGAAGATCCCCAAACTAATGACCGCGAGCATGCCCCAGCGAACTTGGCCATCTTGGGCGCGGGCGGAGGTCATGATCGTCCCCTTGTCGGGAATGCTGCCCGGAAGTCCAGCTCAGAGCGGTGAGACCATACTGAACGCCTTGCCTGCAGGACTGCTATGCAGGCAACAAACAGGCGTAGCATAGACACGTGTGCTCCCGATTCGAAAGCAGTGCGTGGCTGCGGGCAACCAGACATTGCGGCCGTCGCCGTGATGCCCACCCAAATCGGGGGGCGGGGGTGGAACGTGGCTGCGTTAGAAACTCCCTCTGGTTAGGTCGTGACTGATCCTGCTGGATTCGTCGGGCGGCAGGGAGAATTGCGCATCCTCAAGGAACGGCTGGCTGGGGCGGAGATGGGTCAGCCGCAGGTGGTCTACGTGGAGGGCGAAGCTGGGGCGGGTAAGTCGACCCTCCTGTCTCGGTTTCTCGGCTCGCTGTCCAACGCTGCCGTCCTCGAAGTTGGTGGTGACGAGGCAGAGACGTTGCTCTCCTACGGGGTTATAGACCAACTACAGCCTGGCGCCATCACAGATCCGGGCACGGACCCGATGGCGGTCGGAGCTTGGTTGGTGGACCATTTGGACCGGCTGCAATCAGACAGCGAGGTCGTGATACTTGTTATTGACGACCTGCAGTGGGTCGACCGGCCATCGAGTCGCGCTGTGTTGTTCGCGCTGCGGCGACTCCGAGCCGACAAAGTGCTGACCATCGTGTCTGCGCGGGTTGGTCAGTTGGTCGACCCCGGTTGGGCGCGGTTCATAGGCGGTGATGCGCGCGTCACCCGTGTCCGACTTGGCGGCCTGAGTGCGTCAGACCTCACTGAGCTGGCGAGCGGACTAGGACTGGGAACGCTGTCACAAAGGGGCGCAGCTCGACTGGCTGCACACACCGAAGGAAATGCTCTCTACTGTCGTGCGTTGCTCGATGAGATCGGTATTGCGGAATTGAACGGTGAGGATAACGCCCTCCCCGCTCCGCGAGAGCTCTCTGCGGTGATTCTCTCCCGTGTGGCGGGGCTCTCGGCCGCGGCCCAGGAATTCTTGGCGGCAGCTTCGGTGCTGGGGCATCACGCCTCCGCATCAACAATCTCTTCGGTCGCTCAGTTGCCTGACGTCCAGGAGGCGATCGACGCGGCGGTGGCAGCCGGACTTTTGAGCGAAAGCGCTTTGGCGTCCGAACTCACCTTTACCCATCCGTTGTATCGGGCCGCCATTTACGCCGACCTCAGTCCAACCAGCCGACGAGCACTGCATGCACGTGCCGCCGAGTTCGTCGCCGGTCGCGCCGGTCTAACCCATCGCGTTGCGGCGTCGCTCGGTCCAGACGAGGCATTGGCCCACGAGTTAGAGGAATCCGCTCGAGCCAGCGCCGACCTTGGAGAATTAGGAGTTTCGGCTTGGGCTTTAGAGCAGGCGGCTTCCCTATCGCTGGCTGCTGCAGACAGAGAACGCCGACTGCTCGATGCCGCGGTGGTCCAACTCAACGCCGCCGACACATGGGCGGCGGCACGAGTTCTGGCTTCCTGTGAGGCGTCCAGTGCTCGACACGATGCTCTGATGGGACTTCTGGCTGTCTTTTCGGGTTTGCCCAGCGCCGAGGGTCGCTTGCTCGCCGCCTGGCAGGGCCATGACCCAGACCGCGAGCGTGAGATTGGAGCCCGCGCCGCGACGTCGTTGGCCAACTGGATGGTCATCTCGGGTCGGCCCGATCAAGCCATCGAGTGGGGACGTCGGGCGGTTGATGGAACCGTCGCGGATTCAGCGCTGTGGGCCATGGCGCGCACGGCGCTGGCATATGGGTTCGCCGCCGCCGGACGCAGCCCCGAGGGGCTGGTCGTCCTCGACTTTCTGCCCGGCTCGGGAAATGAAGTGCCAGTGTCCGAGACAGATGCCCTCATCATGCGGGGCATGCTCAAGGTCTACGTCGACGACCTCGGGGGGTCTATTGCGGACCTCGGCGTAGCAGCAGCCCGGATGCGCACCGGCCTGCCCGCGACCTATCCGGTCCCGTGTCTCACCCATCTGAGTGATGCCCACTTTCGCCGGGGTGATTGGGACGCAGCCATAACCCACGCTCAGTTGGCAATCGCATTGGCACAAGATGCCGACCGTCCGCTCGACCTGGCGCGAGCCCACGCACGCTCCGCCCAGGTCCTCGCCTTTCGCGGTGAGTGGTCTTCCGCCCAGGCCCACGCGAGCGCGGCGCGGACGGCGGCGGAGCGGTTTCCTCTGGTGCTCCCGATGGCCAACGCAGCCATGGCGGCCGTCTCACTTGCCTCGGCTCGTGGTGACCCGATCGGGGTTCTTGCAGCGACGGAGCCGGTGCGCGCCACCGGACTCCTCGGAGTCGGAGGCTGCCCGGGTATCTTCAACTGGAGAGCAATGGAGGCAGCCGCGCTCATCGATCTCGGAAGACTTGACGAGGCCGCAGTTGCACTCGGAGAGTTTGAGGCGGCCATTCCCAAGAGCGGCCTGACTTCAGCTGCCCTGGCGCTCTCTCGCTGTCGGGGCACTCTGGCTTCAGCGAGCGGAAACACGACCCAAGCAGAAATGGAGTTCGCCCGAGCTCACTTGATGGAGACGCAGATGCCGATGCCGTTCGAGCAAGCGCTCCTTTGCCTCGACGACGGGCGCCGCTTGCGGGCGGCGGGGAATCAGAGAGCGGCCATCACACAGCTCGAAAGGTCCCACCACATCTTCTCCGACCTCGGCGCGGACCCGTACGTACAGGCCTGCGCCACGGAACTGGCCGCCCTGCAGGTCATGGTTGCGCCAGATAGCCCCGCCACCCTTTTGGGTCTGAGCCGCGCTGAGCTGGCCGTCGCCCGATTGGTTGCTACCGGTCTGACCAACAAAGAAGTGGCACGCGAGCTGTACGTGTCGGTGAAAACCGTGGAGTACCACCTCCGGAACAGCTACATCAAGCTCGACATCACATCCCGCCGAGCGCTCGCCGACCTTCTCAACTGACCGATCCGGCCCGTTGGTCAAAGGCGTCGATCTGCTTCGACCAGCCATGACCAGGTAGTTCCCAAAACCTAGGGTCAAACCTAGGGTCGTTCCCTGGGGACAACGCGGCGTCCACGGCGTTGACTGAGACCCATGGACGCCTCGCCAACGCCGAAGCAGTCAGTGCGCCTCGACCTCGAGATCAGCCGGGCGCAAGACGGCCGGCTCGAAGGACAACTGCGGTCCGATGCCGCCGACCGCTGGAGCCCGTTCTCGGGCGTGCTCGAGCTCCTCAAGGTGATCGAGGACACGCTGGACGCCGTCGAAGCCGCCACCCATGTTCAACCCAAGGAAGGAATTGAGTCATGACAAGCAAGATGAACCAGACGGATGGAGCGGGATCCAAGCGCCTCCATCGTGCTGTCGATGAACGGATGTTCGGCGGTGTCGCCGCAGGCCTCGCAACCTACTTCGCCGTTGAGGTCACGTACGTACGGATCGCCTTCGTCGTGCTGTCGATCCTGGGGGGCGCGGGCCTTCCGCTCTACCTCGCGGCGTGGGCGTTGATCCCCGAGGCGGGTTCTGATGTGGCCATCGCCGAGGGGTTCTTCCGCCACGCTGGCGGTGCCACTTCGTGAACGCCTTCCGTGAGACATGCAACCCGTCCCGGTCATTCGAAGTCCAGTCCTCTTGCTGTGAGAAAGGAACGTCATGAGTCAGGATCCCGATTTTGCCGAAGGAACTTCGGCCGACAAGCGCCGGCGGGCCCGAGTGGTCCTCTGGGCCGCCGGGGTTGTTGCCCTTCTGGGCCTCGTGGGC
>Ga0302180_10004583_pt1 | contig 10235 bp, 11 predicted proteins | sample I_Palsa_E3_2_FD_200575 | JGI IMG/M metagenome (GOLD analysis project Ga0302180, IMG submission 200575) | Peat permafrost microbial communities from Stordalen Mire near Abisko, Sweden - I_Palsa_E3_2 | ecosystem: Environmental > Terrestrial > Soil > Palsa > Peat permafrost | place: Sweden... | reverse complement strand
TTAGCCGGAATGGGGGCGGGAACTGGAAGCACGGTTACATTATCGAGCGCCACGGATTTGAGTGGTACCGTCACGGTGAAAGCGGGGACAAGCCCAGCAAGTAACGGCACAATCGCAACGATCACATTCGCGGTCGCTTATGCTGCCGCGCCAGTATGCATGGTTACTCCTGCGAGCGTCTCCGCAGTAGGAACATTCTATTCCGCGCCGGCAACGGTTTCTGCCTTTACAGTGAATGCTGGAACAACAGCATTGAGCGCGGGCATAACATATGTCTATAACTATCTGTGCATGTAGCACTCGAGAATGCAACTTGGGGGACCAGTTGAGGAGAGGCAGAACGGCTCACGGTTTGAAAGGCTAAAGGAGCTATTAGCAGAAAGGACGAGTCCTGAGGATTGTGGAAATTGGACAGGTCTCTTTGTACTTGGCGACTGGTTGTATGACAACACCGCGCTTCTGGGCAAGACGGACGCTTACACTGTCCTTCTCGCACAGAAATTGTTGCGCATACGCGAGAAAGGCGGGAGACTCAAGCCGTTGACCGCGAACCGCGTCCAACTCGATTATGAACAAAGGTGCGGGCGGCAAAACATTGTGCTAAAGGCCCGGCAAATGGGCATAAGTACCTGGGTGGCGGCCCGCATGTTTCTGCGCACGGTGCTACAGCCGGGGACTTTGTCAGTCCAGGTGGCGCACAATCAAACAGCGGCCGAGGAGATATTCCGCATCGTGCAACGATTCCACCGTAATTTGCCAAGGGAATTGCAGGAGGGAATTTGGCAGTGTTCGCGCAACAATAGGAGACAACTCGTATTCCGACAACTGGACAGTGAATACCGCGTCGAGAGTGCGGCTGATGTGAATGCAGGCCGCGGGTTGACTATCCAGAACTTGCACTGTTCGGAAGTAGCAAGATGGCCGGGCGATGCAACTGGGACGTTGGCGGGATTGCGGGCCGCTTTGGCCCCCGAGGGAGAGCTTGTGCTCGAATCCACGCCGATGGGCGCGCAAGGTTGTTTTTATGACGCGTGGAACGAAAGCAACGCCAGCGCGCAAGGCATGGTCCGGCATTTTTTCCCGTGGTGGTGGGAATCTGCTTATGTAGGACCAGCAGTATTGCCGGAGAGGCAGACTGATGAAGAGAAGGCGCTGGTTGCAAGGGAAGGTTTGTCGGTACGGCAGATCGGCTTTCGGCGGCAACTGCAAGCGCAATTTCGCGGCATGGCGGCGCAAGAGTTCGCCGAGGATGCTGAATCGTGCTTTCTGGCCAGTGGCGATTGTGTGTTTGATATCGCCGCGATTGAACAACTCTTGCGGGCAGCACAACCGCCGCTCAGCAAAGGAGAGAATGGCGCGCTTTGGGCCTGGTTCAAGCCGTGCGCAGAACGCCGGTATGTTGTTGGCGTAGACCCTGCAGGCGGAGGCAGCGACGGTGATTTCTCCGCATTGCAGGTGGTGGATATTGACACCGGGTTGCAATGTGCGGAGTGGCAGGCGCATATGCCTGTGCGGGAGACAGCGCAGGCGGTTCGCCGCGTGGCAGTGCAGTATAACGGCGCGTTAATTGCGGTGGAACGCAACAATCACGGCAGCGGATTGCTGGCGCATCTTGAAGGCGGAGGATTGAGGGTCTACGAGCAGAACGGAATTCCCGGTTGGCCCACTACTTCCTGGACACGCCCGGCGATGGTGGAGAGGGTAGGTATGGCGTTGATGGAACCGGTTTTCCATAGTGAACGGCTGTTGCGCGAATGCCGGACTTTCATCCGGCAGCAAAATGGCAAAGTCGCGGCCGCGGCAGGGTGCCATGATGATTGCGTCATGGCGATGGCAGTGGCATTGAGTGTTCGGGAGCAAGTGCTACAGAGCACAGGCAAGCGCATGAAACATTAGAATTCGTCACTGGGACTTCAAACGGGGGCCGGGGCGATGGCGGTGGTTGCAGTGCAGCACGTGCGGCGGATGCGCGGAGGCGCGCAGGGCCACCTGATGCTGGGCAGCGACGACGAACTTTATGTCGTCAAGTTCCAGAACAATCCGCAGCATGTTCGCGTGCTGGCCAATGAATTTTTGGCGACTCGCATTGCGGAAGGATTGGGGCTTAGCGTTCCACCTTGCGATGTTGTCGAAGTTTCGCCGTGGTTGATTGCTAATACCAGCGAGCTGCGGATCGTCAGCGGCCAGGGATCGGAGTTGTGCCAGCCAGGGCTGCAATACGGCTCAAGATTTGTGGGTGGCCTTATGCCGGGTCAGTTAATGGATTATTTGCCCGCCGGTGAATTGCAGATGGTGACGAACCTGGCAGAGTTCGCCGGCATGCTGGTGCTGGACAAGTGGACGGGCAATGCCAACGGGCGCCAGGCGGTGTTTCAACGGCGTGCTAGGCAACGGAAGTACAAAGCTGCATTTATTGATCATGGATACTGTTTCGGCGCGGGCGAATGGAAGTTTCGCGACTCGCCGTTGCGGGGCATCTATGGCCGCAATACTGTGTATGAGGGAATCCGAGGATGGAAAGACTTCGAGCCATGGATAAGCAGGGCGGAAGATTTTCCGGAATCGAAATTGTGGACGGCGGCCGAGGCTGTCCCTCCGCAATGGTATGGCCACGCAGGCGATGAGTTGGAAGCTCTGATCAAAGAGCTGCTGGCGCGGCGTTCGAAGGCGCGGGATCTGATCGACGAATTTCGCAACAGCGCACGTATGCCGTTTCCAAAGTGGGGGCAATCCCTGGAGGGACGGGAGATAGTGCGAGAAAGATTTCTTGAGTGGCCGGGAACGGGAACCATGGTCCAATAGGGTGCGAGGATGGGAAGCGAGGATGTGGCACCAAAGAAAACGGTGGCCGAATGGTTGGAATGCGGGGTAGGCTGAAATCATGATGCGGACCGAGTGCCAGTTTTCCCTAGTACGGTATGTCCCGGACCCGGTGAAGGACGAGTTCGTGAATATCGGCGTGGTCGTGCGCGGCGGCGGCACGGCGGCGGTAGGGTTCACGCGCGACTGGACCCGTGTCCGGTGCCTGGATCCTGACGCCGACATTGGACTGCTGGAATCTTTGGAAGAAGAGATGCGCGCACGCTTGGAGGAAGGCAAGGAGCACGCGCTGGAAAAGCCGATGTGGGACATGCTGGAAGATTCTTTTTCCAACAGCCTGCAGTTGACTGAGGCAAAAGGCTGCCTGGCGGTTTCGGTGCGGGCCGAGGTGGATGAACTTCTGCGCATGTATGTCGAGAAGCCGAAGCGAGCACAGGCGCGCGGCATGACGGGCCGCGCGAACCTGGTGCGGAAGATGCGCAACGAATTTGAGCAGGCCGGTGTGTGGCGGCTGATGAGCAAGCGCATTCCGGCTTCGCAATACACGCAGCCGGGAGATCCTTTGCGGCTGGATTGCGGCTACAGTTCCAACGGCACGGTGCGGATGTTCCACGCGGTATCGCTGGAATCGGACGCCGACGCCGCCAAGGTGATTGCCTTCAGCATGCCGGCGCTGGTGGAAGGCGTGCGGGGCGTGACTTCCCGCGAGTTGCAGATGAATGCAGTGATCGAACCTTTGCGCGAACTGGAAGACCAGGGTGATGACGCAATCGCGCAGTATCGTTATGGCGTCGGCGTGATGGAGCATGCCGGCTTGCGGGTGATGACCGCTCTTGATGTGGAGCGAGCAGCGCAGACGGCTCGCATGGAGTTGCAGGTGTAAACGATAGACAGAGGCGGCATAGGGCTCGGAAGGGGTGCGACATTTGTCGCGCCCCTTCCGTTTTTTCGGAGCAATTTTTTTGACAACGCAACTTGAGGAGACGCATGAGCTTGAAGAGACAGATGGAGCAGGCAGTACGGCGCGGGCGGGAGATAGTCGAAGGTGTCTGGTCGTCGTCGGGCAATCAACCGAAGCGGAGGACTGAGGCATTACCTGCCGTACTTGGGCCATGGCGACCGCCGAGCGGCGATACCCTCCCAAAGTTGACCCCGGCGAATCTCCGAAAATTCGCGGACACTCCCGTGCCGCGCCGTGCCATCAACTGCATCAAGGACCGCATTGCCGCGATGGACTGGCAGGTGCGCATCAAGCGCGGCTTTTCCAGCGACTCGCTGCCCGACGCTCCGGCCAGGATCGCCGCGCTGACGTTGAGCCTGGAGCAGCCGAACATAGCGGACAGTTTCCGCTCGCTTCTGGAGCCGGCGCTGGAAGACGCGCTGGTTGGCGGCTTTGGCGCGATTGAAATGCAGACGACCGGAGATCCGGATCGTCCGGTTGAGTTGTGGCCCGTGGATGGCGCCACCATTCGCGTCAACGCAGCATGGGACGGCGATCCGGCAACGCCGCGGTATGCGCAGGCCACCGGCAAGATTGGCCCGGGCGCGATGTTGCCCCTTCTCGATGACGAGTTGATGTATATCCGGACGAACCCGAGGAGCTATACGCCATTTGGCCTGGGCCGGCTGGAAGTTGCATTTGAAACCGTGAATGCATTTTTGTCGGCGCATCGCTACGCGGGACGGCTGGCTTCCAACTCGGTTGTGCAATACGCTCTGTGGCTGAATGAGACGACGCCGGAGCAGCACGACCGGCTCATCCGCTGGTGGCAGGACGAAATTGAAGGCACTGGCCGCGTTCCCGTTCTCAGCACGGAAAACAAGCCGGAGGTGCTGCGTTTTGCCGGGGGCACGGACGCTGATCTGCGGCTGGGCTGGCAGCAATTTCTGCTGCGCATGATCGCCAACGCGTTTGATCTTCCGCCCATGTATCTCGGCATGGAAAACGACGTCAACAAGAACACGGCCAGCGAGATGGCGGACGAGGCGTTTCGCGCTGTTATCGCGCCTACCGCGCGACTGATTGCCGAACACATCACGCGCGATCTGATCGGCAAGAAGCTGGGATGGAACGAGCTGGAATTCGTCTTCAACGATCTCGAAGCACGCGATGAGATGGAAGAACTGCAAATCCAAACGGAGCTTCTGAAAGCCGGAGTGCTCACGGTGAATGAAGTTCGCGCGATGCGCGGCCTGGCGCCGCTGGAAGCGTAGTTCTTCGCGATTCTTGACTCGAAACGCAAGATCTAGCCAAAAAGAGAGGTGCTGCCATTCACAAGCAAGTGGAAATCAATGTGCCTGAGGTGCCGGGACATCCCAACCGGGTGCCGTTTGCCGGTGTGCTCACGCTGGTAGACGTGCCGAGTGAAAAAGCGCCGGCCGGCGCACGCGGGCATCGTGTGGTGCTCCGGCGCAGCGCCGCGGAGGCGGCATTGCCATCGCTGCTCGGCATGGCGGTGGACTTTACAGAGAGGTGGGACGGCCATGATGCACGCTCCAAGTGCGGAATCCTGACGCACGCCGCGATCGAAGGACCGCAATTGAAAGTCCGCGGATATTTGTTCGCGCGTGACTTTCCTGAAATCGAGCACGGTCTGGACAAGCACGGCGAGCACGCCATGGGCATGAGCTACGAGCTGGCCAACGCACGAGTGGCGGACATGCAAGCCAGCGTTTGGCACCTGGACCGGGTGACGTTTACCGGCGCGGCCATTTTGCTGCGTGACAAAGCGGCGTACCGCGGTACCAGTTTTATTTTGCTGGACGACACCGGTGCGCCTCGCCGCAAGCAGAAGGCAACTCCGCGTCGCAAGCCCGCGTGTGATTTACGCAAGTCACGCGCCGGAAATTGATCCGAAATGTTTTTGCAATACGCAAGGGAGGAAGAATGGAACAGATGCAAAGTTTGGAAGCACTTGAGGCGGAAGTCACGCGCCTGACTTTGATGGCCGGCAATCTTGAGGAATCACTTGCCGCCATGGAGGAACGTCTAGCGAGCCCGGGCTCCGGTGAAGTGGAGCGTGTGGTCGCAGCCGTGGAATATGGCGGCAGCGAAAAGATGGAGGCGCTGGAAGCACGCCTGGCGGAAGCGGAGCAGCAGATTGTCGCTTTGCAAGCGGCCGCAACTGCGATGCAGGCCAACACGGCCGCCAATTCCGCGGTACAACCTGGCCGCAGAACAGTTGGGGCCAACGCCGCGCAGTTGCTGGCGAAGCACGGCATTGGTGAAGGCGCAACTGACGTCGCAAGTATTGACGCGGCGCTGACCAGCCTGCCAATTGAGCAGCGCATCGCGGTCAAAAGTCAGTTGCTGCGCGCCGGTCTGCTGGGCTAGCGGGTCCAATCACCGGCTGAACTGCCAACCCCAACAATTTTTCGAACACCCGTGAGTCGCAAAGCGACCTCGGAAAGAAAAGGAGAAACATGCAAGCAAAGTTTTCTGACATTCACGCAGCTGCGGACTATATCGGGCCTGGTGCAATTGAAGTCCCGTTGTACCAGAAGGAGATCGTCGATCTCTGCCAGCGCTCCAGCCTGTTTTCGCAGCGCATCAAGCAAGTGCCGGCGACCGGGCACCCGTCCCGCTATTTTGAGGAGACGGCCATCCCCTTCCCGCCCGAAGGCACTGGCTTTGTTGACCCGCGCAACATCGTGGCGCCCATCGTCAGTCCCACGCGCGTTGAGCGCAGCGTGCCGTTGAAGGCGCTGGTGGCGCAGATCAACTACAACCTGTTCGATATGGAACTGGGCGATCAGCAGAAACAGTTCGCCTATCTGCAGGCCAAGGACTTGACGGACACCATCGCCGGCGTGCTGTTTACGCATTCCCTGGCGCTGTGGAACGGCAGTGACACGTCGCTGACTTCGCCGACTACCATGCAATACATGGGCGCGGCAGCGCAGATCGCCGCGGGCGGCAATACTGCCACCATCGGCACCACTGCCAGCATTACCAATGGGCTGAAAACCACGATCGCGCAGATGGTGGCCAGCAACTCCTACGCGGTCCGGCCCTCGGCCATCTATGCCAATCCCGTCCTGTTGGACCTGATTGACCAGGAGATGAAGAGCGAGTTCAACGTGGTGTTGAACACCAAGGAAATCCAGGCCGGTTTCACGGTGAAGATGCTGTCCACACAGGCCGGTGATCTTCCTTTGATCCCCGACTGGAGCCTCAGCTACACGGGAACTCCGGGCAGCGGCAACGCGGTGTTGCCGGCGTACATCGTCACCGAGGACCTGATCGAGTACCACTGGCTGGGCGACGCCAATCCGCGTGTCTTCCAGTTGGGCGTAACCGGCTCGCTGGCCTCGCAGCATGTCGTCGTCAAGTTCGGCGCACCGGTGGTGAAAGGCGCCAACTACGCGCACTACCAGGTGCTGGTTGACCGGTAGAAACAGGCCATTAACTTTCAGCTTCTGAATCCAGGCTGAAACAAGTCTCTCATCCTGGGCGCATCGCCGCGGCGACCGCCCAGGATTGCGAGGCATTTTGTTTTGCAGTTTCAAGTTAGGCCCCAACAAATTCGCAAGAACACATGGAAGGAAGCACGATGGGATACTTGCAGCCCACGGATTACGAAAATTACGGCTTGCCCCAGGACACCACTGACGACTGGATTACAGTGGCGTCGGCGATGATTGATTCTTATTGCCGCCGGCCCAGCTTAAATCCGACGCAGTACACTGAGCGGCTACGCCTGGTCACTGGCAGCCAGACGGTACGGCTGTCCTATTTGCCTCTCGCGACGGTGCCGCCGGCAACATCGCCGCTGGTGTCGGTCAGCGGGCGCTATGCACGGCCACGACGCGGAGAGTTGCTTGATCCCGCATTCGAGCAGGTTGCATGGGTGTTCGGTTTGCCGGGAACCTGGAACGACCTTGATCCGACGACGGTGGACTATGTGCCGAACACCGGAGAGCTGATTTTCTCCACCAACATTCTCGGCCTCGCGTTTAACGAAGTGTCCGTCACCTACATGGCTGGGCTGACCAGCATCGGCGACGACGTGTTGACCGCCTGCGCGCTGCTGGTGAAGAACGCGCAGAACACTCCCGGCCTTAACGTCAAGAGCAACAAGTTGGACACCATGCGGGTGGATTATTTCTCAAATGACTTGCTAGACCCGCGCGTCCAGAGCCTGCTGCGGCCCTATGTGGCCAGCAGGCTGGGGTGACGGCATGAGCACAGACGCCACCGTTCGAGCGCCCAATGGCGCAGCCAGCCGCATTACCGACACCCTGCTGCGCGTGGTCGGCGGTCAGCAGGTGCAGTTGCGCATCCTTACCACGCCCGCGCAAGCTGACGCCGGCCAGGTGGGACTGCCCGGGCCGCTCTATCAGGATTATGCGCTGGCGCCGGCAGTATTCCGGCGCATCATCCCAACTTTGGCTGACGGGCAGCCTGACCGCTATGAATTGCTGATTTCCGCAACCGCGGTTACGAATTTGCTGGGAACAGTTTCCGCGGCATCGCCGCAGGCGCTCTTTGCCGGTGCAGTCGGAGTGGTTGCGAACGGCACGGTCATGGCAATCGAAGCAATTGGCGCGTCCGAAGCTTTCGGCGCACCGTATCTCTACACGCTCACCTTGCGCGACCAGTAAATCGAAGGGACAGTATGCAGAACGCCAAAGACACTTTTTACCTCGCGCTGCGCAATCGTCTGGCCACGTTAAACCCGGCGCGGACCATTACGCTCGCCGAGGTTGCGCGGCCGGGAATTCTGGTGGAAGAAGCTGAATCGCCCACTGCGCAAATGCCGTCCGATGTTTTTGTCCTGCGCTGGAGCGGCGCGGGCATGAATACACAACTGCCTGCCTGGCTGGAGTCGCAGACATGCGAGATCTGTTATTGGACCCGCGGCTCTGACACCAATGCTGACATGGACCGCGGCAGGCTGATGACCGAAATGGACGCCGAGCTGGCGGCCATGCTGCAGCCGGCAAATAGCCAAAAGCTGTCAGTTTCCAGCGCCGGACAAGACCTGCCAATGAACACCAATGTGTTCTGGCTGGACGCTATCTATTCGCCGGTGAAACATGACGGCGAGCGTTTGTCGCGGACCACGACCGTGCAGGTGTTCAGCCTGCAGGAGACGTTGAGCAATGGAGGTGAGGAGAGATGAGCACGACCCCGCTTACCCCAATGGGTCCGATCGGTGGCGCCGGTTCAGGATCAGCGCCGGTGTCCAGTGGTTTCCAGCCCGCTTCGTCGCCGGCGGTAAGGCGGATGCGCGCCTATTTCGCGCCTGTGGATCGCAGCCATACATTACCAACTTACTTCGATCCGTCCCAGGCTTCCGGATTTGATCCTGACAATCCCCCTGCGCCGTGGATAGATCTGGGTTGGGTGGAAGACTTCGCGCGCAAATCAGCAAGCAAGATCATGCCGGTGCGCGCCGGCGCGCCTGCCACAGTCCAAGAGCAGGTGCGCCAGGACTTGGAAGCAACCGTGTCATTGCGTTTCCTGAGTTGGGGAAAACTGCAACTGGCGCTGGCCGCGGGTTCTGACCAGAAAAATATCCTTTCGCCGCAGCAAGGCGCCCAACCAGAGCCGTATGGTGGCGTAGCCGTTCCGGCGGCCCGCACGGTTGCGGGCAGCAGCGCTACCACTCTGTTAGTGGATCCGACAACCAGCGCGGCCATCCAGGCGGGCAGCATCGTCACGGTGGACGCTGATTACACCACGCAAACCGGCTATGTGGGCACGGGCGCGAGCGCCGCATTCATTCCACCGTCCGGAGTCTCATCCGCTGATGTTGATTACATTCGCCGCGTCAGCCTGAATGTGGCATTGGTTATCTCGGTGGATACCTCACCGCCTTCCACCCTGCAGTTGCAATTGCCCTTGCTGGGCGGCGCGCCACCGGCGGCCATGGGAGTGCAAACCGTCGTCGGCTTTGTTGACCGTGAAGGCGGAAGCTTCTTTCAGGAGTGGTCTGCACTCTTCGCCGCGCCGGGTGAACAAGGCGATTGGATTTTTTACCACTACCCTCGGCTGCAGGCAATGCAAGGGGCGGCCGAATCGGCCATCAAACTCGCCGGCCCGTTGGCTTGGACGCAACTGCAAGCGCAATTTCGCGCACTTCCGGTTACAGATGACAGCGATGGCTCGCAGGCCCTCTGTTATCGGAGCTATTTGCCGGCTGCAAACTTCTCAATCTAACGCTCAGCGAAAGGGACCGAATGCAAGTCTTGTTGAACGGCGTGGACTATTCGTCCGCGCTTGCCGCTGTACCTGCGCTGACCATTGTGCGCAAGCTGAACAAGCCATCGCAATGCAATCTGGCGTTGGAACTGCCTATGAATGACGCGCTGCCCATGCCGGCGCGCAATCAATCCATAGTAGTCAACACGGACAACGGCACTGTCCTGTTCACCGGATATCTGGTTAGCGATCCTCTGCAGGAGTTGCT
>Ga0302180_10004579_pt1 | contig 10246 bp, 9 predicted proteins | sample I_Palsa_E3_2_FD_200575 | JGI IMG/M metagenome (GOLD analysis project Ga0302180, IMG submission 200575) | Peat permafrost microbial communities from Stordalen Mire near Abisko, Sweden - I_Palsa_E3_2 | ecosystem: Environmental > Terrestrial > Soil > Palsa > Peat permafrost | place: Sweden: Abisko... | reverse complement strand
CAGGTCGAGCACCCGGTCAACAGTGGACTCGGCAACCTTGGCATCGCCTTCGGGCCGGTGCATCAACCTGACAAAAACCGCCCTGTCATCGGCGATAAAGGTCGGCACTCCGAAGACCTCCCAGCGCTGTACTGCCTCCTCGTGCTCGGCCCGAGCACGCTCTGCCGGCCAACCGCTCAGGGCCTCCTCGACCACGGCCGTACCATCAACGCCCACACCATCCAGGGCACCGATGATTACCTGCCTGTCACGCAGGTCGAGGCTCTGGTCGTGACGTGCCCTGAAGAGGGCGACGTGGGCGTCCAGGAAGCGATCGGGTTGCCGCTCCCTAAGGACGATGCCTGCCAACCCAGCGAGCACACCTGAGTGGTCGGCGGGTGAGCCCCACACGTCGCCGTCGGTTTTGTGGTTCTGCGCGAGGGAGAAAAAGCGGAAATGCACGTCCCAGTCCGCTCCGGCCTGCAGCCCGACGACAAGGTGCTCGTGGGCGTTGCGAGCAAACGGGCAGAGGTAGTCCCAGGTAACTTCAAAAGAGCTGCTCATGTTAAGTCCAACCGACGCGGCCGGCTCGTTGTTCCGCGGGTCTCACCAGGGCCTGACCTTGCCGAGGCGGCTCACGCCAAGGAGGATGGCAAAAGCCACTGCGAGTTGGACGAGCGCCAGGACCATAGCTTGCTCATGCGAGCCGTAGAAAACGGCGTTGTAGAGCGCTATCGGCATGGTGGTCGCCATCGGCACCGATCCCGCGACGATCATGGTCGCTCCGAAGTCACCCAAGGCCCGTCCGAACGCCATCGCGACTCCTGCGACGAGCCCGCGACGGGCCAGGGGCAGCGTGACGAGCAACGCAGTCCGCCATCGGGACAGCCCCATGGCTCGAGCGGCTTGCTCGAAGCGCGGGTCGACACCGGCAATGGCTGTTCGCGAGAAGCGCAGGCAGTACGGGAAGGACTCGATGATCTGTGCGATGACGATCCCGTTGAACGTGAAGGTGAGCGGGTGACCGAAGAGGCGCACCTCCGCGTTGCGGATTGGCCCCGGACCTCCCATTTGGGTGAGGAGGTACCACCCCACAACGGTGGGCGGGAACGCCATGGGCAGGCTCAACACCGTTTCGATGGCATCGCGCCCGAGGAAGCGGCCTTTCGCTAGGAGGAAGCCCAGCGCGCTCCCGACTATGGCGACCACGATCGTCGCCTCGAACGCCGCGTGCAGAGAAACCGACAGTGGGTCCCAGACCCAGGGCGGGATGCCGAGCCAGTTCAGCCAGGAGTGTGGGACCAGCCCGGTCACACCGGCCCGGTGCTCTCCGGTGCCCCCTGCGGACGCTCTGGGCACTCGGGTCGCTCGACAAGGCGCGTCCCGGTCACGCGCCCGTGGTCGTAGGCAATAATGACATCACCGAGCTCCTCCGCTTCCGCGGCGTCGTGGGTCACCAGCACTGCCGGGACACCCGACGACATGATCACCCCTCGGATCAGCTTTCTCAGCTCTTGGCGCACGTCGGAGCCGAGTGCCGAGAGCGGTTCGTCGAGCAGTACAAGTGCTGGCTCCCCTGCAAGCCCCCGCGCCAACGCCACTCGCTGGCGCTGGCCACCCGAGAGGGAACCTGGTCGGCGGTCGGCGAACCGCTCTGCCCCGACCCGCTCGAGCCACGAACGGGCGATGGCGCGCCGGGCCTGGCGCCCACTGGCTTGACGGACGGCGAGTGCCACATTGTCGAGAGCAGAGCGGTGCGGCAGCAGCAGGCCGTCCTGGAAAACCATGCCGATGCGGCGCTTTTGGGTCGTGACGTATGTACGGCGGGCGCAGTCGGTCACGACCTGACCGTTTATCGCGATGGTGCCGGCATCGGGACGCATCAGGCCCGCGATCAGCGCGAGAGTCAACGACTTCCCGGCCCCCGATGGGCCGAACAGCACCGAAATCCCTGACTCCACAGTGAACGCAACATCGAGGTCGAACTCGCCGATCCGGCGAGCGACCGCGAGCTCGAGCGCCGGGGTCATGCCCGGCTCCGACCGAGCAGGCCGATGCCGGTCATAGCGATGACGGCCATCAATACCAGGATCAGCAACATCGTGTCCCGCTCGGGTGTGGTGAACGAGTCGAGGACGGCAAGCGACAAAGTGCGCGTTTTGCCGTTGATGTCCCCGCCCACCATGAGCGTCGCCCCGTACTCGCCGAGGGCACGGGCGCACCCGATCGTGAGCCCGGCGGCGATCCCGCGCCGGGCAAGCGGAAGGGTGACCTGTAGAGCGACCCGCCAATTGGGCAGCCCCATCGTCCGGGCAGCCTGCTCGAGCAACGGGTCGACCCCCTCTATGGCAGTACGGGCTGCCCTCAGGCAGAACGGGTACGCAGCCACTGCGGCGGCGATTACGCACCCCGAAGCGTTGTAGACGAACACGTGGCCGGTTACTCGAGTCAAGAACCCCCCGGCGCGGGTGCCCGGTGAGAGCACCTCGAGCAGGTAGTAACCAACCACCGTGGGCGGGAGGATGATCGGGAGGCTCCCGATCGTTTCGAGCACGTCCCGGCCCGGGAAGCGGCCCTTCGCAAGCACGTACCCCGAGGCGACTCCTGTCGTCCCGGCGATTGCCCCAGCAGCAAGGGTGACGCGCAACGAAAGAAGGAACGGGCCAGAAACGATATCCCAGTAGGCGATGTAGCCCTCCAGGAGGTGGGCGGCACCGAACCCGAGCCCAAAGCCGAGCAACACGACGACCGAAACCGCGGCGGCCTTTTGCTTGTTGTCGAGGTCCCGTCCGGTCTTATGCTCCCACTTCACTCGCGGAGGTTGTGCTTCAGCTAGCTGATCGGGTCATATCCGAAAGCCGCTAAGACAGCCTGTCCCTCGGCGGAAAGCAAATACTGAATGAACGCCAGAGCAGATTTACCGTCAGCGCTGGTGAGGTCGGTCGCGGCGCTCTGACCTTGGTCGTCATTTTCGACGACCACCCACTGCCTGATCGGCTGGTAATACCCGTGTTGTCCCACCAGGGTTTTCGGGCTATCTATGCCATCTTTGCCGAAGTTCGCCGAGCTGATCTTGCCCGCCACGTTGTCATGCATCCCTGCGACATAGTCACTGTCGGTACAGGTCTCGGCACTGGCGATGTGGGTCGTCCAACCGTTCCCCACGGTCGCGCTGGAGAGGTCCGCGACACCGCATTCGGGCACCTCTGCCCAAAAGTCACTGTCATTACCTGCGGGAGAGACCTCGAAGGACTTCGGCAGGAGCGCGATCTGCGAGGTACCGGCGACCACGCTGTCCTGGGTATAGCCGACGTTGTCGCCGAAGATGATCGGCAGCGAGGGATCGGAATAGTTGCCGTTCCCGTTCTGGCCTCCCGACGACGGGCTCGTGGTGTTGTAATTGTCCAAGTCCGAGCCTTTGTCGGTCATCTGGTCGATCTCCGCGCACGCCTGGTCTGAGGGAGTCGCACCGAGGGACTTGTCCGGGTTGGCGTGGTAGTACTGGGTAGCGGCTACATAGAGAGCCTCCATGCCCGCCAGCCCGTACGGGGCGTTCGGCGCGACCTTTGACGGGCCGCAGCCGGTACTACCGAAAACCCAGCCGTTCTTGGGGTCGGCAATTGCAAGGTACCCACCCACATTATGGGGGGCGGTGCCGCCGTAGGACTTTTTCGTATGGATGAGCAGATCGATCCAAACCTGGGCCATGGTGTACGGCGCTTCGTTGCCACCAGTCTTGGTGAAATAGCCACTAACGGGCTTCGCGCATGTCGGGGAGCCTTGTGCTGGAGCCAGCGTCTTGCCACCGCTCCTGCACGAGTAGATCACGAGGCGCCCGGAGGTGTACTGCGCGCGGGTCGACCCGATACCAGGGCAGGACGTGCCGTTGTTATTACCGCCATTTGCGGAAGAGTACGTGGCTGAATGAGAGTCGACGCACTGGCCCTCGGTGTACTTGGGCACCGCCCCAGCATTCGCTGCAGCCGCATTGCCGGCGGGAATTGTGTTGTCGACGTTGGCCTCATCAGCCGATGCGAATAAGGCATCACCCGCAGGCGAGTTGCCGGCGCCGTCCGATGCGTAGTCCACGCCGCCGTCGATTTCTCCGGCGAGGTGGCCCGAACCCGCGAAACTGAATGTGACGCTGTTGCCACCATTGGCCGTCTGAACGAAGTTCTGTGTCATGAAATCGAACGCCGGTTCGGTGTTCGACGCGGCGAGAAAGGTCGTGCCGGTCGACTGGGCCGACACGGAGCCAGCACCAACCCCTACAGCACCAGGAAGGACCGCAAGGACCATCCATGATGCAGCTACGAGGCCGGGCAACGAGAGCTTCTTGGACAACCGAGTGCCCCCTTCGGAGAGTGGCCAGACGAGTTACGCGGTGGCGTCAGATGGGCCTGAGCTTAGGTAGAGGCCCTTGTCTGGTCAAGGCAGGTCATAGCGTTTGCGGCCAAGCAACCCGCAAATAAGCCCCTAACCCCGCCTTTTGGAGGCAACTCGTGCAGCACGTTAGGATGGCTATAGCCACGACCGGGTTGGCCCAGCGGGGCGAGCGGCCCGAGGGCTGAGTTGGCGCGGCCCGGCCGAGGCACGGGGGGCTGGGCCGCGAGGGGTGTGGCTTCCCGGGGAGCCGGGGGAGCGAGAGGTTCATCGGTAGGCACGCTCTCCGGCCAGGGAGAACGACCCGCAGGCGGCACTCGCTCGGGACTGACCGGTGGTCCTTCAGCCGGCCGGCGATTGGTAGGCGGGCGAGCCGATAACAATTGTCCCGCACCCCGTCCCGGGCAGGTAAACAACGGAATTGTAAACAGGCGCGAACGCGAGCAGGCCCTCATTGCGCAGCGTCGGGATGGAGGCGTACTTCCCGTACTTGGAACAGCTCGCTTTCTCCGCCTTCATAATTAATGCGCTCTCGGACGCGATGGCGCGTGTCGTACCTTTGTTCGTGGTCGCTCCCGACAGGACGTACACGGCGAAACCAACGACAAAAGAAAGCACCAGCACAGCGCCAAGAAGGCGGCCAAAAGAGAGCTTCTCGGACATCAGGATGCTCCTCTCAGAATAAGCCCTGACTGTCCGCGAACGGCTGGCCGGCAGTAAAGCCGTCCTTGGTGATATCCACCCTCTCCACGTTCGGGCACAACCAGTGCGTAGCGCTCCTCCCACGACCGCAGCGTTCCTGGGGGTACCTCGAGCATCCGCGCCACGGCGCCATGCTAGACGGCGCGAGCGGGAGTGCTGTGCTTACAGGATCCAAGGATAGCGGAGGGTGTTAGACAAAAATGCTAAGTAATTCGGCCTAACTTCGAGCGCGAGCTTCTCCAATTACCCGTCGGTGCCCTCCATAGAACCTCTGCAATAGCTTGACAAGCTCGCTGCGCGACATCTATGATGGTCGGCGTACTCCGGACCCTGGTACGTGACGTGTGCAGTGCCTGAGGTAGGAGCGTGCCATGGCCCTCGCTGGCTCTTTTGTTCTTTGTGACAGGCCTCCACTCAGTTCCTGGTTGGCCGTGCGCGGTCGGTTCTCACCACCGCAAGAATGGCCGCCGCAACACTGCCGGCCCGCGCTAGTAGCCGCTGCACCCGTCTTTCGACCCCTAGAAGGACGGTATTGAGGCAATGCTCGTTTGGATTATCGTGGCCGTGATACCCATTGCCCTTCTAGGTAGTGTCCTCGGCACTTCCCGGAACGGGCCCCGCCGGCGCAGCCGAGCCGAGGAGACCACCTGGTGGGCTTCAGAGGTCGAGGATAGGGCTCGCGCTGACCGCGTCCCCACGCCGAAGGAGGCTCTAGATGGCTAGGTCGGTGACAACCCTGACAGAAGGCCCGATCGCCAAACAAACCCTGTTCACCAGGGCTCTCGTGGAGCTGGCAGATACCCTGGTGGCGGACTTCGACGTAGTCGAACTGCTGACACGGCTGGCGGACCGCTGCGTCGAGGTGCTCGATGTAGGTGCGGCAGGCCTCATGTTGGCTGGGGCCGACGGCGAATTGCGCGTAATGGCTTCTTCCAGCGAGGCGATGCGGGTCCTGGAGCTGTTCGAGCTGCAGTCAGAGGAAGGGCCATGCCTCGATTGTTACCGCAGCGGTAAGCCGGTAATGAGCAAGAACCTGACCATAGCTAACAGCCGTTGGCCCCGGTTCGCAGCCGAGGCCCTCGCGTCCGGGTTCCGCTCTGTGCAAGCCTTGCCCATGCACCTGCGGGGCACCGTCCTCGGCGCTCTCAACCTGTTCCACGTCGAGGCGGGCGAGATGCAAGGTTCCGATGTGGAGGCTGCCCAGGCCTTGGCTGACGTCGCTACCATCGCGATACTCCAGCACCGCGCCAGCTTGGAAGCCCAAGTCGTCAACCACCAGCTGCAGAACGCGCTCAATAGCCGAGTCGTGATCGAGCAAGCCAAAGGAATGGTGGCCGAGAGGCAAAACCTCGACATGGAGCATGCGTTCTTGGCCTTGCGCAGCCACGCCCGCAACCACAACCTGCGGCTCGTCGACGTTGCCCAGGCGGTTATAGGCGGCTCCCTGCATGCGTCCGCCTTGGACCGCGTAAGCCAAACGGCACTGGTCCGCCCACGGAGGTCGGCGGTCTAACCTGCGCCGGCAGGTCTATCTCTTTGGCTCGACCCTTTCAAAAACGGCGCCATTTAGTGTGGACGAACTGGCGCTGCCTTGCCGCCTAACGCCCGAAAAGCTGTAGCATAGTCATGACGCGTAACAGCCCCAGGCGTGTTGGGCCAGCATCCGCTGGCTGGGGGCGGTACTCCGGACTTCGGTAGCGACATCGCAATACCTGAGGTGGGAGCGCCCTCTGCTTTGTCGGTTCTCGCTTTTCCGCTTTCAGTGCGGCCCTCTCCCTATGGATCTGGTCTTCACGCGAGCAATTATTACGGGGAGCCGGACCGTAGCTATCAGATCCTCATGTCCCTTTCTTGGCTACCCCGTTCCCTAATGTAAGCCGCCGCGGCACTCGCCCGGATGGAAAAGAACTAGCAGTAATTCGACACTGACCAAAGGAAAAGATGACCTACGAACGGCAAGTCCGGCACTGGCAGCACGCTGCGCCCGGGACCGCGATAGTGGCGACACTCGCCATTGTTGGAGGCCTCTTGGCCTTCAGCATTTCACCCGCCCTTGCGGCCACCACCACCACCACGACGGCAACCACCACCACGACGGCACCGCCGACAACGACCACTACGGCTGTGCCTGGCTCTAACTGCGCTGCTCCGGCCACCGGTACCGCCCTTAGCCGCACCGGTTGGGTGGCAAGTACCAATGCCCCTTCCAGCAGCGCCGACGCCCCAGCCAACGCTCTGGACGGCAACTGGACGAGCCGCTTCAGCACAAACGAAGACCAGGCCTCGGGCATCTACCTCGCGGTGGACCTCGGCCGCGCCGAGAGTTTCTACGGCCTGAAGATAAGCGTGCCCAACTCGCCCACAGACTACGCCCGCGGCTTTGACGTCGACGTCTCAACTAACGGCACGTCCTGGACCGCCGTCGCCCGCTGCTCCGGCACGACTACCCCTGAAACGGTCAGCTTCGCGCCGCAAACAGCAACTTATCTGAAGGTCGTGCTGACCTCGGCCGTCAAGGAATGGTGGTCGGTCGACGAGTTGTACCTCTATGGCCAAACCCCGGCCACGACTACGACTACGACCGGAGTCACGCATACCACGGCGTCATTTTCGTCCTCGGCCAACCCGGCGTCTGTAGGCGAGACGATCACCTACACCGCCAAAGTCCTCCCCGCGACAAGTGACGGCACCGTCAACTTTTTCAACAACGGGGCGCCCATAGCCGGTTGTGACAAGGTGGCGCTCAGCACGTCGGGTGAAGCCACCTGCGCCGCCACGTACTTCTCGGGCGGGCACCAAGGGGTACAGGCCTTCTACTCGGGCCAAGCTCTCTTCGGGGCTTCGAGCTCTGCCATTTACGCCGAAGTGATCAACCTACCCGGGGCTGGGTACTGGCTCGCCACTGCCAACGGCCAGGTCTTCGGCACCGGGGCGGCACAGTCGCTCGGAGGAACTACGACCTCGGCCACCTCCGGCGCGGTCGTGGGCATAGCTGCAAGCCCAAGCGCCAAGGGCTACTGGGTCGTGACGGCCAACGGTGGCGTTAGTGCCTTGGGCGACGCCAAGTTCTACGGGGACCTGCCAGACCTGGGGAAGCACGTCCAAGACATAGTGGCCATCGCCCCCACCAGCGATGGGCTGGGCTACTACCTCGTGGGCGCCGACGGCGGGTTCTTCACCTTCGGTGATGCCAAGTTCCACGGTTCGCTCCCCGGCATCCACATCCGAGTCAAAGACGTAGTCGGGATGGTTGCCTCCCCCGGCGGCGGCGGCTACCTCCTGGTGGGCTCGGACGGTGGAGTCTTCACCTTCGGGGCCACCCATTTCTATGGGTCGCTGCCTGGCCTGGGCAAACATGTGCACGACATCCGGGCCATCCTGCCCTCCTCGACCGGGATGGGCTACATCCTTGTGGGCGCCGATGGCGGCGCCTTTAGTTTCGGCTCTGGGGCCAAGTTCCATGGCTCGTTGCCGGGAGAAGGCATCAGGGTCGCTGACATCGTGGGCCTAGCCCTCACCCCCGACAATGGCGGTTACCTGATGGCCGGTTCTGACGGCAGGGTCTACGGCTTTGGTGACGCCCAAGTGGGTGCGATGCCAGCCGGTGTGGCTTCCAACCTGCCCGTAGCGGCAATAGCGGGCACATAAGTTGCACATCCCGCCCAGCCCTGCCGGTTGGGCGGGGCAGCGATCAGCTAGGGCCCTGGAGCGGAGCCAAGTACTCCCCCAGGGCTCTTGCCCTTTGACGTCCCCCACCCCGAGCCTGTTATGGTGCACGGTTTCCGCCCAGGGTGTACGGGAAGGGAAGGGGCTCGGCAGCTGGGTGCAAGTGGCGGCGGCCCGTCGGGCGCTAGAGAAGCAGACCACGACACCCGAGGGCGGGGGCGGTTAGCGAGAAGTGGCCGGTGAACGACGAGAACGGATCCTCAGCCTGCTTGTTGGCGGTAAGGGCGGCCCCTTCGGCACCAAGCGGCTATGCCAGGTGTGCGCCGAAGTCACCGCCATGGGCGGCGCCGGCATCATGTTGATGGCGGCTGACGTCCCTCAAGGTTCGCTCTGCACCAGCAACGCTATGAGCGACCTGATCGAGCAGCTCCAATATGCCCTAGGGGAAGGGCCCTGCGTGGACGCTTACAACCACGACTGGCCGGTGCTCGAACCTGACCTGGTTGACCCTGAGACGCCGCGCTGGCCGGCATTTGCGGCTGCGGCCCTCGCAGGCGGCGTACGGGCCGTCTTCGGCTTCCCGCTCCAGGTGGGATCGGTCCGCCTCGGAGCTCTCAACCTTTGCCGTGACCAGACCGGGCCACTCAGCGACGACCAGCACGCCGATGCCCTCGTCATGGCGGACATCGCCGCTCAGGCCGTCCTGGTCATGCAGGGCAACGACCCGTCCGACGAGCTCGCCTCTGAACTGGGAGCCGGCGCCGACTTCCATTACGTCGTGCACCAGGCCTCTGGGATGGTCGCCGCTCAGCTCGAGGTAAGCGTGCGCGAGGCTCTCGTGCGATTACGGGCCTACGCCTTCGGCAACGACCGTTCTCTCACGGATGTCGCGAAAGAAGTGGTGGACAGGAAGCTCCGCTTCGACGATCCGAGCCTTGAAGGTGACCCCGTCGTGTGAGATCGGCCTCATCGTGTGAGATCAGGCCTCACTGAGCACGGAGAAGCTGTTGTGGTTTGGACCGTCTCCGCCACAGCCAACAAGTTGGCCGCAGCGAGGATCCCCGCCACGATTGCCACCAGGAGCCCGGAAGGTACAACCGAAACTGGCACCACTCCGAGATTGTTGGCGAACGCGCACCACACCTCCCGTCCGAGCACGATCCCTAGGGGTACCCCGACGACGATCCCGACGGCGACCAACGCTGTCGCCTGCCACGCCACCGCGGCAACAATTTGGCTGTTCACGAACCCGAGTGCCTTCAGAAGGCCCATCTCGCGTCGGCGGCGCGAGACGCTCACCACCAGCAAATGGACGAGCGTCGCGGCCCCGACAAAGCCAACATCCCACCGAAGATCAATGGGAAGTTGACCGCCTCGCCGAAGTTGACGAGAGACGTCGGAGTGATGGGGAGCGCGGTGATCGTTCGGTAGGTGCGCAGATAATAGTTGACTGCTGCTTGACCCTGCCGACCGGCCACGACCCTGACCAGGAGCCCGCCGCCGACCGGCCCCGACT
>Ga0302180_10004572_pt1 | contig 10252 bp, 11 predicted proteins | sample I_Palsa_E3_2_FD_200575 | JGI IMG/M metagenome (GOLD analysis project Ga0302180, IMG submission 200575) | Peat permafrost microbial communities from Stordalen Mire near Abisko, Sweden - I_Palsa_E3_2 | ecosystem: Environmental > Terrestrial > Soil > Palsa > Peat permafrost | place: Sweden... | reverse complement strand
CTCCCCGGCAAGCGCCGCTCTCCCCTTTGCCATCTCGACCGGAGCGCAGCGCAGTGGAAGCTCCATCTTGGAAACACTCTGTAGGTGGGCCGCACCCAAGAGGATGAAGCGACTTCTGTTCAACAACCACTCTCCGCGGGAAGCGCCGCCCTCCCCTTTGTCATCTCGACCGGAGCGCAGCGCAGTGGGGAGATAAGGGGACACGATCACAACTGTCCGGTTCGTTGGCTATTGAGGGCCGACAAGTCCATTATTGAGTATGGTTTCTGAGGATTCGGTGGTGTCCACGATTTGAAACGGACGATGCGGTCTTGCGGTGCTTCCGGGTTTCACCGACCCGGAGGGTGGCATGAACGCAGGCAAGACGCTATTTGCGCAGGTGATGGAGTTGGCGCGAACCTGGGGACGGACAGGAAGTTTACCTCGGAGTAAGGCGTCGGGCCGCCGCGATTCTGTAAACTTCCTGTCCGTCCCCAAGTTTCCCCCCCAAGTTCCCCCCGAGGAGACGGCTCCGCCGGGAACGAGGGACTTCTTGTCCTTGAAGGACCTGTCCTACTTTTCGTCCACAAACCCTGTTCTACTCTATAGCAATGGATTCCGTCCTTCTTGTGTTCTTGTTAACCGGTGTGGGAGTAGCCACGGTATTGTGGCTGGTGTATCGGAAGAGAGGCTGGGTTTTCGTTAGCCCACAGCTCGAGACCATGTCAGTTCGCCGCATGAAATATCTGCTGGCGGGAACATTTTTTTTGGGAGCGGCGATTGCGTTTGAAATGGACCTGATCAACGGAGTCCTCGGGCGAACGACTCTGGTTGGGCTTGCATTGTTATTAGGCGCGCTCTTAAGTCTGGTTATGCTGCTGGGTAAATTATGGGGGGTTGCGGGGCGGCTTGTTCCGGTAATCCCGCTTGTCGTGGTCGCCCACTACATCGGAACTCATAATGCGGGGACGAAAGCGCAAGGCGCACTAGCCTTCGCTTATCAATTCGACGGCCTGGGCATTTTTTTAGCGATGGTCCTATGCGTGCAACTCTTCCGAAGGCACATCAATACCGAGGGAGCGCGACAACTCCGCGCCGAAACCGAGCTCGAACTGGCCCACCAGTTGCAGAACCAGTTGCTGGTGACCCCAGCCTCTCAGGCTATTCCGGGGTTCTCGGTGGAGAGCGTATACCAGGCCGCAAGCGAGGTAGGCGGTGATTTTTTCTTCCTCTCTCCGGGTGCGGACGGATCATTGACTGCGGTTTTGGGTGACGTGTCCGGGAAGGGGCTGGTCGCGGCCATGCGGGTTTCTATGATTCTGGGTGTGCTCCGGCGCGAGCCCTCGCGGGAGCCGGCGAAAGTCCTCCGGGGATTGAACGAGGCTCTACTGCCTCAAGCGGGGACCTCGCAACCTCGAGTGGAATTTACGACCGCCTGCTGTGTCCATCTTGAGCATTCTGGCCGGTATCGGCTTGCGAATGCGGGCCACATTCCTCCGTTTGTTGACGGGGTGGAGATTGCCACCCCACCCGCGTTACCGCTCGGACTGGCCGCTGATCAGGATTACGTCGAAGTGTGCGGTCTATTGGCCGTTGGCAAAAGGCTGGTGTTGTTGTCCGATGGTGTGGTCGAAGCACGTTCGCGGAGCGGGGAGTTGTATGGTTTTGAGCGCCTCGCAGAGCTGACGAAGAAGCCGGCGCAAGAGATCGCGAATGTGGCGATGCGCTTTGGACAAGAAGATGATATTTCGGTGTTAACGATTGCTTGTGTGACTAATTAGCTGATGGCTCTTCGAACCGGGAATTTAGTGGTCAGGGTTAATCTGGTGCATACCTATTGCAGCAAATTCAACCGATCTGCTTCGCCCCGCCCAGGAACTTGGGTGAATACGTATCGTGTCGCCGTATTTAGCAAAAGCCGGGGGAGGCGGTCTCAGCTACACCTTTCCAAGCGTAACCATTGGAGGAGTGACATATGGGCTAATAGGCAAAGACGGAGCGGGAAATGATCTGCACACAAACTTCTTTGTTCTTAGTCCCGACAGGTGTTCAGCCATCACATCTTACCCACAAGCGCCGTAGATATACAGTCGCTAAGTTGAGTGTTGTCGCTATCAACCCATCGAGGGAGACTTGGATGTCAAATGGGGCATATTTCATTACTGTGCGAGTGTTCAACGGAGACGTATATAGCGATCCGTGTGCATTCATCCCGCAAGCTGGAATAGCAGCTTTTTGGCATGCACTTGGCGTAACGGAGGACGCTGAAGAAAAGTTGCAACCAGAATGGGTCAAGGGTAACTTGGTGCCGGTTGCGCCCGCATCTCCGGTATTGTCCTGGTTGATTCAGATGCAGGTAGATAATTCAACTATCAGGCTGGCCGACGTACCAGAGCTGCTTCGCGAGATTGCAATTGGGCGCCAGAAATGTAAAGAGACATTAGGGATTGCGGTGTTCGATGAACTTGAAAAGGCTGCGAAGCTTGCGCTTGCGCAAGGCAAAGATATATCGCTCTCACCGTTTGGATAGTATCCGTCCGAGCAAGGGCAGGGTTGACCGGGTACGAGCCGTGAAGGTACGAGCGGTCATCAGGGGATTGGTCGTTCTCTCGTACCAGCTTAAGATAGACAGCACGATCTTCGTCACGGTCCAAAATATATTGTCGCGCGTTGCTGCGCTGGGTGAGGTGGTGTGGCACATTGACCGCAACGACTCGACGCAGCCTTGTCATGCACGCGACGATAACAGAATCCGGGCCTATTCGACCGCAATCAGGCCGCGGACTCTATTTAGCCGCGTTGGTATCATTAAGCTCCCTTAAGGTTTCACCGTTCGCGAGCGCCCAAGAGAACGCGGGTGGGGTCATGCCCGTCTGTCACCGATCTGACCTGACGCATAAAATTGGGCGTCTAAATTGACCATATTTGTCCCTCCGTCGGCAAGCGCGAAAGCGCCCGTCGAGGACGCGCCTCTTATTCGTTCCGATATGCTTCAATCACCATGAATTCGCTCCACCTTTTCCCATCGTCCGATCCTTCACCTAGCCAGGTGAAGTGTGTCGCAGAGTGATTCGTGTAAGTGGCGCGTGTATAGGCGTGGCCGCCGACTGTCTCTTTGAACGCATAGGTGATGGATTCGCTATCTATTCTTATACCGCCCAAATCCTCCGATACGAGGTCCATCCAGTATCCAGCGAGTGCGTTTAGCCATTTTATATTCCAGACCTTCCTGGCAGCATCGTACGTACGAATGTTCATGCCGAGGACGATCAACGCTCCGGAGGAACTCATCATTCTGTATTCATCGGCAATTGCATAGCCATCGAGGATGAAGCGGCCCAGCCATGCTGCTTCAAATGCCTGCCATGATCCGTCGGCCGATCTTAGCTTCGCTTCGCACCGCCATTTGCCAATCAGAAAGGCAAATCGCGAAAGCGCAGCAGGGGCATTAGGATTGGGCCTACCGAATTCTTCAGCGATCTGAGTCATAGAACTGTCCTTCGCGGCGCTGAGCCATCTTGCAGAGCCGAACAACAGTGGGAATGCGGTGAGCAAGATGCTTCGCCGTGTCGGCTTCCATCCAGCATTCTGCTCCGGCCACCAATTGGTCTTCATCATCACAGGCTCCTCGCTCGATGTCTGCAAGGCTCCCATCGGTTCTATGTACGTGCGGCACTGCGCCGCACGCAGATCGTACGTGCAGAGGGTCTGCTACTTCATTGGTGAAAAATCGGTCGGCCGCATGTAAGTTGAATCCACTTTCTCCACCAGCTTGTTGGCCTGTTCGGATTTGAGCTCTTCTTGAAAAGCCGGGTCGGTGCGGAAAGCCTGCCAGTGCTCTTTCGCTTCCTCCAGGCTGCGATGATCCACGATAAAGATGAACTTGTTGTCCCATGCGGGAACATCCCCCTCGGTTACCCAGTAACCTACGGCTTTCAGATCGTGTTTGGCGAGTAGCTTTGAAGTCGTGTCGCGAAAGCGTGACTCCAGTTCCGGCATCTTGCCGGGCAATGCGTGGTAAATGCGAAGCTCGAATGCCCTGTTGCTTTCGGCCCTGACTTCTTTGAGATGAAATACCCCGCCGGCTGTCAGCAATCCAGCAGCAAAGGCAACTAACGCGATACCGGAAAGAGTCCAGTACTTCGATTTCGGAAACGTGGGCGCCATAGCGATCCTCCCGCACCTGGGTGGCAGTTTTTTCAGAATTTGGTTTCAGGGCCTCGAACAACACCGGCGTCAAAACACCGAAAGAGGTCCCAGTGTCAGAAATCCGAACAACCGGAATTTGATGTGCCAACTGGATGAGGCTACTCGTAGCGCAGCGCAACCAGGGGATCGACACGCATGGCGCGGCGTGCAGGGATATAGCAGGCCGCAAGCGCAACAGCTGTCAGCATCAGGGTGACCGCGACGAACGTGAGAGGATCGGTGGGCGCGACGCCGTAGAGGAGGTCTGCCATCAGGTGGGAGACGATCAGTGCACCGACCAAGCCGACGGCGGTGCCGGCAATCGCGAGACTCAGTCCCTGGCGCAGAATCATCAGCAGGATGTTCTCTCTTTGCGCGCCGAGCGCCAGGCGAATGCCAATGTCGTGTGTGCGCTCGGTAACGATATAGGAAATTACTCCGTAGATGCCGAGCGCGGCAAGCAGCAGCGCCGTTACGGCGAAGGACGCGACCATCTCCAGGGAGAATCGCCGCTCTGCAAGTGACGCCGACACTGCGTCGTCGAGCGTCTGCGCTCCATACACCGGGAGACTGGGGTCTACGGACTGCACCATCTCATGAACCTGTCCCGGAATTGCGCTCGGATCCAGTTTTCCGCGGAGAAAGATGGCCAGCTCCTTTGGACTGGTTTGGTACATGCTCAAATAGATCTGCGGAACGCTCGCGTCCGCCAGCGATTCGGTACGCGCGTCGGCGATAATGCCGATGACCGTCGTCCATGTCGTACTGGCGGGGTCCAGACCCAGGCGTCCGCCCTTGAGACGCTTGCCGAGGGCATCTTCGCCTGGCCAGTAGGTGCGCGCGAACGCCTGGTTGACGACCGCGACCAGTGGCGCTTGATCGTTGTCGGCATCGCTGAACAAGCGGCCACGCAATAACGGGATTTCGAGCAAATGAAAAAATTCCGGCGTAACGTTCGAGCGCTCGACTAAAGGTGGTTCCTTGCTTTGCGATTGGCGTCCTTCCAGGATTAAAGGAGTCACGTCCCGTTCGTGATTCAGGGGAATGGACGCATCCCGTCCGAGAGCGGCTTCCTGCACTCCCGGAAGCGATCTGGCGCGGCGAAGCAATTCGCGCACCAGCGCTGCCTCCTGCGCAGGCGTTCCATAGATGTCGGTCTTTGGGTCGTTGGGCTCTGAGAGCCAGAAGTGAACCGCCATGACATGCTGGGGATTGAATCCCAGCGGCACTGTGAACAATTGCCAGAAGCTGCGCAGCAGAAGACCCGCGGCCATCATCAGAGTCAACGATAAGGCAAACTCGGTGACCACGAGCGCGCGGCGCGTTCGCATCTGTTCTCTTGAACCGCGCGAGCCACGCCCTTCGAGCCTGAGGGCGTGAGCCAGGTTAACCCGGCCTGCCTGCGATGCGGGAGCCAGTCCGAAAATTACGCCAGCCGCAAGAGAGGCGGCCAGAGCAAACAACATAACGCTATAGTTAATCGAGAGATTGTTGAGCCGCGGCAGGCTCTCCGGCACCAGTTGCAGCAGAAAATTCTTCGTGCAGAACAGAATTGCCAAACCGGCCACTCCGCCCAGCAGCGAAAGCAGCAGACTCTCGGTCAGCAACTGCCCGACCAGCCGCTTGCGTGCGGCCCCTAGCGCCTGGCGAACCGCCATCTCGCGTCCCCTCGCGCTGGCACGCGCCAGCAGCAGGTTGGCCACGTTCACGCAGCCAATCAGCAGGACGAGGCCCGCAGCGGCCAGCAGCAGCAGCAGCGAGGAACGCACGTTTCCGACGATGCTCTCTTTCAGCGGCGTTAGTTGCACCGTCCATTTGCTTTCCGGCGGATAATCGTCGGGAAATTGTTTCTGTAACGAGGCAACAAGCGCATCGAGATGGCTCTGCGCGGCGGCAATGTTGAGCCCAGGTTTCAGTCGCGCGATAACCCCTAGAGCTAAACGCAAATTCCGGCTCGGAGGCGGAGCTGGGTCGGCGGAAAAACCAGCTGCCGCCCAAAGGTCGGTGTTCCTTTCTTCCAAGGTTCGTCCCGGATCGTGAAAGCCGGGAGGCATCACGCCGATGACACGATACAAATCATTGTCGAGCCGCAAACTTCTGCCGAGAATGTGCGGATCGCTGCCGAAGGCCCGTTTCCAGAGGCCATCGCTGATGACCACATCGAGCGTAAATCCGGGCGTCGGATCGTGGGGATCGAAGGTGCGGCCCAGCTCCGGCTTTACGCCCAGCAGCGCGAAATAGCCCGGCGTGACGGGCTCAAACTGGATTCGTGAAGGCTGCGATGACCCGGTTAGATTATCGGAGCCGAATCCCTTAAGCGCGACACTTTGAAAAATGCCGGAACGTTCGAGATCCTTCCATTCGGGCACAGATATCCCGGCGTCACGGGAGCCGACGCCGGAAAGATCGTCCTCGATGCTCACCAGCTGCTCCGGATGCGGGTAGGACAACGGGTGAAGCAGCGTGGCATCAAAGAGGCTGAAGATCGCGGTGGTCGCCCCGATGCCGAGAGCGATGGTCAGGATTGCGACGGCGGAGAAGCCTGGCGACCGGGCCAGCATGCGCAAAGCGAAGCGCAGATCCTGCAGCAGGTTCTCGAAGAATGGCAGCCCGTGCTCCGCGTGATAGTCTTCACGGATCGTGCCCACTGCGCCAAACTTCAGTATGGCCTGGCGGCGCGCCTCTGCTGCAGGCATGCCGGAGCGCAGAGTCTCCGTCGTCTCAAGCGCAAGATGCTCTTCGATCTCTTCTCGCAACCGTCGATCGCTTTGCCGCCGCGATGCGAAGTTCTTGAGACGCGCAAGAAACCGCCTGAGAACTCCATTTCGCAATGACGATCCGACGATGAACGGGATGGAACGGCAGGCCTGGCCCCAGAACCAAAGCGTAGCGGCAGATGGCGACGTAGCTTCGGCGCGAAGGTTGTATTCCTCGATGAGGTCGCCCAACAAGGCCCCTCGATATGGAACCGCAAGGACGATTTGGAAAAGGCGGCAAGCGAAAGCCGGCGGCGAATAGCGACTCATATCGGCTCCCAGCGGCGTTTTGAGTCGGCTGTCATACTATGCAAGGTTTGTTCGGATATTTGCAGCGCACGATTGCCTGCGGCCTCGACTCGAAACAGCCGTTTGGCCCTGCCCCCGCGCTCGGGCGTCGGATCGCCGGTGGATGAACTCACGTACCTTTTCGCCTCAAGTCGCTCCAATGTCGCATACACCGCGCCGATGGAAATATTGCGACCGGTCCGTTGTTCAATTTCGCGCCGCACGATCATTCCGTGCGCACTTCCATCCAGACGGACCAGTGCCAGAAGGATGATGTGCTCCAACGACCCGAGAAGTTCTCCCCGTTTCATTTCTTCTGTAAGGTAGAACAAATAAGATGAGTAGTCAACTCCGCCGGACTGGCTCCTGCGTATTTATGCAGTTGCGAGTGTCTAGATTCGTGGTCAGACGTAGATTCGTGGTCAGACGGGGACTGGAACTCTAACGCCCGTTGACCCGCCATTCTATGTCTCCGCCTGGGCGCGTACCCAGCAAAACGCGGAGACCGCGGGCTCCGAGGCGTCCCCGGAGTCTGCCGAGGAAGAAGCCCAACAAGAAACCGTCACCGAAGTCGAATCCGCTCCCGGAAGGGCGAATGATCCGCCTCCAACAGAATTGTCATCCCGACCGGAGCGAAGCGTAGTGGAGGGACCTGCGGTTCCCGGCCCCTCGAACCCCTCCCAAGCGACCGTATCGCATCACCCTCCTATGTCGGCTTTTGTTCCGGATAGCAGGATCGCCTTCTCAATAGATAAGAACCGTTTTGGCCGGCGTCGTTGAACTCTCCGAGAAATAGGAACCGGCTGTTTATGTCCCAAAAGACCCAAAAACACCGAATTTTATCGAATTTTACAAAAGGGATCAGGTTCTCCCTACCCCTATCCGGGGAGACCGAGCTCTCTCGCAAGGCTCTAAAGCCTCAGGGGACGATGACGGCTGATCCACGCTCGGTTTCTTCTTTGACCGCGAGCAAGGCTTTGTTTGCGTCATCGAGCGAGAACGTAGCGACCTGGGGATGAATTTTCAGCTGCTGCGCGATGGCGAGAAAATCGCGCGCATCCTGGCGCGTCATGTTCGCCACACTGCGAATCTGCCGTTCGCCCCAAAGCAATTTGTCGTAGTCAAAGGCAGGCATCTGGTCCAGGTGAATCGCGTTGATCGCCACCACTCCACCTTTGCGCAACGCCGACAGGGCGCTGACGACCACCTTCCCGCTGGGCGCGAAGGTGATCGCACGATCCAGTGGGGCCGGCGGCATTTCGTCTTCTTTCCCCACCCAGGTAGCCCCAAGAGTAGCCGCCATCTGGCGGTGGCCCTCGCCCCTGGTAGAGACATAGACCTCGCACTTCCACGACTGGAGCACAGTGATGGCTAAACTCGCCGAGCTGCCAAACCCGAACAGCCCCACTCGTTCACCCGGAGCGACCCCGGCGACCCGCAAGCTACGAAAGCCGATAATTCCGGCGCAAAGCAGGGGAGCGACGTGGACGTTATCGAGACCTTCGGGCAAGGGGAAGGCGAAGTCCGCGCGAGCCAGGGCATATTCTGCATAGCCGCCATTCACCGTGTACCCGGTAAACGTAGGGTGGTCGCAAAGATTCTCCAGGTCGTGGCGGCAGTACCAGCAATCCCCATCGATGCCGCCGATCCAGGAGACACCGACACGGCTCCCCAGCGGCAGCTCGGCTGTCGGGCCGGCGACCACCTCGCCCACGATCTGGTGACCAGGAATCAGCTGCGAGCGCAGCGGCGGCAGATCCCCTTCCGCAATATGAAGGTCAGTCCGGCAAACTCCGCAGGCCAGCACCCGCAGCAGCACGTGGCCCGGCTGCGGCGCCGGACGGGGTACCTCCTTGATCTCGAGCAGCGGCGTGCCGCCAGGCACAAGAACGGCAGCCTTCATTTTTTGGCCAGTTCCTCACTCAGCTTGTGGGCATTGATGGAATGCTCATGAGCCTGCCTGCTCAACTCATGAGCAGACAGATGGTCCCCTTTGCCGTGAGCCGTGGCTGCGGCGCTGTGGGCATGGGCTGCAAGGTTGTGGAGTTCGACAATCCGTTCGTGGGAACTGGGGGACATTTGTTTCTCCTGGCTGCTTGGATGCTCCGGCAGCGAACTCAGGATGAATTTTGACCGAGGCAATTGACGCAAGGGAAGAGCTGGATAGAAGATAAGCCGGGGGTGCGCCGTGAACACAATTAATCCCAGAGCCGGTCAACTGGCCAACGCTTCTGACCTGGTGGACGTCCCGAAGTTAATCACCGCCTACTTTGAGCTTCGGCCCGACCCCCATGTGCCCGAGCAACGGGTTGCGTTTGGCACTTCGGGGCATCGCGGATCATCCTTCGATCGTGCGTTCAACGAATGGCACATCCTGGCCATCACCCAAGCCATCTGTCTTTATCGCCAACAGCAAAAAATTGAAGGACCGCTCTTTCTGGGCATCGATACGCATGCCCTTTCCACTCCGGCGCAGGCCAGCGCTATGGAAGTCCTGGCAGCCAACAGGGTAGACGTCATGCTGCCGGAAAGAACCGACTACACACCTACCCCGGCGATCTCGCATGCCATCTTGACCTACAACCACGGCCGCAAGAACGGCCTGGCCGATGGCATTGTGGTCACACCGTCGCACAACCCGCCCGAGTCTGGAGGATTCAAGTACAACCCCCCGAACGGCGGTCCCGCGTCCAGCGAGACCACTGCCTGGATCCAGGCCAAGGCGAATGAGTTCCTCACCAACCAACTCGCCGGCGTGCAACGCATTGCGCTCGACAAAGCCCTGGTGGCCCCTACCACGCACCGCCACGATTACCTAACCAATTACGTTAAGGATCTGGCCAATATCATTGATATGCAGGCGATTCGCGCCTCCGGGATCAGGTTCGGTGTGAATCCCCTGGGCGGCGCCGGCGTGCACTACTGGGGACCGATCGCAGAACACTATGGACTGAACATGACGCTGGTGAACGACCTGGTGGATCCCACGTTCCGCTTTATGACCCTGGACTGGGATGGCAAGATCCGCATGGACCCGTCTT
>Ga0302180_10004566_pt1 | contig 10258 bp, 8 predicted proteins | sample I_Palsa_E3_2_FD_200575 | JGI IMG/M metagenome (GOLD analysis project Ga0302180, IMG submission 200575) | Peat permafrost microbial communities from Stordalen Mire near Abisko, Sweden - I_Palsa_E3_2 | ecosystem: Environmental > Terrestrial > Soil > Palsa > Peat permafrost | place: Sweden: Abisko... | reverse complement strand
GCTCCCGACGAGGTTTGTTTCCATCGACGAAAGGTGAGGGACATCACCGAGCGTCAGCGTTCCCTGGACTTCATCCTGTGGCAGTACAAAAATAATGTGTTACCGGCAGCGCGGCAGTATGTGCTGCCCAGCAGGCGCTACGCCGATCTCGTCCTGGAAAGCATCGCAGACCTGCCAGCCGTGGAGAAAAGCGTCTATGACGCCATCGCGGACAGTCGCTTTCTCGCCGCAACGCGGTAACCGGAAACCATCCCAGCGGATTTGCGTTGATATGGTTGGGCCGATCACTGGCGCAAATTTCACATGGATAAAATGGGCGGGGCAATAATGTGAAGGTTTGCTTACGAGATGAGCGATGAGTTCCAGTTGCGATTTGGCGCGATTTACAAATGTTTACACACCTAACTCCTGCGCCATTCGTGAATGAGCAGAATCCCTTGAAAGATGCGAAAATGAAGGTAGCTTGGCCGCGCTCATGCGCTGCGTCATCCCACGGAAAGCGGGATGCAACGCAGGCGTGGGGAATCCGTGTCTAACGGACAAGCCCAGTTCATGCCCATCACACAGATCCCATTCCAGGACCCGGTGGCTCCTCCCGAGAAGCCGCAGCCGGAGCAACTCGGGCTGTACGATGCCCAGGGATGGGAAACGGCCTACCGTGATCTGGATGACGATGCGCGGGTGCCCCACCTGCTCATCCAGTTACAGGACGATCTGGCGCGCTCGCGCCGCCGCGAAGCCGTGTGGATTTCCATTATCGTCCACATCGTCCTCATTTTCTTTCTGCTAAAGATTGAGTGGCTTGAAAAATACCTTCCCTGGCACTCGGCGGTCGTGGCGAAAAACTTGACCAACCTGAAGGATGCGACCTTTCTTGAGCTTCCGCCGGACTTGCAAAAGCTCCCACACAAGTCAACCAGCAACATCATATCCGATAAAGACCGGATGGCCATGACGCGGCATCCTAATCTGGATGTCAAGGAGTTGCGCAAGATTCTAGCGACACCGCCGCCTGGAGCGCCCGGGCTGAATGCACCCCAGACGGCGCAGCAGGCGCCGGCTCAGCCGCCCGGTGCTTTGGCGCAGAATCAGCTCGCGTCACAGCAACCGCCCAATCCGCAGATTGCGCAGTTACAAACGCCCAAGCCAGACATCAGGAAGGAGTTCAGCAAGTATGGCGGCTCCATGTCCGCAGGCGATCAGATTCAGGAGGCGGCACGGGCGGCCAAACCGGGAGGTGGAGGCCAGGGTAACGGCGGCGACTTTGGATTAGGCACGGGCGCGCACGGCCGCCAGGTGGGCAACCTTGAGATTCTCAGCGACACCATGGGCGTAGACTTCGGCCCCTACCTCCAGCGTGTGCTCCATGACGTGCGCCAGAATTGGTACAACGCAATTCCAGAATCCGCGCAGATGAAGCACGGAAACCTGATCATCGAATTCGCTATTACCAAAGATGGAAAAGTTGCGGGCATGAAGCTGGTAGCCACTTCCGGAGACATTCCGCTGGATCGCGCGGCCTGGGCCGGCATCACGGGCTCGGACCCATTTCCAGCGTTGCCCACCAATTTTGGCGGAGAATATCTCGCTCTTCGCTTCCGCTTCTTCTACAACCCCACCAAAGAAGAACTCGAGTAGAAATCGTCCGACACCCGCGACCATCGGCCACCGACAAGTTTTCCTTACCACACCCGGCAACGGTTCTGATTCACCATCGGCGATCCCGCCTTGCAGTGAAACGCCCCCTGGAATTCCGGCATGTTCGAAACCACTCCATTCGCGCGGTATTTCTCCGGAGAATGCGGGTCGACTGTAGCGCGCAGCCGCTTGGTTTCGTCGCGAGTTTCGCCACACCAGCTTTGCCCATAGCCGACGAAGAATCTCTGCTCGGGAGTGAGCTCGTCGAGCGGTGGCAGTTTCTCTCCCTTGGTGTCGGCCTGCCACGCCATGTAAGCAAGAATCAGGCCGCCCAGGTCGGCGGTATCCTCGCCCAAAGTCAGCTTGCCGTTGATTTTGATGTCGTCGATAATTGTGTACGTCGAATATTGATCTGAGATGCAGCTCGCGCGCCTCACAAACTCTTTCTCATCGTCCGCGGTCCACCAGTCGCGCAGGTTGCCCTGAGCGTCGAACTGGCGGCCTTCGTCGTCGAAGCCGTGGGTGAGTTCGTGTCCGATGGTGCCGCCGGTGTCGCCATAGTTCGGCGCCGCATCCGAGGCCGGATCGAACGCCGGCGGCTGCAGCACTCCCGCCGGAAAGTTAATGTCATTCATCTGCGGGTCGTAATACGCATTCACCGTGGGCGGAGTCATTCCCCACTCGCCCCGGTCCAGTGGTTTGCCGATCTTAGCCAGCTCCCGGTTAAATTCAAATTGCCGAGCCCGCTCCACGTTGCCCAGTTCATCTCCGCGCACGATTTCCAGCTTGCTGTAGTCGCGCCATTTGTCGGGGTAGCCAATCTTGTTGGCCATTCCGTGCAGCTTTATCAGCGCCTGCTGCTTTGTGACAGCGGACATCCACGGCAACGAGTTGATGTCCTGTTCCATCGCCGCTTCGATTTCCTTCACCATCTTGAAGGCTTCCTGTTTAGCCGCTGGACTGAAATATTTCTCCACGTACACCTGGCCCAGCGCTTCTCCCAAGTCGCCGTCCACGTATTGCGTGCAGCGCTTCCAGCGCGGCTGCAGCTCCTGCTGGCCGCGCAGGGTCTTGCCGTAGAAAGCGAAGTTTTCGTTTAGCAACGTTGAGGAAAGAAAGGGCGCATCCGCATGCACCAGGTGCCAACGCAGGTAAGTCTTCCAATCCGCCAGGCTTTCTTTACCGAGTTCCTCATTCATAGCCTTGAAGAAGCCGGGGGACGCCACATTCAGCGAGTTCAGTGACGGAAGACCTGCCTTGGCGAAGTAAACCTGCCACGGAAAATCAGGGCTGATCTTTTCCAATTCGCCGCCTGTCATCTTGTGATCCAGATTCTTAGGTTCGCGCCGATCTACCAGTGTCATCGAACCTTGAGCCAGCGCGGTTTCGATGCGCATCACGGTCTGCGCTTCCGCCGCCGCTACGTCCGGCTGATCGCCCAGCAATTCAAACATCTTCTGCACATGCGTTACATAGGCCTTGCGCAGATCTACCGACTTCGCGTCGTCTTTCACGTAGTAATCGCGATCGGGCAGGCCCAGCCCTCCCTGGTCCGCTTCCGCAATCTCTTGCGTAGCATCTCTGAAGTCCTGGGTGGAGCCGAAACGGAAGAGGACGTTGTCATCCACCATGGCCGCGGCTACATCGGCGATCTGCGCCTTCGAATTAATCTTCGCAATGCGCTCCAGATCCGGCTTCAGCGGCGACAAACCTTGGGCATCAATTGCCTTCTCGTCGGTGCAGGACGCATAGTAATCGCCGATCTTCTGCGTGGCCGAGTTGCGCTTGGCGTCAGGCGCGGCAGCAGCCTCCAAAATCCCGCGCAACCGGCCCAGGTTCTCGTCCTGCATCTTCGCGTAGATGTCCCACGAAGACTGGTCGGGAGGAATCGGATTGTTTTTTATCCATCCGCCGCAGGAATATTGGAAGAAGTCCACACAAGGATCTACGCTTCGATCCATGGAGGTGACGTCCAGCGCCGGCTCATACTTTGACACGGTGGCTGCGGGCTGTTGTGCGTGAGCCATGGGAAATAGCGATGCGGCCGCGAGCGCAGTAATACAAAGACGCAGAGTTGCCATGAAGGGTCCTTTTCCGTTGGAATCGAAACGCTAGAACCAAAGAGTATAGGCTTCGCATCAAAGCTCGTTCACACTAATAGCAAGAGCGAGACTCCGGAAGCCGGAAACCGAATTCCGCTAGCTCTTCCGCAGCCGGATCGATCCATCTCCGGTGTGAATCAGCAGCAGATTTCCGCCGCCGTTCAGCTTGCCGCGAACCTCGCCTTCGCGAATCTTGCCTTCGGTCGAGACCGGCATATCCAGATCGATGTGGCCGTCTCCGGTGTGCAGATCCACGTCTGCAGCGAGGTTTGCCGGCACTTCCAGCGTGACCGTGCCATCGCCGCTCTCCAGCCTCCAGCCCATGGCCAGCGCCGACCCGGCCGTCGCCCGCGCGTCCACGCGCCCGTCTCCCGTCTTGAGGTCGAGTTCGTCAAAGCGGCCGTTGGCGCGGATATGTCCATCCCCGGTCAGCGCCCGCAGTTTGCCGTCTACGCCGTCAATCTCCTGCGAGCCATCTCCGCTGCGCAACTGCATCTCTCCTTTAAAGTTGCCCAGTTCGATCTTGCCATCGCCGGTGCGCAGGTCTACCCGGCCCTCGCGCGGCATGTGGATGTTAATGTCGACGCTATGATTGACCCAGCCGATCGTAACGCCGTGATGCGGGTAGCGCACGTCGATCTCGACCACGTCGCCCGTCTGGTGCTCTTCGATCCGGATGCTATCGGCGCCGATCTTGTAGTGCGTGGTCGTCACCTTGGCTTCGATAGTATTCTGATCCCAGGTGGAGACGTGAATGTCGGCGTCGGAAGTGTCCACCCGCAGATCGGGCTTCCCGGTGAGCGTATAGGTTTTCGACCAGTCGTCAGCCCGCGCCGGCAACGCCGCCCACGTGCAAACCAAGCCGCCGAGAATCAGACCCATGAGCAACCAGCGTTCAAAACCCATACGTTTCATAAGAATCCTCCGCCAGGCACACAAATGCTGCCCAGTCCTATAGACGAGATTACGCGCGATTCGTGAGTTTGGTTCCATGGAAAATTGTGCGGAGACGGGCTCGGATTCCGGCGGCCGCCAGTTAATCGTAAGATCACTCACAAACTTACTCGTAAACCCAGATATCCAGAACTTTCCCGTTGGCGCTACTCAACCAGAGTTTGCCACCGACGATGCCGCTGCCGGTAAACGGCCGCTCGGCCGACAAGGGGACGGACTTCGCGGTGTTCACGTTCCAAATCGATTCGTGGTCCGGCCTCTTGCCATCGCCATCGAAATAGAAAATCCTTGCTTGCCCATCGTTTCCGAAAGGAAGTATCCGCCAAACTACGTCAGCCTCTTTGGGGAGCTTCTCTAGTTCGGCTCCGGTGGCGGGATCGAGCACGGTGATACGGTCATCGGGGCCACCAATCAGCACGCGCTTGCCGTCGGTTGTGAAGGCCACTGCGAAAGTCTCAAGCGCCAAGCCGCGATACTCATGCAGTATCTTCCAGGTTGCTGCATCGTAGAAGCGAATCACGGTGTCTCCGTCCGCTGTCACGAGCAGCTTTCCGTCCGGGCTGAAGCTGCAGTGGATCAATCCGGCAAAATCAGAGTGGAGGATCGCCAGTTGTTTCGGCGTTCCGCGAAGATCCCAAATCTGTCCCGGGCGGTCGAGCGGGCCCACAACGATTCCGCTGGAGTCAGGAAGGAATTTGAGGTCGTGGATGCCGTGCGTATCGCTCTTCCATCGCTTGTCCTCGGCTGCTCCCGAGGTCGACGCCACCTCCACCGTGCCATCCCGCAGACCCACCGCGAACCAGCGGCCGTCCCGTGAATAGTCGTAAGCGGTGATCCGGGGCTGCGGGCCGAAGGTGTGCTTTGTATTTCCTGAGCCAGCATCCACCAGCCGGAGAGTGTGATCGCTGCACGATACCGCAACCTGATCTCCAGCAGGCGAAATAAGCTGGTTCTGCGATTCACATGGCAAAGGAACGGTGGCGGCAGGCTTCATCCCCGAGCTTGCGGCGGGTTGGGCAAGGGAAACAACCAGAAGCAAGAGAATCGAGCTGGACAGCATGGGTTTCGTCGGCATCAGGCTTTCTCAAGAACGATATCGAAGGTGACGGCTGCAACCATCTGTTGCGGATCGCCTTTGAGCATGACCGGGCGCACCAGTTCGCGGCTGGTGATCAGCGGGTCACGGGAAAAATTCTTGTCGGGATCGCCATCGAACACGGGATCGCTCGCGAAGTAGAGTTGCGTGGTCAGTGGCTTGTGTCCGGGCGCGGTCACCAGGTAATGAACGTGCTGGCATACACGCGCGGGATAGTGCCCGGGCAGAACGCTCTCAAAACCGTAATTGCTTTTCGGGTCAGGTTGTATCGTCGTACGGAAGCGGTAGCCGGCGTTGTCGTAGTGGCCAAAGTTGTCGGTCTGCCAGATTTCCAGCTTGGCATTGGGAAGAATTTCTCCGTTCACGCTGTACACGATTCCAGCAACAGATAGAGGCATGCCGGGATCGCCGGGCGCGCGCAACACCGAAACATGCGGCGCGTCGCGCTTGTAGAACGGACCGAGTTCGCAAAATGGTGTGGGCTGCCGCTTGGCCTCAGCCGTGTCCCAGGCTCTTGCGATGGCCGACAGCGAAGCGGAAGTCGCAAGCGTCACCGCTCCCAGCGCAACGCATTTCTCCAACATTTCCCTGCGGGTCTGATTCATGGCAGCCTCTCTCTGGCGCACCGAGTATAGACCAAATTTTGCTGAGCCGGGTCTTTCAACTGGTTGAGCCCACGGTTTCTGAGCGGCGTACAATAAAGTGGTGGTCAACGCTCAACGCCAGAACGATTCCCACAAGCATCAACGGCACGCCATTTATGCCACGGAAACTACCGGCCTGCTGCTGATCGCCTTTCTGCTGCTCGCCCTCACTTTGATTCGCTATTGGCATGCCATTCATTGGAGCGTGCGCTGAAGGTGCCCTCGGTGCAGCCCGAACCGCTGCTGGTGGTTGTGCTTGGCCCCACGGCCAGCGGAAAGACTGCTCTTTCTCTTGCTCTTGCGGAGCGCTTCCACGGCGAGATTGTGAATTGCGATTCCGTCGCTATGTACCGCGAGTTTGACATTGGGACCGCAAAGCCCACTGCATCAGAACTTGCCCGAGCTCCGCATCATCTGCTCGATTGCGTCGTACCCACCGACCACGTCACAGCCGGCGAATACGCCCGCCAGGCGCGGCAAGTGCTGGAGGAGATCAAAACGCGCGGCCATTTGCCCATCCTTGTGGGAGGAACCGGACTCTACCTGCGCGCCCTGCTCGAAGGACTTTTTCCCGGCCCGCAGCGGTCTGAAGAATTGCGCCGGCGATTGCGCGAACGAGTGGAAAGCCGCGGCTCCAGTTATCTTCATCGCATTTTGCGTCGCCTGGATCGCGCCGCCGCGGAGAAGATCCATGCCAACGACACGCCCAAGCTCATCCGAGCGATCGAAGTTTGTCTCGCCTCGCGCCAGAAGATGACGGAACTCTGGCAGCAACGCGGGCGCGATCGTTTGCGCGGCTTCTGCGTTCTGCGCCTCGGTCTCGAGCCCGATCGGCAGGCTCTTTACGAACGAATCAACCGCCGCGCGCAACAGATGTTCGAAGCTGGCCTGGTTGAAGAGACGCAGCGACTGCTCGAGAAGTACGGAGCCGCCGCAGGCCCAATGTCTTCTCTCGGATACAAGCAGGCAGTGCAATTCCTTCGCGGTGAACTCACGCGCGAACAGGCGTTGCAAGCTGCTCAGCAAGCTCACCGCAACTACGCCAAGCGCCAGATGACCTGGTTTCGGAGTGAGCCTGAAGTCCACTGGCTGAACGGCTTCGGGGATGATATGCAGATTCAGCAGACGGCAGCAGGTTGGGTCGGGTTTCAGGTCTTAGGTCTTAGGTCTTAGGTTTTGGGACGCGGCTGCCAGAAGCTCGTCTATTTACCTATGTGAGTGTGAGCCTAACACCCGAGACCTAAGACCTAAGACCTGTCCTTCTGCTATCGTTTTCTGCATGCACCGCGCCCTCACCATCTTACTGTTCGCTGTCGCGCTCACCGCGGCAGCGTCTGCCAAGGACAAATATCAGCGCCCCGGTCCCATTCATCTGACTCACGACGGCGAAAAATGGGCCGAGAAGACTCTGCACAAACTTACTCTCGAAGAGAAAGTGGGCCAAGTGTTCATGATCTGGTGCCGCGCCAGCTTTCTCAACGTTGAGAATCCCGAATACCTGCAATGGCGCGAGGCCATGCAGAAGTATCACGTCGGCTCGTTTGCCATGACCGTCCATGTGGATGGTCCGTACCTTCTGCGCAGCGAACCTTACGAAGCCGCCGAGTTGCTCAACCGCCTGCAGAGCGAGTCGAAGCTGCCCCTGCTGTTCGCGGCCGATTTTGAACGCGGCGTCTCCATGCGCCTGATGGGGACCACGGTCTTTCCGCACGCCATGGCGTTCGGTGGAGATGGCAAAGCGGAAGACGCCGAGACGTTCGGCCGCATCACAGCCGAAGAAGCGCGCGCCATCGGCATTCACTGGAATTTTTTTCCCGACGCCGATGTGAACTCGAACCCCGCTAATCCCATCATCAACACGCGCTCGTTCGGAGAAGACCCCAAACAAGTCGGCGATCTGGTCGCGGCCTATATCAAGGGTGCGCATGAAGGCGGCATGCTGACCACGGTCAAACACTTTCCCGGTCACGGAGACACGGCCACCGACTCGCATCTCGGCGTGGCCAGCGTCAACGTGGACCGCGCCCACCTCGACTCCATTGAACTGCCACCTTTTCGCGAAGCCATCGCAGCGGGGGTCGACTCGGTGATGGTGGCGCACGTGACTGTGCCTGCGCTCGATTCCGATCCCAACCACGTGGCCACGATTTCGCCGGCGATCGTCTCGGACCTGCTTGAAAAACAGCTTGGCTTCAAAGGAATCATCGTCACCGACGCGCTTGACATGGCCGGGCTGACGCACCTCTTCGCCAATAACATCGGCCGGGCCGCAGTCGAGGCTTTCAAGGCCGGCAACGACCTGTTGCTCATCCCCGCCGATTTTCCGGCCTCGTACAATGCCATGCTCCTGGCGCTTCAGTCGGGTGAGATCTCTCGCGAACGCCTCGACCGCTCCGTGCTTAAGATCCTGAAAGCAAAGGCGTCTCTGGGCCTGCAAGATGCCCGCATGGTAGATGTGAACGCCGTCGCCAACCTGGTGGCCAAGCCTGCGAACCTGGCTTTCGGCCAGCAGGTGGCCGATGCCGCAGTTACACTGGTGCGCGATAACGGCAAGGTGCTGCCTCTCAAATCTTCGCTCAAGAATGGGGGAACCGCGAAGGGTGCACTTCCGTATACCACAACAGAGGAGACGCACAATCAGGTGGTTGCGGTGCTCTTCTCCGACGACGTGCGGACGGACTCCGGGCGCGCTTTCGGCCGTGAACTTCGGGCCCGAATCCCGGACGCGCACGTGATTTACGTGGATCCGCGCATCGCCGCGGGGATGAGCGACGAAGTGCTAAAGGCAGTGGACGAAGCCAAGACTGTGGTAGCCGCTGTTTACGTGGTGCCGACAGCGGGCAAAGTCGGGAACACGGTCGCGATGGCCGATGCGACCGGCACGCTGCTGCAGCAAGTGCTCGATCACGCGGCGGAAAAGACTGCCGTCGTCGCCATGGGAAACCCGTACCTTGCGGCAGATTTCCCGAAGATGGAGAATTACTTGTGTACGTTTTCCAACGCGACGGTGTCGGAGCTAAGCGCAGTCAAGGCGCTGTTTGGAGAAATCGCCATTCGCGGCCATCTTCCCGTGAGCATTCCGAATGTCGCCCGGCGGGGCGCCGGCATTGAACGTCCGGTCCGTCCGGTCCAGGTTGCCAGTGGAGGGTCTCATGATGCGCAAGAATAAATTCTCTGCATTTGTCATCGCCGCAGCCAGCCTTGCGGCGATACTCCTCCTGCCCGCGTGCAGCGTGAACGTGAAGAAAGAGGCCAACGGGCAAGACAAGCAGGTGGATATCAACACGCTCGTCGGCGGCGTTCACGTCAGCAAACAGGCGGACGTCTCCGACGTGGGTCTGGCGGTTTATCCCGGCGCGCGGATGAAAGAAAAAGATTCCGGCGGCAGCGATAAGAGCGCCAATGTAAATATCTCCGGCTTCGGTTATGGCCTGAAGGTCGTGGCGCTCGAATACCAGTCCGACGATGCGCCTGCAAAGATTCTCGCTTTCTACAAAGAACAACTGAAAAAATATGGAGAAGTTCTCGAATGCCACACTTCCAAAGGGAACTGGAATGTGAACATGGGGAAGAATGGTTCGAACGAGTTGACCTGCGATGGCAGCGGGGGTGCAGATATCGAGCTCAAGGTTGGCAAGCAAGATGATCAGCACATTGTGGCCGTCGAGTCCGAAGGTAAGGGAACAAGTTTTTCGCTGGTTTACGTGCGCACCCACGGCAAGGATGCGGAGATTTAGCGGCTTGCGGAAAACTAACGAATACGTGCAGCACCGTGGAAAAGCGGCGCTTCAGCGCCGCGTAAAGCTGCAAGATCAATGCGGGCC
>Ga0302180_10004562_pt1 | contig 10265 bp, 8 predicted proteins | sample I_Palsa_E3_2_FD_200575 | JGI IMG/M metagenome (GOLD analysis project Ga0302180, IMG submission 200575) | Peat permafrost microbial communities from Stordalen Mire near Abisko, Sweden - I_Palsa_E3_2 | ecosystem: Environmental > Terrestrial > Soil > Palsa > Peat permafrost | place: Sweden: Abisko... | reverse complement strand
TCTTGTAGTAATGCATTTGTATGGGCGTCCCGCTTCCGGCTTGCTGCGCATAGATCTGCATTTTCGAGGGGTCAATGCCACTGGTACTCAACTTCACCCAGTCCGACGCCTTGCCCCCGTATTGGCTAACGAGCCGGGGCACATCACGGATTTCGTCGCCAGCCGCGATTATGCGTTGCCCCTCACCACTGAGGGCCTCACCAGGTATTATACGAACCTCAATAGCTACCCCATTGAGATAACGGCGGGGCCGGATGGCGTCAAGAAATTATGGCTTAAGCCCAATACTGTTCACTTAACGATCTGTATCCGCTTGGCGACGTCGAGGCGGCGAGTGCGCTGTCGTTTACGTGGACGCAGATTGTAGTTGCTCATTTTCCGTTTGACGCCACGTGGCTTGATCCGATTCCTGCTCGAAACGACGCGCTCCTCAAGAATCTCGTCCAGGATCGCTTCATGCAGGGCTTTCTTTTGCTGAGGGGGGAATAGCGCCGTAGCGGGCCATGCGGCGCTGGACCACGCGCACTGCGTGGAGAAAGGAAAGCTGGTCGGGGTCCTCATCTGCCTTCAGAGCGGCTTCGTGCATCAGACCGCGGATGGCGAAGTGCGCCATCGGCAAACCGAAGAACTCCTGCTTTACCAGTTCCGGCGTCTTGCTGCGCAACACAATCTGTGCACCGCGCAAATGCGTTTTCAACTCGTCTAGCGCGGTTTCGATTTCCCATCGTTCGTGATAGAGGGCTGCCAGTTCTTTGGCCGGGGCATGCCGGTGATCGAGTATGGTGCTGATCAGCCGGTACAATGACTCGGCTCCTGCGACGTCCTTCAGGCGGTAATCGATGACGCGCACGACAATCCCCTTACGCCGATTCCGCCGGTCGGAAGTAGACGCGTAAATCCGGCTGAGGTAAGAACCATCTGGCAAGCGTTCCTCCACATCCAGACGAGCATTCTGGCGCGTGCGCCAGAGCAAGTCCGCGCCTGTCTTGGCTGCCATGCGCCAGAGTTTGTAACTAGGGAAGAACCGGTCTGCCAGACACAACATTCCCGGGCGGAGCGAAGGGATCACTTTCTCGGCCAGCGTGAGTTCGTCCGTGGGGTATTGGTCCATATGCGCGGCCCACAACACGTGCGTGCCGTTCTCCAGCAGCGCCACGAAACGGATCTTGGGGAAAGCACTGGAACCCCGACTGGCGCCCGGACGCCCAAAGGCCTTGTCGTTTTCCGCAGTATCGGCGACATCCAAGGTACTCCCGTCGAGACTCACCAGTTGCCATCGACGGTACCAGGCTCCCTTGGTGCGCTTCTTCGCAATCGGGGCCACCACCGCGTCATAGAGCTTTTTCAGCGGCTCGGCTCCCAGCCGGCTGCGTGCCTGGGAAATGCCGGATTTGCCGGCGACCTTCACCTTGGCCGAAGGGTCCAGCAGCCACTGCACGCCTTCCAGCAGGCAACGCAACACTTCGCGATAAGATGAACGCATGTACACCGCCAGTGCGATGACGTAATAGATCACCACGTGCGCTGGCAAATCACGCTCGCGAATGCTGGCACGATTGGTCTGTTTTAAAACTTCGTGGATCTTCTCGACCGGGAAGAACCTGGCAATGACGCCGAGGCTGATATAGTCGGTAATCCGGCTGCCTGCCGGCAAGGCTGCCACGGTGCGCGCCATAGACTTCTCCTAGCGATCGCCGCACCCGGCCGGGACCTCCGCATTCGGCGGAACGGCATCGAAATCCGGAACCAGACGATACGGGAACCGCCCGCGAATGGCGTGATTGAAATACTTGCCCTTGGAAGGCGCGCCGAGCAGTGCCTGATGCACTGCCGCAGGAACGCCAGAGTATTCGTAGACCGTCCGGCTACGGAACGCCAACTGCAATAGTTCTCGGGCTTCGTCGTAAGCAACCGTCGCAAGAGTAGATGACTCCACCGCAGAAACGCGCATGGGACGCCTCCTTCGGGAGGCCTTGGCCCCAAAAACAGGATACCATAAAACTGTTTGTTAAGTGAACAGTATTGGGGCTAGGGCCTTCTCGCGGAGAACGCCGCACTAAGAGCCGAATCCTCGGAGCCGCCCGTCGAGTCACGTTAACCGCAGGGACCCGTCACGCTCGGTGCGAGTCTTGGCTCGTTTTGAACCGTTCTTCCGTGGGTCCGTGGAAGAAGGCAACGCACTCCGAGCCAGGCGTGATGCCTCCATGCACGCGCTCAAGGCGCGCGCGGGCACCCCAGAGGAACAGACGGTGCGTGCGTCGATGGACGCCCCATCGCTGCCGCCGACGAAGGCTGATGGGTGTGCTGATAAGCGTGCGCGTCCATGGCGTATCGTTGCCGGCGACGGAGACGGCCGCACAAAAGGACGGACATCGAAAATTGGTACACGGGTCCCGGCGATGGGCTTTGGCCAACGCGCTTCGTCGGTCGAGAGCTGGCGCTCGAACGGATAGCGCCCTTTTCCCACCGGAGCGCTCATCGCCACCTTCCTTTGGCCTACGCCCGCGCGATGCGGCACGTCCGTCGATAAGCGGCGCATCGTTGCGGGCGGCGGAGGCGGATGGACTTACATCCTTTTGCAAGAGCTACGCGATGGGTTTGGCGTACGCGCCTCAGCCAGTCGAGTGCCGCCAACGGGTCAAGGTCTCCGCCGTTGGGTATTGGGGATCAACCGAACGCAAAACCGGGTTAGTGCAACCCTAGATTGCCAGAACCTTCTGAAAGGCTAAGATTATAAAGCACTGCTGGAGTTCAGCCTCAAAGTTCTGGGATTTGGTCCTCACTGCTGGAGAAGCGTTTTAGGCCAAGCTCCACAGTCAACTGGATATAGTAGGATCAATCACTTACGGAATGTTCATCCGCTTAATTCGGTTTTCCGTTCGATTGATCCGCAATACCCGCCTTCAAGGGAGAGACCCGCACAGGCCAGGAAGCCGTCGTGATCTATCAGCAACAGCTCGAGCGTCGAGGCGAGGAGTTCGAGCAGGTGCGGTTATGCCTGGGGGTGGGGCGTGCCAGTCCGCGAATTTGAATAAATGTTCTGGCTACACGCACGGAAAAGGGACTACTGGCGTTCCTCTGCCGAGCCGATTAGCCAATCCAGGGCAGCTTTTCCTTCGATTTTGGAATCCTCTCCGGGTCCTGTATAGATTCGGGCGGCGATGACGGACGCTACGCCCTGAGCGCCTCGCAAGCGGACGCCTGCCAGCCAGGCCCCGGTCAAAGATGCCAGTTCCAGGTTTGCCCTTTCCATTGAGGCGTTTTCGAGCCTAGCATCCTGTAAGAAGGCTCTGAACAGGTTGATGTCGGCTAAGTCGGCATCGCGAAAGTCGGCATGTGCAAAACTGGCCCGAAAGCCGCGCACTCCGCGAAGCGAGCCGCGTTTGAAATCCGCATAATCGCAGTTCGCCTTGGTGAAGTCCGCTCCTACCAGGTCGGCCGCGGCGAAAGAGGCTGAGGCGAGGTTGGCTCTCCCGAAATCAGAACCCCTTAAAATCGCCCCGTCAAATCGGACCCCTGGAAGAAAAGCTTCAATGAAGTTTTCACCGGATAGCTCGATCCCTGACAGATCCGCGCTCTCGAGCCTGAGTTGTTGTCCTGAACTCCCAACGGTTCGCAACCATTCCCGATGAAGCGCGATCTTTTCGACTAAGTCGCTCCAGGATATTGTCATCATAAAGGGGCCTTACGGGAAGAATTTCACTCTATCTCCCCAACTGTGCGGGGGCTTGGCGCCCTCGGCTTTGAGCGCATTGACATCGCCTGGCGTCATTTGTGCAGTGTCCACCATAACATTTTCGCCTAGCGAAAGTGAGGTATCTACTTTTGCAGTGTCGGTAGCCAGATCGAATCCACCCTGGGACGGAGGCTGATGTGAATTGAATCCCTTCACATCCCAATGCTTCCCGCTCCCGTCGATGAAGTCAGCAGCACCGGTTGGATCCCGTTGGATCGGACCTGGAACCTGGCCGCTCTCCTCCAGGGACACAGCTACCTCGGCCTCTCGCACGGAACCCGGCGTGACCTTGCCGCCATGAGCAGGGTCTCTCGCCAGCAACTGGATTCGGGCGGCGCGGGCCAGTGTGGGATCGTTCGGATGCGGATTGTCCTTGCGTAGCTTGGCGAGCTTTTCCTCGATTTGAGCCATTCGTTTGGCTTTGATCTTTGGGTTGATGATTTTGTCCGCATTATCCAGTTCCGCCAGGATATCGGCATTCTTCGGGTCATTGAGTTCGATAGCATATTCCTTCGTCAAGCTGCCGCAATTGGTGCAGTAGAGACACTCGCCGTCCTCGGTGACCTTAATCTTGTGTTTGCCATCCGCCGTTGGCTCTTCGGCCATGACCCGTCTGCCATCCTCGAAGCCGAGATCCGGATCTCTCGAGGGCTTCGGTCTGTTAGGGTCTACATCCGGGTCGGTGGGCTTTTTGGGGTCCACGATCGGATCTACGGGCTTGGTGGGATCCACGGTGGGATCGAGGCTTTTAGGCGGTTCCACCGCCGGATCGGATCCCTTCAGACCCTTCAACGCGCGTCCACCAATGAACATTAGCAGCAGCGTCAGCACGCCTTCGGTAATCTTCTCGGCGCGCTCTTGCTTAGTAAGTTCTTTCTGAGTGATAGCGGTCTTTCCGGTAAGCCCTTCAATGATCGGCGTGATGCCGACGACGTCGCCCAATGCAATCGCGACCACGGCAAAACCGGCTACGATACAGAGCCCGAGCGATCTGTCCGCAGGCAGAACGGAGTCCATTTCCTTGGTCCGTTGGATCACCGCCAGGACGAACGCGACGACCAGCAGGACGACAGCCGCGATGGCAAGAGCAATGGCAAACGGGATCGCCGCACAGACGCCCAAGGCAGCCAGGCCTGCAGCGATTGCATAGATCAATCCGGCGACGGCGAACAGGATAACGAGCCCCAGAACGACCTTGCCAATCCCCTTCAGGATGCCCATCACCACCGATTCTTCCGCTTCCTCAGCCGCTTTCTGTCCGGCTTTGGCGAACTCGGCGGTAGCCTTTTGCTCCACGTCCTTCTGAGTCGCGATGTTTTTGTCGACGTCGGTGCGAATGCCGGCCAGGACCTTATCCCGCTCCTGGCCCCATTTAGTTTTGGCGTCGGCGATCTGATGCTCTAACCCGTCGGCGTACTGTGAGACCGCCTTCTGCTGCGCCTCCCGTGCGGCATTGAGCGCCTGATCCAATAGATTGTGCAGTTCGGTCTGTACCTGAGCGAGACTGCTTGCGGCGCTCGCACTTACACCTCCGAGCGCACCATTGAGTTTGCTCTCTGCGCCGTCGATCTCCTTTCCGAAGGTGGTCTCCACGGACGCCATGCCGGACTGTGCCGCATCCCGGTTCTGCGTAAGCAGGCGAGTTAGTTGCGCGCGTCCCTGCTGTAATGGCTGCGATGCATCCGGCACATCTTTTTCGGCGATCCCCGTGGTTTTTTCGGCTTGGCGTAGCTTGTTGACGACCTGAATACCGCCCTTGGTCATCTGCCGCAGCACCGATGCTTTTAAGGCTTCGGTCCCAAGTACCGCTGTATGTCCTATCTTGTGTGTTGCCGTTCTGGCTGTATTCCCGGCCCTTTCGACTGCAGGAAGAGTCTGCGTCCGGGCCCTTTCCAGGGATTGCATCGCCTGGGTCTGCGTTCTCTTCAGCGATTCCGATTGAGTTTGACCGACAGCATCCACACGATTGACCGCGCCCTCGACGCTCTTTAGGATGGTCTGCTCGACCTGCGCCGTATTCCCACCGAGGGAAGCCGCAAGCTGTTTTCCGGAGTCGCGGAGGCCTTGCGCTACCTTGCCGGCTGTGTCGTGGGCCCTGTTAGCCTGATCATTGGCGCTGCTGCGGATCTTGTCGACGACTCCCGTTGCAAGTTGCTGGATGGCCTGCGCCGCCGCAGCCTTGCCCTCCGGCGTCTTGCCGTATTTCTGGCTCTCTTGCGCGGCGGTCACATTGACCCGCTTAACGGATGCGTCCCCTTGGTTGATGGCCCGGTCGGATTCGGTCTGCGCCATCTTCTCTGTTTGGGACGCCGTTTCCTCGGCGGCGTCGATGGCGCCCTTGCGCTTCGTCTCCACCGCTTTTTGAAGGGAGGCCAGAGCCTTATCGCCGTCGGCCCGAGCGGCGGCCTTGCGGATGGCCGTCTGTGCCATTATGGCGGTTCGGGCTGCGGCAAAGTTCGCGGATAATTCCGTTTTCCGGCCATTAATCGCCGCGTCGATCGCGTGGATCTTTGCCGTCGTCTTTGCGGCAATGGCTTGTGCTCTGCTCTCCGACTGGACAAGGGCGGCGGTTCGGTGGGCTTGAACTTCCTGGCTGAAGGAAGCCTTTTCCACTTCGATAGCCTGCAAGACTCTTTTGGCCGCCTGACCAAGCGTAGCTGTGTCGGGCATCGCGGCGGCCGAGCCATCCCGCGCTCCATCCGGGGAGCTCATATCGTCGGCAGCTTGACTGGCGCCGGGAGGATAGGCGGGCGCTGGGGCTTTTCCCTCCATGGCCGTGAGTGGTGATGGCACGCCGGGGACCAGCGGCGCTAGGAGTCCAGGTGCGGTTTCACGAGGCTGGCCAGGCGGCGCCGCGGCCATGCCGCTGCTCTCTGTGACACCGCGTACCATATGTCCAGCCGCCTGAGCCGGGACTGATAATTGTTCATCGATAGCGGTTCCCACACCGGTCTTGGCGTCCGGCGCCTGGCCGGTCGTAGGACCCAGCACATTCAGGGGGTGAGGCTGCGATCCAGCTTGCGAGTCCCGAACCGGCACGGACCCCCCGGCGCCCGGAGCGGTCCCTTCCGGCGGCAGAGTTGCATTACCCAAGAGCGGCTTCTCTGGAGTCTTCGGCCGGGCCCCATCCTTTGCACCGGGAGTTGCGCTCCCAGGCGAGGTAATCTCCTTTTGTCTTTCGGTCTTACCAGGTAGGTCATGGCCAGGCAAATCCAGCGGGGTTGACCGTGCTCGGGCCGGCTCCGTGGAACCGTCGATAAGGTCATCCCCCGGATTCCGAAAAGGCTCTTCTTGCGGCTTCGGTCCGTTTGGGACTTCCAACATGCGTCGCGTCGCACGGTTTCCGTAGCGCTGCTGCAGTCGGAGGATGTACCGCTGCAAGGCGGGTTGTTGGATGCTTCGAGACCGGGTTAACCGGGCTAACCGATGTTCCGGATAATCCTTCGCAGCACCTTGAGAGACCAGGATTTGGAATGCGGCACGCTCGAGCGATTTGTCCTGTGTACCGCGATCCAGGACGTCCCCCTCGGCGGAGGGCTTCTTGGCGGAGGGCGTGCTTTCAGTCGGGGCTTTCACATCTGGTGTCAGCATCCGTCCCTCCGTGATCGGCGAGAACCAGCGAGAGTAACTTGGGATTATACTCCAAAAGGGGCGCGCGGACCCCACATTCTGGTGGATACCCTGGGCCTAATGATTGCCAACCAAGTGGAATCCGCTAATATGTCTGATCGCCGCGCGGGAGCTCGCCTAGTCGCGTCCCGAATGTGGCGCCGCTGTTGGTCTGGTCGTGCATAAAATCATTACTTCCACTGCGACAACTGGTGTAGCTGTTCGCCCAGAGCGAACGCGATCTTGTCTTGCGCCAGCGAGCCGGGGGCGACAGACGGTCCGCGTTAAGCCGATTGCCGTGAAAAATGAACCAGTTCATGAACAAGGAGCTCGGAAGTAAATGTTTAAGTCCAAAACAAAATTGTTTAAGCCTTAAAAAAAACTTGACACGTGGACCTTTCCGTTGCAGTATCGTCAAATACATACTACGGAGGCGGTTCTATATTAAGGCCGGGCGGTTGCGTTATCGTTGCAGTCCTTTTTTGCGCCGCGCTCGCAGGCGTTATGTTGGCGCAAGGCACACGGGCAAGCATCTCGGGAATCGTTCGAGATTCCACCGGCGCGGCTGTTCCAGCGGCCGAGTTTAATCTGCGATCGCTCGCCAATTCCGCCGTGGTGAAAGCTACGTCGGGAGCGGACGGCTTTTACGCATTCCCCGACGTTGTGGCGGCCGCGCCGGAACCAAATCCGTTCTCCGAGGTTGTAGTTCGCCATGGCATGACGAGTCTCCGGTACCTGGCTAACAAGCCCATCAAATATCACGAGGCCGCCGACCTGTTCTGTCTTGACCTTTACAGATTTACCGATTTGGACCGGCTCGCCGCGCTTGATGCGCCGACTGCCGTAAAAACCGAGGTTGTGGAGGGCATCTCAACGCGATGATCAAAGCATCTTTCTGGGTGCTGCTGGCCGTAGTGTCTGTCGTTAGGGCGCAGGCGCAAAGCAGGACACAGGATCTGGCGCCAATTCTCAAACAAGAACTGTTGCCTCCGGCTGTCGCCCAGTACCAGCTGCGCCAGTACATTCTACACAGAATCGCCCACATTTCCCCGCCATCCAGCGCGGCGGAATGGAGTGTGGAGTCAAAGCGCTTACGCGAACGGATACTGAGCGACGTGGTGTTCCACGGCTGGCCAAAGGAATGGGTGAACGCGCCTCCCAGGTTCGAGGAGGTTGCCGTCATACCAGGTAACGGGTACCGGATGCGCAAGTTCCGCTATGAAATCGTCCCTGGGTTCCAATCCGTTGCGATCCTATACGAGCCGCTGAATCTCAAGGGCAAGGTGCCCGCCATTCTCAACACGAATGGACATGTGGGGCCGCCCGGAAAGTCCGTCGAGTACAAGCAGAAGCGTTGTATCACCTTCGCCAGAAACGGCATTCTCGCACTGAACCTCGAATGGCTCGGGTTCGGCGAGTTAGGCCAAGAATGGAACCAGCACTGGTATGGCGGACATCTCGACCTGGTTGGGACACACGAACTGGGGCTGTTCTACCTGGCGATGCGCAAGGGCCTGGATTATTTGTATGATCATCCCAACACGGACCGCGCGCGCCTGGGTATGACCGGTCTCTCCGGCGGCGGCTGGCAGACTATCGTGCTGAGTTCGCTGGACGAACGAGTCAGAGTGGCTGTTCCGGTGGCAGGGTTCTCCTCGTTCGAGCCGCGCGTCGAGGCCAAAAAGTACGGGGATATCGGCGACGTCGAACAGTCCGCGACCGACCTCTTCGACGGGCGCGATTATCCCTGGCTCACCGCACTGATGGCTCCGCGGCCGACCTTGTTGGTCTATAACGCCGAGGACGATGCGTGCTTCCGGTCCACGGTCGTGAAGCCCGGAGTCTTCGATGCCATCCGTCCTTTCTTTGCCGTGTACGACAAGCAGGATGAGTTCGAATGGCACGAAAACAGGGACCCTGGAACTCACAACTATCAGCTCGATAACCGGCAGGCGGCGTACAGCTTCTTCAGCCGGCATTTCGGAATTCCGCCCATCAAAGAAGATCCGGCGATTTCCTCGGAGTACAGGAGCTTTGACGAGCTGGCGGTCGGGCTGCCGCAAGACAACCTGACCATAGTTGGTCTGGCCCGGAAGCTCGCCGGCCAGATCAACCATGGTGCGCTGTCGTCCGATCCTTCGTTGCGCGATGCAGAAAGGACGAAGCTGCGCGGCATTGTACGCTACCACCCAGCCAGCCTCGAACGCGCCTGGACCCTGGGTGTCACCAAGCACCTAAGCGTGGAGACGAAAGCGCACCTGTTCACTATGGCCGATGGCTTGGCTTCAAATGCTGTTTGGCTTAAGGCGGTCGGCACGGCGGACACCGCGCCGGCGACAATCATTCTGAACGATCAGGGTAAGCAAGCGTCCGCTGCCGGCGCAGCCGCGCGCCTGAATCTCGCGGAACAGGTCCTGGTCGTGGATCTGCCGTTCACTGGCGATGCCTGGCACCAGGATACTACATGGATGTTCGAACACACGTGGCTGCTTGAACAGAACCTGTACGCGACCGGCGACCGGCCTCTCGGCATCGAAGTGGCGCACCTGATCGCGCTGGCGAACTGGATCAAAAACCAGAGCGCCGGCAAAGTGCGGCTGGAGACTACCGGGTTGCGCAACCAGGTTGTCGCACTGATCGCATCGGCGCTGGAGCCGTCCTTATTCTCCGAAGTAGTCATCCGTTCCGGCATGCCCAGCCTGCGTTACTTAATCGACAAACCGGCGAAGTATGAGGATACCCCAGATCTTTTCTGCCTCGACCTTTACAAGTTCACGGACCTGGATCGGCTTGCCGCACTCGCTGCGCCGACTATTGTGAAGAGCAAGGCGGCCGACTAAGCTTCCGAGCGGGCCCGTTGAGGGGTACATTTCAGCGCGGTATCCTCAATGCAGCCCCCACGTAACCCTTGATGAAATTC
>Ga0302180_10004561_pt1 | contig 10269 bp, 9 predicted proteins | sample I_Palsa_E3_2_FD_200575 | JGI IMG/M metagenome (GOLD analysis project Ga0302180, IMG submission 200575) | Peat permafrost microbial communities from Stordalen Mire near Abisko, Sweden - I_Palsa_E3_2 | ecosystem: Environmental > Terrestrial > Soil > Palsa > Peat permafrost | place: Sweden: Abisko... | reverse complement strand
TGATGGAGAGGATCTGGAAGAGGTGGGTGACGGAGAGGACGTCGGCGTGGTTGAATTTGCCGCTCTTGAAGAGGTCCATTAGCCAGGGGGCGAGGGCGATCATCCAGGCGGCAACGAGCATGGCGACGGCGAAGAGTCGGGAGACGGAGCGGCCTACGGAGGAGGAGAAATCGAAGTGGCGGTTCTGCTGGAAGAGGGACGCGAAGAAGGGTAGAGAGGCTGCGCCGGCGGCTGCACCGATGATGTTGAAGGGCGCGTTGAAGAGATCTTTGGCGTTACCGATTAGCGTGATGCCGCCGTGCTGGACGGAGGCGAAGTACTTGAGGAAGATGCCGTCGAACATGACGAGCGAGACGCCGATCATGAGGGGGAGAGAGAGCTTGAGCCACTCGAGGAAGGCGGGAGATTTGAAGTTGACGCGCGGGGTGTAGTGGAAGCCGGTGCGGAAGGCTCCGATGGCGTTGAGCAGCGCAGAGCCGATGAGGACGCCGGCGATGACGCCGATGGCGAGTGAGTAGATGCCGATCGGCTGGCCGTGGACCTTTACGTTATGAAGCAAGAAGGCGCCGAGGATGATGCCGCCGTTGTAGATCAGCGGTGTGAAGGCCTGGTAGATGAAGATTTTTCTGACTTGCAGGCGCGAGCTCATGACGCTGCCGATGAAGAAGAAGAGCTGCGCGGGAAGGATGATGCGGGTGAGCGCGGTGCAGAGCGCGGCGCGGACGGGGTCGGAACGAAAGCCTTTGTTGGCTAGCCAGACGTATTCGGGGGCGAAGATTTCCGCTAGCAGGACGCCGGTGCCGAGGACGACGAGCATGGTGGTGAGGATGACGGAGAGGGCGCGGTCGCCACCTTCTTCGTCGCCGGCTTCACGGTAGCGGTTGAGGATGGTGATGAGGGAGATGGAGGCAGCGCCGCCGATGAGGAAGTAGTTGAGGAGGTCGGGGAGGGTGAAGGCGGCGCGGTAGGCGTCCTGCGCGGCGCCAGCGCCAAAGAGGGAGTTGACGTAGCGGATGCGGATGAGCGCGAGGAGACCGGAGCCGAAGGAGCTCAGCATGAGGAGGATGGCTGCGGAGCCGGCGGTGTGGGTTTTGCGCGGGTTGAGTGGAGCGGGTGTCACTCGGAGGGGAAGAGGTCGCCTTGATCGATGAGGCGGGGAGCTTTGGCGTCGGGCTTGGGCTCGAGGACGAGGCGGGGGCGCATGGATTTTGGCTTGGGCTCGATGGGCGCGGCGGCGGCGGTGGCGGGCGCGGGAGAGTTGGGGGAGGCGGGCTTGGCGAGGAGGTCGGCGAGGGAGCGGAGTTCGGAGCGAAGGGAGGAAATCTGCTCGCGGCGGTGGGCTTCCTGGCGGATGGTCTCGCCTACATCGATAGAGGGTGCAGGCTCAGGCGCGGGAGTTGGTGCGGGTGCGGCGGCGAGCTGGGTGGGTTCGGGGGCTTCTTTGGTTTTGGATTCGGTGGAGAAGACCTGGCGGGCGCCGGGGATGGTGTAGCCCTGGTCGTAGAGCAGGCTCTTGATGCGGAGGGCCATTTCTACGTCGCGCTTGCGGTAGAGGCGCTGGCCGGTGCCGCCTTTGTTGGGTTTGAGCTGCGGGAACTCGGTCTCCCAGAAACGCAGGACGTAGGCAGGAACGTCGCACAGCTTGGCTACATCGCCGATGCGGAAGTAGAGCTTGTCCGGAATGACGGTTGGCTCGGGGGTAACTGCTTTGCGAATTGGATGATGTGACGTCACTACAATCTGAGTTACTAACGTATAGGATGGCAGACGAATCGAGCTAGTAGTCAGCACGGTTCCGCCTGTGGTTCACCTATGAGCGTACCCGGTATCAGATGAGTTAACGGGGGTTCGAGGTTTACTTGAAGAGTTGGGTGGGGATGGTGGGTGATGGAGCGTTGTCTCAGTTGTTAGTTCTCAGTTGTTAGTTCTCAGTTGGGTCCGGCGGCGCTCCAAAGTATTTGAGAAGAACGGCGAGGGGTCCTGGCTCAGAGGATTTGGGTTAGGAAGAGGCCGATAACTAGCATCACTGCGCAGGTTGCGCCGTGAATGGAGAAGGCTTTCGACTTCGAGCCGCCCGAGGCCAGGATGATGAGCATGTCGCCGAGAGGGATGATCGCGAAGGCGAGCATGGCTAAGCCTATGGCGTGCGCGCCGGCGGTGAGCATCAGTGTGAGGATGACCAGGCCGGAACCGACGTCGCGAATTCCTTTGAGGCGCAACCAGGCGCGCGTGTCGGGATCGGAGGCGGGCGGTTTGAGGCCGAAGGATGCTGAGATTCGCTGGGGGGAAACAAGGTAGAAGGAACCGATCGTGATGACACCAGCGGCGATGAGGGCGGCGACGGAAAGCGGGATAGCATTTAGCATAAAAGAGTCTCCTTGGTAGAAAATCTAGCAACGCTATATCGGATGCCAGGAAGTTGATGGAAGTTTCCGATTCGGCAAATAATTTCTAGCAGCGCTATACTTTCTATCTATGACGGAGACGGTGGCAGCGAACCGGATTGCGGAACGGAAACTACGGGACAGGCAGGCACGCCGGGCACAGATACTGGGTGCGGCACGGCGAATCGCGGAGCTGGAAGGTTGGCCGAACGTTACCGTTCGGCGTCTATCGGACGAAATTTCGTACAGCCAACCCGTCCTGTACGCACATTTTGGAAGCCGCGAGGGCATTCTGGCGGCGGTGGCTATTGAGGGATTTGGGGAGCTGGGGCTGGCGCTGGAGAAGGCACGGAAGCGGGCGAAGCGGGGAAGCGCGGTCGAATTGGTAGCGGGTGCGTATCTGGAGTTCGCGGCGTCTTCCCCGGCTATGTATGAGGTGATGTTTTCGCTCAATGTAAGCGTGCCGTTCGGCGCGCCGGACACTCCTCCGGAGCTACGATTTGGGTTTTCCCAACTTCTGGAGTTGTTTGAGGGGCGGGAAGCGAAGCCGGAGGTTCTAGCGGAACTGTTTTGGGCGAGCCTTCATGGGATGGCCGAGCTGACAAGGACAAAGCGATTTCCCCCCGCCCGTCAAAAAGAGCGCGTGAGATTGCTGGTCGAGCTGTTCACACACTCTTGAGGGGTTCGCGGCGTTGGACTTTGCCTTGGGCGGCGCGTTCGTACTGGACTGGCCAGGGAGCGGGCTGATGGAGTTCGTCGGCGGCGCGGAGGGGCCAGTAGGGTTCACGGAGAAGCTCGCGGGCCAGGAGGACGACGTCGGCCTGATGGGTGCGGATGATCTGGTCGGCCTGGGCGGGGTCGGTGATCATGCCGACGGCGCCGGTGGCGAGGCCGGTTTCGCGGCGAATGCGGTCGGCGAAGGCTACCTGGTAACCGGGGCCGATGGGGATTTGCTGGCGGGGATCGTTGCCGCCTGAGGAGACGTCGAGGAGGTCGATGCCTTCGGCTTTGACCAGGCGGGCGAATTCTACGGAGTCTTCGATGGAGAGGCCACCTTCCACCCAGTCGGTGGCAGAGACGCGGACCCAGACGGGGAGGTTGGCGGGGAAGGCTGCACGGACGGCACGGATGATTTCCAGCGGAAATTTCGCGCGGTTGGCGAGGCCGCCGCCGTACTCGTCGGTGCGCTGATTGGAGAGCGGGGAGAGGAATTCGTGGGAGAGGTAGCCGTGGGCGGCGTGGACTTCGGCGAGGAGGAAGCCGGCTTGGGTGGCGCGCTTGGTGGCTGTTGCGAAGTCGGAGATGATTTTGTCCATGCCGGCGCGGTCGAGGGCTTGGGGGAGGGGGTACTCGTCGTGGAAGCGGAGGGCGGAGGGGGCGACTACGTTCGTCCAGCCACCTTCTGCGGGAGAGACGGTGTGCGAGGGCGTGACCCAGGGGACGGACATGCTGGCTTTGCGGCCGGCGTGCGCGAGTTGGATGCCGGGGACGCTGCCGTGCTGTTTGAGGAAGGTGGTGATGCGGGAGAGGAAGGGGATGTGGTCGTCGGAGTAAATGCCGAGGTCACCGGGAGTGATGCGGCCTTCAGGGCTGACGGCGGCGGCTTCGGTGATGACGGTGCCGGCGCCGCCGATGGCGCGGGAGCCGAGGTGGACGAGGTGCCAGTCGTTGGCGTGGCCGTCGACGGAGCTGTACTCGCACATGGGAGAGACGACGATGCGGTTGGGGAGGGTGATGCTGCGCTGGGGGAGCGGGGAGAAGAGGCCGTCGGGCGGGATGGACATGGGGGTTAGATGGTGCGGGAGGGCGGGACGCTTCCAGCTTTTGGCTTTTGGCTTTTGGCTTTTAGCTTTTAGCTTTTAGCTTTTAGCTTTTAGCTTTTAGCGATTGGGGGCGTGGGTGTTATTGAGAAGGTTGCTTGCCAGCGGGTTGGTTTGATGGGCTGATCAATGCGGCGACTATTTGGGTAGTTGGTTGAGTCAGTTGATGACGGCGGATTCGAGGGTGATGCGCTGGCCGTTGTAGACGTGGTCGGTGGTGAGGTGGAGGGTGGTGTTCCTGAGGCATGATGGGGAGCATAGGCGAGAAGCGGGTCCTTCGCTGTGCTCAGGATGATAATTCATAAAGAACCTCGCGGTTAGGGGGCGCGTCGTATGGGATTGGGGCGCGTCCAATAGAATGTGAATGCAGTGTCTACTACGAATGCAAGCGTACTTCCGCCCGAACCCGCGCCGCCTGAGGTGATTCATCAATGCCCGTCGTGTAGCCATTGGCTGCCGGAGGGGACGCTGGCGTGTCCTGATTGCCAGACGCTGACGTATAGGGTGCACCTGAGCGAGATTGCGCGGTCGGCGCAGGAGTTGGAGCAAGAGCAACGGTGGGTGGAGGCGCGGGAGCGGTGGAGGTCGGCGCTCCAGTGGCTGCCGGAAGAGACGACGCAGGCGGCGAGTGTGCAGCAGCATATCGCGCAGATTGATGCGCGGTTGAAGGCGGCCGAGGATCAGAAGGCGAAGTGGACGAAACGGCTGGGACCGTTTGCGCCGATTGCGCTGTTCCTGTTGAAGATCAAGTCGCTACTATTTTTGGTGTTCAAGCTTAAGTTTCTGCTGAGCCTGGTGGCGTTCTTCGGGATCTACTGGCTGATGTTCGGATGGAAGTTCGCGGCGGGTTTTCTGGCGTGTTTGTTCATCCACGAGATGGGGCATTATGTGGCGGTGCGGCGGCGGGGGTTGAAGGCTGAGCTGCCGGTATTTTTGCCGATGATGGGCGCGTATGTGCGGTGGTACGGGCAGGGCGTGTCGCTGGAGGATCTGGCGGAGATCTCGCTGGCGGGGCCGCTGTATGGTTTGCTGGCGGTGTTCGCCTGCTATGGATTTTTTGTGTCGACGCATGCGCCGGTTTTCATGGCGCTTGTGTATGTTGGCGCGTGGGTTAATTTCATCAACCTGCTGCCGGTGCTGGGGTTGGATGGCGCGCAGGCTACGTTTGCGATGTCGAAGCTGCAGCGGGTGTTGATTGCGACGACGTGCATTGTGTTGTTTGCGCTGTCGATTACGAATGGAGATTTATTTGGGCCGTCGACGCTTTGGATCTTCCTGATTGTGGGTGTAGGCATGGCATGGCGCTGCTTTACAAACGATCAGCCGGAGAAGCCGAGCACCAAGACGTTTCTGTACTTCCAGGCGCTGGTGCTGGTGCTGGGCGTGATTGTGTATCGAACGCAGTTTGCGGGGATGGTCGCGCAGGCCGGACGGTAGATTTCAACGTAAATATTTTCAGCTGTAGACGATGCGGGGTGATGATCTGCGGATTACGCGACCGAGGATGATGGAGCGCTCGTTCATGCGCGTGAGGGTGAGGCGCGCTTTCTTGATGAGGTCGGCTGGAACGACGGCGACCAGGCCGATGCCCATGTTGAAGGTGCGGAACATCTCGTCGTGATCGAGGCCGCCTAGCTGCTTGAGGTGCGTAAACAGGGGTGGGGGATCCCAAGCAGAGAGGTCGACGTGTGCGGCGAGGCCGCGGGGGAGGATGCGGGGAAGGTTTTCGGTGAGGCCGCCGCCGGTGATGTGGGAGAAACCGGTGACGACTTCGGCCTGGATGAGTTTGCGAATGGGCGAGAGATAGCTGCGGTGGGGGCGCATGAGGGCAGCGCCGACCTTGTCGCCGAGCTCGTTGATGTACTGCTCGGGGCGATAGTGGGCGGTCTCGAGGAGGAGCTTGAGGGCGAGCGAATAGCCGGTGGTGTGGAGGCCGTTGGAGGGGAGGCCGAGGAGGCAGTCGCCTTCGCGGATGGCTTCGCCGGTGAGCAGGCGGGAGCGGCTGACGACGCCGGTCATGAAGCCTGCGAGCTCGTACTGCGTTGCATCGTAGAGCCAGGGGGTTTCGGCAGTTTCGCCGCCGAGGAGGGCGCAGGCGTTGGCCTTGCAGGCGTCTACGAGGCCGCTGATGACTTGCTGAACGACGTCGGGATCGAGGTAGCCAGCGGCGAAGTAATCGAGGAAGAAGAGCGGCGTGGCGCCTTGCACGGCTACGTCGTTAACGCAGTGATTGACGAGGTCGCAGCCGATGCTGGAGTGGAGGCCGAGCTGGATGGCGAGCTCGAGCTTGCTGCCGACGCCGTCGGTGGAGGCGACCAGGACGGGGTCGGGGAAGCGCTCGGCGTCCTTGATGCGGTCGTTGGCGAGGACGTGGCGATCGGTGGAGACGATAGCGTGGTCGTCGCTGCGGGGTGCGCGGGATTCTTTATGTGCGGGGGATTTCGAGAGTTGCGGCGAGGCGGCAGAGCCTTCACGCGGCGATTGCTCATCGTTGCCGGGGATTGATTTTGCCACAGGGGCCGCCTTCTTGATGGATGGTTGCAGAGAAAGTTTATCAGCCGGATTTGAGAGCGAGGTGTTTGCGGTCACTTCTATAGGGTCTGTGGTCACTTCTATACTTGTGAATATGAGCATTTCTTTTGCACGGTCGGCGCAGTTACAGCAGCGCGCTGAAGGATTTCTGCCGGGTGGGGTGGACTCGCCGGTACGCGCTTTTCGCGCAGTTGGCGGGCATCCGCCGTTTGTGGAGCGTGCCGAGGGAGCGTACCTGTACGACGTGGACGGCAATCGTTTTGTGGATATGTTTGGGTCGTGGGGGCCGATGTTGCTGGGGCATGCGTTTCCTCCGGCGGTGGCGGCGATACGGGAGGCGGCTGGCAAGAGTGCGTCGTTTGGTGCGAGCACGGCGGCTGAGGCGGATTTAGCGGAGTTGGTGCAGCGGTGTTATCCGTCGATGCAGAAGATGCGGTTTGTGAGCTCGGGGACGGAGGCTTGCATGTCGGCGATACGGGTGGCGCGCGGGTTTACGGGGCGGAACTTCATTATTAAATTTGAGGGCTGTTATCACGGGCATGCGGACGCGCTGCTGGTGAAGGCTGGGAGTGGTGTGGCGACGTTTGGGATTCCGGGGTCGGCAGGCGTGCCGGCGGAGACGGTGATGCATACGCTGGCGCTGCCGTATAACGATTTGAGTGCGGTGGAGGCGGCGTTTGCGGCGCATCCGGGGCAGATTGCCTGTGTGATTCTGGAGCCGGTGGTGGGGAATGCGGGGACGGTGTTGCCGGAGCCTGGGTATCTGAAGGGTCTGCGGGAAATTACGTGGAAGCATGGAGCGCTGCTGATTTTTGATGAGGTGATGGTTGGGTTTCGGCTGGCGGCTGGAGGGGCGCAGGAGTTCTTTGCGGAGGAGATCGGTGGGCTTCCGGATTTGACGACGCTCGGCAAGATTGTTGGCGGTGGATTGCCGGTGGGGGTGTTTGGCGGGCGGGCGGATGTGATGGATTGCCTGGCGCCGTTGGGGCCGGTGTACCAGGCAGGCACTTTGAGCGGGAATCCGCTGGCGATGGCTGCGGGGATTGCTACGCTGTCGGCCATTCTGGAAGGGCAGGCGGAGATTTATCCAAAGCTCGAAGAGACGACCACGGCGATTGCGGAGGGTGTGGCAAAGCTGGCGGCGCTGGAAGGGATTGCGATGTCCACGAACATGGTGGGGAGCATGTTTACGTGGTTTTTCACTCCGCAGAGGGTGGTGGATTTTGCTAGTGCGTCGACATCGGATACGGCGATGTTTGCGCGGTTTCATCGCGGGATGTTGGAGCGGGGGGTGTGGCTGCCGCCTAGTCAGTATGAGGCTGCGTTTGTTAGCGCGGCGCATGGGGAGGTTGAAGTGGAGTTGGTGTTGGAGGCGGCGCGTGGGGCATTGAAGGATGCGGTGCGGTAGGGCGGGATTGAGGAATGCGTACTCATGGGTTAGCTAGCAAACAGCAGATTCCGGGGGGAATGACAGAAAGAACGGCAAGGGCAAGAACGGGAGAAAGCAGGTTCCTCACTGCGCTCGGAATGACAATTTCTTTTAGAAATTGTCAAAGAAAGGCAAAGGCAAAGAGCAAGGCAAGAAGCAGATTCCCAGAGGGAATGACAGAAAGAAAAGCGCCGGCAAGAACAGAAGCGAGACCAACAACCTAAGCGCGCGTGCTGTTGGCGGCGGCTAGCAGGAAGACTAGCGGGGCGTTCCAGTTGATGGCGATCTCGTTCATGGAGTAGGCGCGTTGGTCGTCGAGCCACATGCGCATGGGTGGGGCTTTGGGAAGGGCGTCGGCTACTGCGTCTCCGCCGTGGGCGTTGGGGCCTCCGGAGAGAAGGCCGGGCCAGGGGGCGGGGATTCCGTCGGCTGCGCTGGGGCGGTGGTGGGGATGCTGGAACGGGCGGATGCCAAGCTGCGTGACCCAGGAGACTCCGAAGCAGTTGCGGCCGAGGAGGTAGTGCAGGTTGGAGAGGGCTGCGTTGAGGGTCGCCTGGTTGGGTTGGAAGTTGTTGGCAATGAGTAGCAGGAGGGATTGGTTGCCGGCGTTGGAGTTGGAGCCCCAGTGGTAGTCGGTGAGGGCGAGGGAGTTGCCGTAGCCGCTGGTTTGAGTGCGTGCGATGAGTTCGGCGGCGGCGGTTTGGGTTGCTTGCTGGATTGCTTCAACGGTGGCGTTTAATTTGTCTCGGGGTATGAGGGTGTAAGTCCAGAGGCCGAGGGAGGCTACGGTGGCCCATGAGGGTGCGGAGATTTTCAGATTGGGGAGGAGGGGCCTGATGGAGTCGAGGAAGGCGGCTTCATACCGCGGGTCACCGGTGGCGCGAAAAAGTTCGGCGGAGGCCCAGAGGAGTTCGTCGCTGCAGTCGCTGTCGCCGTACTCTCCAGTGGAGACGGTGGGAGGGTTTTTGAAGGGGACGTTGGGGTGCTTGCTGGCCCAGGTCCATGCGTTGCGGGCGGCGGCAAGGCAGCGTGCGGCGAAGGCTGGGTCGAAGGGCTGGTAGCAGCGGGCGGCGATGGCCATGACGGCGGCGAGGTCGGCGGTGGCGCAGGTGGACTTGTAGGGCTCGGAGCCGGTGCCGATGATTTGGCTGGGGAGGCGGTCGTCCTGCGGCATGATGAAGGCGCAGAAGTGGAGGCTGGTTTGCTTGTGCCAGACACCGCCGTCGGTGGGGTCTTGCAGGGAGAGCATCCAGTTGAGGTTCCACTGGATTTCGGCTAGGAAGTCGGGGAGCGCGTGGCCGGATTCTGGGATGTTGAGGGAGAGGGAGTGGAGGGCGTCGGGGTATAGCTCCCAGGCCCAGAGGAGGGTGCCGGTGGTTATGCCGGAGTTGACGATGTAGCGGCCGTAGTCGCCAGCGTCGTGCCAGCCGCCGGTGTTGGGGACGGGGCCGGTGCGGCCGGAGGTGGGGTCGAAGGCGCCGTCGTGATGGCAGGCGGGGTGGTGGTAGCCGTTTCCGAGGTCGACGGCGCATCCGCAGCGCTGGCCGTAGTAGCCGCGGGTGGTGAGGCGCAGCGCGTCGGCGTAGACGGTGGGGCTGATGGTGAAGGGGTCGGAGAGGGTGCCGGCTACTTCGAGTTGGTAGGCGCCGGGCGTGGTGAAGGCGGAGAAGTCGGCTTGTGCGGTGGTATCGCCGGAGGCGGCGTCGAGGGTTGGGGTGGAGACGTGGCCTTCGAAGATGGGAGAGTGAGTCAGGGAGATGACGCGGAAGCGGGTCGGGAGTTGTTTGGATGGGTTGCCGAGGATGGTGGCGAACTTCGCGTGGTTGGGGAGATAGCCTAGCTGGTTGAGGAGGATGGGCGGGGCGGTATAGGTGGAGGCGAGAGGTGCCTGTGCGTAGGACGTGAGCGCGCGGAGTTGTGACGGGAGCGTTGAGGCTGCGGCTGCGGCGCCGAGGGATTTGAGGAAGGAACGACGACGAATTGGACTCATACGCGGCAGGTCCTTGGGAGGAAGGTTAGTGGGTGGGGCTGGAGGCGGTGAAGTCGGAGCAGCAGGGCCTGGAGACGGGCTGGAATTCCATTAGCTCGACGCGGGTGTTGTCGG
>Ga0302180_10004552_pt1 | contig 10276 bp, 10 predicted proteins | sample I_Palsa_E3_2_FD_200575 | JGI IMG/M metagenome (GOLD analysis project Ga0302180, IMG submission 200575) | Peat permafrost microbial communities from Stordalen Mire near Abisko, Sweden - I_Palsa_E3_2 | ecosystem: Environmental > Terrestrial > Soil > Palsa > Peat permafrost | place: Sweden... | reverse complement strand
TCTGCCTGATGACGGCGTACCCAGTCGGGTGTAACCGAGAGCATCTCGGCCAGCTCACCAACCGTAAGCAGAGGCTCACGCGCTACAGCGGCCGGTGAGCGCTCGGGCAGCAGCCCTGCAGTGCGCTCGGCGATCTGCGCAAGCTGTTCGTCCGTGAGGATGAGGGTCAGCTCGATCATCGCTTCACCTCCTCGCGGACCTGTTGCCAAGGGGTGGTTCTGTGGGTGACATCTATGCCTATGACCACCAGGCGACCAAACCGGCCAGCGAGTTGCGCCCACCGGCCATACCGCCACCCACCTCGGATTTCGCCCCAGCCCTCAAGCCCCAGTGCGTCCACCGCAACACTGGCGCACCACACCCAGCTTCACCCGGCGCAGACTGACCTCACAGCGGTCGCCCCGTACGACTCCTAGCCCGAGCCCCGCGGCTGCGCGGCGCTGAGCTCCAAAGCCAAAACAGACTAGATGCACGCCCCTGCGGGGGCTGTGCGAGGACTGTGCGAATTCGTTGGCCGTTTTTGGGGGGTGGTGGTCTGTATCGGGTGTGATGACTGCTGCGAGCATTGGTGCCGCGAAGGCCGGCGGGTATGCGCGCTACCTGGAGTCAAAGACGGTGGTGCCTGAGCGGGGGGACTACTACCTGACGCCGGATGGGGAGATGACCCAGGCGCCTGGCCAGTGGCTTGCCTCGCGTGAGACGCTCGCGCGGTTGGGTATCGAGGGCAGCGCGGTTGAGGGCCAGGACTTCATCGCGTTGATGGAGGGCCGTCATCCCCGGACGGGTGGGTGGCTGCGTCCCGAGGGCGCGGGCGGCGGTCGGGGTGGTGGGATCGATTTGACGTTCAGCGCCCCGAAGTCCGTCTCTGCGGTGTGGGCACTCGGAGATGAGGCCCAGCGTCGGGATATGGAGGCCGCGCACGCCGTGGCCGTGCGTGAGGCGATGGCGCATCTCACCGAGATGGTGCCGACTGTCCGCCGTCGTTATAGCGGTCAGGTTGTGGAGGAGCCGGCGCGGGAGGTGGTGGCCGCGGAGTACCGGCACACCACAGCACGTGGTGTCCTCGAAGGGGACGCGCCTGACCCGCAGCTGCATAGCCATGTCGTGGTCACGAGTGCTGTGCGGGATGACGGGCGGATCGTCGCGGTCGCCTCACGTCCGGTGTTCCGCTCCGCGCGGGAGGTGGGCGCGTTCTATCGCTCGGCGCTGGCGCACCAGCTCTCTGAGCGGGGTTATGCGATCGAGGCGGGGACTGGCAAGCAGGGGCGCTACTTTGAGATCGCGGGGGTGCCGCAGGGGTTGTTGGAGGCGTTCTCTGCTCGTAGTCGTGAGGTCGCCGGGGCGGCGGAGCGCTTCCGTGCGAAGTGGGGTCGCGCGCCCGAGCGCGGGGAGCTGCGCCGGCTGAAGCTGGAGAACCGCAAGGCGAAGGTGCTCGTCACCCGCGCGGACCTACACGCGGTCTGGAATGAGACCGCGGCGCGCTTTGGCTTCACGGGAGATGAGCCCGCACGGCTGCTCGGAGAGGCTCGTGGGTCGCGACCGGAGCACGCGCTTGAGGATCGTGTCGAGGAGCGTCTGACCGAGCGTGCCGCGACGTTCGAGGCCGGCGAGTTCCGAGCGGTCCTGCTCGAGCAGTCCGTCGGCGAGCTTTCACCGCGCGAGGCGCTCGCGTTCTCACGGTCGATGATCGCCGAGCGCCGCGTCCTCCCGCTGGAGGGTGGGTTGATGACGACGCTCGCGGTACGCGCCCAGGAGCAGGCGATCGAGCGGAGGTTCACCCAGCTCGCCCAGCCGGCCGACCGCGATGTCGGCGCGGTCGCACGCGAGATCGCAAGCGACACGGTCGCCGAGCGGATCGGCGGGCACCTCAGCGACGAGCAGACCCACGCACTACAGGTCATCACCGGCCCCGAGCGCGGCGCGATCCTCGTCGGGCCGGCGGGCACCGGGAAGGGTGTCGTACTCGATGCTGCTGCGCGTGCCGAGCAGCTCACGGGGCATCAGACGCTGGGGGTCGCCGTGTCCTGGTCGACGGCCGAGCGTCTTGGCAGAGACAGCCCGGCGCTCTCGCAACAGGTGTTCAGCGTCGACGCGCTCGTGTCGCGTGTGGAGCACGGCCAGGTCAAGGTCGATGCGGACACCACGATCTACTTCGATGAGGCCGGGATGGGCGACACCCACCGGCTCGACCGTCTCACCGAGATCGTGGCGCGCACCGGGGCAAAGCTCGTTGCGGTAGGTGACGCCGCGCAGCTGCCATCGATCGGCGCCGGCGGCATGTTCGACAGGCTCACCGAGATCGCGCCCAGCGCCGAGCTCTCGGACATCCGCCGGACGTTGGACCCCCAGGAACAGCGCGCGTGGGCGGACCTGCGCGCCGGACGCTCCGACAGAGCGATGGCGCACTACCACTCACGCGGACAACTACACATGGCCGACACCCGCGATCAGGCCGTCGAGCAGGCTGTCGAGAGTTGGGCGAAGCTCACAGAGGACCACCCGATCGGCGAGGTCGCGTTGATCTCCGACGCCTCCAACCAGGAGATCCACCGCCTCAACGCCCGCGCACAGCACTACCGCGAACAACGCGGCGAGCTCGGCGAGCTAGAAGTCGAAGTGCCGGGCGTTCACTACGGCATCCGCCAGGGCGACCGAGTGGCGATGATCGAGCAACACCACGAGCCAGGAGCTGAGCGCATCGAGAACGGCAGCCAAGGCGAAGTCCTCGACATCACTCCCGCCGGAGAAGCACTCATCGAGTTCGACGTAACCGGCCGCAGGCGAACACTCGCCGGCGAGGACCTCGGCCGCGTGCGCCTCGGCTACGCGCACCACATCCACCGCGCCCAAGGCGCGACCGTCACCCACACCCTCGTCGTCACAGGAGGCTGGCAGACCAGCAAGGAGCCCGCCTACGTCGAGGCATCCCGCGCACGCAAAGGCACCCACTGGTACGTCAACCGCGAAGACCTCGGAACAGAAGGCCACGACACCGACCGCATCCAGCGACTCGCCACCAACATGCGCCGCAGTCACGCGCAGACCCCATCACTCGCGCACCCCGAACTACCCGACCCAGACTACGGGTCCGGCTTCCATCACCCGATCGCGCCGAGTCGCCAAAGCCGGATACCCGGCATCGCCCGCGCCATCAACCGCATCGCCCAACCATCAGCACCCGAGCGAACACGATGAGCCACAAGCTGCCAACGCCGAACTGTGGGAGCCACGAGCGGACTACTACAGGCACTTGATCCCCGGGCGGAGGTCCGTTTTCGCGAGTTGCATGTTGAGCGGCGTTCGTCTAGATATTGAGTATGGCGCGACAGGAGACAAGCGAGGTGACCGTCAAAGTTGTAGAGGACACGCATGCCTTTAAAGCTGATGATGGGACAGCTCTCTGGTACGGCGGCTACGTGCCCGTTGACGAGGACGGGGAGTTTCTAAGTCCAGACGACTTCGAGACGAGCGATCCGCGGTGCTCGTACTGTCGCGTCTCGGGCTCCTCTTTCTACGCGGACGCTTTGCAGAGCAGCACCGCAGCGGTCGGCTCGCAGATCATCCTGAGGCCGGAGCCGTCGAACGAGCACGATCAGGACGCTGTAGCGATCTGGGATCCCAGAGGCCAGCGGCAACTTGGGTATGTGCCGACGCCTCTAAACAAATCGCTTCTGGCGGCCGCATCGTCCCAAGAGCGGCTCGTCATGGCGATGGGCGGTCTCATCATCGGCGAATTCAGACGCGGCTCCGAGAGCGGCGTTCGGGTCGGGCTTCGCGTTCTGATCGGCCCCGCCGGAGAGATCCTGCTCAGCGTCTCCGTGGACGACGATGGGGATGGCGAGGAGGCCTCGCTTCTTGAACAGGCAGCAGAGGCAACGCAGGCGGCTGTCCCCACGAAGGTCCAGACCGCGTGTCCGGCGTGCGGCGCCTCAAATCAGGTTGGCCCTGGGGCCCGCGGCTTCCGCTGCACGAGTTGCCAGCAAGATGTCTGGTACATCACGTGCCGACGCTGCAAGGAAGCTCAGCGGGTGTATGGGTCCTCGGCGGGTGCCGGGAACATCGTGTTTCGGTGCGGGAACTGCAAAGCCAAGAACCAGTTTCCAAAGCAGACGCTACGCTCGATCAACGCTGAGGTTCGCCGCGAAGAAAAGGTCGAATCCGCGGCGCGGCGCGATCAGGCGACGCTCCACAAAGCGCTCCAAGCGTCAGCGGTAGACAAGCATAAGAATGACGCGACGCGACAGGACGCTGAACTGCGAGAGAGGCTCAATGTGCTCGAACAGGCGCTCTCGTCTGCACTGACCGCGGCCGCGCGGTTCTCGTTCGACAACCTCCGCGAGAAGCGGGTTAAGCCCACATTCTCGCCGGGTGCTCTGGACAAAGCCGAGGCACCCCCGGAGCTCTCCACGTACGTGCCGCAGCCGCTCACGGGCCTGTCCGCGATTGTGCCGGGGGCGAAGCGAAAGCAAGGCGAGCGCGTCCAGAGAGCCGAGGCGTCCTTCGCCAAGGCAACGGAGGAGTACGAGCAGCACGAAGCTGCGCGAGTCGCTGCGCTGGCCTCGGCCAGGTCGAACTTCGAGCAAGAGCTTCGCTCCGACGAAGACGCCAAGGCAGCACAGCACGCAACGATCGACGAGTTGGAGCGGCGATTCCTCGACCATGCGCCCGACGCCGTCTGCGAGTACTACGAGAGTGCTCTAGGCCGGGCATCGCTGCCGTATCGGGCGGCCGCGCCGAAGGTGGCCTACTCCCCTGACTCTCGCCAACTGGTGATCCAGCTTGCTCTTCCGGAGCTGACCGTGATTCCCGCAGCCCGCCAGTACAAGTACATCAAGACGCGGGACGAGGTCGCGGCGACCGCTATGCCCGAAACGGAGCGTAGGCGCCGCTACGCAGACCTCGTCGCGCAGGTCACGCTTCGCACGCTCTACGAAGCGTTCCAAGCGGAAGCCAGCGACGTCGTCGAGTCGGTCGTCGTCAACGGTCATGTCGCATCTATAGACAAGCGCACCGGGAAACCGAGCAATCCGTGTCTCGTAACGGTTCGGACAGCTCGCGAGCGCTTCAGCGAACTCGATCTAGCGCGCGTCGATCCAGCCGAGTGTCTCAAGGGGCTGAGCGCATCCCTGTCCCGCAACCCAGCCGAGCTGGTGCCCGTACGACCGGTGATCGAGTTCGACATGGCCGATCCCCGGTTCGTGACCGAGCAACAGGTTCTCGAGACCTTGGACACGCGCCCGAACTTGATGGAGCTCACGCCCAGCGAGTTCGAGTCGCTCATCACCAACCTCTTCGAACAGATGGGCCTCGACACCAAGCTCACGCAGGCATCCAGAGACGGGGGCGTTGACTGCGTCGCGTACGACGCCCGCCCGATCCTGGGCGGCAAGGTCGTGATCCAAGCCAAGCGATACAAGAACACCGTAGGCGTGAGCGCGGTCCGAGACCTGTTCGGCACGATGCAGAACGAGGGCGCGACAAAGGGCATCCTCGTCACTACCAGCGGTTACGGCCAAGCCTCCCATGACTTCGCGAACGGCAAGCCGCTGGAGCTAATCGACGGCGGGAACCTGCTCTACCTGCTCCAAGAGCACGCCGGGATCGAGGCAAAGATCGAGGCGCCAGAGGACTGGGTGGACCCCGTCCCAGACATCTAGACACCGCGGAGTCAGAGGCCTTGAACACCCGCTCGGTAGAGCGTGTAAGCTCGCCGCGATGACTGCGACCGGGGTTGCCTCTGTGGCGGTGGGATCGGAGCCCGACGGGTGGCGGCATGCTCGTCTGATCCCGACGTTTGGCACGCGCACGCAGCAGGAGCAGGAGAAGCGCGCAACGTCCTGCCTGCTGGCGGTCATGCACGGTGTCCCGGAGTTTGGACATGCTCTCCTCACCGAGCTGGGGGCTCCGAAGTCTCCCGTGATCGAGACGTTCGCCGAGGTGCGCTTCAAGGACGCGGCTGGCAAGACCGTGATCCCCGACGGCGCGATCGTCTGCCGACGGGCTGGCAAAACCTGGACGTGCCTCGTTGAGATCAAGACTGGCTCGGCGCGTCTCAACGACGACCAGGTGGTCAGCTACCTCGACGTGGCGCGCAAGAACGGCTTCGACGGAGTCCTCACAATCTCAACCCAGATCACCGCCACCTCCGCTGAATCACCGATCTCCGTCGATGGGCGCAAGCTGCGCACGAAGGGCCTGTGGCACTTCTCCTGGTGGAGAGTGCTCACCGAAGCGGTCGTACAACAGCGCTACCACGGCATCTCCGATCCCGACCAGGAGTGGGTGCTGCGCGAGCTGATCCACTACCTGAGCAGCGAGGCTTCAGGCGCGGTGGGGTTCGAGGATATGGGCGAGAACTGGGTCACGGTGCGCAAGGCCGCTCACGATGGCACGCTGCGCCCCGGAGACGCCGCGCGTGATGTCGCCGAACGCTGGGAGCAGTTCGCCAACTACCTGGCGCTCAGTCTTTCCCAGGAGCTGGGAGCCACCGTCACCTCGCAGCACCCGCGCAAGCAGACCGCCACGGCGCGTCTTGACCAGATCGTCAAGTCGCTCGCGGACTCGGGTCAGATGCACGCGACACTGCGAATTCCAGATGCGGTCGGACCACTCCAGATCCGGACAGATCTGCGTGCCCGCCAGACCGTCACCAGCGTTGCTATCGACGCGCCTCGAGAAGGCAGCCTGAAAACGCGCTTCACCTGGCTCATGCGCCAGCTCAAAGATGCTCCGGACGATCTTCGCGTCGAAGCGGCCTTCCCAAACGCCCGAGTCACCACCGCCGCGTCGCTCGGAGATGTCCGTGGAGATCCAAAGCTCCTGTACTACCCGCCGGACCAAAAGCGAGAGCCACGCTCGTTCGTCCTCGCACGCTCTCGGCCGATGGGCCAGAAGCGCGGGCGCGCAGAAGGGTCATTCGTGCGAGAGACCAGCGCCCAGGCGGTCGAGTTCTACCGAGACCTCGTGCAAGACCTGAAGCCCTGGTCAGCACCGCCACCGAAACTGCGCACCAAACCAGAGAGCAGTGATGGGACCGGCCCGGAGTCGGCGATCGTTCCGGCATGGGTCGGTGAGGATTTTCCGTCTCCCCGCGCCGCCGAGATCGGTAATCAGACCGGGTGATCGTCGCGGTAGTGGGTCAGTTTGGATTCGGCCCCAGCACGTAGGCTGACCCGCTACCGAAAAGTTCCTGTCTGCGTTTGGCGATCTGGGGGAGTACCGCGTCAGCCTCGCTCTCCTCGACGGGTTCGTTCCTATCCCAGTAGCGCTTCAGGTCGGGCGAATAGGGGTATAGAGCCGCCAGCGCGGCCCGCACAGCGTCCTTGGCAATGTGTTCGCAACCCAAGCTGGGTTAGCAAGGATAGGGCTTGCCAGTCCCCCTTCGCTGATTTCCTTGACTTCGGCCGTGTCCGTCAGCAGGCGTTGACGCCGAGTTGGACGACGCATTCTTCGTGGCTTCGCACTTCTACCCCGGCCTGTTCGTTTTCGGCCTCTCGCTGCGGATCTTCGTGTTCGCGCCGATCCGCTTCTTGAATGCGCTGGCCTTCTTCTTGGGTGTTGCAGACGACATCCGATTCGCCGTTGGACTTTTCGCCGTGGACCGTGAACCCGTATTTGCAGCCCGCTTCTTCGTTTTCTGCATGCGACTGACCTCCATACAGGCCAGCCGTCGAGGCGACTTGGGCTGAGTGGCGCTCGCGGGCTTCCTCGACTTCGGTCCAGCCGAACGCGACCTGCGCGTCCGTCGTCGTGCAGCCGACGCGGTGGTAGCCCGCGCTCCTGCACGCGACGGAGTAGGTCTTGCCCGTGGCGGGGCTTTCGACCCCGAGGGTCGTCACGCCATGTTCTTCGTTGGTGGCGCTCGCGTAGGCAGAGAGGACGTTCTTGGCGAAGCCGCACGAGGCATGGACGTTGACCGTGACGTGCTTGGTGCACACGCGCTCCACGGGCGTCCGCTTCGGCGTGGTCTTGCGGACGGCCGCCAGCTTCCTCGCGGCGGGGACAGGCGTACGCACGGTCACGGTAGTCGCCGAGGTCCCGCACCCCGCGAGAGCCACAACGATGGCGAACCCTGCGGCTACACCTACGCGCATCAGGCTGGTGCCGGGGGAAGGCGCTCGGCTAGATGCGCGCCGCAGTGCTTGCAGACCCGTGCGGCAGCGAGGATCGTCTCCGCGCATTCGGGGCATCGCTGCGTCTCCTCACCGGGTTCCACGACCTTGCGGCGGGGGAACGTCGTCAAACCCCCAGCGAACGCCAACACCGCCCCGGCCCCGGCGACGTAGATCGCGAGCCCCAGCGGGACGACGACCCCGTTGCCCGTCGTGTTCGCTTCGCCGCCCGAGCCGATGGGGTACAGCGTGCGCAGGCTCTTGTCCAGGCCGGTGTAGACGATCAGGCCACCCGCGATCACACTCAGGACGCAGACCGCGATCGACTTGGGGTTCGACGACGCTGCCGCCAATACGATCGTGGCACCAAGGACGATCAGCATCCAGCCTTCGTGCTGGATCAGCGTGTTTTCCTGGATGCGCTCAAGGACGCTGCTGGGTTCATCGAGCGGCAGAAAAACCGAGACAACTAGCAGCACCCCACCGAGTACCGCGAGACCGATGCCGACCGGATTGACGGTGAAGCGCCCCTCGTGCTGCTCGGGTGTGTCGCTGACACCATGCTTGCTCTCGATGCTGCCAAACAGCGGCATCGTCTACTGCTTTGCGGCCGTGTTGATCTTCGCGGCGAACTGTCGTGCCTCGGCCTGCTTCTTCGGATCGAACTCAACGACGAACGCGAAGTCCTCGCCTTCGACTGTCAGGAATAGCTCACGGCTGTCCTTCTTCTTACGCAGCCCAAACGCCAAGGGGCCGGTGAGGACGAGACGTGTGGCGGTGATCCGCTTGTCGAGTTGCCCCGAAGTCTCCACCGTCGCGTGAGCGCCCTTGACCCAGCCACCCTCTGTGGTCTTCTCGTTGAAGACCTTGCCGCCATACAGGCGCACGTCGCCGAAGGTGTTGGCCTTTTCGTCGGCGAAGTGCGAACGCTGCTTGATGGCGTCACGGAAACCCATCGCCCTGCGAGCCTATCAGCGACAGTATTTATACGCTAGCCTGTATACGCTCGCGTTGTAGACTGAGCGATGAGGTGCGTGCGAGGGTGCCGGGATGGTGCCTGCGCCAGATCAGCCGGTAGATACTGCCCTCGCGGCGGTGCTGCGCAGGTTGCGCACGGAGCGTGGCCTATCACAGGAAGCGACGGCGCACCGCGCGGGGATCGCTCTCAACAGCTACTCCCGGATTGAGACTGGGCAGGCGTCGCCGTCGTGGCCGACCGTCAGGCAGATCGCGGTGGCGCTGGACGTGTCCCTCACGGACCTCGGAGCAGCCGTCGAGGGCTACCAGACGCCCCGATGACGCCCTACGCGGCGTCTGACTTTCTCGTCTCGGCCCTGCGGCTCGTCCTCGGGTAGCTCTGACTCCACGTCGGGATCGACCTTCAACAGGGCGCGCAGAGCCTCCTCGGGGTCCAGTCCCGCGAGAGAGACACGCTTGTCGTCTGCTTTCGTTAGTTCGTCGGGCGGCAGTCGTAGACCGCCATCGCGCCGTTCGCAACAACTCACATTGGCCGACGCTAGATCGCGTGCGCAACAGCAAGCGCGACGAACCCAATAGCGACGATCTCTGCTGCGAGAGCGGCAAACAGGAGTTCTCCCTTGCATTTATTTTTCCGCTTGGCGTCCGTCAGTGTTCCGGCATAGACTCTCGCCGTCCATCGCAGCGCCTCGACTTCGCCGTCGCTGGGGTCCTTGAGGGCCTTGTTCAGCGGGCCGCTGGGAGCGACCACCTGATAGCCAACCGGCAGATTGGTCAGGAGCGCAAGTGTTCCGGCGATAACAAAGAACACGAGCGCCACGACCAGCAATTCCTTCGTATCGCGGGGTAGCGGGCGTGTCGTGCCCGTCGCCGAGAACGCGGCCAGCCCAAAGAGCAGCGTCGCCAATGCGCCAGCAGTCGTTACGACCGCCAAGCCGCGTTGTTCAAAAGAACCCTTCCGGATGTCCTGCGCAGCCAGTTCGTCTTTCAGCAGGCCGCAGTAGATCGCGACGCCCGACTTATCCGCCTCCACCGGAGGATTCGACATCAGCCACCTCCGATGTAGACGGTTTCGGTCGCGGTCGCGGAGGTGCCGGGACTGGCGACGGTGCTTCCTTGATCTCTTTTTCCCAGGGAATGTCGTCTTCGCCGAGGCGCATCGCAGCTGGGAGCGTACTACTTATTAG
>Ga0302180_10004546_pt1 | contig 10284 bp, 5 predicted proteins | sample I_Palsa_E3_2_FD_200575 | JGI IMG/M metagenome (GOLD analysis project Ga0302180, IMG submission 200575) | Peat permafrost microbial communities from Stordalen Mire near Abisko, Sweden - I_Palsa_E3_2 | ecosystem: Environmental > Terrestrial > Soil > Palsa > Peat permafrost | place: Sweden: Abisko... | reverse complement strand
CGGGCTGAAGGCGGGATCGTCGGCGATCGAAATGTTGTCGGCCACCAGGCTGCCGGAGAAAACAGAAAAGCTCAGGTTTCCCAGCGTTACTTTGCGGCCGAGGGCCGAGGATAGCTGGGTCTCAAGGGTTGAACGGAAGGTATTGGCGTTGATAAATAGCGGCACCAGCAAGACAGCCAGCAGCAAGAGAACGACGACGCCGGCCAGAACGCTTAGAAGAGGATGCTTTCTCACGGATATACCTCTGACATTCAAGTTAGATGCTGCTGTTCACCGTTGGGCGGTAGCTTCATCATGGTAGATGGCTGCAATATGCCGGGCGTAGCGCTCCGCCACCACCCTACGCTTCAGCTTCATGGTGGGAGTAAATTCACCCGAATCCATCGACCACTCTTCAGTGACGAGGTGGAAGCGCTTAATCGTTTCAAAGTTTGCCAGGCTCTGGTTTACCTGGTCGACCAGCGCCTGGTACTCCGCTTGCACTCGGGGATCGCTGACCAATTCGGCGCGCGAGGCGAAAGCGATCCCCTGCTCCTGCGCCAGGTCTTGGAGCGCGGGAAAGGCAGGCGCAATCAGCACACTGAGAAACTTGTGCCGGTCGCCAACCACCGCCGCGCAGGCCACCAGGGGGCTGCTGTTCAGCTTGCTTTCGATGGGCTGGGGAGCGATCATCTTTCCGCCCGAAGTTTTGAGCAGCTCCTTCTTGCGGTCGGTGATGTAGAGAAATCCATCTCCGTCGAGCCGGCCGATATCCCCGGTGTGAAACCAGCCGTCGCTTTCCATCACTTCACGGGTGGCCTCCGGTTTATGCCAATAGCCGGCAAAGACAAAGGGTCCCCTCACCAGCACTTCCCCGTCGGGAGCAATCCGGCATTCCACCGATTCGAGGGGCTTGCCCACCGATCCGATGCGATGGTTTTGCGCATTGTTCAGGGCCAGCACGGGCGAGGTTTCGGTGAGGCCGTAGCCTTCGAAAATACGAATGCCTACATCGGCGAACCAGCCCGCTGTTTCGAAGCCAAGGGGCGCTCCTCCAGCGATGAAATCGCGCACCTTGCCGCCAAACGCCTGCTTCACTTTCTTGAACACTAAACGGTCAGCCAGGCGCCAGCGGAGAGAGGTGGGCGTCCGGCCCAAAAGAACTTCTTCCCGATGCCGCCGGCCGGTAGCAAGCGCCCAGGTGAATAGCTTCTTGACCATCGCTTTGCTGCCCGCACGGCGCTCGACCACCTCACGGATTTTCTCGTAAACCCGGGGCACGGCGACGAAGACGGTCGGCTTGACGGCGGTGAGGGCAGCGGGGAGCTTGTCGAAGTTTCCGCAATAAGCGAGCGTAGCGCCCTTGCAGAAGAGCGCGTAATCGAGGTGGCGGGCGGTGATGTGGGAGAGGGGCAAGAAGGAGATGCAGGACGAGTCAGTGTTCCAGGCGAACGTTGGCGTGGAGTAGTTCAAATTGGACGCGATATTGCCGTGGGTGAGCATCACGCCCTTGGGCTCACCGGTGGTGCCAGAAGTGTAGATCAGGGTGGCGAGGTCTTCTGGTTTGACCTGAAAACTGCGCAGCCACTGTTGCATATCAACCGGGGAGGTTTGCGGCGTTTGGAGAAGAGACGAGAGGGCGGTGGCTTCGTTGTCCGCTATCTCGTCCATGACAACGATGTGCTCTAGCTGGGTCCGGCTGCGGATAGAGGCAAGCTTTCTGTATTGGGCTCCAGTGGAGACCACTGCGACCCGAGCGCCTGAATCGATGAGCAAGAGGGCGATTTGGTCCGCGGTCAAGGTGGGATAGATGGGCACGTCGACAGCGCCCAGGACCAGGGTAGCGAAATCCACCACTGCCCATTCCCAGCGATTCTCCGCCAACAGCGCGATACGGTCGCCCTTGACGATGCCCCAGGAGCTAAAGACGTTGGCCAGGGTTTGGACGCGGGACAAAAGCTCGTCGCTCGATATCGGATGCCAGGTATTGGACGCATCCTGCCACAACACAGCGCGCTCGCGCTTGCTGGCCGCGACCAGCGCGACTACATCTACTAGGGTGTCAAGTTTGAACATGAACAGCGATCACAAACCCTGTCGATTGTAACTCGCGGCTCGCCGGCGTTTGAGGAAGGAGGCTTGGAAGGGGAAAGGAACCGCAGGTCCCTCCACTACGCTTCGCTCCGGTCGGGATGACAATTCTGTTACTGGGTCAGGTTTTCCTGGCCGGAGCTGTTGCGGCGACAACTGTTGCGGGTACAAAACAATTGTCATCCCGACCGGAGCGTACCTGGATTTCCTACTTTGCGGCACTTACCAGGACCACGGGTGCGGTTTCCCCTGAAGGAAACCGCATGAAGTTTATCAACGCCACTACTCTCAACAGGAAATCCGGGGGAGCGTAGTGGAGGGACCTGCGGTTCTTTCCCGTTACGCCTGCGGGATTGGCGTTAGGCGCACAAAGCGCGGGGAGAGGTTGGCCCAATCGGAAAGGATCCAGCGAGCTCGCGTGCTGGAGGTTTTTTCTGCGTGAAGCATGATGAGCTCACGCAGCTCTTCCGCCGCAGTTTCATCCAGTTGAGACAAGGGCTCCGGAGTAAGAAAGCTAGTGTGATAGCGGGCTTGGGTGACAAACGTGTTGTCCTCATCGAAGACCCACGCCAGACCACCCGTCATCCCGGCACCAAAGTTCTGCCCCGTGGATCCGAGCACCGCCACCAGGCCGCCTGTCATGTACTCGCAGCCATGGTCTCCAATCCCTTCCACCACCGCTAGCGCACCCGAATTGCGGACCGCAAAGCGCTCCCCTGCGCGGCCGGCAGCGAACAACGATCCACTGGTAGCCCCGTAGAGTGCGACGTTGCCCAGGATCACATGCAGCTCGCTTTCCCTCGCTGCCCGTCCTTGCCCGCGCAAAATCAGTTCTCCTCCGCAAAGCCCTTTGCCAACGAAATCATTGGCCATGCCTTCCAGCACGAGCTGCATGCCGGCCACAGCGAAGGCGCCGAAGGATTGTCCGGCAACTCCCTTCAGCTTGAAGTTGAGCGGAGTCGTCACATGATCGAGGCCATGCCACACCAACTCGCCAGCCAACCGCGCACCGAGGGTCCGATGCTTATTGGAGATGGTCTCTTCCACTTCGAAGGGTTGTCCGGCAGCGCGAGCGGCAAGCGCCGGCTGCACCCAGGCATTATCAATATTGGCATGATCGCTGGGACGGCGGTTGCGCTGGCCCTGCCAGCGGACATGACCTTCCTGCGCAGGCGCCAACAACGCGCTCAGGTCGAGGCCTCCAGCGGCACTCACTTGCTCCAACAGATCGATGCGGCCGATCGCAGCCTCAAGCGAGGGCAGGCCAAGGGAAGCGAGCAGCATTTGCAGGTCGCGGGTAAGCTCCTCGAAAAAGCGAACCACGTTGGCCGGTTTGCCGCGGAACTTGGCTCGCAAATCAGGCCGTTGGGTCGCGATGCCGGTTGGACAGGTGTTGAGGTGGCATTGTCGCGCCATATCGCAGCCCAGCGCGACCAGCACCGCGGTCCCAAAGGCAAATTCATCCGCACCCAGCAAGGCTGCAATGAGCACATCCCGTCCTGTGCGTAGGCCACCGTCGCAACGCAGGCGAACCCGGCCCCGCAGGCCATTCTGCATCAGCACCTGTTGCGCTTCGGCAAGGCCAATCTCCCACGGATTGCCGGCATACTTGATGCTGGACAGAGGCGAAGCGCCGGTCCCGCCAGCATGACCTGCGATCACAATGTAGTCGGCATAGGCCTTCGCCACCCCAGCGGCGACCGTGCCCACACCGCACTCAGAAACCAACTTGACCCCAATCGCAGCCCGAGGATTGACCCGCTTGAGATCGAAGATCAGCTGCGCCAGATCTTCAATGGAGTAGATGTCATGGTGCGGCGGCGGGCTGATCAGCGCGACCCCAGGTTGCGCATGGCGCAGACGGGCGATCAACTCGGTCACCTTGTGGCTGGGGAGTTGGCCACCTTCGCCCGGCTTCGATCCCTGGGCGATCTTGATCTCAATCTCCTCCGCATGGGTGAGATATTCCGTGGTCACGCCAAAGCGGGCAGACGCAACCTGCTTCACTTTGTTATTGCGAATCGCCGGAGCTCCGGGGAAAGCGGGGTACGCCGCCGGATCTTCCCCACCCTCACCGGTGTTCGATCGCGCGCCAATCTGGTTCATGGCCTCGGTGATCGTCTGGTGCGCCTCCGGGCTCAGCGAGCCCAGCGACATGGCAGATGCGATGAAGCGGTGCATGATGCCCGGCGCCGCTTCCACCTGGTCCAATGCAAGGGGAGCCGCAGCCGGACGTATTTCCAACAGGTCCCGCAGCACGGTGGGTTTGTTTTCGACTGCCAGGGCGCCGAAGGCGTTCCAGGCCTGAATGGGAGACAAGGCCGCCCCTGCCGCACCGCGCGCCGTTCCGGTCACTACCTGCAATGCCTTTACGGTTTGCGGTTGCCAGCCATGCGGCTCCGCACGATCGTCTTTGCGAAAGCGAACCCAGCCGTAATCCGGGAGCGCTTTCGCTTCCCGGGGGGCGACCGGCGCCTGCGCCGTGGCTGTGGCCGGCTGCGACTCCTGGTGGCTCGCATTCATCAGCGCGGGTTGGCTGTCCTCTTCCTGGGCCGAAGACCAAACATCCCGCAAGGCCGCTTCCAGCCCCGAAAAACCGATGCCGGAAATAGGAGACGGGGTTCCCTTGAAGCAAAGCTCCACCACCTCCCGGTCGAGACCCAGTACATCGAAAAGATGGGCGCCACGATAGCTGTCGAGTACCGAGATACCCATCTTGGACATGATTTTCGCCAGCCCCAGATCGAAGGCATGAAGCATATTGGCTTCGCCTTTTTCCGGGTCAAGATTGCGCGCCGTCTCGAGCGCCAGCCAGGGGCAAACCGCGCCGGCTCCGTAGCCCAGAATGACCGCCGCATGATGCAGATCGCGACAATCGCCCGCTTCCACTGCCAAGCCTGCCTGGGTGCGTACCCCCGCATCCACTAACGCATGATGGACGGCTCCTGTGGCCAGGGCCATGGGTATGGGAAGCACTTCAGCCCGTGATCCCGGCTGTGCCAGTGCCCGGTCAGTGAGCAACAAAATCGCCGCCCCGCCCTGCACCAGTTCCACCGCCTTGGCGCACAGATCGTCGATGGCCCGGCGCAAATTACAGGACGGAGCGAAGACACAGTCCAGGACTGCCAGCGGCATTTCATCCGCTAAAGGATGTTCGCGGTTGCGCAGCGAGTGCATCTGCCCCAGGGACAAGAATGGCGACTGCAGCGAAAGCCCGGGAATGCGCGCGCTGCTATTCAGCAGGTGCGGCCAGGGGCCGAGACGGGTATGCAACTCGATGACGATGGACTCCCGCACCGGATCGATCGCCGGATTCGTCACCTGAGCAAATCGCTGGCGAAAGAAGGCATAGACCGGGCGCGGCGCGTGGGCCAGCGGAGCCAGCGGCGTATCGTCTCCCATGGACCAAACCGCATCCTTGCCGTCACTCGCCATGGGGGCCAGGACCATACGCACGTCTTCGCGGGTATAGCCAAACACCTGCTGCAGTTGGGTCAGGTCCTCGACCGCGGGAGTAAAGGCCGCCGGCTCCAGGGGGGTATCGGCCACCAGGTTCCCGTAGGCGGTAAAGCGGTCAAATTCCTTCAGCAACCGCTCATCCTCGAGCAGCTGGTGCTGATCCAGGTCCGCCACCAGCATCTCTCCTGGCCCCAGGCGTCCGCTATGGATAATCTTTTCCGGATCAAGATCCACCAGGCCGGCTTCGGAGCCGGCGACCACGAGTGCGTCGTCGGTCAGGAAAAAGCGACAGGGACGAAGACCATTCCGGTCCAGGGCGACCCCTACCAGGTGTCCATCGGCAAAGGCGAGGGCTGCGGGACCGTCCCAGGGCTCGACACAATCCGCGTGGTAGCGAAGGAAAGCCGATTCCCTCTGGCGGCCGGCCGGAGGCAGCAACATTCTGACCGCCTCGGCAACGCTGCGCCCATTGCGCGCGAGCAACTCGACTACCTCGTCCAGGCTGGTCGAATCCGAGCCATCTGCAGACAGGATGGGGTGGCATTCGGCGGGAATGGTAGCCGCGCGGGCCTCCATGCGGCCGCGGTTCCCCCAAACAGTGTTGATCTCTCCGTTGTGCGCGAGGGTGCGCAGAGGCTGCGCCCGATCCCAGGAGGGCAGCACGTTGGTGGCGTAGCGCTGGTGAAAGATGGCAAACGATGTGGTGTAGTTCGGATCCGATAAGTCGGGATAGAACTCCGCCAGGAGCCTCCCGGCACACATGGACTTGTAGACCATGGAATAGGAAGACAGTGAGCAGACGTAGCCAGTGGAGTTCGCCTCGCGTTCGAATTGCTTGCGCGCCAGGTAGAGGCGGCGTTCAAAATGCTCTGCATTGCTGGCCGTCACCAGCAAATGGCGGATAACCGGGATACTGGAAAGGGCGATCTCGCCCAGAACTTCTTCCCGGGTGGGCACCACGCGCCACCCGAGCACCTGGAGACCTTGCGCGGCGAGTGCCTGCTCGAGCGCCTTTTGGCCGGGACCGGCTTCACTGGGAAAAAAGATCACGCCAACCGCCAGCGGTTGGCTCGGCGGGAGCGAAAGCCCGGTCGCGGCGAGCAGAAATTCGCGCGGAATACCGGTCATGATGCCCACACCGTCGCTGCTCTTGCCGTCAGCGGCAATGGCTCCGCGATGAGCCAGGCGGGACAACGCGGTAAGCGCCTGGGTCAGGATTTCATGGGAAGGCTGGTTGCGTAGTGTGGCTACAAATCCGACGCCGCAGGAGTCGTGATCGAAGCGGGAATCGAGCAGATTGGGGGTCAGGCTGCGCTCCAGCGAATTTGAGGCAAAGGAACCCATACGTAACTATAATCCCCGTTTCCTTGACAAGCAGCAGATGAAGAAAATTTCTTTTGCACCACGAAGGACAACGGCCTACGAATGACTATTGTTTAAAAAAAGGCATCCATTCGTTGACATTTGGCGTCTGTATATTTATACATGGTAATGTATTTTTATGCATACCGAGCGCGGCCCTGGCGGCCGCGCTCTGACTTTGGTGTAAGAGACAGGCAAAATGAAGCAGGATCGGCATACGGCAATTCGGGAACTCGTTGCAGGCGCGCCCATCGGCAGCCAGGACGAACTGCGCCGCAGGCTGGTCAAGCGTGGTTTTGAAGTCACTCAGGCCACGCTTTCACGAGATATTCACGAACTGCATCTCTATAAGGGTCCCAACGGCTACGCGGCGCCCAACGGCACCGCTCTTGAAGACGACGAAGACGACCTGCCGGGCACCCCAGAGATGCTGCGCAGTTTCGGCCTGAAGGTAAAACAGGCACTCAATCAGCTGGTGCTGATCACTACCAGCGGGAGTGCGCAGCCAGTCGCCCTGGCCATCGACGGGGAAGATTGGCCCGAGGTGGTCGGAACCATCGCAGGAGACGACACCGTCCTGATCATCTGTCCCGACCAGAAGCGGGCAAACGCCCTACGCGATCGCCTGGAAGAAATGATCGGCTAATGCCCAAACATCCGATACAAACCGCAGTGGCTGGAGTGAGCGGCTACGCCGGCCTGGAGCTGGCGCGCTTGCTTCTGCACCACCCTGCTCTGAAAGGCAAGCAGCCGGTATTTGTGGGACGGGATACGGAACCCGTTCGCCTGACCGAGATGCATCCACAGCTGGCTGATAACAATGGCAGCTCTGGATTGATGGTCGAGCCATTTTCCTGGGAGCTGTTGAAAGATCGCGGGGTCGAGCTGCTTTTTCTGGCCACACCGCATGAACAATCGCGCAGCTGGGTGCCGGAGGCGCTCAGCCAGGGGTTGAGGGTTGTAGACCTGAGCGGAGCCTGGCGCTTGCGGGCGCACGAACATCGGGCTATCTACAATTTTCACGATGAGGATAGCGCCCAAGCGGAGCAGATCCAGACCAACAGCGTCTATGGTCTGCCCGAGTTGCATCGCGCCTGCATCCGTAATGCTCAGCTGGTGGCAAATCCGGGCTGCTACGCCACCTCGATCATCCTGGCGCTGAAGCCCCTGGTGGCGGCAGGCTGGGTTGATCTGGATCGCGGTATTATCTGCGATTCGAAATCCGGCGTATCGGGCGCGGGCAAGGCGCCCAGCGCCACGACCCACTTTATGTATGCCGCGGACAACCTCTCCGCCTATGCCGTGTTTGGCCACCGTCACCTGGGCGAGATGCTGGAGCAGCTGAACCTTGAGGAATCGCAGATCATTTTCACCCCGCATCTGTTACCAATTCCACGGGGGATTCTTTCCACTACTTATGTGAATTTTCGAGAAAAGAAAAACGCTGCGGAGGTAGACGCCTGCTTTCGTGAATTTTACGCATCAAGCCCGATGGTGCGCATCTTCGACAGCCTGCCGCAGATCCAATACTCGGTGCGTACCAATTACTGCGACATTGGCTTCAAGCTGGCGAAAGACGGTCATCGATGCATCGTGGTTTCGTGTTTGGACAACCTGCTGAAGGGCGCGGCCGCACAGGCGATAGAGAACATGAACTTGATGTGCGGATGGGACGAAGCGGAGGGGCTGGCATGAAATTCGTAGTGAAACTAGGTGGTTCGGCGCTCGAAGATCAAGCCTTGCTTCACGGGTGTGCGCGGGCGATCGCTGTGCTCGCGCAGGACGGCAATCAGGTAGCCGTGGTACATGGTGGAGGCGCGGCGTTGACCCGCACCCTGAAGCAAATGGGAAAGCAGAGTGAATTCATTGCGGGGCTGCGCATCACGGATGCGGAAACCCGCGATGCCGCGCTCATGGTCCTGGGCGGCCGCGTGAACAAGGAGCTGGTAGCCGCTCTGGGCGGCCACGGCCAGGCGGGCGTTGGGCTTTCCGGTGGAGATGGGTTGATCTTCCGCGCCCGCAAGAAGCGCACCACGCCGGACCTGGGGTTTGTCGGCGAGATCGTGGCCTCTGATACCCGTTGGCTGGATGCCATTTGGAAAATGGGAGCGGTGCCGGTTATCTCGAGCCTGGCCCTGGGCTTTGACGGCGAGTACTACAACATCAACGCCGACGAGATGGCTGCTGCATGTGCAGTCGCTTGCAAAGCCGACGCACTGGTGTTTCTCACCGATGTGCCGGGTGTCCGCGGATCGAATGGCGAAGTCATGCGCTGGTTGAGCGTGGATCAGATAGCCGGGTTGACCCAGAATGAAGTGATCAGCGGGGGCATGCTGCCAAAACTGGGCGCCTGCCGGGAAGCCCTGCTTGCGGGTGTAAAGCGAGTGCGCATCCTGCCTGCAGATGCAGCGGCAGTACTGCCCGACCTGTGTTCGACTCGGGTACTTCAAGGAACTGAGGTGATGGTGGCATGAAGCTCGAAGCGATTCAGGCAGCAGAAGCAAAGTTGCTGCTCCCTACTTATGAGCGCAATCCGATTCTGTTTGTCGAAGGGCAAGGAATGCACCTGATCGACGGGAACGGGGAGCGATATCTCGATCTGCTCAGCGGAATCGGGGTCAACGCGTTGGGGTATGCGCATCCGGCAGTTACCAACGCCATCGAGCAACAGAGCCGCAAGCTGGTGCATATCTCGAACCTCTACTTCCACGAGGGCCAGGCGGAACTTGCCATGCGCCTGACAGAGAGGACCGGTCTCGACCGCGTTTTCTTTTGCAACAGTGGCACGGAAGCATGGGAAGCAGCTATGAAGCTGGCGCGTGCCTACTCCGCTCTCAAGCGGAGCGAAGGCCGTACGATGGGGACTAAATTCCTGGCGCTCGAAAACAGCTTCCACGGTCGCACCATGGGTTCGGTCTCGACCACTCATAAAGACAAATATCGCGAGCCGTTCCAGCCCCTGGTGCCGGGCGTGGAGTTTGTCCGCTTCAACGACGTGGATCATCTGCGCGCCAGCTTCTCCAAGGAGATTTGCGCGGTTTTGATCGAACCGATTCAGGGCGAGGGCGGCATCAGGCCGGTGTCGCAGGAATTCTTCGCTGCCGCACGCGAGCTCACGCAATCGACCGGAGCCCTGCTCATCGCCGATGAAATTCAATCTGGCCTGGGCCGCACTGGCAAGTGGTGTGCTTACCAGCAATTTGGCATTCAGCCGGATATCACCACGCTGGCCAAGCCGCTGGCCGGCGGCCTGCCGTTGGGAGCCATGCTCTGCACCGAGGAAGCGTCACGCGCCATGCATCCGGGTCTGCATGGAACGACCTTTGGAGGCGGACCGCTGGCTTGTGCGGTTGCCATTGCTGTCATCGACGCGATCGAGCAGGAAAATCTGCT
>Ga0302180_10004540_pt1 | contig 10288 bp, 12 predicted proteins | sample I_Palsa_E3_2_FD_200575 | JGI IMG/M metagenome (GOLD analysis project Ga0302180, IMG submission 200575) | Peat permafrost microbial communities from Stordalen Mire near Abisko, Sweden - I_Palsa_E3_2 | ecosystem: Environmental > Terrestrial > Soil > Palsa > Peat permafrost | place: Sweden... | reverse complement strand
CAGGCCGCGAGACTGCGTACAAACTGGCCAACCCGCTACGGCACGCCAATTCCCCCTTTTCACCATGTCCGATGGAGGATCGTCCTACGGATGACTACCTCGTGTGTCAAGCTATCGCGCGTGCCACGAGAAGGCCCCTTCTGGGATGCAGTGGAGGGCAGGGCACCGCTCCCGCCAGCGGCGGTCACGCTCGGTTGGGAGCTCCTCGCCGTCAACCCCGAGAAGGGAACGATCGAGGTTGCTTTCACTGCCACGGATGCCTTCGTGAATCCCGCCGGGATCATCCAGGGCGGCTTCTTGGCCGCCATGCTCGATGACACGCTGGGACCCGCTCTGGTTGCTGGGCTTGACCCCGGCGACTTCGCCCCGACGACGGACTTGCACGTACAGTTCCTCCGTCCAGCCCACCCGGGGCGTCTGGTAGGGCGAGGGCGCGTCGTACGCCGCGGTCAAGACGTTGGCTTTCTCGCTGGGGAGCTCGTTGACGATCAGAGCAGGGTGGTCGCCGTGGCCACTGCAACGGTACAGATCCGAACCGACATGCTCCGGAGTCCTGCGGTGAAGGAGTAGGCGAGCCGCCCGTCGTCGCCGAAAGACGAACAGCTTACGGCTTGCGGGATTCGATTGCAGCCTCGTGGCGAGCAAGGTGAGCGACAGTTCTGCTTGCGAGCGGGAGTGCCGACGACAATGGAGCCGCAACGGTGCTTCACGAAGCCGGTCTTATGGGGCAAACCCCATCTCTGGTTGCCGAACATATGGGGCGGCACCTGCAGAACCTTGAACGAGCGGACCGTAGGGGGGTCCCTTTTCGACCATGAGGGACCTTCTATGTCCGTAACGTGAAGTTGGGAGTCGAGCCGGCCCCTATTCCATAGTTAAGCGTCCGGCCAGGTGGGTTGCGCCCGCAGACTGCGGCCGAACACGGTGGCGCCGGCCTGGAAAATGGTTATGGAGTGTCATCTCGGGGTATGCGCATGACTGAGGCAGAAGATAGGCCCCCGAAGATCGGACAACACGACAGGAGCGGATCTCATGGCTGATCGACCCATGACCACAATGTCCACCACCGACGTTGTCGAACTTCTCCTCGCCGACCATGAAGAAGCGAAGGCCCTTCTGGCCCGTTTCGACCACATCGCGCCGAACGATCGGGCCAGTTATTTCTGCGAAGTGGTCACCGAGCTCGTGCGCCATGAGGTCGCCGAAGAGCACATTGTCTACCCCGTTATCCGGCGGGCCACACCGGGCGGAGACCAAGAAGCGAAAGCTCGGATCGCCGAACAAGCAGAGGCCGAAGAGCTCCTCGCTCACATGGAGAAAATGGACACCTCATCAGCGGAGTTCGCCACCCAGTTCGCCACCTTGCGGCGGGCGGTGCTCGACCACGCCCGCTCGGAAGAAGCCGGCACCTTCCCGCTGCTAAAGGAGATGGAGGACGCCGAGTCGCGCCTGGCCCTGGGGGGACGATACGAGCACGCGAAGGCCGTGGCTCCGACGCACCCTCACCCGCATGATCCCGACACCCCGCCGGGCAACTTGATCCTCGATCCCGTGGCCGCCCTCTTCGACAAGGCGCGAGACCTCGTGAGGGGTGCTTAGTCACTCGTTTCGTCTCCCCTTTGCACGTACCGCTGCGAGCGCAAGTCGAGTCCGATCAGAAAAGATGTTATCGCCGCAGTTGACGAGACACTTGTGGTCCATGCCACTAGGAGTTCTCAAGTTCTCCCTTTACCGCCTCAGTCTCAATCCAATTCGTGGTATCGGCGTCCGCTTGACTCCTTCGGGCATCTCACCCGGCGCTTAGGACCACCTTTCCTAGAAGATCCGCTGTGCGGTTGCGGAACCCGGCTACGGACGGTTCCACAGGCTGTTCGATCAGCGGCACTCGACGCCCGTAGGGGATCGGCTTGCGGGCATAGGGACGCGGCCCTGAAGGGCAGATTGGTTCGCGCCGGATGCCGCTCGGCTTTCGGGACGACTGGCTAGTCGACGTCGGAGGGGTGACAGCCGTTGTTCTTCGTGTCGCCCCCTTGCCCGAGGTGGCGATCTATCCTGCGAAACATGCCTGAGGACGAACTTGGCGAGAAGCGGTTCGGCGCGGCGGCGCAGGCCGACGAGTGGGACGCAAGGTACAGCGAGCCAGATGATGCGTTGTGGAGTGGCCGCCCGAACGGCCGGCTCCTCGTCGAGGTCGCGAACCTCACGCCGGGTCGGGCGCTGGACATCGGTTGTGGCGAGGGGGCGGACGCGATCTGGCTCGCTCGGAGCGGCTGGACGGTCACCGCGATCGACATTTCCGAGGTGGCGGTGGACCGGGCACGGGCGGCAGCCGGACTGGCCGGCGCCGTGGTCGAGTGGATCCGCGGGGACGCCCTCCAGATGGCGTTCCCGGCCGCCTCGTTCGCCCTCGTGTCGATGCAGTATCCGGCGCTACCCAAGGCGGCTGGCGAGGTCGCCGTGCGGGCGTTGCTAGACACGGTGCGGCCCGGCGGGCTGCTGCTCGCCATCTATCACGACCTTGACGAGGAGCATCGCGATCACATGAAGTCGCGGGGCGTCGACCCCGCGGACTACGTCGATGCTGACGACCTCAGCCAGCTGCTCGGCGACGACTTCACGGTTGAACTACATGCGGTCGAGCCACGCATCGACCCGCCGCCGGACAAACCGCATATCGCCGACGTCGTCCTGCGCGCTCGGCGCCGCTGACCTCGTGGCCCAGCGCCAGTAGTCGCCGCTGACCGGCACGCAGAATGACCGTTTCCGTTCGAATCTCCAGCACGCGTATTCGCCGATCTGGGGGCTTGGCTCCGGGGCTTCCGAATCCCATTGCGCGATCCACTTACGGCCACCGCTCTGTTCGATCCTCCGGGGGCCGCCAATGGTCTTGCCGTATGGCGTTACCCGACGGGTAACGGGGAGAGTCAAACGCCGACGACGTCTCAGCTGTTTCGCAGTGATATCAGCACGATCGTGCAGGCCATAACCGACATCTTGGACATTCTCGATGAGCTGCAGACGAGACTTGAGGCACTGGACATGGATTGATTATCGTCGCGCCTCGGCGGTCGTTGATCATCCGTAAGGGCGCTCTAATCCGGAGGCGATGCCGCTGGCTAGGGCCACCCTGATTCGGGCGGATCGGAGCGATGTCTGTACCCGAGTCACCCATCGATCCGGCCGATGAGCCGAACCAGAACGAGCCCAGCGAATCCCGCATCGAGAGAATTTCAGCGCCCAAGCCACAGCCTGACCACACGTCTCCCGACACACCGACTCGAGAGCGCAAACGAGCCGATGACAGCCACGCACGCGTTCGATAACGATGAAGGGGCCACGAGCTGCGGTCGACAAAATCCCTCAGCGATCAACGGATCGCATCTCCGACGCACCGATATCCTTGGCGGCCCCATACGCGAATACCGGCGGATGGCATGACCTGGTGGATGGGTTTACGGCACCCAGAGGCTCGCGCCCTTGGGTGGTTCTATGCAGCCCAAGTGGTCAGCGGACGCGAGGCACGTGGTTCTTGGGCCTCGGGCCTCCTGATTGTGGCAACCGCTTGTGCCGCGAGACTTCTTATCTATGCGCACAGTCCGGAGACTTCCGTAGTCTCCATGGGCTCGTCGACGCGTGACGGTCCTGAACGGCCGGCGGGCCACAGCTTTACATCAACTCGAATTGGTGGACCCTACAAACCCAATTGGTTCCTCGTAATCAGCGCCGCAGGATCGACCTCGAGCGCGGGTGATCTTCAGGAGGGTTCGCGATCCTTTCGACCGGATCTTCTAGCAGTCGACCCCGACTCCAGGCCGGTGGCGGGCTCTGGATCAACTGGTCTCAGGTGCTTGCGAAGCAAATGGACAGCTTCGGCGCGGTCGGCCACCCCGAGTTTGCGAACGATGGCGGAGAGATGCGTGCGGACGGTCACCTTTGCCACGAACATGTGCTGCGCGATGTCGCTCGTCACCAGACCGTCATTCAAGAGGCCCAGCACTTCCCACTCTTTGGGAGTGAGCCGGGAACCTCCGGGAAGTCGCTCGCGGATGGTCTGCCAGCTCGTTCGTGTGCTGTACTCGCGAACTAACCGCTTGGCCAGCACCCCGTCCAAGGCGGCTTCACCGCAGAGCACCCGTCGTAGGGCTTCGGCAAGACTGGCTGGGTCTTGCCCCTTGAGCAGGTAGCCCGATGCGCCGGCAGACAGCGCTGAAAAGAAATCCCCATCTTCTGCGGAGACCGTGAGCATGACTATGCACACATCACCATGTTCGCGACCAATGACCGTGGCTGCATGAATTCCGCCACCAGGCATGCGAACGTCGAGGAGGGCGACGTCGGGAGGGTTCTCGCGCACTTCTCGGATCGCTTCATGGGCGTCGGAGACTTCAGCTGTAATCACGAATCCACACCCTTCGATGGCGCGGCGGATCATGGCGCGGGTGGGCGCGTGGTCATCGGCGATGAGAACGCGTGGTGCCGGCGTCATGGCCACAGAACCTCGACCGTGGTTCCTTGACCGGGTGCCGAATGGACCTGGAGTGAACCTCCGATTGCCTCGGCACGCTCTCGCATGCTCACGAGGCCGAACCGACCTGCCTCGGCAGCCCTGGCAACATCGAACCCCGCCCCGTCATCGGTGATTCGCAAAGTCGGTGCACCGCCTGCCCCGAATCGGATTTCGATATGGCGTGCACCTCCGTGCCGGACCGCGTTGGTGACTGCCTCGCGAACGATTCTCACTATCGATTCTCGTTGTGCGGGATCTGATTCGATCGTGTCGGCGTCCACCTCGACATGGACATCGACATCGGACCCCGAAGCCGCTTGGGCCGTCCGCCCAAGGTCAGCGTCTAAGGGGAGGGGATCGACATTGGCGAGGACGGCGATGGCGCGACGAGCCTCGGCCAGAGCACGTTCTGCCGTCAGACGCAGTTGCCCCTGCCACTCGGGTGACGCACGCTCGGCGGCAGAGTAGTAGGTGTAAGCACTCAACAGCGCCAGCTCCTGGGCCAACCCGTCATGCAAGTCTAGGGCCGCGCTGCGGCGAGCCTCTAGCCTTGCCGACTCGGCGACGGTGGACCAGTAGGACCGGATCTCGGCAACAGCGCCCACGGCCCAAACGCAGACGGCGGCCGCCCGGAGAAGATCACCGGAGCGCAGTGAACCCGCTCCACCGGCGGGAAGCAGGCCGTAGCTGATCATGGCGAACGTGGCGAAGATGCATCCGATGCCGATCCAGCCGAGGAACTCGTCGGACTGGACCCTGGCCCGGCTCGACACACGAGCGAACGCGACCAGGAACAGTAATGCGCCGAGGAGCTGGCAGACCGGGGAGATCGACGCGGGCCACGAAGCCTGTACGACGAGGCCGTTCCGCGTGATCGGCACACGCCACGCGAGGATGACGATAGCCAGCGCGCCGAGAGGGCCGGACAGCGCGAAGGCTCGGTAACGGCGGAGACGCGACACCGGAGCAGAACAGCTGATGGACCTGCGAAACGGGACCGAGGTAATGAGAAATCCAGCTGCCATCAATCGTACGACGAGGGTTCCCCAAACCTCATATCGCTCACTGATGCCATTTCCGACCGAGTCAGGGGAGATCAGATCGGGGACGGATCCGAACAGGGTGTGGACCCAGGCGAGCAAGGCCACCGCACACACCACCGCCAGGTCGCCCAGGTCGCCCGAACGTCGGAATCGGCCAAATCCCAAAATGGCGACCAGGGTCCCGATGATGGCGACGGAGGTCTCGAGTATGGCCCGCAGCACGGGTGCGGGCTGACTCACAAGCGCGTTGTTGGTCACAACCGCCCCAATCACAACTCCCAGACTGAGGACTCCGGCAAAGCAGCTTCGCACCGCCATGCTCTTCACAACCCAATCCTAAGACCCTCGGGGTCGCCGGTGTTGAGAGAATTCAACGCTAAGGGATGTAGACATCACCGGACCGTCGTGGTGCAATGTCTTCTGCCTCTCCTGCGGCGTCGGCATGGAAGACCGTGTGTGGGGATGGCTTGGATGTTCAGCGGGCGGCGGAGGGAGATGGACCGCATCGTGCGGTAGAAGCTATGTGGACTGCCTTTACTATCCCATTTGTCCTTGTGGCCATCGTGGTGGCCACTGGGCCCGTCATCTACATGACCTACCACTCGTTCAAGCACGGTCACGTCGCCTCTCCTCCCGACCACGCCAGAGCACTTGTGCCAAAGGAGGCAAAGGACCCGCAGACATTCGGTTGGGCGACCTGCCCAGAGTGCAAAGCGATCGTGACCGATGCTTTGGAACACGGGATTGCCGTCCACTTGTTTGCTGAGACCTGAGTACTCGTCAGCACTCCGCCTCCGGTAAGTGAGACCGCCCTCGGAGCAGTCCAACTCGGGACCGGAAGGTGCGACTTGCCTTACGAGACGCCGCCGCACAGACGCCGGTCCTCAGTTCCCTGTGGTTGGGATGTTCGCCGTTGCCGCTTTCAGAATTGGTTCGCGCGCGATGGCGCGGTAGACGGTGCAACGGGCGACTCCGAACAAGTTAGCCATGTCAGCGGTCGTGTATTCCCCGGTCTCGAGTTGGGCTACCTCAGTTACACGCTGAGGTTCAACGCGACCAATTATCGGAGGAGTTCTCCTGAGCGACGCCGACGGGGTCCTTTTCGACTCATACATTGCAGCGGACGAGGTGTTGCCGCGATTCGCCCTTAGTGCCCCACGGTTTCGACCCTCTCAGCATCAGAGGGAGCGGATCATGGCAACAAGCACAGCGCGCTCCTTCGCCGTCTCAACTCGGTACCGATCAAAGTCTTCAACCAGGCGAACGTCGGCATAGAGGCCAGTTGGATCCTCGTGAAAGTGCAGAAACGCGGCTGAATTTCGATAGAAAATTCCCCGCTTCTTCTGTCACCCGACCGTGAACGGATCGGAGCCCAATGAGGAGAGACTCGAGGAGATCAAGGGCACCACGCATCAGGGCGACTACGCCCAACGCCGACGCACCGCGGGGTCGGAGCCACTCGTCGTCCTGGGCTAATGCCCGGTCATAGAGCTCCTGTGCGATCTGACCCGCCTCGTCCACCCGACCTACTGCGGAAAGGCCGATGGTCGCGGCGACCATGATTGTCCGGAGTCCGAACGAGAGCACAGAGCGCGACGCTTCCGCCCAAGGGAGTGATGCGCTCATTATGCGGTAGCAGTCGTTCACCTGACCGACGAGGCTCCCACTGGCGACGAGGATGGTTGCCAGCACCTGCACTCAATTCTCGCCTCGCCCCCTTCCGTGATGCCACTGTCCGAGGTTGGTGGTCCACTATATGTTCGCTGATTCAGCGGCGAAGGTGTCCAGCAGAATGCTCGAAGTGAGGGAGATATGGTTCGTGAGCGCTTCGACGGCGCGGTCAGCGTCTCGGGCAAGGACGGCCGAAAGGAGGGCCTCATGCTCAGCGGCCACGTCTCGTTCGATGCCACTGCCCAGGGGGAGCGACCAGCGGCGGTAGAGTTCAGCCGTATCGCGCAACGAACTTGCGATCTCCTTGAGCCGTCGGTTGGTACACCCGTCCAACAAGGCGCGATGGAATTCGGCATGTTCGGCGACCCACTCGTCGGAGAGGCGATCGGGATCGGCCGCGTCGAATTGCGATGTCCGGCTAAGACGATGGTGAGACGCCAAGATACGCGTTTCCCAATCGAGGTCCCCCTCAGCGACGGCAGAGCGAAAGACCAAGGTCTCAAGGACGACTCGGGCGTCAGTGAGATCGCGCAGATCCTCCACGGAGAGATCGACGACTTGGAATCCCTGCTGCGGTTCGCCCTTAACGAGGCCTTGCTCAGAGAGGCGCAGCATGGCTTCTCGCAAGACGCCGGTGCTTGTCTCGTAGTGCCTGCACAATTCGGCGTAGCGAAGGCGTGAGCCAGGCCGTAAACGTCCAGCCAGGATGTCCGCTCGCATCTGCTCGAACACGCGCTCTGCCTTCGTCGGGGTGCTGGCCATAGTTCTCTCGCCACTCTATGTCAGTCATTTGGTCAATATCTCATAATCGGGCCTGATCTTGACTTATGGACCTTAATTATGAGAATCAGTTGATTCTACAAGATTCTTCGCCTACCGTGCGGGGGCGGACGCGGAAGTGGGGGTGACCCCGACCACTCGTTCGGAGTGCGAAATGAGAGTGAACGGCCACCATGGGGGTGGCAGGGAAATATGGGGGATGTCTGATGCGAGTCGCCAACGTCGACGGTCGGCTGAAGCTGATCGTGTCCGAAGGGTCTGTCGACGTTGAGCGGGCGAGCGATGGCAAATTTTCGTCGGATCCCCAAGGTGCCTATGCGCGGTTCGACGAGCTTCGGACCTGGGCGGGGGGTGTCGAAGCGGCCGATGAGCCCTTTGATTCGACTACCGCAGGGTCGCCCGTTCCTGCCCCGCGCCAGGTTTTCGCTATCGGGCTCAACTATGCAGACCACGCCGCCGAGTCCGGGTTGACCAAACCCGACGCCCCAGTAGTCTTCACCAAGTTTCCAAGCTCCATAGCGGGTCCTGTCACGACCGTGCACCTCCCACCCGGATCGGTCGATTGGGAGGTCGAGCTCGTCGTCGTGATCGGCAAGATGGCGAGAGGAATTTCGGCCAAGCAGGCCTGGGACCACGTTGCGGGCCTCACCGTCGGCCAGGACCTCTCGGAGCGCGAACTGCAGCGCAGCGGCCCGGCACCTCAATTCAACCTTGCCAAATCGCACCAGGGTTTTTCCCCAATGGGACCGAGTGTGGTGACGGTCGATGAGATCGACCAGCCAGACGACCTCAAGCTCGGGTGCGAGGTCAACGGTGAGGTCAAGCAGGAGGGCCGGACCCGGGACATGATCTTCTCGGTTTCCGAGCTAGTCGGGTACCTCTCAAAGATCGTCACGCTTTTTCCCGGCGACATCATTTTTACCGGCACTCCATCGGGAGTCGGCATGGGTCGGACGCCACCGCAATATCTGCACAAGGGTGACGTACTAACCAGTTGGATCGAGGGAATCGGGGCATTGACCCAGACATTCGTCGCCAGTGACGCGAAAGCGGAGGACTGACAGCCATGGCACTGCACCAACTTTGCTCCATCACCATCGGGGTACCAGATATCGAACCGGTGGCGCAATACTACGAGGCCTTTGGTCTCGAGCGCACCGAGCCTGCGGCCCTCTCGACAACCGAGGGGGGCCGTCAGCTGTTCTTAAAGACGGCGTCGACCAGGCGCCTGTTGCAGTTGGTCGTCGGTGTGGATAGTCCCGATGATCTCGACCGTGTCCGGGCATCACTCAAGGCCGCCGACCACCACGTCGCGTCAGATGAGACGTCGATATCTGCACTCGAGCCCAGCTCTGGGGTCCGAGTTGTCCTTGAGGTGACGCCACGACTCGCGCGGCCGGTCGTAGAGACTCCCCGTTACAACGGCCCGGGAGCGCCCGAACGAATGGATGCGCGCGCTCCGGGCATCCTGCGCAATCAATCTGTTCGCCCACGAAAACTTGGGCACGTCGTCTTTACGACCCCCAATTTCGGCGCAACCAACGACTTCTTCACTAGCCATATCGGATTCAAGATCAGCGACTACATCGGAGACGTCGGTGCATTCTTGAGATGCTCCACCGATCACCACAATCTGCTTGTCCTCGAGGCCCCGGCAACCTTTTTGCACCACAGTGCGTGGCAGGTTGACGACATCGACGAGATCGGGCGAGGTGCATCCGCCCTTATTGAGGGCCATCCCGAACGACATGTCTGGGGCCTCGGGCGCCACCACGCCGGTTCCAACTTCTTCTGGTACCTGCGCGATCCGGCCGGCAATTTCTCCGAGTACTACTCGGACCTCGACTACATCCCCGAGGACGCGGCGTGGATGCCTGAGACGGCGCAGGGAAAATTCGGCCTCTACAACTGGGGCCCCGAGCCGCCCGCCATGTTCTTGCAACCTGACGATCTGATGGAACTGGCAGAGAAACAACGCTCCGTAGCCATCTGACGTGCCACCGACAACCATGAAAGACGTACCCATGCGCCTGCACATGCTTCGAACAAGCTTCCGACTCCTCACTGCCACCGCGGTTATCTCGAGCCTCGGCATGATCGCGACGCTCGGTACCGCGCAAGCAGCTACTGATCGGGTCACCGCGCAATCGTCGGGGGTCTCGACGGCCAATAAAGGACTAGCGCCCTATACCGGGCACCCGAACGCCTTCCCGGTCACTGAGAAATTGAAAAAGAAGCCGATGGCCGGCACGACGATTGACTACCTTGAGTGCGGTGCGCCCACCTG
>Ga0302180_10004534_pt1 | contig 10294 bp, 7 predicted proteins | sample I_Palsa_E3_2_FD_200575 | JGI IMG/M metagenome (GOLD analysis project Ga0302180, IMG submission 200575) | Peat permafrost microbial communities from Stordalen Mire near Abisko, Sweden - I_Palsa_E3_2 | ecosystem: Environmental > Terrestrial > Soil > Palsa > Peat permafrost | place: Sweden: Abisko... | reverse complement strand
GATTACCGCCAGAACGTTCATTGGCGCATTGTTTCCGGCATGGTTGCCGACCTGGTTGGCGATTGCGAACGCAGCCGCAGGCAGCATGAAATGGGCCAGGACTCTCATCCCGCCTTGGGTGAACATGAAAAAGGTAAGTACCGCAAATATGAAGCAAATGACGGTAACAAAATCGTACAGAGTATTCATTTTGGCGGTCCAACTCTTTCGGCCGGCCATGATCGTCACATCAGCCGTTTCCCAATGCTCGACTGTAACCCGAAACTCCTAAGCAAAACGTCACTCCGGAGATTGAACGGCAAAAAAGTTCGCCTCTCCGCTTCCCATCGGCTCGACATCGACGCCTCAGGGCTCATTCCGACCTAAAATCTGCAAAACGATCAACGGCCCCACGAAGGCCTCGCAGGCCCTCGAACGGCTGCCCGGCTGCAGGCTGAACGGCTCGGAGAGGCTTTGCCCTCGCATGCGGAGTTCCCGCTCGCGCATTTTGCGCTGCCCCTTCAGGCGGCGCCTCGGGCGCGGCCCGAGCGGTCGAGCGTGTTTTGAATCAAATAGCCAACGACGACGAGGACACGATCGAGAAGGAAGAACAGGATCAGCGCGAACAGCCATAGCGCTAACCCAGTGGCGTCATGGAACAGACCCTCGATCCTGTCGACCCCGAAATAGTACGCCCCCAGCACCAGCGCCAGGACACGGAAGCAGTTGGCCACGATCGCGATTGGAACAGTCGATAGAACCAGGAGTATTCTCCGAACCGGGTCGTCCCGCACGAACTCGTGAACGTAGAAAACGCCGATAGCCGGCAAGACGAATATCGAATTCATGCCGGAACAAGCGTCCTTGACCATCAGTTCGTAGGAAGCGATCATGATCATGACGCCGTTCTGCGCCACTGGGTAGCCAAGATCGTACAGAAAATTCGCCACGACATCGGAAACCCATGCCTTCAGCGGCACAGTGAACGCGTCCAGCAGCCAACCGGGCGGGGGCACAGAAAACACCAGGAAGGCCAGAGGAAAAGCGAAAACCCGCGCCATCTTCCAGCCGCCGATGAGCAAAAGGCATCCCAAAAGCACCGGGATTTGGGTCGCGACCTCGACCATCAGCAGGTCTTGCGACCGAGTGACCGCCATCAGCAACAGAGAAAGGATCAAAATGATCCAGCCGGCGACCGGCGCCGGCCGCAATTCGATGGAGCGCAATTTGTTGCGCTGCTGCCAGGCCGCCCACGCCGCCATGGCCATGATGATGGGACCGTGTCCCTCTTGCTCGGTGGCCCACGCGCCCCCAGCGAGCTTCAGATAGGTCGGCAAGTAGGCAACAACGAATGAGGCCGCAAGCGCCGCGAGGAACGCCAAATTGACGCCGCGGCTTTCGGCCGCCGCCGACAGCGCGGAATGCTGAACGGGCTCAGTTTTTAGCGACTCAATCGACATGCCCGCCCCTTGTTTCCCCCGCCGCAACTTTGCATCGCCGCTCACGACCGAGCGCGTTTGGAGGTTCCAGCCGCCTCACGACGCCAGCGTTGTCAATGGGCGTCTTTGCCCGAGAAAACGACAAATACGGTCCTTATCATGATGGAGAAGTCGAGCCAAACGCTCCAGTTATTAATGTACCAAAGGTCAAGCTCGACCCGCCGCCGCATCTTGTCCAGCGTGTCTGTTTCGCCGCGAGCGCCGGAAACCTGCGCCCATCCCGTTATACCGGACTTAACATGGTGGCGGAAAGCATATTTCTCGATCGTGGAAGTGAAATAGCGATCGTGCGCCGAAGCGTGCGGTCGCGGGCCGACCATCGACATATCGCCGATGAACACGTTGACCAATTGCGGCAGCTCATCAATGCTGTAACGGCGTAGCCACCGGCCGACCCTCGTCACCCGCTTGTCGCTCTTTTGCGCCTGCGGAACAATTTCGCCGTTTTCCATTACGATCATGGTGCGAAACTTGTAGATCCTGAATGGCCGCCCATTGAAACCGTGCCGCGTCTGGCGGAAAAGCGCCGGCCCGGACGAATCCAGCCGGATCGCAATGGCGGCGGCGAGCAGGACTGGCGATAACCCGATCAGGGCGACAGCCGAAAATACGACGTCGACCGCGCGCTTGACCGCCTGCTCGGTCGGCGACAGCGCCGCCCGCTGAAGCTCGATCCCCACCGTATCGCCGATGTCGGCGCGCGAGCGCTGGAACAGTTGAGCGAGAGTTCCGAACGGCACCAGCGTCACCGGCAACGGAAGGACCCGCAACCGGCGCGCCAACCATCGGACGTTGGACATGCGCTCGGGATCGACGAACAGCACGACCTCTTCGATGTTTGAGGTGCGGCAGATCGAAATGACGTTGTCAATCGCCTCGTCGGCGGACGATTCGTCGGGAGGCACGTGAAAGTGAGCCACCGCGTGATAGCCGTGGCGGGTCAGATTGTCGGTGAATTGGGGCGGCACGGCCTCTTCGCAAGTCAAGCTGACGATGGTGCGGCCCCGCAAGGCCCCGCTTTCCAGCGCCCGCGGCAATGCGATCCTCCATGCCGCCCGGTGCCCGAGCAGCGCCACGATGCCGATCGCCCCGAACAAAATGATGTCGCCGCGCGAGAGATCGCGACTCACCCCCCAGCTGAAAACGCCCGAAGCCAGGATCAGGAAAGCTCCGCACCATGCGCCCAGCACGCTGCGGGCCTGATCGTCCCAGACCATCAACCGGTTCGGGCTGTAGAGCTTTTGGACCCGCATCGTGGCCACGAAAAGAATGGCGACGAAGATCGCCGCCGCGATCGTGTGGGAATATTCGCCCCCAAGTTCGTCAGGCATCCGATGGTAGATCGCCTGGGCGCAAGTCGCACTGGCGAGAATCAACGCAAGGTCGACGCCAAGCGCAGTCGACGCGATCGCCCGATAAGCGATTGGCAGGCGCCATCGGCTTCCGCGGGCGAGAAGCGTTCCGCTGCTTGACCCAGCGAGCCCGGTCGCCGATTCAGGCGCGATTTGAGTCTCGGTCGTCATCTCCAGCGCTCACCATTCATCGGGGATCGACACCCAATGGCGCGTCAGTCTTCGCACGTCCCAGATCCTCAATTGATGAATTCGGTAACCACAGTAAATTGCGCGTTAGCCGCGGCTCATGGTCCCGGACCCAGCGCAGCGCCGCAGGCCGCGCCCGGCCTTCGACCGCGCGGCGACTGACGCAGCGCACTGTAAGCGAATCTCAATCCAAGACAAGTCGTCCCGGGATTGATCGTTGCGCCTCTCGACGCCCCGGCCTCGATTCTCGAGCGGCGGGAAGCACTTAGATGGCGCTCGAAGGCCGCGCCGGCTCCGGCCGTCGGCGCGCCCGGAGAGTTCGCTTCTATGGAACGGCGCCGCACAAAGCGAAACGACCAGGAAAATCTGTTTGTCAGGGCTACGGTGTCTGGACATTCAAATTTTGCCGGTCTATACGACCGTCCAATCGCAGCCGGCTGAATGATCAAAGACAATATCAACACGGACTGGGGCCCTCATGATTGGCGCGCTGGTGTTTTTGTTCCGTATTATTGTCGGGCTTGTTATACTGGCTGCAACATGGTTCGTTTTTGACAGAATTCAGGACCGAAACACGGAAATAATTGTAGCAACGATTGGCCTTCTGTATTCATTTATATTTATTATTTCTCGAAGATTACAGTATTTCGGATTAACAATATTCTCATTTTTCGGTAGAACTTCATCCTATGTTGAGAGAATACCCTACGACAACGTCATGCGTGATGAGGTCGGAATGCGGACGCCGGGAGGATACACATTCCTTAATGTCCTTTTTGCGGCGTTGATTGAAATCCTCTGTCTCTATCGCCTCTTTTCTTCGCTTCTGGGCCGCGGTTGGGACACTCTGTCCGAGCCGATCCGCGCGCTCCTCCATTCCGTCAATTTCTAAGCGCCTGCTCGACAATCGGCGTTGAGCTTGCATTTTTTGTCTTCGCTCGGCGACCGCCGAGCGGGAGAGGTCATGAGTGTCGCGGTGAAAGTCTTGAGCCTCGGCTGCGCCGCGCTGGCGGCTGCGCTCGCGTCGACCGGGGCGCGGGCGCAATCCGCCGACGCCGACCTCAAGCCGTTCGCCGTTCACGTCAACCGCACGCCTCAGCAGTCCTGGCCGGGGTACGGGATATATCTCGGCAACGGACTTATCCTCACCGCTTCGCACGTGCCCGGAACCTTCGCCTACACGAAGCCCCATGTCGTCATCGCCGGGCAGGACCTGCCAGCCGGGTTGGTCAAGGAAGGCAATCTCGACAGCGTGGATCTCACCCTGCTATCGATCGACGCGACCAACCTTCCCGTCCGTCTGCGGATGCGCCGAATGCCGCTCTGCGAGCGTGCGCCCTATGCCGGCGAAGCGGTCGTCGTCGCCATTCCCGAAGGAACAGCCCGCTCCAGGGTTCTGCCTGCCCAGGCGATTCCGGCCGAACTGCGCGGCCGGTTCGGCACCGCGATCGCCGATGTCGCCACCACCGGAAATTCCGGCTCCGGGGTGTTTGACGCCGCCAACCTTTGCCTACTCGGGATCATCAGCCGCAAGATTTCCGTCGGTCAGCATGCAGCGAGATTTGGCGCGCCGGTCACCGCGACAAGAGATATCGCCAAGTACTTTGTTCCGGCGCCCGTCATCAAGGCTTTCATCCCGCCGGGCGTCACATATTAGCCTGGGTCGGGTCAGGACCGACGGAAACTCCGGGCCCCGCGGGACGCCGGTCGCCGCCCGGACGCCGGTCAAATTTGGTTGATGGCGTCCCGCGCCCACCAAAATGGTGGTATTGGCAAACTGTTCCCCGCGAGAACCGGCGCACAGGAAGCGCCTGCATGCTGGGGGTTCGGCGCAGTCCGCGCCGCCGCGCCCGGCTCAGGCGCGCGTTCCAAAGAGAGTTCCGCGGCCGCGCGCCTGGCCGGTCGGAGAAGGGTTTTCGGTCATGGGGTTCGCCCGGTTCGCGTGGATGGCCGTACTGGCGTGCGGGGCGGCCGCCGCCTACGGCGTTTATGCGCCCGAGGCGGCGGACCGGTGGGTTCCCGCCGCCGGTGGGCTTGCCCATCAGTTGCACGACCGGATCTGGACCCCGCCCAGCCAGACCGCGTCGACGCCGGGGCAACAGGCGCAACCGAACGGCCCGGCCCCGATCGTGGTCACGGTGACGCCGGTCAAGCGGGCCGACTTTCCGGTCGTGCTCCAGAGCATCGGACAGGTCCAGGCCTACAACACCGTTCTGGTCCGGGCGCGAGTCGACGGCCAGATCATGAAGATCGCCTTTGGTGAAGGCCAGATGGTCAAGCAGGGCGATCTCCTGGCCCAAATCGACTCCAGACCGTTCCAGGCCGCGCTCGACCAGGCGGTCGCCAAGAAATCGCAGGACGAGGCCAATCTCGCCAACGCCAGGCTCGATCTCACCCGCTATTCAACCCTCGCCAAGCAGGACTTCGCCACGAAGCAGCAGCTCGACACCCAGAATGCCTTGGTGTTGCAGCTGATCGCTTCAATCGCGGCCGACGCCGCGGCGATCGACGCTGCGAAGACCCAGCTCGACTACACCACCATCCGCGCGCCGATTTCCGGCCGCGCCGGGTTCCGGCTGATCGACGAGGGCAATCTCGTCAACGCCGGCCAGCAGACCGGCATCGTCTCGATCGCCCAGCTGCAGCCAATCTCGGTCATCTTCGCCGAGCCGCAGGAATATGTGACCCGCATCAACCAGGAGCTGGCCTCCGGCTCGCCCGAAGTCACGGTCATGGACGCGGATGGCCACAAGCTTGCGACCGGGCGCCTCTCGATCAGCGACAACCAGGTCGATCTCCCCACGGGAACGATCCGGCTCAAGGCCGAGTTCGACAATAAGGACAACGCCCTCTGGCCGGGCCTCGCGGTCACCACTGGATTGCAGCTCGGCGTGGAGAAGGACGTCTTGATTGTCCCCGCGGATGTGGTGCAACATGGCGAAAAGGGGCTGTACGTGTTCGTGGTCGACGATCAGAACCGGGCGCAGGTGCGCCAGGTGAGGGTTGCGCAGCAGGACACGAACACGGCCGTCATCTCGGACGGCCTGAAGGAGGGCGACCGCGTGGTGACGTCCGGTCAGTTCCTGCTCCAGCCCGGCTCGATCGTCTCGATCGATACGGGAAGCGGAACCTAGCCGATGTATAAAGGCATTTCCGCCCCCTTCATCCATCGGCCGATCGCGACCACGCTGATCATGGTCGCGGTGCTTCTGGTCGGCCTGGTCGCTTTTCCGCTGCTGCCGGTCGCTCCTTTGCCGCAGGTCGACTTTCCGACCATCACGGTTTCGGCGCAGCTGCCTGGCGCATCGCCGGACACCATGGCGACCTCGGTCGCACAGCCGCTTGAACGGCAGATCGCGCAAATTCCCGGCGTCTCGCAGATGACGTCGACGAGCTCGCTCGGCGCGACGGCGATTACCGTCCAGTTCGACCTCAACCGCAACATCGACGCCGCCGCCAACGACATCCAGGCCGCGATCAACGCCGCCGCCGGGCAATTGCCGAAGGACCTGCCGAGTCCGCCGACCTATCGCAAGGTCAACCCATCCGACACGCCCATCCTCATCCTGTCCGCTCAATCGGACGTCGCGCCGATCATCGACGTCGACGACGCCGCCGAGAACGTCCTCGCCCAGCATCTCAGCCAGATCTCCGGCGTGTCGCTCGTGCGCATCGGCGGCCAGGTGACGCCGGCCGTACGCGTCCAGATCGATCCCGCCAAACTTGTCGAGATGGGCCTCCAGCTCGAGGACGTGCGTCAGCAGATCGGCATCGCCACGGTGGACAATCCCAAAGGCGCGATCCTGGGAAACAAACAGACATTCACGATCTACAACAACGATCAGCTGACGACCGCGAAGCCGTGGAACGACGTCATCATCGCCTACCGAAACGGCGCCCCCGTCCGCATCCGCGACATCGGCCAGGCCGTGATGGGGCCGACCGACTCGACCCAGGCCGGATGGTCCAACGGCAAACGCAGCGTCTTTCTCGTCGTGTTCAAGATTCCCGGCGCGAACGTCATCAACACGGTCGAGGCGATCAAAGCCACATTGCCTTCTCTTCAGGCCGCGATCTCGCCGACCATTCACATCAGCATTCTGTCGGACCGCACGACGACCATCCGTTCGTCCGTCAAGGACGTCGAATTCACCCTTATGCTCACCGTCGCGCTGGTCGTCATGGTGATCTTCGTCTTCCTGCGCAACATCTGGGCCACCATCATTCCCAGCGTGACTGTGCCGTTGGCGCTTTTGGGCGCCTGCGCGCTCATGTGGGCGGCGGGCTATAGCCTCGACAACCTGTCGCTGATGGCGTTCACGATTTCGGTGGGTTTCGTCGTCGACGATGCGATTGTGATGCTGGAGAACATCACGCGCCACATCGAGGAGGGCGAGAAGCCGTTTCAGGCGGCGCTCAAAGGTTCCGCCGAGATCGGCTTCACCATCATATCGATCTCCGTCTCGCTGGTCGCGGTGCTCATTCCGCTCCTCTTGATGAGCGGGATCATCGGCCGCCTGTTCCGCGAATTCGCGATCACCATCGCGATGACGATCGCCGTGTCTGCGTTCGTTTCGCTCACCCTCACCCCCATGATGGCCTCGCGCTTCCTGAAGAGCCACGACGAGGAGCGGCATGGTCGGCTCTACAACCTCAGCGAGAAAGGCTTCGCTGCGCTCGCCAACGGCTACGCGCGCGGCGTCGATTTTGTTCTGCGCCACCGCTTCGCCACCATGCTCACCTTCATCGCCACGGTGATCGCGACCGTCTATCTTTTCATCGTCATCCCCAAGGGATTTTTCCCGCAACAGGACACTGGCATTCTGTTCGGAACGACTGAGGCGGGACAGGACGTCTCGTTCGCCGAAATGTACAAGCTGCAGCAACGGGCCGGCGCAATCGTCATGGCTGATCCGGCGATCGGCACGATGGCGATGGGGCTCGGCACCGGAACCGGCAACGCCGCGCAAAACAACGGGCGCATGTTCATCACCCTCAAGCCGCGCGACGAACGCGACGTTGACGTCTTTCAGGTGATCGCGCGGCTCAGGCCGAAGCTGGCGCAGATCCCGGGCTTCAAAGTCTACTTGCAGGCGGCGCAGGATGTGACCGTGGGCGGTCGTTTCTCCAGAACGCAGTTCCAGTACACCGTCCAGGACGCGAATTTCGACGAGCTGACCGCCTGGTCGTCCAAGATTCTGGACAAGCTCAAGTCGCTGCCGGAATTGCGCGACGTCGCGACCGACCAGCAGACTTCCGGCACGACGCTGACCTTGAAGATCGACCGCGACATGGCCTCCCGGTACGGGATCCAGCCGCAGCTCATCGACGACACCCTTTACGACGCCTTCGGCCAGCGGCAGGTGACGCAATATTTCACCCAGGTGAATACTTATTACGTGGTCGAGGAAGTGCTGCCGAGCCTTTTGGGCGATCCCGCAACGCTTGATAAGCTCTATATCCGCTCGCCGACCAGCAATCAGATGATCCCGATGAGCGCGTTCGCCAAATGGACGACCGCTCCGATCGCTGCCCTCTCGATCAGCCACCAGGGTCAATTCCCCGCGACCACCATCAGCTTCAATCTTGCGGAGGGCGAGGCGCTCGGCACGGCGACGGCGGCGATCCAGCGCGCCATGCAGCAGCTGCAATTGCCCCCCGGTCTGACGACGACCTTCCAGGGCAACGCGCAGGCGTTCCAGGACTCGTTGACGACCGTGCCGCTCTTGATCCTCGCCGCGCTTATCTGCGTCTACCTGATCCTTGGGGTGCTCTACGAGAGTTTCATTCATCCGCTGACGATTCTGTCGACGCTGCCGTCGGCGGGCCTTGGCGCGCTCGCCACCCTCATGCTGTTCGGCTACGAATTCAGCCTCGTCGCCCTCATCGGCACCATTCTCTTGATCGGCATCGTCAAGAAGAACGGCATCATGATGGTCGACTTCGCCCTGTCCGCAACGCGCGAAGAAGGGCTGAGTGCGGCCGAGGCGATCCGCAAGGCGGCTCTCCTGCGCTTCCGCCCGATCATGATGACCACGATGGCGGCGCTGCTCGGCGGCGTGCCGCTGATGCTGAGCCATGGCACAGGATCGGAATTGCGACAACCGCTCGGCTACACGATGGTCGGCGGCCTCATCGTCAGCCAGGCGCTGACCCTGTTCACGACCCCGGTCATCTATCTCTATCTCGACCAGCTGCAGCACTGGCTCTCAGGGTCCAAGAAGGCCAAGCCGGCCGCGCCCGAGGAAAAGCCCGAGCCAGCCTGGGTCCCCGAGAAGGCCCATGCGGCGGAGTAAGGCGGCGCGTGTGGGGGGTTGGAGAAATTCCGGTTCGTCCGTCATCGTCGCCCTCTACGAAAGAGCAGCATGTTTGCGCCCGTTACCGACGATAACGTTCCGCGCATCGTAGCGCCGATTAATCGGGCGTATCGGGGCTCGGGCGCGGCCTCCGGCTCGAGCACGGAAGCCAGCTATCTCTCCGGCGAACGCACGACAGAGGATCTTCTCCGCGCCGACCTGGTCGCCAACCCTGACGCTTCTCTCTTGAAGTGAGAAGACGGGCAGGGTGGGCCGCTGCGCCCATCGCCACGATTTCGAGGAGTTGTTCCCCCTCCCCGAAGGGAGCTTGAGTTCACCTTCCGCAGACGCAAACCGTTCGCGCCGGGTCGACCGTCAATATTCCGGCCAACGCCCGCAGATGTTCAAGAACAGCCGCAAAGATGGCGCGTATGCTCTGCCTGTGCGCGCGGGAGGGCAAGACGAGTTTTTCCTGGCCGTCGGCTTTCCCGTCGCTAGCCGCGCGCAGGCGAGCGACGAAGAGATCGCCGAGAGCGCAAGCTTCTGGCGACGCTCTTGCCCAAATACCGGACCGAAATGGTCGCGCCGTGACGCGCGCCGCGCTCGGTCGCAACTTTGGCGCGCTCGCCTCAGAACCCAAGGCATTTGCGTTGACGCGCAACGAGTGAAGAGGCGCGAAACCTCGCTTCGATGTTAGGCGCCGAGGTCTCTGGCGATCCAGAACGTCAGCGCCTGCACGAGCTGCGACACCCGATAGTGATTGGACTGTTCGATCATGGTCTGATCGATCGGCGAGGCCGCATAGCTGGTCGTCGCCCGCACCGGCCATTGCACGCTTCCGATCGTCGCCACGCCGATGATGTTGTCGGGCGACGAGCCGCCGTGGATAGTGGCCCCGGTGTTCGGCCCCAATGTCAGATAGTCGATCCTGACCGTCAGCGTGCCGCCTTTCGGCGTCAGCCGGCCGGCCAGGGCATGG
>Ga0302180_10004529_pt1 | contig 10299 bp, 7 predicted proteins | sample I_Palsa_E3_2_FD_200575 | JGI IMG/M metagenome (GOLD analysis project Ga0302180, IMG submission 200575) | Peat permafrost microbial communities from Stordalen Mire near Abisko, Sweden - I_Palsa_E3_2 | ecosystem: Environmental > Terrestrial > Soil > Palsa > Peat permafrost | place: Sweden: Abisko... | reverse complement strand
CGGAACGTAGCCTGTAGCCGGGCGGCGTCCGCGGCCGCGCCGAGAGCGTTGTAGACCTCGACCGCCTGGGTGAACGCGGCCCTCGCCTGGCCGCGATCGCCCGTGCCGACGAACTCTCCGGCGGCCGCCTCCAGCGCCTTCGCCTTCAGTAGGGGCCTGCTGGCGTCGTCGTAACGCTCCGCGGCCGCGAGCAGCCGGGGTCCGTCATGATCCAGCAGGCCGCGGCAGTAGAGCGCGTTCGCCTGCCGATGCGGGATCGCCGATCCGGCGGCGAGCGCGGTGGCGTGGCCCGCGAGGGACTGTCCGGTGGTCAGGTCGCCGGTCGCAGTGGCGAGACGGACGGCGTCGGCCAGCAGATCCTCGATCTCCTCGAGTTCTTCCGTATTGCCACCGAACGCCCCTGTCAGCGCGTCGAGAGCCTCCGGTAGCGCGCCGTCATGCTCATGGTTCAGGCTGCGGGCGAGTGCGAATGGGCCGATAAGCAGGTGCCCGATCCGCTGGGCGTGTGGGACGGCAGCGGCGAGGTGGCGGCGCGCCGCTCCGATCTCACCGCGATGGAAACTGATCACGGCGGCGATGCCGAGTCCGCCGCAGGCCGCGGCGGGTTCCTTGAGATCCTCAGGAACGATCTCCACCTCGGCTAGCGCATCGTCCCAGCGCCCCGTTTCGAACATCAACTGGCCGAGGGCGTCGTGCGCCTGCGCCAGCCGGAAAGTGGTGCCGACCTGGTCCGCGAGGTTCCGTGCTTGCCCAGCCGCCGCGAAGGCTTGCTCGTACTGGTCGAGGCAGCCCAAGTTGACCGCCTTGTTGATCTGCAGCAGCAGCCGCAGATCGGTCAGCGCTGGATCGATCTGGGTCACGGTTAGCGCCCGATCGTACAGCGGCAGTGCGTCAGTCAGATGCCCCCGCACCGTGTCCGCGAGCGCCAGCACGTGCAACGCCCACCCCATGGCCCAGTTGTCACCCGCCTCCGACGCGGCCGCGAGCGCGCTGGTGGCGACCTGGCCAGCCTTGTCGAGCTCGCGAAGGTGGAAGTGCGTCCGCGCGGCGAGGACAAGCAGCCTGGCCCGATGCCGGGCCGAAATGCCGGGAGAAGTTAGGGCTTGTTCCAGCGTCGCCAGGGACTCCGCGGACGAGCCGGCTAGCATGCGGCACTGGGCCAGCGTCCAGTGCAGGTCCACCAGGAGATCGGCCTCGTGTGTCTGCTCGAGCGCCCGGTTCACCACCTGTTCGGCGGCCACTCGGTCGCCGATGCGGTAGAGCGCGTCAGCGAGCCGGCTGGCCAGCCAGCCTTGTCGGTCCGACCCCGGCGGGGTGCTGGCGACGGCCCGGGTGAGCAGTTCCGCCGCCACCCCGGGCGCCTGCCCGATCAGCGGGTCCGCGGTGCGGGCCAGCCAGTTCAGCATCCACTCATCCATCGGCGCGCCATCTATCGACCCAGGCATGCCCGCACCGCCGCTGACGGCCCGCAGCATCTGCCGTGCGACCCGGTCGGGCGGCGCGCCCGCCTCCGCAAGGGCACGCCCCACATCGCGGTGCCAGGCGGCGCGCACCGGCGCCGGCATCTCGTCGTACAGCGCCGCCCGGATCAGCGGGTGCCGGAACCCCAGGCCGTTGCCGGACTCGGCCAGCACCCCGGCGGCACACGCCTCGTCTACCGCCGGGATCAGGTCCGCCACGCTCCGGCCCAGCACGATCGCCAGATCAGGGACCGCGAACTCCATGCCCAGCAGGGCCGCCGCCCGCAGCACCTCGCGCGTCGGCCCGGCCACGAAGCCCAGGCGGTCGGCGATGGCCGCGGACAGGGAGCTTGGCGCGGAACCGCTGGCCAGCTCGGCGGCACCTGCCTCGGTGATGGTCAAACTGGAGCCGCGGGCCAGCGCGGCGACCAACTCGGTGACGTAGAGCGGGTTGCCGGCCGCCCCGTCGGCGAGTCGCAGCAGGTTATCGCCGGGTTTGCCGCCGGCCAGGTCTGCAACGAGGTCGGCTACCGCCGCCTCGGTGAGCTCCGTGAGCTGGAGCCGGGTATCGTCGCCCACCACTCGCCGCAGTGCCAGCAGGTCATCCCGCTGGGGCACCGGGCGCATCATCCCGATCAGCAGTAGCGGCACCTGCCGCGCCGACCGCGCCAGCCGTCCCCACAAGGTGACGCTGGCCGGGTCGGCCCACTGCAGGTCGTCGACCACCAGGATGGTCGGCCGGGTCATGCACTGCTCGGTCACCAGGGCCAGCAACTGCTCGGCCAGCGCCGCCGGCACGTCCGTGCCGCGGTCGGCGGCCATCTCACCACGCAAGAGCCGGACGATTGCGTTCCGTCGCGGGTTCGTAGAAGGCTCGCGTACTCCCAGCCCGTCCAGGAACGGCAGCAGCGGCAGCGCCTGGCCCAGCTCGTCACCGGCCCCCCAGAAGACCTGGCAGCCCACATCCGGCGCCCCCGCCACCACCGCCCGCACCAGCGCGGACTTGCCGATGCCGGGCTCGCCCTCGATCAGCACCGAACCGCCGCGCCCCAGAGACACGTCTTTTACCAACTCAGTCAGCAGCGCCGTCTCGCTGTCGCGGCCGACGAGGGCATCGGCCGGCGTCACCGGGGGCATGGACTGAACCCTACTACCAGAACATTTATCGAACAAGCGATCATTTTTCGGACACTAATTCGGCGTCCAGGAATCAATGCCGGGCCCTTGTCGTTGTCCGTCCCTGCCGTACAGTGCAAATTGCCTAGATCCTTGCAATGCACAGGAGGGTGATAATTCTTCGTCCCATGGCGGAACCAATTGCGGATCAACAGAAATGAAAAACGAAATGAAGCTTTTAGTGTTTAAAAAATCCCGAGAAGGGCTTAACTTATGGCATGTAATAGTCTGATAATGGCGGCAAGTCCGTATGACGCAGAAGCGTTGTGCGGGCCGGACGAAGAGCTGCGGGCAGGCCGCTGACCTCTGTAGACGGCGTGGAGGGATCATGTCCGTAAAGCGTACCATCATCATTCCCGCTATTCTGACACTCAGCACGGCTGGATCGATTCTGGCTGGCTCGGCGGCCACCCTGTTGGCTACGCAGGCGCCCACCGCCGTGGTGGCAACCGCCTCCTCCGTGAAACCCAACTATGTCTATGAGGGATGAACTGACCTGGCGAACGGCTAACGGCCTGCTGTGGATTCATCTAATCCGTGGCAGGCCGGTCGTGCGATTACCGCCAGGCGGGTGAAGTTTGCTTAGTTAAGCCGAACGCACTTCCAGGACCTCGTCGCGGGCTCCCGCCGTGCCGGAAACTCTAGGCTCATTCTTAACCGATGCCCCCCGCGTCATACGGCTGCACAGAAGTCACAGCGCTTCGCATTTCTCCGCGCAGGCGTCATCAAGATCAAATGGATGTCGCGTATCCGCGGCTGTTTTGTGAATCGGCCGCGGGCAGATAACCGGCCGGGGCTGCCCAGGGTCATGGGCCTGCGCCAGCGGCCGAGTCGATGATGGCGACGCTACTGCCGCAAAGTTTGTCCAGTCGCCCGACCCGGGCGATGACCATACATGGTCAAGGCGATGCCGGCGACGTACATGGCCCAGGCGAGGGCAGCCGGACCGCCCGAAAGGCGCATCGGTTCGACGCTCACCCGGCACGATCTTGCCGCAGGTGCTCACTGATGCAGGTCAATAGGGAATTCGGCACCGTCCAGCTGCCGCCCCGCACCCCGGCCCGGCCCGGCGGACAGCTATGCCGCCCCCCAGTATTGGGCACTGAATAGGAAGGTCCCCTGCGGGCTGTTCAGGGTTCAGGCTTTAGTTGCGACCAGCGAGGGTACGGTGTATTAAGGATTTCGCAAATTATTTCCGTGAAATCTGCATGACCGCCCCACGCCCGCGCGTAGTCCGCCCGCGCGGCACCGAGGAGGGACGCCCGATGATCGCGCCAGGAAGCCCCACGGTGCGGCGGCGTCGGCTGGCCGCCGAGCTGCGCGCGATCAGAGAGAGCAAGGGCAAGAGCGGAGACTCGGTCGCTGCCGCGCTGAAGTGGTCGGCTTCCAAGATCAGCCGGTACGAGCGGGCCAGGACCGGCTTGCGGCCGCGGGAAGTCGAGAGACTGCTCGACTATTACGAGATCACCGGGGCCCGCCGCGCGCTCCTGCTGGGACTCGCCGAGGATGCGGCGCAAAAGGGCTGGTGGGAAGAATTCGCCGACAGCCTTTCTGGTGACTACCAGCAATTCATCGGCCTTGAGCATGAGGCGACGTCGATGGCCATATGGCACGTTGACGTGGTGCCTGGTCTCCTGCAGACGGAAGTTTATGCCCGGCACATCATCAGCAGCTACAGCCGGGTGGAGCCGGTCCCACCGGGCATGATCGGACGATTGGTCAACGTCCGCATGCGGCGCCAGCAGATACTGAGTCGCGAAGAGCGTCAGCTAACGGTGGTGCTCGATGAATCAGTTCTGAAACGCCGGATCGGGGGCGATTCGGTGATGTACGAGCAGCTTCGGCGTCTCGCGCGAGAGGCCGACCGGCCAAACCTGACCTTGCAGATTCTTCCCCTTGACGCGCAGCACACGGTCTTCGGGGAGTCGTTTGTCATATTCGACTTTATTGCCGATAGCGATGCGATGCTGCAAGAGGTAGTAAGCACTGAGCAGCTGAAGAGCGGCTTCACCCTGGAGGGGGAGCGGGAAACGTACCTGCACCGGATCGCCTTCCAGATGCTCGCCGATGCGGCCCTCGACCCGGCGGCGTCCAGGGCGCTCATACTCGAAACGGCGGAGTCGCATTGGTCCGCTGCCAACCGGCACGCTAGTGCCTAAATAGCGCGCGTCGGTTATTCCCATTGTTACGGTGACGGTCTTCCGTCATGGCCTCTCCTGGGGGCGCTGACAGTATGCTTGACTCCTCAGCGGCACCGATCAGCGACGCTGGGTTGCAGGACGGAACCATTTCTGCGCACGATTGAGGTGCGTGTGAACCACCGGCATCACAGAGACATCCACTGAACTGTAGTGCTACTGCGGCTAGAGCTACGACGCATGCCAGAGTGATGCCGGCTAATCTCAGGAGAATGAGTCATCACGTTGAGTAGCGCCTAACTTACTCTGTGAATCTCACAGATATGGTGCAGCGATCAGTGGGGTTTAATGTGGGCAGACCTACGTTCGGAAACTCACATAAATGGCCGGCGGAGCCGGCTTACGAGTGTCTAACGCGGGTTTAAGTTCTTGTGGGTCAAGAGCTCTCTAAGCCTCGATCCACCGCTTGAATGGCGGTGATCGCTTTTCCGCTGCTGGCTCGGGAATGCTGGTCTTGGGGCTGATTGCGGGCGTGGTTTTGCTGCCGGTCGCTGTCTTGCGGCTTGTCCGGTGTCTATGCCGGGTGCGGGATGTTGGGGGCCGTGGGGTGCGGTGACCGGGTCTGGGCTGGTCAGGCCGCGGTGGCGGGCGGGCCGGTGGCAGCGTGGAACAGGCTGGCCCATTCGTGCTCGCGGTGCCAGCCTGCGGGCAGGTGCACGGTGAGGTGGCTGCGGCCGTGGCGGCTCGCGTACCCCCAGCCCGTCCAGGACCGGCAGCAGCAGCAGCGCCTGGGCCAGCTCGTCGCCGACCCCCCAGAACACCTGGCAGCCGACCTCGGCCACCTCCGTCACCGCCGCCCGGACCAGCGCGGACTTGCCGATACCCGGCTCGCCCTCGATCAGCACTGAGCTACCGCGCCCCGCAGACACCTCTCGTACCAACTCGTCAGCGGGCGATCTCGCCGTCGTGGCCGACGTGGGCACCGGCCGACGTCACCGGGGCATGGATTGAACCCTACTACTAGATCATTTATCGAACAAGCAGTCATTTTTCGGACACTAATTCGGCATTCAAGGATCAATGCCGGACCCTCGTCGTTGTCCCGTCGCTGCCGTGCAGTGCAAATTGCCTAGATTCTTGCAATGCACAGAAAGGTGATAAATTTTCGTACGATGGCAGAATCAACGGAAATGAAAAACGAAATGAAGCTTTTAGTACTTTGAAAAATCACATAAAGTCTTACCTTTTTGTGCGAGACAGCGGAAGACTGGCAACATCTCCAGATGACTCAGATGTGCCAGTGCGTGCCGACGGGGCTATGGAGCAGGCTGCTGATCTCTGATAACTCCTACGGAGGAATCATGCTCATCCAGGAGCCAAATATGGATGTAACGCGGCGAAGGGCCGCGTGGTCCGCTGCCTGGGGTTCGGTGGCGGTGGTTCTTGGCGGTGGATCAGTCGCTGCCTGGATGGCGGAACCGGCGCCAGGGTCGAAGTTCCCGGCCTGGCCTGCCTGGACACTCACCGTGCTGACGGCCGCCGCCCTATGCGTGTCCTTCTCATACCTGGCCGGAAAGTGGCCTGCTAGCAGGCACGGCGAAAATGACAAACCAGCCAGGGTTGACCTCATACCTGAGCAGGTCGGTAATCACCTACGCCTAGGGCTCGTGAACCGCGACTCCGCTGCCGAATTCTCCGCACAGGTAACCGGCATGCTCGACCCATTGAGGCAAAGGCGTGCCCCGCAGCACTGGACGATTCCGTGGCTTGAGGACAATTCAGCCGAACCGAAACGGATCCTCACCGGCGGGACACAGGTACTGGACTTCGCCCGGTACGACGCCGACGCGATCAACACTGAGCTCAGCACTGGCCACGACGGCGCGGATCACTGGTGGTTTTCGGCGGTCCCGGCTCTCATCGGGGCGAGATACTACAACCTGCGCAGTCGGAATGACCTCGAGTTGCAGCGGTTCATCCTGACCGTGCGTATTATGAACGCAAGCTCGGGAAAGTATCTCGACCGACAGCTCACCGTCGGTGTTCAGGGCCGCAACCTAGTCTGCGAAATCGAGCGAACTAACGCATCTGGCTAGGTCGAAATCCTGATGCTACCTTTCGGTTTTCGGTCGGCCGAGGGCTAAGAGCTAGAATCGTGAAACCTTCGATTCTCCGGTTTAGGACGTGTCCTGCCGATCTTGAAGAAGTGATTGGCCGTCCGTGATGTGGCCGTAATCGGGTGAGGCGTTCCCGCCGCGCAGCCTCGTCCCGGCGATCACCGGGGCGGCCAGCGGCGTGCAGATCGAGGCGGCCAGCACGTTCAGGCCCCGGACCAGCAGGCCTTTGCCCTGGATCTTGGTGAACCCGAACGCCGCGCCTTGTTTGTGATGCCCGTAGACGCGTTTCTGCTGCGAATCGATATCGAGTTCGAGAGCTTCGACACGGAGTGACCGTACCGGCATCGCGCGTAGCGCCCGGCAGAAATAACTGTCGATCGGAACAAAAACGGAGGCCCCGGCAGTCCTCCGTTTTTGTTCGCCCGCCGCTTACCTTGGCCGCCGCGAGGCTGGCCGTATCGGTCAGGGTGGGCGGAGGTCAGGCACTACTGCAAAGTCTGGATCACGCCCTGTGCGTCGACAATGCACTCCCGGGCCGGTACGCCAGCAACCTGCCGATTCTTGTCCACTAAAAGTTAAGGACCTGCTGCACGCCCGAAATCGGATACTTTCGCAACCGATGCCCGACTACCTGGCTGATGCGGCCAAGTGCCCAACGGTGCGCTAATGCGAAAATGACGCAAGTCGGTTATTTCCATTGTAACGGTGACGGTCTTCCGTCATGACCTCTCCTGGAGGCGCTGACAGTATGCTTGACTCCACAGCGGCACTGGTCGGAGACGCTGGGTTACGGGACGGGGCCATACCTGAGCACGTTTGAGGTGTGGGTAAACCACCGGCACCACAGACATTCACTGAACCGTAGTGCTTCTGAGTCTACAGATACGACGCATGCCAGAGTGATGCCTGCTAACCTCAGAGGGAAATGGGTCACTACGTTGGGTAATATCCATCGTACACTCTGTGCATATTGGGGTAGCATTCGACAATCAGTGAGGTAATCGTGGGAAGACCTATGTTCGGAAATTCACCCGAAAGGCCGGATTCGGGTCCTAACTGGGTTAAGAGCTCTCTGAGTTTCTCCAACGGCAACTGTGTGGAGGTGACGAGCCTGCCCGGTCGCACGATCGGCCTTCGCAACAGCAGGGACCCCGAGGGGCCGGTGCTCCGGTTCACGCCGGACGAATGGCATGCCTTCCTCGGTGGCGCGCGAAACGGCGAGTTCGACAGCTTCGGCACGGAGTGACCGCACCGGCATAGCGCGTAGCGCCCGGCAGAGATAGCTGTCAATCTGAACAAAACGGAGGGCCCCGGCGGGTCCTCCGTTTTTGTTTGCCCGCTGCAGGCCTCGATCGGCAGTTCATGTCCCCGTCGCTCTCCGGCCGCTTCTTCGCAGCTGCCATTGATGCCGGCGGCGGCCAAGCGGGGCTGGATGCGGCGGCTGCTTCAGAGGGCGGCTGCTTCAGAGATACGTCAGCTGACGGATGTCTTGCTGTGCAACTTGCATGAAACTTGCTCTGTACGGAGGGCATGACCGGCGTGCGGTAGGTGAGCCGATCCTCGGGCCGCAAGTCAGCGTGCCGGGAGCCGCCAGCTTGGCGATGACGGAGAGAGGCGGGACGTTGGACGTTGCCCGGCTGCGGGAAAGCTTCGCCCATGTCGCGGTGCACGGCGACGAGCTACCACTTTTCTTCTACTCCGACTTGTTCCTGAAGCACCCCGAGGTGCGGGACATGTTCCCCGTCTCGATGACGGCGCAGCGCAGCCACCTCGTCGACGCGCTGGTGAAGATCGTCTCGCAGGTGGACAGCCTTGCCGATCTGACCGTGTTCCTCCAGGGCCTGGGCCGCGATCACCGCAAGTTCGGCGTTATCGCCGAGCACTATGGCGCGGTCGGCTCCAGTCTGCTGGCGACCTTGGAACATTTCTCCGGGCCGGCCTGGACACCGGAGCTGGCCGGGGAATGGACGGCAGCCTATGAGCTCATCGGTTCCGTCATGACGGCGGCGGCGAGCGCGGACGAGCTGGTGCGGCCGGCGTGGTGGCGGGGCAAGGTCGTGGGCCACGAGCGGAGGTCGTTCGATGTCTCCGTGCTGTTCGTCCAGCCGGAGCCGCGAATGGGCTACCTCCCGGGGCAGTCCGTGGCGATCGAATCCCCCAGCCGCCCAAGGCTGTGGCGTTACTACTCCATGGCGAACGCACCGCGCCAGGACGGGCTGCTGGAGTTTCACATCCGGCTGATCGACGGCGGCGCCGTGAGCATGGCGCTCACCAGCTCGACGATCGCTGGCACCGAGCTCAGGCTCGGGCCTCCCGTCGGGGTTCTCACGCTGAGTCAGCCCGTCTCCGGCCGGGACCTCTTGCTGGTGGCGGGAAGTACCGGGCTGGCCCCGCTGAAAGCCATTCTCGACCAGGCGGCCACGCTGCCGCAGCCGCCGAAAGTACACCTGTTCTTCGGTGCGCGGACCGCCGACGGGCTTTATGACCTGGACAGCCTGGAGAAGATGGCCGCCCAGTACTCGTGGCTGACCATCACGCCAGTCGTGTCGGCCGACCCCCGGTTCGCCGGCGAGGCCGGCAGTCTTCCGGATGTAGTAGCCCGGCACGGCGATTGGTCAGGTCACGACGCCTACCTGGCCGGCCCGACCCAGATGGTCCGGGACGCTGCCGCTCAGCTGGCCTCGGCGGGCCTGCCGGAGGATCACATACACATCGAGGATTTCGGGTGGAGCGAGCCTTGACCACAGCATGGTTCGACGAGCAGAGCCGGATGAGCCCCGAAGAGCTGCAGACCGTGATACTTCCTACGTCGCGGTTGGGGCGGCGTGGCTATGAGGAAGGGCCTGTCCGGGAGTTCCTCAGCGGGGTGCACGCCGAGTTCGTACGTCTGGTGAACGAACGCACGTCCCTGTGGCAGGAGGTTCAGCGGCTGCGCCGCCGGATCATCGCCGGAGAGGTCGACGGTGATGCGCAGGCGGTCCTGTTCGGCGAGGCAGACGCGCATGTACACGCGGTGCGGATACTGTCAACCGCGCAGGTCACCGCCGAGAAGTACGTCGCCGATGCGCAGGATTACAGCAGCCGGCTAACGGCGGAGGCCAAGCGGCGCCGCGATGAGATCATGCAGGAGGCCCAGCAGCACTCGGACATGATCCTGGACGACGCACACGCCAAGGCCCGCGAGGCAGCGGTTTCCGCGCTGGATGTGGCCGCGGCGCCGCAGTCCGACGAAGAGCAGCGGGCCGCGCAGGCGGAACTGGCGTATCTGCGCACCTACAGTGGCGTCTACCGGGCGCACCTGCGCGCTTACACCGAGGGAATCCTGCGCGGTATCGAGGAGTGGGAGCGCAAGGAAGCAGCCTCACTCCAGGAAGCAGCACAAGTCAAGACAACTGCCGGGGCACGGGC
>Ga0302180_10004526_pt1 | contig 10301 bp, 7 predicted proteins | sample I_Palsa_E3_2_FD_200575 | JGI IMG/M metagenome (GOLD analysis project Ga0302180, IMG submission 200575) | Peat permafrost microbial communities from Stordalen Mire near Abisko, Sweden - I_Palsa_E3_2 | ecosystem: Environmental > Terrestrial > Soil > Palsa > Peat permafrost | place: Sweden: Abisko... | reverse complement strand
TTACGCAATTACTTCTGCGGCAATTCTCTCCGTGGCGAAGGCCTCAATCACATCGCCGACCTTGATGTCGCCGTAGTTCGAGATCGAAATGCCGCACTCCATGCCGTTCGTGACCTGGCTGGCATCGTCTTTGAAGCGACGTAGCGATCCCACCTTGCCCTTGAAGACCTGCACGTTGTCGCGCAGCAGGCGAACCTCGGAGTCTCTTTTGATCAGGCCATCGCTCACGCGGCATCCGGCCACCGTGCCCACCTTCGGGATGCGGAAGACGTTGAGCACGTCGGCGCGTCCCTGATAGGTTTCTTTGATTGTCGGTTCGAGCAAGCCGCTCATGGCGCGCTTGATCTCGTCCTGCAGTTCGTAAATGATCGAGTGCAGCCGGATGTCAACTTTCTCCTGCTCTGCGATTTCCTGCGCCTTGCGCTCCGGCCGGACATTAAACCCAATAATGATGGCGTTTGACGCCGACGCCAGCAGCACATCGGTTTCCGTAATTGCGCCTACGCCCGATCGCAGCAGCTTCAAACGCACTTTGTCGTTTGAGAGCTTGGTGAGCAGATCGGTGATCACTTCCACCGAGCCTTGTACGTCGCCCTTGAGAATGACGTTGAGTTCCTTGGTGCCGGCAGCCTTGATCTGCTCCGCCAATCCTTCCAGCGAGACGCGAGAACTCTTGGCCAGCGCGGCTTCGCGCGCCTTTTGTTCGCGATATTCCGAAATGCCCCTCGCTTTGTCGCGATCCGCAACCACAACAAACTGGTCGCCCGCCTGGGGAAGAGCCTCCATACCAATGATTTCTACCGGAGTCGACGGCGGAGCGGTCTGCAGTTGTGCGCCGCGATCGTCAAACATGGCGCGCACTTTCCCGTACACGTTGCCCACCACAAAATTATCGCCCGCGTTCAGCGTTCCGTTCTGCACCAGCACCGTGGCCACCGGACCGCGCCCGCGATCCAGCTTGGCTTCCAGGACAACGCCAGTGGCCGCGCGCTCCGGTGTCGCCTTCAACTCGCCCAGGTCCGCAACCAGGCAAATCATTTCCATCAGCAGATTCAGATTCGTTTTCTTCTTCGCGGAAACATCCACAAACACCGTCTTGCCGCCCCACTCCTCCGGCACCAATCCGCGATCGGCTAACTGCTTCTTCACACGATCGGGCAGCGCGTCCGGCTTGTCGATCTTGTTCACCGCCACGATGATGGGAACCTCAGCCGCGTGTGCATGGTCGATGGCCTCGATGGTCTGCGGCATCACGCCGTCGTCGGCCGCAACCACCAGCACGACAATGTCAGTCGCTTTGGCGCCGCGCGACCGCATGCGCGTGAAAGCCTCGTGACCGGGCGTATCGAGAAAAACGATTTCCCGCCCGAACGCCGGCGATTCCTTGTCGGTGATTCGCACCTTATAGGCACCGATGTGTTGCGTGATGCCTCCCGCTTCGCCTTCCGCCACACTGGTGAGGCGGATGGAATCGAGCAGCGTGGTCTTTCCGTGATCGACGTGGCCCATGATCGTTACCACCGGCGGCCGCACCCAGGTTTCAGGAACGGCTTCCTCACTGGCGGCTGCAGCATCAATATCCTTCGCGGTCTGCTCTTCGAAGGTGATCACGTTAGTATCGGCGCCGAAGAAACGCGCCATTTCGCTAGCCAGCTCCGCATCCAGCGTCTGGTTAATCGTCGCGAACACGCCGCGCGCCAGCAGTCGCGAAATCAGATCCTTGGCACGAATGGCTAACTTCTCCGCCAGATCCTTAACGCTGATCCCTTCGGTAATCGTGATGCTACGCGTGATGGGCTGGGGTTCGTTCGATATCACCATGCGCGGTGGAGGCGTGTAGCCCTTCATCGGGCCTTCCTTCACCCCGCGCGGAACGTAGCGCTGTCCCGGACGCCGAGCTGGCCCGCCCGGACGGCTGCCCGGCCTCGTCGTTCCGGGAGGAGGAAGAGCTGGCCCCACGCCCAGTGGACGGGCTCCCGCCGGCGCTTGCCGCGTGGGATGCATGGGCCTCCGCTCGCCGGGACGTAATGGCGGTCGAGGCGGACCTCCGCCCGCAACCGGTGGACGACGCTGAAAAATCGGCTGGCCGGGCACCGGCCGTCCAGGCGCCGGACGCGTCGCGCTGGCAATGGGAACACCGGGCTGCACCGGAGGCGCTGTCGGTCGTATCGGAGCCTTGTAAACCGGCCGCGGTCCGGTTTGGGGAACGATCATGCGCGGCGCCGGAGGCGGCGGAGCAGCAGGACGCTGCGCAATCGGAGCCGCCGGTGCGGCGTTTGCCGAAACTACCGGGGGCGCGGCAGCGGATGGAACGGGCGCCGCCGGCGGCGGCATCGCCGGGCGCGGAGCCGTGCTGAACGGTGAGGGCGCCGCAATCGATGCCGAGGGAGAAGGAGATGAAGCCGAAGGCGCGGAAGCTGCTGGTGGGGTAGCCGCCACGGTGGGTCTCACCACAGCAGGAGCAACCACCAGCCGTGCCGGCGGCGCGGGAGCCGCGGGCGGCGCAACCGCGGATGCTGCGGGGGACGCATCCACCGGCCGACTGCTAAACTGCGGTGCCGCGGGCTTTTCTATTGGCGGCTGCGCACTCGGGGCAGGCGCCGTGGGCGGCGCAGCCGGACGCGAAGATACCGCCGGAACTTCCTTCTTCTGGGTAATCGCCTTCAGCACATCTCCAGGACGCGAAATGTGCGACAGATCGATCTTGGTTTTGATTTCTTCTTCGCCGCGACTCGGGCGTGAACTGCTCTTGCCGCCTGCAGAAGAACCTTCCGCCGAGGAGCGGATGTATACCCGTACTTTTTCCGCTTCGTGCTCTTCCAGGGAACTGGAGTGCGTCTTCTTCTCTGTCACGCCGACCAATGCAAGTGTGTCGAGAATGGCTTTGCTCTTGACTTCCAGCTCTCGGGCAAGATCGTTGATTCGAACCTTACTCATCCGGCCTTTCGTTTCTCCGCGTTTTAGTTAGGTCTTCATTGCGACCTCACGGAGTCAATTTCTTCGCATCCACGCCGTCGAACCTATGCCAGCGCGCCATGATTATTCTTTGGTTTCGGAAGCGGATTCCGACTCCGGAGCGGATTGCTCTCCGGAGGGCCTCGCTTCCCCTTCGGGCACGTCCGCGGCAAGCGCCTCTGCTTCGAAAGTGCCTTCTTCGGTTGACGCAACTTCCGCGCTCGCCACCGTTTCCTCACCCGAGGCCACTTCTTCGGTCGCCACAGGAACTTCCGCGGTAATGTCTTCCGCGCTTGCATCCGCAGCCTCGGCAGCGGCAGCCTCGCCTTCCGCTGCGATTTCACCCTCAGCCGCCGCTCCTTGCTCCAGGCTGGCAAAGTAATTATTCACCGCGAGACTGATTTTTTCCACCGTCTTCGGCCCGATGCCCTCAATCGCCTCAAGTTGCTCCGGCGTCATATCGGCGAGAGCTTCCACGGTATTCACTCCCGCGGCACCCAGTTTCTCCACCAGTCCCTCACCTAGACCGGGCACACTCTCCAGCGGAGTCGCAGTCTGCGGCACCATCGCCGACATCTGCTGCTCCACCTCCTGCCGCTTCTCTTCCTCGCTCTTGATGTCGATCTTCCAACCCAGCAACTTCGCCGCCAGCCGTACATTCTGCCCCTTCTTGCCGATGGCAAGAGAGAGCTGACTGTCGTCGACCACCACTTCCAAATGCTTGCCCGCGGAATCCACCACGGTCACCTTACTCACCTTCGCCGGCTGCAGAGCTTTCTCGGCGAAAGTCACCGCATCCTCGTGATATTCGATGATGTCGATTTTTTCCCCATGCAATTCGCGGATGATCGATTGCACGCGCATCCCCTTCATGCCCACGCACGCGCCTACCGCATCCACATCCTTGTCTTTCGACATCACCGCAATCTTCGTACGTTCCCCAGCCTCGCGGGCAATGGCGCGGATCACCACCGTCCCGTCATAAATCTCCGGCACTTCCGTCTGGAACAAATGCTGCACCAGGTCGGGCACGGCGCGAGACACAACCACGCCCGGCCCCTTCGAAGCTTTTTCCACGCGCGCAATGACTACCCGCACGCGTTCGCTGATGGCAAACGATTCCAACCGAGACTGCTCCTTGCGCGGCATCCGCGCTTCCGCCTTGCCGATGTCGAAGATCACGTCGGGGCCTTCTACCCGCTTCACCGTCGCGTTCACCACTTCGCCCACGCGCCCGATGTACTCGTTGTAGACCGTGTCACGCTCCGCCTCGCGCACCTTCTGGAAGATCACCTGCTTCGCCAGTTGCGCCGCAATGCGTCCCAGGATTCCTTCCGTCACTTTCGGAATACGCAATTCTCCGCCGACTTCCAGGTTGGGATTGGCCTTCCGCGCGTCTTCCAGCGTGATCTGCAGCAGCGGATCTTCCACTTGCTCTGGCGTCTCCACCACCGTCCTCACCGCGAATGCATTGATCTTTCCGGTTTCTTTGTCCAACTCAGCGCGCAGGTTTTCCTGCGTCTTGTAGTATTTGCGCGTCGCCATCACAATGGCATCTTCCACCGCGCTCACCACAATCTGCGGATCAATCCCCTTCTCGCGGCTTAACGCATCGATCGTGTTGTAGAGCTCACTCGCCATAGAAAAAACCATTGAGTAACTGGGAAATTCAGTAATTTTGGTAAATGAAAGACAGTATGCCAGCGCTTCGGCTTCTCAAAATTACCCGATTACCAAATTCCTCAACCCTAGATTTCCGGCACCAGATTCGCCTTCTCTACATTGCCAAATTCAATCCCAATCTTCTGCCCTTCTTCCGCGCCCGCCGCGCCCATCTTTTTGCGCGACTTCTTGCTCGCCACGCTCAGGTCCAGCGTGAGGCGTCCGTCGCGAAAGCTTTCCAGCCGTCCTTCAAAATACCGGTTGTTGTTTACCGGAAACCGCGTCATCACCTTCATCCGGCTGCCGACAAAGCGCTCAAACTCCGCGGCCCGCGTCAACTTCCGGTCCAGTCCCGGCGACGATACTTCCAGGGTATAGCTCCCAGGCATTGCATCCTCGACATCGAGAATGGTGCCGAATTCGCGGCTGAAGTCGGCGCAGTCTCCATGCGTCACTCCGGCCAGCGGATCGCCGCTCGCCGCGCCCGGCTTGTCCAAATACACGCGCAGCGTGCGGGCATTGCCACTTCCGCGAAACTCAACGTCGACCACCTCAAGCCCGCTGGAGGCGGCTACCCGCTCCGCAATCTCCCGTACCCGATCGAGATCAAGTGCCATGCTTCCAGTAACTTACAATCCGGCCCATCCGGCGGTTTCCTCGGCAACGAAAAAGTGGGCTTGCGCCCACTGGTGTGCTTCGCCAAACTCCGGTACTACACAACAGTTCTCAGTTTTCTAATATACGCCCGGAGGGGGTAAAAGACAAACCGCCCAACCCCAACAATTGCCATGGACCCCTTGCAGTCCCCCATAACATTTTCTAGAGAACCTCAGGTCGAAAGACTAGAATCGACAGCGGCCCGGATGGCAATGCCGGAAGTCGAAAACCGACCGATGAAGCTGCGACGATTGGTAGCGGCTGTAGGAATCACGTTCGCGATCTCGCTGCTTAGCGTCTTTCTCGCGGGAGTCGTCGTTGTGGTCGTCGACCAGGCTCGGATGACCTATGCGACTCCAGAAACGCAAAGCCCCTTCCTGCGAAGCGCTACGCTAACGCCTGTTCTCAACCGCTTCAGTTCTACGAAGTACCCTTCTCGTGGGAGCGATAGTTCAAGTTCTGGTGCCGGTTACGGATTCGCAACACACGACCGGGAGTTCCATCACTATTTCGCGATCAAGTCGAGCGAACGTGAGGCACTGATGGCAGCATTGGTTGAGAGCATAACCTCCCAGTTGAACAGCGCCGGGGCTCAGATCGGTGCTGAAACCGGCGATGCGGCTGAGGGGTTCCAGTTCGATTACGTAACCGGAAAAAGCAGGGGCACGATCCGCATCGATCCGCTCAAGGACACGAACGAACCCCAGGAAGCGAGAGCCTATGGACAGCTATGTCCAGGAGAAGTACCCGTCTCCGTCAGCATCAGGATAGAAGAAAAATGGATCAAGTCGGGAACCTGAAATCCCGCTCTCAGCGGCCCTTGCGGGAACCAACCTTCCCGGGCCCCAAAATCGCTCTTCCCGGAAACACATCCGGCACAATTTTGCCTTCGTCGACGACCACGATCCCTCCCACCACCAAATAACGCACGCCGACGCTCGGCTCCATCGGATTCTCGAAGGTTGAACGGTCGCTGATAGTCGCCGCATCGAACACCACAATGTCGGCGTCGGCGCCTTCTTGCAATCTACCTTTCTCCCGCGCCGCAGGAGTCGACCTCTCCAGCATCTCAGCCGGCATCAGCGTCATCTTGCGGATCGCATCCATCAGCGTCAGAGTTCCTTTGGCGCGCACGTACTGTGCCAGCACCCGCGCGTAGGTTCCGGCATTGCGCGGATGCCCTTCCGCCCCATCGCTCGCGATCATTACCAGCGGATGGGGAATCACGCCGTCCACCACTTCTTGGGTATTGGCGAAAATAAGCACCCAGTGCGTCACACTGGAGTTATGCAATTCGTCGAAGCGCTCCCGGGTGAGGTGTTCGCCAGTGTCGGGGAGCACCAGGTCGCCATAGTCGATTCCGAGTTTCTCGCGCCAGCCCGGGTTGAACAGCGCCGAGTTCACGGCGGTCATGCCCGCAATATAGGGATACGCCTCGGTGGTCACGTCCAAACCACGGGAGCGGGCGCCTGCGATCAAAGAAAGACACTCCATCGAGTCTTGCAGGCAGCTGCTGTTGATGTGCACGATGTGCAACGAAGCGCCCGTGATCGCGGCCGCTCCGATCACTTCACTGACGGCCTCAATCGCGGAGCCGGGTTCAACCCGGCCCACGCTGCGCACGTGGGTGTAAGCCGGCAGTCTCCGCTCCGCCGCCAAACGGAACATGTCAATCACCTCCAGCCGCGTCGCTCCAGGCGTGTACTGGATACCCATCCCAATCGCCAGCCCGCCGGCGTCCAACTCAGCGCGCAGACGCTGACGCATGGCTTCGATCTGTTCGGGCGAGGCCGGCTTGTCGGTCGCTGGTCCGCTCTTGGGGAGAATCTCAGGAATTCCGGCATGCGGTCCGAACACTTCGGCCGGCAACGGCGCGCCGAATACCGCAGCCCGTGCCGCCACGTGGCTCGCCGACGTGCCGTAATGAATCAGCGAGCGCCCTTCCTTAGACTTCAAAAACTGCGCGACGTCGGGAGCGCCAATCTCCAATTCCAGCGCCGTCGTGACCCCGTCAAGCGCCTTGACCCGCTGGCTCTCCAGCCCTTGACCGTGCTGGTGCAGATCAATAAATCCGGGGGCAACCACCAAGCCCCCTGCGTGAACCACTCGCGATCCGCTCAGCCCCTCCGCAGCGACACGGACAATCTTCCCATCACGGATGCCGACGTTTCGTACCGCATCGAGCCCGGTCTCGGGGTCGATGACCCGCCCGCCTTCGATCACGAGATCGTACTGCTGCCCCGCGGCGACGGTTGTGAACAACAAGAAGAAACAGAAAGTCAGTCTGCGCATCGTTGCTCCGGAAAGACAAGCGATGATATCAAGAGCGCGATTCCAGAGAAGGTTAGTATTCCCACAGCGCCTGTTTGCTTAAGGGGTGCGGTCGTTCCCACCCGCGTGCTTTGCCTCGAGCCGCGGACGAATCTCGGTTGAAGTGGGGGATGCGCGTAGGGAAATCCATTCCTCGAATGCGATCGGCATCGGGGCAAGGCCCGCGATACGAAAACCAAGATTTGCCTGAATCCCGCGCTCTCTCTAGAATGAAGGTTCAGACCCGAAGCGGGGGAATTTCCGAGACCTTATGATTCATTTTCCTGTACCCGAAGCTCTCACCTTCGACGACGTTCTTCTCCTTCCCGCTCGCTCCGACGTGATCCCTGCCACCGCTACCACGCAGACCCAACTCACCCGCAACATCACGTTGAACGTTCCCATCGTCAGTGCCGCCATGGATACCGTTACCGAATCGCACATGGCGATTGCCCTCGCCCAGCAGGGGGGACTCGGCATCATCCATCGCAATCTGTCCATCGAGCAACAGGCCAACGAGGTCGATAAAGTGAAGCGCTCGGAGAGCGGCATGATCGTCGACCCCGTAACCATGTCGCCCACCGACAAGGTCAGCGACGCGCTTGAGGTCATGCGCAAATACAAAATCTCCGGCGTGCCGATTACCGAGCACGGCAAGCTCGTCGGCATTCTTACCAACCGCGATCTCCGCTTCGAATCCCGCTTCGACATTCCCATCGATCGCGTGATGACCAAGAAGAATCTCATCACCGTGCCCGTCGGCACTACGCTCGAGGACGCCGAAGAGATTCTGCACGAACACCGTGTTGAAAAATTGCTGGTGGTCGACGACAAATACAACCTTAAGGGATTGATCACCGTTAAAGACATTCAGAAGAAACTGAAGTATCCCAACGCCGCCAAGGATTTGCAGGGACGCCTCCGAGTAGGCGCGGCCATCGGCGCCACCGGAGACTTCGTCGAGCGCGCCCAGGCACTGGCTGAAGCCAAAGTGGACGTGCTCGCCATCGACAGCGCGCACGGCCACTCCAGCAAGGTGCTCGACGCCGTGAAACTCATCAAGTCGAAGCTGCCCGGCGTGGAACTGCTGGCCGGCAACGTTGCCACCTTCGATGGCGCTTGCGAACTGGCTCGCGCCGGAGCCGACGGCATCAAGGTCGGCATCGGTCCCGGCTCGATTTGTACCACGCGCGTGGTCACCGGCGCCGGCGTGCCCCAGATCACCGCTATCGCGGAAGCTTTCCGCGCAACCAAAGACGCCGGCATCCCCATCATCGCCGACGGCGGCATCAAGTATTCCGGCGATATCACCAAGGCGTTGGCTGCGGGCGCAAGCGCGGTCATGATTGGTTCGCTCTTTGCCGGCACCGACGAAAGTCCCGGCGAACTGATCCTGTATCAAGGCCGCTCCTTCAAGTCGTATCGCGGCATGGGCTCGATCGGGGCCATGGCACAGGGTTCCAGCGAACGCTACTTCCAGAACAGCGAGGCCGATTCATCCGCGGCTGTGTCCGCCAACGACGGCGAATCCAACCGCCTCGGCAAACTCGTGCCCGAGGGAATCGAAGGACGCGTCCCCTATCGCGGTTCAGTCGCCATGATCGTGCATCAGATGGTCGGCGGGCTGAAATCGGGCATGGGCTATTGCGGTTGCGCAACCATCGCCGAACTCCTGCAGAAAACGCGCTTCGTTCGCATCAGCGGCGCCGGTCTCCGCGAGAGCCACGTCCATGACGTCATGATCACCCGCGAGGCTCCCAACTATGCCATCGAGTAAACCGCCGGCCCCCTATTTCTCGTTTGTGGGCGGCCGTCCTCGGCTTTCCAGCCGGGCGCAACCGGTATTTCCCGCGTGAACTCTCATCGCAATGAAGTCGTGAAGGCCTGGCTCGCCGCGATTCTCTGGCTCATTCTCATCGCCATTGAATCCACCGCTTATCTCTCCGCCAACAACACCAGCCGCATTCTTTATCCGCTGCTTCATTTTCTTTTCGGCATGGACTGGACGCGATTTGAATACTGGCACTTTTACATTCGCAAAACCGGTCATGTCTTTGGTTACGGCATGCTCAGCTTTCTGCTTTTCCGCGCCTGGCGCGCGACCTTGCCCGCCATGACGAATGCAATGTGGACGATGCGCTGGGCAACCATCGCAGTTCTCGGAACCGCCTTCGTAGCCAGCCTCGACGAGTGGCACCAGAGCTTCATCCCCTCACGCACCGGCTCGTTCCGAGACGTCGCTCTCGACACCTGCGCTGCGATCGCCGCTCAGATATTGATTTTTCTATACTGGAAGAGCCTCGGGAAAAGCAGGAATTCACTCGTGCCTTCTAACACTGACCCCGATGCGGGCTTTAATCCTTGAGGTAGCCGCCGGGTTTCTGGCCGGCGGTTCTACGCGCGTTTCCTGCGCCTTGCGCCCTGCAAAAGAGCCGCCGCCAGCAGGGCCATCCCGGCTGAAAAATAGAATGGAGTCGCCGCGCCGTAGTGCTTCCACAGTTCGCCGGCAATCAAGCTCGCCGCCAGCGTTGCCGCGCTGGTTACAGAAAAATAAATTCCGAGCGCGCGCCCGCGCACCTTTTCCCCGACCGTCTCAACCACCAAGGCTTTCAGCACCGGCTGCGTGAGCGCGTAATAAAAGCCATACACTGCCATCGCAGACCAGATCGCCGGCGTCGACGGCGCTCGTCCGAAAGTGAAATAGACCGCTGCAAAAA